>Ga0255338_1001823_pt1 | contig 36570 bp, 34 predicted proteins | sample MeOH1_35cm_T4_19_FD_203715 | JGI IMG/M metagenome (GOLD analysis project Ga0255338, IMG submission 203715) | Sandy soil microbial communities from University of British Columbia, Vancouver, Canada - MeOH1_35cm_T4_195 | ecosystem: Engineered > Artificial ecosystem > Sand microcosm > Unclassified ...
ACGGGCGGAATCGGCAGGTTCAACCCGACCCCCGGCTGGAGCAGGTGTACCAGCGCGAGGCCGAGGGTGAGCGAGAAGAGGCTCGCGCAGATGAACCACAGCAGCGCCTTGAGCCCGACCCGGCCGAGCGCGCCGGTATCGCCCATATGCGCGATGCCGCTGACCAGCGTGCCGAACACCAATGGCGCGATGATCATCTTGATCAGTTGCAGGAAGATGGTCGTGACGACCGAGATATAGCCCGCGATTTGCTTGAGGCGCGCGGCGGAAGCCGCGGTGCCGTCATCGATCGCGGCGTTCAGGCCCCAACCCACCACCAGGCCGAGCACGAGACCGATCAGAATATAAAATGTGAGGCGCTTGGCCATGTAGGTTCCCCGGATTTGCGCGGCAGGGAAGGGGATTGCGGCGGCGCGGTCAAGCGCCTTATGTCGATCGGCACGGAAACGGAGGGACCCGCCATGCTGGTGACGAGACGCGGGCTGCTGGGCGGCGCCATGGCCGGGCTGCCGCTGCTGACGATGCCGTCGATCCTTCGTGCGGCCGAGCCCGATCTTTCAGCGCTGGCCGATTTGACCAGCAGCACTGCGCCGATCGGCGAGGTCGAGCGCCGCGCGCGAATCGCCCGGGCGCAGGGGTTGATGAAGGCGAACGGGATCGGTGCGGTCCTGATCGAGCCGGGTTCGTCGATGATCTATTTCACCGGCGTGCGCTGGGGCCGGAGCGAGCGACTGACCGTAGCGGTGCTGCCGGCCGAGGGCGAACCGTGCATCGTCACGCCGTTCTTCGAGGAACCCTCGGTGCGCCAGACGCTTGGCGTGCCGGCGGAAGTAAGAGTGTGGCAGGAGGACGAAAATCCGCTCGCGCTGGTCGCCGGGTTCATCCGGGACCGCAAGCTCGCCGGGCGCCCGATCGGCATCGAGGAGACGGTGCGCTATTTCGCGGTCAACGGGCTCGCGCGCGTGCTGCCGGCGGCGAAGCTGGTTTCCGCCAATCCGGTCGTGCGCGGGTGCCGGATGATCAAGACCGCGCCCGAGATCGCGCTGATGCAGACCGCGACCGACGTGACGATCGCCGCCTATCGCTGGACATATCCGCGGATCGAGAAGGGGATGACTCCCGCCGATATCGGCGCGCTGATGAATGCGGCGACACGCAAGCTGGGCGGGGACCCGGAATTCGCGCTGGTGCTGATCGGCGAAGCCGCCGCCTATCCGCATGGCAGCCGTGCGCCGCAGGTCGTGGCGGACGGCCAGATCGTGCTGATGGACTGCGGCTGTACGGTGCAGGGCTATCAGTCCGACGTTTCGCGCACCTTCGTGTTCGGCACGCCGAGCGCGGAGCACCGCAAGGTCTGGGATCATGTCCGCGCCGGGCAGGCGACCGCCTTTGCCGCTGCGAAGATCGGCGTGCCGGCGGGGCAGGTCGATGATGCGGTGCGGCGCTATTATACCTCGCTCGGCTATGGCCCTGGCTACAGGCTGCCGGGGTTGTCACACCGCACGGGCCACGGCATCGGGCTTGATGGCCATGAGCCGGTCAATCTCGTGCACGGCGAGACCACGCCGCTTGCGCCCGGCATGTGCTTTTCGGACGAGCCCGGGCTCTACCTGCCGGGCAAGTTCGGGGTGCGCCTCGAGGATTGCTTCCACATGACTGCGAGCGGACCGAAATGGTTCAGCACGCCGCCGACATCGATCGACTCCCCGTTCGGGTGAGCCGTTCGGGCGCGGCAGGCCTTCAAGCCAGCCCTGGCGCCAGCCCCGCCTTGTCGCCGTGCCACGCCTTCTCCGCAAGCGCGCGGTCCCGTGCCGCGGCATCGGTCTGGCCCAGTGCCGCCTCGGCATCGGCGCGCAGCGACAGGGTGACCGGATCGTTCGGCCGGCGCGACAGGACCAGGCCCGTCTGCTTCAGCGCCTCCCCTGGCCTGTCCGCGAGGAGGAGCGCGGCGGCATAGCTGCGGCGCGGCGGATACCACCAGGCGGGCGGGTCGCTCAGGCCGCTCATCAGGCCGGCCTCGTCCAGCTTCGCGGCCTTTTCGAACCATTTCGCCGCCACCATCGGCTTGCCCTCGACCATCGCGGCACGCCCCTCCAGGACGAGCCGGGCGATCCGCATCAGTTGCGTGGCATGGGCGCTGAAATCTTCCTTCTTCGCCTGACCCACATCGTTCGGGATCCGTGCGAGTTCGGCGCGAATGCCGGCGGCATTGCCGAGGCGCGCCTGCGCTTCGCCCCGGGCATAATGGCGATAGGCCTGGGCGAATTTCAGTCGGTCGCCGGGGTCGGGCAGGGCAAGCACCTGCTGCGGATCGGCGAAGCGGGCCTCGGCGGCATAGGCAGTGCCCATCGCCATCTGGAGGAAGGGATTCGGGCCATGGGGATCGGTCGGCCCCTCGGCCAGCAAGGGGGCGCTGAGCGCGAGCGCGTCGGCGGCATCCCCCGACATCAACGCCCCGCCCACGCCATATTGGACATTGTGCCCATGATAGGGGAGTTGCCACTCGCCGCCCGGCTGGGGCAGGCCCTGGCGCCGGGCATTGTCGATCCCCATGGCGACCGCGCGGACGTTCGCGTCCGCCGCATCCTGATAGCGCCCGACCCAGTAGAAGGTGTGCGAGGGCATGTGGATCAGGTGGCTTGCACGCGGCGCAAGCGCCGGCAGCCGATCGGCATAGGTCTCGGCGCGCGCCGGAAAGCCACTCATTTCAGTGGCATGGATATAGAAGTGGATCGCCGGCGTGTAATCCGGGTTGCGCTTCAGAACGCCCTCGAGCAGCGCGACCGCGCGCGGCAAGTTCCTGGTGATAGTGCCGAGCGAGGCCGGGACCATCCAGGCATCCGCCGCGATCGTCGCGATCTCGTCGTCCTGCGGATAGCGGGTGGCCAGCGAGTCCATCGCCCGGGCGAAGGCGAGATCGCCCGGGCTGGCGCCGGAACCACTGCCTTTTTCGTAGCGGCGCTTCAGCGCGGCGATCAGGTCGCGTTCCCGGGCCGGCGATGACGGCGTGAGCAGCTTCTCCGCCTGTTCCAGCTTGGCCGCTGCCTTTGCCGTGGTCGCAGCGTCGATCGGATAGTTGATCGTCGGCCCGTCGCTCCAGGCGGAGCCCCACAGGCACATCGCGCAGGATGGATCGAGCCGCACCGATTCGGCAAAGGCCGCGCTGGCCGCCTTGTGCGCGAAGGCGTGGGCGAGTTGCATGCCGTTGTCGAAAAAGGCCTGTGCCGCCGGATTCGCCGTGACGATGGTGAAGCCACCGCCACCATAGCCGCGCATCAAGGCAGGGTTCGCCGCGACCGGACCGTCGTCCCCGCTGCAAAGCGTGACGCCGGCCAGCAGCGCCGAGAGCCGCGGGGGCGCGGCACCGTCGCTCACCGTGCCGGGCAACAGGGCGACCAACGGCAGCAGCATCAACGCGCGCATCAACTTCCCCCGGTCATCACGGCGCCGTCATCATTAGGCGAATACCCGATGCGGGGCCACCGCGATCCGCTTGAGTAGATCGCCTTGCTCGCCTAAGTCGCCAGCATGACCTCGACCAACGACATCCGCCGATCCTTTCTCGACTATTTCGAAGGCGAGGGGCACGCCCGCGTCGCCTCGGCGCCGCTGGTGCCGCACAACGACCCGACGCTGATGTTCGTCAACGCGGGCATGGTGCCGTTCAAGAATGTGTTCACCGGCCTGGAAACGCGCCCCTATTCGACCGCGACCTCATCGCAGAAGTGCGTGCGCGCCGGCGGCAAGCACAATGATCTCGACAATGTGGGCTATACTGCGCGGCATCACACGTTCTTCGAGATGCTCGGCAATTTCTCGTTCGGCGATTATTTCAAGGAAAGGGCGATCTCGCTCGCCTGGAACCTGATCACGCGCGAATGGGGCATTTCGCCCGACCGGCTGACGGTCACCGTCTATCACACCGATGACGAGGCCTTCGACCTGTGGCGCAAGATCGCCGGACTGCCGGAGAGCCGGATCATCCGCATCGCGACGTCGGACAATTTCTGGTCGATGGGCGATACCGGGCCGTGCGGCCCGTGCTCCGAGATCTTCTACGATCATGGCGACCATATCTTCGGCGGCCCTCCGGGAAGCCCGGACGAGGATGGCGACCGGTTCGTGGAGATCTGGAATCTCGTCTTCATGCAGTTCGAGCAATCGGCCGACGGCACGCGGAGCAATCTGCCGCGCCCGTCGATCGACACGGGCATGGGGCTGGAACGCGTCGCGGCCGTGCTGCAGGGCGTGCACGACAATTACGACACCGATACGTTCAAGGCGCTGATCGCGGAATCGAGCGCGCTGACGCAGACGGCGAGCACCGGCGCGACCCAGGCAAGCCACCGCGTTATCGCCGACCATCTGCGTGCCTCCGGCTTTCTGGTCGCCGACGGCGTCCTGCCGGCGAACGAGGGGCGTGGCTATGTGCTGCGCCGGATCATGCGCCGCGCGATGCGGCATGCCCATCTGCTCGGCGCCAAGGAGCCGCTGATGCATCGGCTGGTGCCGTCGCTGGTGGCAGAAATGGGCGCCGCCTATCCGGAACTGATGCGCGCCCAGGCTTCGATCGAGGCAACGCTGCTCCAGGAGGAAACCCAGTTTCGCCGGACGCTGACCAATGGGTTGCGCCTGCTCGACGAGGCAACCGCAGGCATGACCCCCGGGGAAACGCTTGCCGGCGAAACGGCGTTCAAGCTCTACGACACGTTCGGTTTCCCCTATGACCTGACCGAGGACGCGCTGCGGGCGCAGGGCTTCGGCGTGGATCGCGCCGGCTTCGATACCGCGATGGCGGAGCAGAAGCGCGCGGCGCGGGCAGCGTGGAAGGGATCCGGCGATCGCGCGTCCGACGAGATCTGGTTCGACATCGCCGAGGAATCGGGCGGGACCGAGTTCCTGGGATATTCGGCCGAGGACGGCGAGGGCCAGGTGGTCGCGATCGTCAAGGATGGTGCGCGCGTCGACAAGGCAGTGGCGGGCGATACGGTCGAGATCGTCACCAACCAGACCCCCTTCTACGCGGAGAGCGGCGGGCAGGTCGGCGACACCGGGACGCTGTCGAACGACCGCGCCAGCGCCACCGTCGACAACACGCAGAAATATCTTGGCCGCCTTTTCGCGCATCATGCGACGATCGGCTCGGGCGAGATCGCCGTGGGCGATACCGTGTCGATGGCGATCGACCATGAGCGCCGCGGTGCGATCCGCGCCAATCACAGCGCGACTCACCTGTTGCACGAGGCACTGCGCCAGCGGCTCGGCAAGCATGTCGCGCAGAAGGGCAGCCTGGTTGCGCCCGACCGCCTGCGGTTCGATTTCTCGCAGCCGACCGCGATCGAGCCCGCGCGGATCGCCGAGGTCGAGGCCGATGTGAACCGGCAGATTCGCGACAATGGCGAGGTCTCGACCCGGCTGATGACGCCCGAGGAGGCGATCGAAGAGGGCGCGATGGCGCTGTTCGGCGAGAAATATGGCGATGAGGTTCGCGTCGTCTCGATGGGGCGCGAGGGCGACAAGGTCTATTCGCTAGAACTGTGCGGCGGTACGCATGTGAAGGCGCTTGGCGATATCGGTCTCTTCAAGGTCGTCGGCGAGAGCGCCGTTTCGAGCGGCATCCGTCGCATCGAGGCGCTGACCGGCGAAGCGGCACGGCAATGGTTCACCAGTCGCGACGAGAAGCTGCGCGAGGCGGCCGCGGTGCTGAAGGCGTCTCCCGACGAGGTGCCCGCCCGCGTCGCGGCGCTGGTCGAGGATCGGCGGCGGCTCGAGCGCGAGCTGGCCGAGGCCAAGAAGGCCCTGGCGCTGGGCGGCGGTGGCGCGGCCGTGGCCGGCCCGGAGCGGGTCGGCGGCGTCAATTTCGTCGGCCAGGTGGTCGAGAATTTCGACGCCAAGGGCCTGCGCGGGGCCGTCGACGAAACCAAGAAGCGGATCGATTCCGGCGTGGCGGTGATGGTTGCGGTCAATGAGGGGCGCGCCTCGATCGCGGTTGGCGTGACCGAGGACCTGGTCGCGACCTATAACGCGGTCGACCTGCTGCGCCGCGCGGTTGCCGTGCTGGGCGGGCAGGGCGGCGGCGGCCGGCCCGACATGGCGCAGGGCGGTGGCCCCGACGGGACCAAGGCCGCGGAAGCGGTGGCGGCGATCAGGACCGCGCTCGAGGAAGCCGCGCTGCCGGCGTGAGCGGAGGGCCGCTCAGCCGAAATCGCGACAGATATCGGGCAGGAAGCGCGCCAGGTGCGACATTTCCTCGGCGCAATGGACCAGGACGGCGCGCGCGTCGGATTCGGTAAGCCGGAGCGTGCGCCGGGCGACCGCCGCGCCGGCTGCCCCGAACGGGTTGATACCGCGGCCAGCGATATGCCTGCCGCCCATCCAGAAGCGCGACCGCATCTCGCTGCCGCCCGGCACGGCACGGACATGATGCGCGAGATAGCCGACATCGACCGGCCGCTCCGCCAGCCCGATGCGCGCGCAGACGATCGTCGCTGAGCGGGGATCGTCCAGGCTGGGGTGCGTGAAGCCCAGTTCGACCGGCGGAACGAAGCGAATTGCCCCGCGGACCAGATCGCTGCCGATATATTCATCGACGATCGAGGTGCGCCCGACATAGCGCGCCCGGCCGCGCGCGCCGACCGGCGGATCAACCAGCCAGCGGGCATGGACATGCGCCTGGGGGTGCCAGAGCTTGTATTTCGCGGCGGCATCGCCGTGCCAGCCGAACCACCAGTCCACCATCGCCGGGGTGACGCCCGGCATTTCGGTGAGGATCGCGACCCGGATACCGCCATCGGAGGTACGGGCGAAGCCCGTTTCGAGGCAACCGCGCGCGCTGAACATGCTCCGTGCCGCATCGGCGAGCGGGGGCAGGAGCGGCGCCGCGACACCGCCGCGGTCCAGCGCGGCGCCGATATGGGCGGCAAGCGGGGCGAGGACCGGATTCCAGTATTTCGCATAGGCTTTGGTCGCGAGATCCTCCGCGGTCCAGCCGAGATGCCGCCCGGCGACTGGCCTGCTCCCGCGCATCAGACGCGCCCCATATAGGGATGGAAGCGGCCTTCGGGATCGTGCCGGGCCCGAAGCGCATCGAGCCGGGCCATATTGTCGGGCGCGAGAAAGGGCGCTGGCCGTCGACCGAGATTTTCGTCGGCAAGCTGGATGCCGGTCGCCATCGGCGCCATGGCTGCCATATGGTGTTGCGCCCAGCCGCGGGCGGCGGCCTCGTCCTCCGGGCGCTGCCACACGCCGTACAGCGCGATGTAGATATCGTCGTCGAGCGATGCGGCCATGGCGGGCCGTTCGGCCGGCGGCTGCCAGTTCATCCAGAGCATGTGCGACGGCGCCGCAGGGAGGCTGTCCGCGATGCGGCGGATCGCCGGCACCAGCTCATCGATGGGCGCGTGCGTCCACATATTGTCGACGGCATAGTGCGCGTTGCGCGGATAGTGCCGCATCACCGCCCGGGTCATCCGCGCCACCGTTACCGGCAGGAGCGGCAGGGCGAGGCTGGCGCCACGCGGGCGTGACTTCATGAAGGCGAGGTCGGCGCGGGCCTGCCGCCAGGTATCGGTAAAAACGGGGGCGATGAGGGTGATGCCCGGACCGCGGACATGATCGGTCTTGCGCGAGACCAGCGCCATCAGCTCGATCGAACGCGGCACGGCCGGCCCGACCGCGTTCAGCCAGCGCAGGACGGGTTCGAGATGCTCGATCGGATACCAGGCGAGCCTGGCGGCGATCACGGGCGGACGCGGATACAGCCTGAGGTGATAGCGCGTGACCACGCCGAAGAAGCCGGGCCCGGACCCTCGCGCCGCCCAATATATGTCGGCATTCTCCTCCGCGCTGGCGTGGCGGACCGCTCCTTCGGCATCGACATAGTCGATCGCGAGCACGCTCTCGCAGGCATTGCCGAGCGTGCGGCTGTGCCAGCCATAGCCGCCCTGGAGCAGATAGCCGCCGAGCGCGACATCCTGGCAATGGCCGACCGGGAAGAAGAGCTTCTGGCGGGCGAGCGCCTGGTTGACCGCATCACCGCGACAGCCCGGGCCGACCGAGGCGCGCACGGCGGCAGGATCGATCGCCACCGTGTCGAGGCGCGATACGTCGAGCAGCATGCCGCCCTCGCGGACATGGTTGCAGGGCCAGCTATGGCCGCCCGAACGCACCCCGATGATCCAGCCCCTGGCCCTGGCCATGCGGACCGCCGCGACCACGTCCTGCACGTCGTAAGCGAGCGCGATGATGTCCGGGAAGCGATCCGGCAGGTCGGCATTCCAGCAGGCCGCGCGGCGGGCCGCCTCATAGCCGGCATCGCCCCTGCGGAGAGTTGCCAGCCTCCCGCTCATGCGGTTGGCTGCTCGACATCGACGCCAAGCGCCTGCCAGCGCAACGGCAGCGGCGGGGGTGGCAGGAAATCGACCTGCGTGGTCGATGCCTGAACCGCGATCTCCCGCGGAACGCCCAGGATGACAAGTAGGTCGGCTGTAGCCGAATCGATGGCCGAACGATCGAGGCGCCGACGGTGGAGATCGAGCGTGATCCCCAGGATGCTCCCGGCGACGATCGAGCCCCCCGTGTCCGGGTTGTCGACGTGAAAGGCGCCCGATTCCATGCCGCGCGCGATATCGGCGGCAAGCGAGGTACGCAGGCCGCCGATAAAGCGGTCGACCGGAAGCCCGGCATCGAAGAGCAGGCGTCCATAGCCGGGCGAATCGCAGACGAAGCGCAGCGTCTGGCGGGTGGTGAGGGCGAAGACATCGATCATATCGGCCGCGGACGCGCGAAGCTGACCGACCACCAGCGCATGGCCCATCACGAACAGGTCGCCGAGATCGCCGATCAATGCCTCGATCGACGCATAGTAATTGTAGAAGCTGCCATGGACCATGCCGGCCTCGGCGGCGATCTGGCGGATGCCGAGCGATGCGGCGCTGTGTTCGAGCAGCAGGCGTTGCGCTGCGACCAGAAGCTGGTCGCGAGTCCGGCCCCGCTTGCCGGTCTGAATGAAGGGGAAGGCGCTGGTCATAAATTGACATAGTGTCATTATTGACCATATGTCAATAAAGTCAGCCCGGATCGACTGGCTTTGCCTGATCCCCTGGCGCGCACAGGCCGGAGCGGTTGAGCAGTTCAGTCAGTTCATGGACTGCCCTGGTGAGGTAGAGGACCTCGGTCTCTCGCAGCTTGTCGAGCTTTTGGTGGAGGAGCTCGACCTCCAGCTCCGCCTTGACGTTGATCTGGTAGTCGGTTTCGGCCGCGCGGCGATCGATATCCTGCTGCCGGTTCTGGCTCATCATGATGAAGGGCGCGGCATAGGCGGCCTGGAACGAGAGCGCGAGGTTGAGAAGGATGAAGGGATAGGGATCCCAGCGCTGGATATAGGCAGTGACGTTCAGCAGAATCCAGAAGAACAGGATCGTCGTCTGGATGATGATGAAGCGCCAGGATCCCATGGTGGCGGCGACGGTGTCTGCGATCTTCTGGCCCCTGGTGAGGGGCGGGGCGGTTCCATCCGGTGCGGCGGCGCGCGCGGTCCGCCGGACCTTGCGCAATTCTTCGAGCAACGCTTCCTCGGCTTTCCGAACCTCGTTGACGACGTCATGATCCATTCGAGCTATCCCTTCCCGAAAGGCTGTGTGAGCGGGGATGCTACCCTCATGCCGCGCCGGCGTCGTGTGAAATTCCTGTCATTCCCGGGGCGGAAAATCCGGCATTCGAGGATCCCTGGCAGAATGCTTCCTCAGAATAGCTTCATATTTTGCAATTTCCCGTTTCTCCGGCGCAATATTGATAGAGAGATGACTTCAAGGGAGGTCAAATAAATGCTAAGATTATTTATATTTTGTTGGAGTGGCGATTGGGAGGAACATAGTTCGTTGCGGGGTCGTTCGGCATCCGGACATAATTTCAAGGACCACAAGCGATGCGCCGCTCCTCTTTATTCAGCTATGCAGCAGGTGCCTCGGCACTGATCGCCCTGTCGACCCTCCCGGCTTATGCCGATCCGGGCAAGGCCGATCGCGCGCACTCCGCCATTGCCGAAGCCAGGGCCAAGATCGAGGCCGGCGACAAGGTTGGCGCGAGCACCGGCGCGCCCGAGTTGCAGGGCAGGGCGCGCGGATCGCTCGCTTCAGCGCAGGCGTTGCTCGATCGGGGCAAGAAGGATGAGTCGATCGTCGAGGCGAAGCGCGCCAGCGAGTTCGCCGATATGGCGATCGTCTCCGCGGACCGGCACAAGGCGATGGCGACGACCGGCGCCCAGGTTCGTGCCGAGAACGAGGTCGACGCGTCGCATCGAGCCACCGACGATGCCAATATGCGCGCTGATTCCGCCCAGAAGGCGGCGATGACGGCCACCATGGACGCGAACATGCGGGTCGACGCCGCGCAACAGGCTGCGGCCTCCGCCACCGCCCAGGCCGACGCGCTTCGCAACGCACCGCCGGTCACGACCGTTTCGACCGTGGAGAAGGTGACGGTCCATAGCCCGGCACGACCGGCGACGCGCACCCGGCACCGGGTGATCCACCACGCCGTCCACAAGCATGCGCCGGTCGTGGGCAAGACCATCGTTACCACGACCACCACCTCCACGACCAAGCGTCCCTGACCGACCTTTCCGGGATGAGGGCCCTCATCCCGGATCCCCGGCGGCGGCAAGGCCGTTATCGGCCCGGGTCGACAGGGTCGCCCGGCGACCGCTATGACCGCTGCAACAGATCGTGGCGCGACGCGACCGCGACCGTTCAGGGGGATGCCGGATGGAAGACGCGCCCGTAGACCGAACTGCGTTCGACGCGCCCCCGCTATCGAGCCGCCCCGGGCCGCGCTGGTGGCTGGCGTTGCTTGGCCTGGTGATGATCGTCGGCGGTGCGTTGCTGGCGAGCGCGATCCAGACTTCCGGCGGCACCGTGATGAAGGACATCCGTTTCCGCGGCGCCGATGGGACCGTGATGAGCGCGTTGCTCTATGTTCCGGCCGGCGCGAGCGCAGCGGCGCCAGCGCCCGGCATCCTGGCGGTGCACGGCTATATCAACTCGCGCGAGACGCAGGATGGCTTCGCGATCGAGTTCGCCCGGCGCGGCTATGTCGTGCTGGCGCTGGACCAGACGGGCCATGGCTATAGCGGGGGCAAGGCCTTTTCGAACGGATTCGGCGGGCCGGACGGGTTGACCTATCTTCGCTCGCTGCCGTTCGTGAACAAGGATCAGATCGGGCTGGAAGGCCACAGCATGGGTGGCTGGACGGTGCTCGCGGCCGCTGCCGCCATGCCCGACGCCTATCGCGCGATCGTGCTGGAGGGCTCGTCGACCGGCAAGCCCTATGCCATGGAAGGATCGCCGACATGGCCGCGCAATCTCAGGCTGGTCTATAGCCGCTTCGACGAATTTTCGCAGCTGATGTGGGAGGCCGGGCGGGCCGACGCGGTGGGCCGCAGCGCGAAGCTGCAGCGCGTGTTCGGGACGACCGCGCCGGTGGTGACGGGCCGCCTCTACGGCTCGATCGCGGCAGGGACGGCGCGGATGCTGACGCAGCCTTCCACCACGCACCCCGGCGATCACGCCTCCACGGTGGCGATCGGCGACGCGACCGTCTGGTTCGCACGGACGCTGGCCGGCGGCCACCCGCGACCGGCAGGCGACCAGATCTGGTACTGGAAGGAAATCGGGACGGGGATCGGCCTGATCGGGTTCGTGCCGCTGGTGCTGGGCATCTTCGACCTCCTGCTCGGGCTGCCATGGTTCGCGGCGATGCGCCGGGAAGCGGTTGCGGCCGTACCCCGTCGCGACCGGCGCTGGTGGCGGATGGCGGCGCTGACGGCGGGATTGCCGGCGCTGACCTTCTTCCCGGTGTTCATCGCGATCTTCCTGCTGGTGCCGGCGACCGCGATCCTGCCCCAGATGGTAACCACGCAGGTTGCCGTCTGGGCGCTGGTGGGTGCCGGGATCACGCGCTGGATCGACCGGCGGGGCGCAGCCGTTCGTAGCGCGACACCGCATCCTGGCTGGTGGCGCAGTATTCTGCTCGCGCTGGCGGCGACCCTCATCGCCTATGGCCTGTTGGCCGCGGTGCAGGCGCTGTTCCTGACCGATCTTCGCTTCTGGATCGTCGCGGTGAAGCCGCCGAGCCCGCGGCAATGGCTGATTGCGCTGGTCTATGTCGCGCCGATCAGCCTGGCATTCCTGGCAACCGCCCGCGTGCTGGCCGGATCGCTCACCGTGGCGGGCGATCGCGCCATTGCGCGCTACGGCACCGCGATGCTGGCGCTGTCGGGCGGCTTCATCGTCTTGCTCGGCGCCATCTATGGCGTTTTCTTCGCTACCGGCACGCTGATTACGGCGTTCGATCCGCTGTCGACGGTGATCGCGATCCAGTTCGTGCCCGTGCTGGCAGCCGCCGCAGCGGTGATGACTTTTGCCTGGAGCCGCACCGGCAGCCACCGCCCCGGCGCACTCCTCGCCGGAATGCTGATCACGCTCTACGTCGTGGCCGGGACCGCCACCCAGGGGTGATCGGCAGGGCCGCTCAGCTCTCGGCGGCCGGCAGGCGGGCGCGGCGGAGGCGCGGTTCGCGGGTCATGTTCGCGGCTTCCTTGATTTCCTTGCGCAGCTCGTCGCGCTTCTCGTGGATGGAGGCAATCACCGGGCCGACCGCGATCCCCAGATCCGTCAGCAGCGCCTCGGACAGCTGGAGCGAACTTTCGAGCGTCTCGGGCACCGCGTCGCTTGCGCCGGCGCGATAGAGTTCGGCGGCGTGCGCGGTGTCGCGTGCCCGGGTGACGATGGTGAGGTTCGGCACCCACCCGCGCACCCGCCGGGTGAGTTGCACCGACAGGACCGGATCGTCCATCGTCAGGATCAGCGCCTTGGCACGGCCGAGATTGAGACGGTCGACCAGTTCGGTGCGGGCGACGTCGCCAAAGATCACGGGATAGCCTTCCGCGCGGGCTGCCTTGACCGTATCGATATCCGCTTCGACGGCGATGAAGGGCTGGCCGTGGACCTTGAGCATGTCAGCCACCATTCGCCCGACCCGGCCGAAGCCGATCACGACGGTGCCGGGCCCTTCCTCCGAGATCTCGAGTTCCGGAGCGCTGCCGCCGCGCGCCTCGATCCGCCGCGAGACGTTCTGCCCGAGCCAGGCGAGGAGCGGGGTGATCGTCAACCCGATCGCGGTGACGGTTTGCCAGAAGCCGGCGGTCAGAGGCAGGATCAGGCCCGCCTGTGCGGCGGTGCCAAGCACGATCAGCGTGGTCTCGGACGGGCTGCCCATCAGCAGACCAGTCTCGGCCGCGACCCCGTTGCGAATGCCGGCGAGCTTGAGCAGGCCGAAGGTCACGGCGGTCTTTACCGCCACGACTGCGACGATGGCGGCGACCAGTGCCGGCCAGTTGTCGAGGATGTCCGGAAGGTCGAGGCTCATGCCGACGGTGATCAGGAACACGCCGAGCGCGAGGCCCTTGAACGGCGCGGTCATCACTTCGACTTCGCTGTGATAGTCGGTTTCGGCAATCAGCAACCCGGCGAGAAGCGCGCCTACGATCGGCGACAGGCCGACCGCCGCGGTCGCGAGACTGGCCACGATGACGACGAGCAGCGAGGCGGCGAGAAACAGCTCCGGACTCTTCGTGCGCGCCGCCTGGGCGAACAGCCGGGGCAGAACGAAGCGGCCACCGACGAACATGGCGGCAACCGTCAGCACCCCGCCGCCGATCACGCGGACGATCGGCCCGACCCCTTCGCCCGCGCCCGGCGCGAACGCGGCCAGCACGAAGATGATCGGAACCAGCGCGAGATCCTCGAACAGCAGCATCGCGAAGGCCGACCTGCCCACCGGGCTGCTGGTGCCGGCGATGGGGAGAACGAGCGCGGTGGAGGACAGGGCCAGCGCGAAGCCGAGGCCGATCGCGCCGGGCCAGCTTTGCCCCGTGAAGTGGATCGCCACCCCGATGATCAGGCCTGAGCCGATCAGTTCCGCGGCGCCGGTGCCGAAGACGAGCGTGCGCATTGACCACAGGCGCTTGAGCGACAGCTCCAGGCCGATCGAGAACAGCAGCAGAATAATCCCGAATTCGGCGAATGGCTCGATCGCATGCGCGTCCGAAATGGTAATATAGTAGAGCCAGGGGTAGTCACCGACCAGCGCGCCGAGCCCGGAAGGGCCGACAAGGAGGCCGACCAGGATGAAGCCGATGACCGGGCTGATCTTCAGCCGCGCGAAGGCGGGGATCACCAATCCGGCCGCGCCCAGGATTACCAGCGCGTCGCTGAAGCCCTTATTGTCCAATCCGATAGCCATGGGGGCACTTAGCCATGCGCGCGGGGGTTTGTCAGCCAATGACTGACGCCGATGTGCTGATTGTCGGTGGCGGCCCGGCGGGAATGGTCGCCGGGCTGCTGTTTGCGCGGGCCGGCGTGAAGACGCTGGTGCTGGAGAAGCATGGCGATTTCTTGCGGGATTTCCGGGGAGACACGGTGCACCCGTCGACGCTGCGCATCTTCGAGGAACTCGGGCTGCTCGAGGCGCTGCTGAAGCGGCCGCACAATCGCGTCGCGCAACTGAGCGGACGAATCGCCGGGCGCCAGATGAAGGTGGTCGATTTCAGCCATCTGCCGGTACCCGCGCCTTATATCGCGCTGATGCCGCAATGGGATTTCCTCGATTTCGTCGCGGCGGCGGCGCGGCGCTATCCCGGCTTCACGCTGCGGCAGAAATGCGCCGCGGCGGAAGCGATCGAGGAAGGAGGGCGCGTCGTCGGGGTGCGGACGGAAGACGGGGAAGCGCTTCGCAGCCGCTTGGTGATTGCCTGCGACGGACGCGATTCGCGCTTCCGCGCGGGCCTGCCGCTGACGACGGTGGGGGCGCCCATGGATATATTCTGGTTCCGCATCCCGAAAGCGTTCCAGCCGGACAATGACAGCATGGGCGTGTTCGACACGGGGCTGCTCTTCGTGCTGATCGACCGGGGTGACTATTGGCAATGCGCCTTCGTGTTTCCCAAGGGCACCGCCGAACGGATCAGGGCGGAAGGTCTGGATGCGTTTCGCGCCCGGGTCCGTGCAATCGGGCCCGAGACCGCGACGATCGACGAAGGCGTGAAGAGTTGGGACGATGTGAAGCTGCTGACGGTAACCGTCGACCGGCTCGAGCGATGGCATCGCCCGGGGCTGCTGGTGATCGGCGATGCCGCCCATGCCATGTCCCCGATTGGCGGGGTCGGCATCAATCTCGCGGTGCAGGATGCGGTTGCGACGGCGAACATGCTGGCGGGGCCGATCGCGGCCGGACAGGATCCGGAACCGCTGCTCGCGAAAGTCGAGGCGCGACGAATGCTGCCGACCCGGCTGACGCAGGAAGTGCAGCGCGCAATCCAGGACCGGATCGTCCAGCCGTTACTGGCGAGCACGGAGCCGATGGACGGCCCGCCGCTGGCGGCGCGGCTGCTTGATTCGATGCCGTTGCTGCGACGGCTCCCCGCGCGAATCCTGGGGCTTGGCTTCCGGCCGGAACATGTCCGCTCGCCGGACGCGGGGGAAAGCCGCCAGGCAGAAAGCTGAACCGCCCCGGCGCCGGCCGGAGCGGTTCGTTCTTCCAGCCTATTTCGAGCTGCCCATCGCATTTTCGAGGTTGATGCGGACTTCCTCGAAGAACTGCTCGGTGGTCATCCAGGGCTGATCCGGACCGATCAGGATCGCCAGATCCTTGGTCATCTTGCCACTTTCGACCGTGTCGACACAAACCTTCTCGAGCAGTTCGGCGAATTGGGTCACCTCGGGCGTGCCGTCGAACTTGCCACGATATTTGAGGCCGCCGGTCCAGGCGAAGATCGAGGCGATCGGGTTGGTCGAGGTCGCCTTGCCCTGTTCGTGCATGCGGAAATGACGCGTGACGGTGCCGTGCGCCGCCTCGGCCTCGACCGTCTTGCCGTCCGGCGTGAGCAGCACCGACGTCATCAAGCCGAGCGAACCAAAGCCCTGCGCGACCTGGTCGGACTGGACGTCGCCGTCATAGTTCTTGCACGCCCACACGAACTCGCCATGCCATTTGAGCGCCGACGCGACCATGTCGTCGATCAGGCGATGCTCATAGACGATGCCCGCTTCCTTGAACTTATCCTTGAATTCGGCCTCGAAAACCTCGGCGAACAAATCCTTGAAGCGGCCGTCATAGGCCTTGAGGATGGTGTTCTTGGTCGAGAGATAGACCGGCCATTTCAGGTTCAGGCCGTAGTGCATCGAGGCGCGGGCGAAATCGCGGATCGAATCGTCGAGATTGTACATCGCCATCGCGACGCCGGCCGACGGGAACTGGAACACTTCCTCGTCGATCACGGTGCCGTCGTCGCCCTCGAAGACGAGGCGCAGCTTGCCGGGGCCGGGGACGCGATAATCGGTCGCGCGGTACTGGTCGCCGAATGCGTGGCGGCCGACGACGATCGGATGCGTCCAGCCCGGGATCAGGCGCGGGACGTTCTTCATCACGATCGGCTCACGGAATACCACGCCGCCCAGGATGTTGCGGATCGTGCCGTTGGGCGACTTCCACATCTTCTTGAGGCCGAATTCCTCGACCCGCGCCTCGTCCGGCGTGATCGTCGCGCACTTCACACCGACGCCGTATTTCTGGATCGCCTTGGCGCTGTCGACCGTGATCTTGTCGTCGGTCTCGTCGCGCTTCTGGATGCTCAGGTCGTAATAATCGAGATCGATGTCGAGATAGGGGAGGATGAGCCGCTCACGGATCCACTGCCAGATGATCCGCGTCATCTCGTCGCCGTCGATCTCCACGACCGGGGTTTTCACCTTGATCTTCGCCATCGATACTCGCTTTCCAGAGGGAGGTTTGGGGTGCGTCTAGGAGCAAGCCCGGCGCCAATCAACATTGCATGGCAACATTGTCTTGCCGGCCCGCAGCGGATAGACCCCGCCCATGGCTTCACCAGACACGCCGCCCGCGGCAAACCCCACGATCAAATGGCGTTTTCCGGACGTCCACCCCGAAGGGCGCAAATATGTACTGATCGCCGGCGCGCTGACGCTCGCGCTGACCTGGCTCGTCTCGAACGTCCTGTTCTGGCCGATGGTCGGCCTCACGCTATGGGTCGCGGCGTTCTTTCGCGATCCCGTGCGCGTTACGCCGCAGGGGGAGGGGCTGATCATCGCCCCCGCCGACGGCCTGATCACCATGATCGAGCGCGTCCCCGTGCCGCGCGAACTGGCCGGTGAGAACGGCCTTGGGGATGCCCCGCTGGTGCGGGTTTCGATCTTCATGTCGGTGTTCGACGTGCACATCAACCGAACCCCGATTCCCGGCACGATCCGGCAGGTCGTCTATATCTCCGGCAAGTTCCTCAACGCCGATCTCGACAAGGCGAGCGAGGAGAACGAGCGGCAGCATATCGTCGTCGAGGGCCGCGACGGCCAGCGCGTCGGCTTCACCCAGATCGCGGGCCTGGTCGCGCGCCGCATCGTCGGCTTCGTGAAGCCCGGCGACATGGTGGCGAGCGGCCAGCGGATCGGCCTGATTCGCTTCGGCAGCCGGGTCGACGTCTTCCTGCCGGACGGCATTGCGCCGCAGGTCGCGCTCGGCCAGCGCAGCGTGGCGGGCGAAACGGTGCTCGGGCGACCCGGCCTGGCCGCGGCGAGCGGCATCGCGCAGTGATGTCCAGCACAAGGGCGGCCCGATGAGGCGTCCGCTTCCCCGCCGCACGCCACGCGGCCTGCCGCTGCGCGCCGTGGCACCCAATGCCGTCACCGCGCTGGCGCTGTGTTTCGGCCTTACCGGGATTCGCTATGCGATCTCGTCCGAGTGGGAGACCGCAGTCACGATGATCATGATCGCGGGCGTGCTCGATGGCCTCGACGGCACGGTCGCGCGCATGGTGCGGGGCGAAAGCCGCTTCGGCGCCGAACTCGATTCGCTGTCCGACGCGATTTCGTTCGGCGTATCGCCCGCGATCATCCTGTATCTCTGGACCTTGCGTGGCATCCCGCGGGTGGGCTGGATCGTGGCCCTGGTGTTCGCCGTGTTCTGCGCCCTGCGGCTGGCGCGCTTCAACGCCAATATCGATGTCACCGAACAGCCGCATAAATCAGCCGGCTTCCTGACCGGGATCCCGGCACCGGCAGGCGCCGGGCTAGCGATGCTGCCGCTCTACCTGTCGTTCTGGAACGATCAGCCGCTGTTGCGCTCGCCCTGGCTGGTGATGCCCTGGGTGGCGCTGATCGCGACCCTGATGGTGTCGAGCATCGCGACCTATAGCTGGGGATCGCTCAAACTGCGGAACAACATCAGGTTCGAGGCGATCGTCGTCGTGGTCATCCTGGGCGCCGCGCTGATCTCTGCGCCCTGGCACACGCTTTCGGCAATCTGCCTCGCCTATCTGGCGACCATGCCGTTCAGCGTCAGCGCCTATCGACGGGTCAGGCGGCTGCGCGGAGCGCTTGCGGCCGAACCGCAATTGCCGCTGCAGGCGCCGGACGAGCGCGGATCCGAGACTGGCGCTCGCTGAGGCCCGGCACGGGCGTGCCCGCCATTGCAGGATCGGTCTCCCCGCGCAGGAGCGCGGCGATCCGCGGCATCGCCGGAACGAGCGTGAAAGCGAATACGGAACCCGCCGCAGCAAAGGCGCCAGCGAAAACGATCATCCCGAGAACAGCAGTCATTTGCCCAACTCCCTGATTCCATGGGAAGAAACCTGGGGCGGTTAACCGCCAACCCGGATGTTCCGTTCCATGTGCCTGTTGCGGACACTGTATGTTCCCTTAGTGTTCCACTTGTCAACACTTGATCTATGGCGACTCGTCCGCTAGAGGGCGCGCCTTCACACCGCATGGGAAGCAAACATAGCCGGTGTCCGGGGCAACTCGGATTACTCGATTCCCAGAGGCACAACCGGAAAGGAACTATCTTATGGCGGCTCCAGTCGTCACCATGCAGCAATTGCTCGAAACAGGCGCGCATTTCGGCCACCAGACCCACCGCTGGAACCCGAAGATGAAGCCCTACATCTTTGGCGACCGCAACGGCGTCCACATCCTCGATCTTTCGCAGACCGTGCCGCTGTTCGCACGTGCACTCGAATTCGTGAACGCCAGCGTCGCCGCCGGCGGCAAGGTGCTGTTCGTCGGCACCAAGCGCCAGGCGCAGGAGCCTGTCGCAGACGCGGCGCGCCGTTCGGGCCAGCATTTCGTCAACCATCGCTGGCTGGGCGGCATGCTCACCAACTGGAAGACCATCTCCAACTCGATCAAGCGCCTCAAGACGCTCGAGGAGCAGCTGTCGGGCGACACGCACGGCCTGACCAAGAAGGAAGTGCTCCAGCTCACCCGCGAGAAGGACAAGCTCGAGCTGTCGCTCGGCGGTATCCGCGACATGGGCGGCATCCCGGACGTGATGTTCGTGATCGACGCCAACAAGGAAGAGCTGGCGATCAAGGAAGCCAACACGCTCGGCATTCCGGTCGTGGCGATCCTCGATTCGAACGTGTCGCCGGACGGAATCGCCTTCCCGGTCCCCGCCAATGACGACGCCAGCCGCGCGATCCGCCTCTATTGCGAGGCGATTGCGATCGCCGCGACCCGTGGCGGCAACGAGCAGGTTGCGCGCCGTGGCATCGACGTGGGCGCGATGGAAGCCCCGCCGGTCGAGGAAGTGCTGACCGTTGCGCCGGCAGAAGCGACCGCGCCCGAGACGGCTGCTGAAGAAGAGCGTCAGCTCGACGCCTGAGCGTCGCTGAACTGAAATACGGGCGGGGTAGGGCACGGGCCTTTCCCCGTCCGCAATCATATCCGAAGCACAAGAGGACTAGAGACATGGCCGATATCACGGCAGCAGCGGTGAAGGACCTGCGCGAGAAGAGCGGCGCGGGGATGATGGACTGCAAGAAGGCGCTGACCGAAACCAATGGTGACATGACCGCCGCGATGGATTGGTTGCGCACGAAGGGCCTGGCGGCCGCCGCCAAGAAATCCAGCCGCACCGCGGCCGAAGGTCTGGTCGGCATCGAGGTTTCGGGAACCAAGGGCGCTGCGGTCGAAGTCAATTCCGAGACCGATTTCGTCGCGAAGAACGTCCAGTTCCAGACCTTTGTCCGTGACGTGACCTCGGTTGCCCTGGAGCTTGGCGATTCGATCGAGACGATCAAGGCCGCGCAGCTCGGCGACAAGACGGTCGAGGAAATCCTGACCAACAACATCGCGACGATCGGTGAGAACCAGACGATCCGCCGCGCCAAGCGGCTCGAAGTGACGTCGGGCGCCGTCGTTCCCTATGTCCATAACGCGGCCGCCGCGGGCCTGGGCAAGATCGGCGTGCTCGTCGCGCTCGAGAGCGAGGCCGGTGCCGATGTGCTCGAGCCGCTCGGCAAGCAGCTGGCGATGCACATCGCCGCGGCCTTCCCGCTGGCGCTGAACGAGGACGGCCTCGATCCCGAGATCATCGAGCGCGAGCGCGCGATCGCAACCGAGAAGGCAGCCGAGTCGGGCAAGCCGGCCGATATCGTCGCCAAGATGGTTGAGGGCTCGATCGCCAAGTATCGCAAGGAAAACGCGCTCGTCAGCCAGCTGCTGGTGATGGACGGCAAGACCAAGATTTCGGACGTGGTCGCCAATGCGGCCAAGGTGGCCGGCAAGCCGATCGTGCTGAAGGACTATGTCCGCTTCCAGCTCGGTGAAGGCATCGAGAAGGAAGTCAGCGATTTCGCGGCAGAAGTCGCGGCCGCCGCCGGCGTCTGACAACCCGAACGACATGTGGAGGGCGGGGTCCGGCGATGCCGGCCTCGCCCTTCGCGTGTCACCGTTTCGGAGCCGTTTCCAGGCGAGGATTCCGCGCGAACGCTGCACGCTTTCTGCACCGTTCGCGGCCGGTATCACCGCTTGGCATCCCGGTGGTGCGCTACTAAGGTCCGCGCCGCCCAGACCTTCAGCATGTTGGAACTTGTGACCATTCCGCGCTTCAAACGCATCCTGCTGAAATTGTCCGGCGAGGTCCTGATGGGGCCGAACCAGTTCGGAATCGATCCCGCCACGGTCGACCGCGTCGCGGGCGAGATCAAGGCGGCCAAGGAGGCCGGGCACGAGCTGTGCCTCGTCGTTGGCGGCGGCAATATCTTCCGCGGCCTGGCGGCTGCCGCAAAGGGCTTCGACCGGACCAGCGCCGATTATATGGGCATGCTGGCCACGGTGATGAATGCGCTGGCAGTGCAGAACGCGCTCGAGAAGATCGGCGTGGAGACGCGCGTCCAATCGGCCATCCCGATGGCGAGCGTCTGCGAACCCTATATCCGCCGACGGGCCGAGCGGCATATCGAGAAGGGCAGGATCGTGATCTTCGCGGCCGGCACCGGCAATCCGTTCTTCACGACGGATACCGCTGCCGCGTTGCGCGCCGCTGAGATGAATTGCGATGCCCTGTTCAAGGGCACCAGCGTCGACGGCGTCTATGATGCCGACCCGAAGATCGTGCCGACCGCCACCCGCTACGAAAGCCTAAGCTTCGGACGGGTATTGGCCGACAACCTCAAGGTGATGGACGCCGCTGCGGTGGCGTTGTGCCGCGAAAATGATATTCCGATCGTGGTGTTCAATATCCGTGGCGAAGGCAATCTAGCTGCCGTCCTGCGGGGCGAGGGGACATCGACGGTCGTTCGCAACGAAGAGGAAGAAGCCAATGGCAGCCTATGACAAGGCCGATCTCGAACGCCGCATGGCCGGCAGCGTCGAGGCACTGAAGCACGATCTGGGCGGTCTGCGCACTGGTCGCGCGTCGACCTCGCTGCTCGATCCGGTGACGGTCGAGGTCTATGGCTCGCACATGCCGCTCAACACGATCGCGACCGTCTCGGCCCCCGAGCCGCGGATGCTGTCGGTACAGGTGTGGGATAAATCGAATGTCGGCCCGGCCGACAAGGCGATCCGTTCTGCCGGGCTGGGCCTGAACCCGATCGTCGACGGGACGACGCTGCGCTTGCCGATCCCGGACCTGACCGAGGAGCGCCGCAAGGAGCTCGCCAAGCTGGCGGGGCAATATGCGGAGAAGGCGCGCATCGCCGCGCGCAACGTGCGCCGTGACGGGATGGACAGCCTCAAGACAGACGAGAAGAAGGGCGTGATTTCGGAAGACGAGCGCAAGCGCCACGAGACCGAGGTACAGAAGCTGACCGACAGCACGATCGCCGACATCGACGCTGCCGCGTCCGCCAAGGAAAAGGAAATCCTGGGCAAGTGAGCTCGTTGCCCGCCATGGCCCCTATTTCGAGCGGTGGCGCCGGACCGTTGCCGCGCCATATCGCGATCATCATGGACGGCAATGGCCGCTGGGCCAAGAAGCGGCATCTGCCGCGGATCGCGGGGCATCGCCAGGGGGTGGAGGCGGTGCGCCGCGTCACCCGCGCGGCCCGGGCGATGGGGATCGAGGCGCTGACGCTCTACGCTTTCTCTTCGGAGAACTGGCGTCGCCCGGAGGACGAAGTCAGCGACCTGATGGGGCTGCTGCGCCTGTTCATCCGCACCGACATCGACGAGATGGTCCGCGAGAATGTGCGGCTGCGCGTGATCGGCGACTATCAGCGTTTCTCCGCCGATACCGTTTCCCTGGTCGAGGATGCGATCGCGCGGACGGCGGGCAATACCGGCCCGATCCTGGCGATCGCGCTCAACTATGGTGCCCAAGCGGAGATTGCCGCCGCGGCCCGCCGCCTGGCCGAGAAGGTACGCGAAGGCACGCTGGACCCGGGCGCCATCGACGAAGCCGCCATGGAGGCCGAACTCGACACCAGCGACCTGCCGCCGCTCGACCTGCTGATCCGTACCTCGGGCGAGGTCCGGCTTTCGAACTTCCTGCTCTGGCAGGCGGCGTATGCGGAATTGCTCTTCATCGACACGCTCTGGCCCGATTTCGATGAAAATACGCTGGCCGAAGCGGTGGCGGCATTCGGCAGCCGCCAGCGGCGCTTCGGGGGCTTGTGAGCACCGAAACCACGCCCAAGCGCCCCTCCGACCTGGCTGTTCGCTCGGTCGTCGGCATCGGCATGATCGCGGTTGCCCTCATCGCGCTGTGGATGGGCGGGATCGTGTTCTGGATCCTGTGCGCCGTGCTGGGCCTGTTCATGATGGCGGAATGGGCTGATCTCGATGGCGTTTCAGCGAGCCAGAAGCGGCTCTCGCAGTTCGCCTTGTCCGTACCGCTCGCGATCATGGCGCCGATCGCGGCCGGCCCCAGCTTCTTCGCGCTGGGACTGATCGCCGCCGCCGCCTTTTTCATCGTCATCGTCATGCGGCGACCGAGCCTTGCCGCGGGCGCCGTCTATGTCGGGCTCCCGATCCTCGCCTTGCTGCTGATCCGCCGGCAGGAAGAGGGCGTCGTGTTCACGCTGTGGGCGCTGGCCCTTGTGTGGATGTGCGACATCGGTGCCTATTTCAGCGGCCGCGCGATTGGGGGCCCCAAGCTCGCGCCCGCAATCAGCCCCAACAAGACCTGGGCCGGGCTGGGCGGCGGCGTGGCGGCCGCGAGCCTGTTCGGCGCGGCGATGCACCTTGCCTATGGCCTGCCGTGGCGCCTCACCCTGGCCACCCCGGTGCTCGCGGTGGTGGCGCAGGGCGGCGATCTGTTCGAGAGCTGGCTGAAGCGCCGGGCCGGCGTGAAGGACAGCGGCAACCTGCTTCCCGGGCACGGAGGCGTTCTCGACCGGCTGGACGGCCTGGTGCCGGTCGCACCGATCGCCGCGCTGCTCGTTATCCTGCCGAAATTCTACCCATGAAGACTGTCACCATCCTTGGCGCGACCGGATCGGTCGGGGGCTCGACGCTTGATCTGATCGAGCGCGAACCCGAGCGATTCGCGGTACTGGCGCTGACCGCCAACACCGACACCGACAAACTCGCGAAAGCGGCGATCCGCACGGGAGCTCGCCGCGCCGTCGTGGCCGACGAGACACGCCTCGACGACCTGCGGGCTGCGCTCGCCGGAAGCGGGATCGAGGCGGCGGGCGGCCCGCAGGCGGTGCGCGAGACCGCGGCGATGGGCGCCGACTGGACGATGGCCGCGATCGTCGGCTGTGCCGGGCTCGAACCCGTCATGGCGGCGGTGGAGCAGGGCGGGACCGTCGTTCTCGCCAACAAGGAACCGCTGGTTTCCGCCGGCGACGTGATCCTGGCGGCGGCCGCACGGCATGGTGCGACGCTGCTCCCGGCCGATTCCGAGCATAATGCGATCTTCCAGTGCTTCGACGCCGCGCGGGTGGAGCGGGTGCGTCGAATCGTACTGACCGCGAGCGGCGGGCCGTTTCGCGACTGGCCGACCGAGAAGATGCGTCCCGTGACCGTGGAACAGGCGGTGGCGCACCCCAATTGGTCGATGGGCGCGAAGATCTCGATCGATTCGGCGACAATGATGAACAAGGGGCTCGAGCTCATCGAGGCGGCGCGGCTGTTTCCGGTGCCCACCGACCGGATCGAGATCATCCTGCACCGGCAATCGGTGATCCACTCGATGGTCGAATATGTCGACGGATCGATGCTCGCCCAGCTCGGGCCGCCCGACATGCGCACGCCGATCGCCCATTGCCTCGCCTGGCCGGACCGGATGGAGACGCCGATGGCGCCGCTCGACCTGGTCGCGATCGGTCGACTCGATTTCGAAGCGCCGGACCCCGTGCGCTTCCCCGCGCTGGCGCTGGCGCGGCAGGCGCTCGATGCCGGCGGGGCCAGGCCCGCGATTCTCAACGCTGCCAACGAAATTGCCGTTGCGGCATTTCTCGATCGTCGGATCGGCTTCCTCGAAATTGCCGCAATCGTCGCCGATACCCTCAATCGCTACGATCCGCCCGCCCCCCAGACGCTTGAAGACGTCCTGACGGTGGACGCCGAAGCGCGAAGGCTCGCGGGCGAGCGTGTAAAGGACTGCGTCGCTTGATCCACAGCCCCGGCCTGTTTCTCACCGTTCTCGCCTTCGTGCTCGTGATCGGCCCCCTCGTGTTCTTTCACGAGCTGGGCCATTATCTCGCCGGGCGGCTGTTCGGCGTGAAGGCCGAGGTTTTCTCGATCGGCTTCGGGAACGAGCTGTTCGGCATCACCGACAAGCGTGGTACGCGCTGGAAGTTCAGCGCGCTGCCCCTTGGCGGTTATGTGCGTTTCGCTGGCGACATGAACCCGGCAAGCGTCCCCGATGCCGGGTGGCTGATGCTGCCGCCGGAGGAGCGTGCGCGAACCTTCCCGTCCAAGCCGGTGTGGCAGCGCGCGATCATCGTGGCCGCCGGTCCGGTGGTCAATTTCATCCTGGCCGTCCTGATCCTGGCTGGATTCGCACTCGCCTATGGCGACCTCCGCACGCCGCCGGTGGCCGGCGCCATCGCACCGCAGAGCGCTGCGGCCAAGGCCGGGCTGCAACCGGGCGATCGCATCACCGCGTTGAGCGGTCGCTCCGTCGAAACCTTCAGCGACATGGTCCACTATATCAAGATTCGCGCGGGCCAGCGCGTCACGATCGATTTCGTGCGGCGCGGCGCCGCCATGTCGCGCGACGCCCTGATCGGGACCGCCGTGGAGCGCGACCGCTTCGGCAACGAATATCGCGTGGGCCGGCTCGGCATCACCAATGCAGAGCCGATCCTTGTCGACGTCTCGCTGCTGCAGGCGCCGGTCGTCGCCCTGCGGCAGACCGGCGAGATCGTTGAAACCATGGTGGAAACGATCGGGCAGGTGATCACCGGGCGCCGTTCGGTGAAGGAACTGGGCGGACCGCTCAGCATCGCGAAAGTGTCCGGCGAGCAACTGTCCCTGGGCCTTCCGGCCTTTGTCTGGCTGATTGCGCTGGTTTCGATTAATCTGGGATTCATCAACCTGTTGCCAGTTCCAATGCTGGATGGCGGTCATTTGTTCTTCTACATGATCGAGGCCGTGCGGCGTAAGCCGGTCGAGCCGCAGGTGCAGGAGTGGGCGTTCCGCGGTGGCCTTGCGGCGCTGCTGGCGCTGATGCTGCTGGTGACGTTCAATGACCTGACGTCGTTCGGGTTGTGGAACAATTTGGCCGGGTTGATCGGCTGACGTGGTTGAGGCAGGGCAGGCGGATATGTGCGGCCCGTGCAATTTCTCCGACTGGGGTGGGATAGTGACAGCGATCAAGGTTTCAACATTCGGCGCCCGCGCCACGGCCCTGCTTCTCGCAGGGACGATGCTGTCGGGCGTGCCGATCGCCGCGAGTGCCCAGACTGCGCCTGCCGGTGCGCCGGCTGCGGCGCCGCAGCCGGCCGCGCCTGACCAGGTCGCGCCGCCCGTCGTGCGCACGATCAAGTCGCTGCGCGTCGAGGGATCGCAGCGGATCGAGCCGGATACGGTGCTCTCCTATACGAAGCTGCGGGTCGGCTCGACCTTCACCAACGAGACGCTCGATCAGGCGATCAAGGATCTCTACGCCAGCGACCTGTTCGCCGACGTTTCGATCGGCGGTGCCGAATCGGGCGATATCGTGCTGCGGATTCGCGAGAACCCGGTCATCAACCGCGTGCTCTACGAGGGCAACAAGCGGCTGAAGGAAGACAAGCTCAAGAAAGAGGTGAAGCTCGCACCGCGGCAGATATTCACCCGTACGGCCGTGCGCCAGGATGTCGGCCGCATCATCGAACTGTATCGCCGCCAGGGTCGCTTTGCGGCGTCCGTCGAACCGAAGATGGTCGCGCTCGACCAGAACCGCGTCGATGTGGTGTTCGAGATTACCGAAGGGCCGAAGTCGAAGGTCCGCCAGATCAACATCCTCGGCAACGAGGTGTTCTCGGACGGCAAGCTGCGCGGCGAAATGGCCACCAAGCAGGCGCGACTGACGACCCTGCTCAGCTCGAACACGAGCTATGACCAGGACCGGATGGCCTATGACCAGCAGAAGCTGCGCCAGTTCTACCTGACCAATGGCTATGCGGACTTCCGGGTGACCTCGGCGGTCGCCGAACTGACGCCGGACAAGAAGGACTTCATCATCACTTATGTGGTGGAGGAAGGCCCGCGCTACAAATTCGGCGACGTCACCGTCGACAGCGACATCCGCGATTTCGACAACAAGCGCCTTGCCGCGACGCTGCCGATGAAGCCGGGCGAGTGGTACAACGCGAAGCAGGTCGAGGATTCGGTCGACAGCCTGAGCGAATCGACGGGTCTGTTCGGCTATGCGTTCACCGACGTGAATCCCGAATTCAACCGCGACAAAGAAAAGCTGACGATGGGGATCAACTTCCACATCGCCCAGGCGCAGCGTTCCTATGTCGAGCGGATCGACATCAACGGTAACACCCAGACGCAGGACAAGATTATCCGCCGCGAGATCCGCCTGTCCGAAGGCGACGCGTTCAACAGTTTCCAGCTCAAGCGCTCGCAGGACCGGATCAATTCGCTCGGCTTCTTCCAGGAAAAGTTCGAGATCAAGAAGACCCAGGGATCGGCGCCAGATCGGGTCGTGCTCACTGCCGACGTGGAAGAGAAGTCGACCGGCGAGCTCTCGCTTTCGGCCGGTTATTCGAGCCTCGAGAAATTCATCATCCAGGCCTCGATCAAGCAGCGCAACTTCCGCGGCAAGGGCCAGGAATTGCGGGCCAGCGTCAATTATTCGAGCTATTCGAAGTCGGTCGAACTGGGGTTCACCGAACCCTATCTCCTCGACAAGAACGTGGCGATCGGCGGCGACATCTTCCGCCGCGATTACAACGCGTTCAACTATATCGGCGATCAGCGCCAGACGACCTACACGCAGGTCTCCACGGGCTTCCAGATCCGCGCCGGCGTTCCGCTGACGGAATATTGGCAGCTCGCGGGTCGCTATGGCCTATCCTATGACGAGGTCGGACTCGACAAATCCACCTATTTCAACCGGGTGACGAACACCTGCGATCCGGTCTTGGCAGGTCGTTATCTCTGCGACGCGATCGGCAACCGTTGGACCTCGTCGGTCGGTTTCTCGCTGATCTATGACAGCCTCAACAGCCGACTCCGACCAAGCGCCGGCCAGCGTGCGGTATTCAGCGGCGATTTCGCCGGGCTCGGCGGCGACGTGAAATATGCGCGCGCTCGTTTCGAGGGTTCGAAATATTGGGGCCTCGGCAGCGGCTTCATCCTCTCGGCGAACGCTGAGGGCGGTTACATCGCGTCACTCGAGAAGAGCCGCGGGGTCGGTATCGACAAGGTTCGAATCACGGATCGCTTCTATCTGGGCGAACCCGATTTCCGCGGCTTCGATATCCGCGGCGTCGGTCCGCGCGTGCAGCGGATCGGATACACGACCGACTCCAGCGGCAATCAGGTCCTGGTGACCGATCGTACGCAGTACGTCGATGATGCGCTTGGCGGCCGTGCCTATTATCTCGGCCGGCTGGAAATCGAAATTCCGCTCGGGGCGGGCATGCGGGAAATGGGGCTGCGGCCGTCGATCTATCTTCAGGCAGGTGCGTTGTTTGGCATCACCCGCCCGCTGCCGACAGTCACGTTCCCGACGGTCAAGGATCCAATCACCGGACGTGTTACCGTGTTGCCGCTCAACACGCAGCAGTTCGATACCAGCGGACACCCGCTTTACCTCGTGCCCTCGACCGACGCGACCTATCCCGGGCAGGTCACGACCTGTACGGTTGGTTATTCCGCCACGCTGGGCGGTACCAATTGTGCCGGGACGTCGGTCAATAACCCCTATACCCTTCCAACCGCCCCGTTCCTCGAGCGTTTCGGCGGAGATTCCGCGAAGCCGCGCCTCTCGGTCGGCGCGGGGGTCAACTGGAACTCGCCGTTCGGACCGCTGCGGATCGACGTGGCCTATGCGCTGCTCAAGGATCCAACGGACGACACCAAACTCGTTACTTTCAACGTAGGGACACAATTCTGATGAAAAGCTTCAAGATGGCTCTGCTGGCCGGGCTCGTCGTTCCCGCCGCCATTGCCGCGGGGACGCAGGCCAATGCCCAGGTTGCCGGTTTCGCCGTCAGCGATCCGACGGGTGCGATCCTCAGCGTCAAGGCGCTGGGCGTTGCGCACGACCAAATCGTGACCGCGCACAAGGCGGAGCTGGACCAGGTCGCCCCGCGCGTCGCCGCGCTGCAGGCCCAGGTCGAGGCGCTGACCGCGCCGCTCGATACGAACAAGGACAAGAAGGTCTCGCCGGAGGAATATAGCGCTGCGGTTGCAGCGAAGAATCCGATCGTCGAGAAGGTGCGCGCTGCGCAGCAGACGGCGCAGACCGAGATCGCCAAGCTGAACGAGCCTTCCTTCATGGCGCAGGCATGGGCCATCCAGCAGGTCGCGCAGAAATATGACGAAGCGGTGAAGTCGGTCGCGACGGCCAAGAATATCAATTTCGTCATGGGCATGGACTCGCTGCAGTTCGCGCAGCCGGCGGCGGACATCACGTCGGCGGTGACGGCGCAGCTGAACATCTCGGTGCCGACGGTAACGATCACGCCGCCGACCCCGGACAAGTGGCAGCCGTCCCAGTCGATCATCCAGCTGACTCAGGTCTATTTCGAGGCCCTGCAGCGTCAGGCGCAGCAGCCGGGCCAGGCTCCCGCGGCGACCCCAGCCGCACCGGCGAAGAAGCAGCAGGGCCGGTGAACGAGGCGGTGACGACGGGGGCGCTCGGCCCGCTCGATATCGGGCGGGTCATGGCGGCACTTCCCCATCGTTACCCGATGCTGCTGGTCGACCGGGTCGAGGAACTCATCCTCGACCGGTCGATCGCGGCGATCAAGGCGGTGACGATCAACGAAGGCTTTTTCCAGGGGCATTTCCCTGGGCGGCCAATCATGCCCGGCGTGCTCATCATCGAGGCGATGGCCCAGGCGGCAGGCATTCTCGCGGTCGAATCGCTCGGCCTCGCCGGTTCGGGCAAGCTCGTCTATTTCATGGCGATCGACGGCGCGAAGTTCCGCAAGCCAGTCGAGCCGGGCGTTTTGTTGCGGCTCGACGTCGAGTTCGTCCAGAAGCGCTCCAGCGTGTGCAAATTCTCTGGCCGCGCGATGATCGATGGGCAGCTTGCCGCCGAGGCGAATTTCACCGCGATGATCGCGGATCCGCCCAAAGCCTGAAAGCGCGAAGACCTGCCGCCGCAGGTTGCACTGGGCGCGGCCCTCTGTTAGGGGCCGCGCCTTCGCTGCTGGTCGGAAACCAGCGGCTTTTCGGAGATTCATGACGTGAAAAAAGATATCCATCCCGATTATCACACCATCACGGTGCAGATGACCGACGGCACTCAGTTCCAGACCCGCTCCACCTGGGGCAAGGAAGGCGATCTGATGACGCTCGACATCGATCCCCTGGCGCATCCGGCCTGGACCGGCGGCCGTGGCCAGATGCTGGATTCGGGTGGCCAGGTCGCCCGCTTCAACAAGCGTTTCGGCGGTCTTACGCTCAAGAAGTAAGGGCATGCGCGCCGTCGTTAACGGCGCGTTAGCTATCGCGGACTAGGCTCCCCTCTTCGTCGTGATTGCGAGAGGGGAGCCATGTTCGCCGCCGAATTCGAACCAGCCATCAGCACCGGACGCCGGCGCAGCCCACGCGCCCCCGTGTCGTTGGATGCGCGCGTCGGCCGCGGCGGATATGACCGTGCGCTGTGCAAGGTTACCGATATCTCGCTCCACGGCGCACGTCTCCAGACCTATTCGGCCTTGAAGAAGGGCTCGATGATCTGGCTGACGCTTCCCAGGTTGGGGCAGGTGGCGGCAACGATCGTATGGGCGGACGATTTCGAGGCCGGCTGCCAATTCTATGAATCGCTGAACGACCAGGCCTTTGCGACACTGGTCGATTATGGGCACGTACCGCACCCCCAGGCCGCCTGAGGATCCAGGCGCAGATCGGCAAACAGCGCTGCGGTCCGGCGGCCGCGCCTGAGATCCGATTGCATGGCCCCCGGGCAGGCAGCCGCAGAGCGCCGTTAACCATCGTTGCATCCGGAGCAGAACACGGGCACCCTCGCGTTACATCGCTGGGGGGCGGTCTATGCGGGGAATGTGGCGTTACGCCGTGTCGGGCGCAATTCTATTATCATCATCGTCGCTTCCCGCCGATGCTGCGGAGCGGCTGGTGCCGATGTCGGGCGGGCAGATCTATCTTCTGCTTGCGTCCGATGTCGCCGTGAGTTCGGGGCCCGTGGTTCAGGAGCGACGTGGTGCGCTGCTGTCATTACCGGGGCTCGCGACGGTCACGCGGCCGGACGGCTTCGTGGCGCATTGGGAAAGGCTGCCGCGAGCGCCGCTCTCGCCCGGTGCGTTCGAGCCGATCGCGCAGGATTCAGGCGTTGCTACCGCAGCATGGGATTTGTCCGGCACGGGCAGGGAGGAGACGCGGGATAGCTTCGGCTTCTCGCACCAGAGCGTGTTTCCCGAGCAACGCCGCACGCAACGGCGTTCGCCGATCGACACGTTGCTGATCCTTTCGCTCGGGAGCGACCGCACCGCGAAGATCGCCCTCGACGGCGGCATCGCCGGGGCCGTCTGGGCAATGGTGGCGCGGAGCCGTGTCGATTGGCGGAGAGGGTGGGATTCGAACCCACGGTGAGCGTGAACCCACGGCGGTTTTCAAGACCGCTGCCTTAAACCACTCGGCCACCTCTCCGCGCGCTTCAGCGCTTAGAGCGAGCGCGGTTATTTGTGCAAGCCTTGCGACTATAAGGGGTTCATGTCGCAGGGGGGCTGTGGCAAAGTCCGGCGATGCGGGGTTTCTCCACCATTCTGACTCGACTTGGCGGCGCGATGGCGGCGGTGATCGGCTGCGCGACGCTTGGCGGATCGGCCGATGCGCAGGACGAGGCGGGATTCCAGGCCTTTCTCGGCACGCTCAGGACGCAGGCCGAAGCCCGCGGGATCAGCCGTGCGACGCTCGATGCGGTGATGCCCGGACTGACGCTGAACCCGCGGGTGATCGAACTCGACCGCGCCCAGCCGGGCAGCGACCCCAATGCGCCGGTACCCGATTTTGCCCCGTACAGGATCAAGCATGTCGATGCGGCGCGGATCTCGCGCGGACGCCAGGCCTATCAGGCGCAGCGCTGGCGGTTGCAGAAGATCGAGCAGCAGACCGGCGTGCCCGAATCGATCATGGTCGCGATCTGGGGGCACGAGACGAACTACGGCACGGTGATGGGCGGGTTCGACCTCCCGCGCGCGCTGGCGACGCTTGCCTATGAAGGCCGGCGGCGCGACCTGTTCACGGACGAGTTCCTGTCCTCGCTGCAGATGATCGACCGCGGCGTGCCGGTCTCGCGGCTGAAGGGCAGCTGGGCCGGCGCGACGGGCGGGCCGCAATTCCTGCCGTCCATCTATCTCCGCCTCGCGCGGGACGGCGATGGCGACGGGCAGGCCGATATCTGGACGAGCGAGGCCGACACCCTGGCCTCGATCGGCAATTATTTCGCCAATGCCGGCTGGCGTCCCGGCCAGCCATGGGGCCTGGCGGTGACCGTCCCGGCGAATCTCGACCGGACTCAGCTTCCCAACCGGACGATGGCGACGCGTTGCGCCAGGGTGTTCGCACGGCATAGCGGCTGGAAGACCATGGCGGAATGGCGCGCGCTCGGCGTCGTGCCGCTGGCACGCGCCTGGCCGGGGGACACTGTGCTGGCGACGCTGCTGGAACCGGACGGGCCGGGCAAGACGGCGTATCTGCTGACGGGCAACTACCGGGTGATCCTCGATTATAATTGCTCGAATTTCTATGCTCTTTCCGTGGGGTTGCTCGCCGATGCCGTTGAACAATAGCGGCATGATCGCGCTCGCCCTCCTGCTCGCCGGGTGCGGTGGCGGCAGTGGACCACGCGATGCCCCTTTTATCGCGACGCCGCCGCTGGACGGCGGGCAGACCGACCCCGGACCGATGGCGCCGCAATATGATCCGCCGCGTACCGTGGTGCCGGCGTCGACGCTCGATCAGTCGACACCACCGGATATGCCCCGGAGCAGCGGACCGCGCGGCACGTCGGGCGAGCAGCGCTACGACGCCGTGGGCTATGCCGGCTCCTTTGACGGGCGCGGCTTCGGTGTCTTTTCGGGTGCGACGATCACCGTCGGGCACGCTTCGCTTCCGGTCGGCTCCTATGTCGAACTGACCGCGCTCGATACGGGGCGGACCATCGTGGCCGTCGTCGCGGCACAGGCAGGCGATGGGGTCGTCGCGCTGTCGCCGGGCGCGGCACAGCTGCTGGGGACCGGCGAGGGCGGAGCAGTGCGCGTCCGGCTGATCACGCCCTCGATGCAGGACCAGATGGCCTTGCGTTCCGGTCGCTCCGCCGCCCCGCGGATCGATGCACCAGCGACCTTGCTGACCGCGCTGCGGCGCAAGCTGCCGGGGCGGGCGGTCGCGACACCGCCTGTCAGGCCCACGGCGCGCCCGCCCAGGGCCATCGCGGCCCCGCCGGGCGCGCGATACGCGCCGCCGACGACGACCGCGCCCGAGCAGTCGCCGGTCCGATCCGGCTATGTCGTGCAGGTCGCAGCCTTTTCGACCCGCGAGCGCGCCCAGGTTGCTGCCAGGGCGGTCGGCGGGAAGATCGTCGCCGCCGGCGGAATCTTCCGCGTGCAGATCGGCCCCTTTCCCGATACGGTCGGCGCACAGCGCGCGCGTGACGAGGTCGCGCGGCGCGGCTATGCCGATGCCCGCATCCTGCATATCGAGTAACCCCCAAGCGTACGGACCCGTGTCATGAAGAAACTGCTCGCCGCCTCCGCCCTCGCGATCGTGCTGGCCTGCCCCAGCATGGCCGCCGCGCCCGATTTCCAGACGCCGGCGCCGGTCGCTTTCCTGCAGGACCTATCGACCGGCGCGATCCTCTATTCGAAGGATCCGGACCGCCGCATGCCGCCGGCCTCGATGGCCAAGATGATGACGGTCTATGTCGCCTTCGATCTGATCAAGAGCGGCGAGCTCAAGCTCAACCAGGAGTTCGAGGTCAGCCCCGATACCTGGAAGAAGTGGCACGGCCCGGCAGCCGGCTCGACCATGTTCCTCTCCCCGGGCGAGAAGGTCAGCGTCGAGAATCTTCTCAAGGGCATCGTCACGCTTTCGGGCAATGATGCCTGCGTGGTGCTGGCCGAGGGAATCTCGGGTACCGAGCAGGCCTTCACCAACCTGATGAACCAGCGCGCCGCGAAGCTCGGCCTGACCAACAGCCATTTCGGCACGTCGAACGGCTGGCCCGACAATGGCGTGACCTATGTCACCGCCCGCGACCTCGCCAAGCTGGCGACCGCGACGATCCAGGATCATCCGGCGCTCTACAAGAAGTTCTATTCGTTGCCGAATTTCACCTGGGGCAAGACGCTTGGCGCGGGCGCGGATATCACCCAGGCCAATCGCGACCCGCTGCTGGGTCGCGTCGCGGGCGCCGACGGCCTGAAGACAGGCCATACCGACGAGGCCGGCTATGGCTTCACCGGCTCGGCCGAGCAGGGCGGCCGCCGTCTCGTGATGGTGATGGCCGGCCTGACGAGCTCCAACCAGCGGATCGAGGAATCGGTCAAGTTCATGAACTGGGGCTTCCGCGCGTGGCAGGCCAAGCCGATCGTGGCCAAAGGGCGCAAGGTCGAGACCGCCGAAGTCCAGCTGGGCAATGCCAGCACGGTCGGGCTGGTCGCCCCCGCCAACCTGACGGCGACGCTGCCCGCCGGGGTGGCGACCGATATCCAGCTGCGCGTCGTGTATGACGGGCCGATCAAGGCGCCGATCAAGGCCGGGCAGCATATCGCAGACCTGGTGGTGATGACGCCGGACATGCCGGCACAGCGCCTGCCGCTGGTCGCCGAGACCGATGTCGACGAGGCCGGCTTCTTCGGGCGCGTCTGGGCGGGCCTCAAGGGTCTGTTCGGCGGGTGACCGGACGCTTCATCTCGCTCGAGGGCGGGGAGGGGGCCGGCAAATCGACTCAGGTTCGTCGCCTCGCCGAGGCGCTGGGCGCGCGCGGCATCGAGACCCTGGTGACGCGCGAGCCGGGCGGCAGCGAGGGCGCCGAGGCGATCCGCGCGCTGCTGATGCAGGGGGCGGTCACGCGCTGGAGCCCGCACAGCGAGGCGCTGCTGTTCGCGGCGGCGCGCGCCGACCATGTCGAGAAGCTGATCAGGCCCGCGATGGGGGCGGGGACCTGGGTGATCTGCGACCGCTTCATCGATAGTTCGCGCGCCTATCAGGGCGTGGCGGGCGGGATCGACGATGCCGCGGTGCTGGCGCTGCACGCGTTCGGATCGCGCGGCATGCTGCCCGACCGGACCTTCGTGCTCGAAGTGCCGCCCGAACAAGGCCGCGCCCGCGCCGAGGTGCGCGACGGGGCGGATGCGGACCGCTTCGCGGCTCGAGGCGACGATTTCCACGCAGCGGTGGCCGCCGCGTTCCGCGGCTTCGCCGAGCGTGAACCGGCGCGGGTACGGCTGATCGACGCTTCGGGGACACCGGAGCAGGTGACCGAAACCCTGCTGGCCAACCTTGCGGACCTGCTCGCATGACCATGCCCATCGGCAACGAAGCCGCGCACGCGGCCTTTGCGGCGGCGATGACAAGCGGGGCGCTGCATCATGCCTGGCTGTTCGCCGGGCCGGAGGGCGTTGGCAAAGCCAGCTTCGCGCGCGCGGCGGCGCTTCGCCTGCTCGCCGAGGGCGCCGCGCCGGGCACATTGCCGCCCGGCTACGACGTGCCCGAGGGCGATCGCACGCGATCGCTGGTCGCGGCCGGATCCCATCCCGATTATCGCGAGCTGGCGCGCCAGCCCAAGGATCCCGACAAGCCGGGCCAGGACCTGGCGCGCAGCATCCCGATCGCACAGGTTCGCGCGCTCCAGCCGCTGTTCGCCACGACGCCTTCGATGTCCTCACGGCGTGTGGTGCTGATCGATGCGATCGACGATCTCGAGCGCGGCGGCGCCAATGCCCTGCTCAAGAATCTCGAGGAGCCGCCGGCCGGCACGATCTTCCTGCTGATCAGCCACGCGCCGGGGCGGCTGCTCCCGACGATCCGGTCGCGCTGCCGGCTGTTGCGCTTCGACCCGCTCGACGATCGCAGGATGGCGAGCGTGCTGCGCGACGCGCTTCCGGAATGCGACGATGCCGAGATCACCGCGCTGGTGAAGGCAGGGCAAGGCGCGCCGGGACGGGCGCTCGGCTTCGCAGGACTGGAACTGGCCAAGCTCGATGACGCCATGGCCGCGATCGCGCGCGACGGCGATCCGGGCAATACGCGACGCACGAAGCTCGCCAAACTGCTTGCGCCCAAGGCAGCACAACCGCGCTACGAGGCCTTCCTCGACCGCGCGCCGGCCTTCATCGCGGCGGCGGCGCCCGCGCGCCGCGGCGAGCAGCTGCGCGTTGCCCTCGACAGCTATGATGCGGCACGATCGCTGGCCGCGAGCGCGCGCGGGCTGTCGCTCGATTCGCAGGCGACCGTATACGAAATGGCCGGGCTGGTGGCGAAGCTTGCGGGCGCTGGCGCCTGACATTTTCCCTTCTGTGGACGCCCCCAGGGAAGCAAGCGTAAAATTCGAGTATTGGCACGAGATCGGATGCTGCCTTCTGTCCGGCCTGTTGAGCAGCCTTTGCTGCTGGCCCGTATGGGAGTGCGCGAA
>Ga0255338_1001824_pt1 | contig 36539 bp, 39 predicted proteins | sample MeOH1_35cm_T4_19_FD_203715 | JGI IMG/M metagenome (GOLD analysis project Ga0255338, IMG submission 203715) | Sandy soil microbial communities from University of British Columbia, Vancouver, Canada - MeOH1_35cm_T4_195 | ecosystem: Engineered > Artificial ecosystem > Sand microcosm > Unclassified ...
GGCTTGCCTTCCGTCAGGTATTTGCGAAAGACTTCGCTCGTGTCGCGGCAGACGCCGGCGTCCACCAGAAAGCGGGCGAAGTGGGTGCGCGAGATCAACTCGGGGTTGCCCACGTATTTGAGGGCGCCCTCATAAGCACCGTGGATGCCGACCGCGGCCAGGCTGTCCGACATGTCCATGGCGCGCTGGCCGCGCCCGCCGCGGGTCTGGCGCAAGCCCTGCTTCATGCGCTCGTCGTCAGCATCAAAACCCAGGCCAACGATGTGCACGGTCTGGCCGGCAAAGGTGATGGAGATTTCGGTACCGGTCAGGTACTTCATGCCCTGCGCGGCCGCCGCGGCGGCCGCACGGTGCTGGCCGCCGATCTCGTCATGGTCGGTCAGCGCCCACAGTTCGACGCCGTTGGCGGCGGCGCGCCCCGCCAGTTCCTCGGGCGTGAGGGTGCCGTCGGAGACGACGGAGTGACAGTGCAGATCGGCGTTGAGGATGGATGACACCAGGCCATTTTAGGCCGTGTGCAGTGGCACAATGCCCGCATGGTTGATTTCATTGCGATGCACATCTACGACTTTGCCGGTTTTGCCCTGAGCGCTGCCGCCGTGGCGACCTATCAGCTTTATCTGCGCTGGCGCAACCGGCGTGACCCGGCTTCCAGCGCGCTGTACGGCATGCACGCTGCGCGCGCGGCCTGGGTGGAGGGGGTGATGCGCGACGGCCGCGACATCCTGGCGGTGCAGACCCTGCGCAATTCCACCATGACATCGAGCTTCATGGCCTCCACCGCCATCCTGCTCATCATCGGCGTGCTGACCCTCAGCGCCCAGGGCGACAAGCTGACCGGCACCTGGCATGTACTCAACGTGCTGGGGACTGACAGCTCGGAGATGTGGCTGCTCAAGCTGCTCATCATGCTGTTCGACCTGCTGTTTGCCTTCTTCGCTTTTTGCCTGTCGATGCGGCTGTACCACCATATCGGCTACCAGATCAACGTGCAGAAGGACCTGCGGCTCGACTGCACGCGGCCGGCGCATGTGGCGGCAGAACTCAACCGTGCCGCCATCTTCTACCGCGTCGGTATGCGGGCCTATTACTTTACCGTGCCGCTGCTGCTCTGGCTGTTCGGCCCGCTGTGGATGGTGGGCGCCACGGTGCTGCTGCTGTTCTTCCTCTATCACCTCGATCGCGCGCCACGCCGTGACTCGGACCTGATGGGCTGAGTGATGGCATTCTGGAGAACGGCAGCCTCTGTCAATCGGTTGGCTGAGGCGGGGGTGTCATGATGGGACTTGATCTGCGTTCCATCATCCTCATGAGCGGCATCATGGGTTTGCTGCTGTCGGTGGTGATGCTGTTCCTGCGCCTGAGCTATCCCAAGTCCATCCGGGGGCTGGGCTGGTGGGCGGCGGCCCCGGTGGTCAGCTTCGTGTCGGCCCTGCTGTTTGCCATGCGTGGCCAGATTCCCGATGCCGTGTCCGTCGTTGCGGCCAACTTCCTGCTGCTGACGGGCGTTGCCATGTTCTATTTCGGGACCCGGCATTTCTTCGGACTGGCCCCGGCCTACCTCTCCCGCATGGGGCTGATCCTTGCGGCGCTTCCTGTGCTGGCCTGGTATACCCTGGCCGAACCCAGCTTCACGGCCCGTGTCCTGATTGTTTCGCTGCTCTGGGCCTACTTGCAGCTGACGCTGACGCTGCTGATCTGGCGTCATGGGCCGGAGGTGTTTTCAACCCGCTTCACGGTGGTGGTGCTGGTGATCCATACGAGCGTGCTGTTGCTGCGTTTCCTGTCGGCCTGGCTGCCGCTGTCGGGGGAAAACCTGCTCGATCCTTCGCGTATCCAGACGCTGTACATCGTGATGAATGCTTTGTTCACCGTCGCGCTGGTGGTCGGTCTCATCCTGATGGCCGGCGACCGGCTGCGCGAGGTGTTCGAGCATTCCGCTTCCCACGACTCGCTGACCAATGCGCTGATCCGCCGGACGCTGATCGGCGCCTGCGAACAGGAACTGGAGCGCTGCCGCCGTCATGGGCGCAGCATGGCCCTGCTGATGCTGGACATCGACCACTTCAAGGCCGTCAACGATGCCCACGGTCACCAGATGGGCGACCGTGTGCTGGTCGACTTCGTCGCGCGCATCACACCGCTGTTGCGCAGCCCTGACCAACTGGGGCGTTTCGGCGGCGAGGAATTTGTCGTGCTGCTGCCGGAAACCACGCAGGAGGATGCCATGGTCGTGGGCGAGCGCATCCGCGCGGCGGTGGCGTTGCCGGTCGCTGGACTGCCGCCGATCACCGTCAGTATCGGTGTGGCCAGCAACCGGCCTGACGACGCCCAGATCGACGCCCTGCTGGGGCGGGCCGACCGCGCACTCTACAAGGCGAAGGCTGAAGGCCGCAACCGCATCGCGGTGATCTAGCGCCGCTTCGGCGCACATCTTCTCTGCGTTCCGGCGCGCGCTTCTTTCGGTTGTTTCTGCCAGAAACCCGGGATTACCCGGATGTCGCGCATTGGTCAGCCCTGGGTTCAATAACGATGAAAAATGGCCGATGAACACAACATATCGGCCGACGGACCCGCTGAGAACACGAGCTGGGTCTGGGGCAGGCCAGAGACGGAGACGAAAGGCTGCCAATGAAATTCAATGACCTGCGCGTATCGCACAAACTGTGGAGTGTCATCCTGGGCCTGCTGCTGCTCATGTTTGCGGTGGCATTGTGGACGCAGGTGCGAACCCGCCAGGTCACGGACGAGGCCGAACGGCAGGTACAGCATTACGAGGACTCGATCACCAATGCCGTGACGTGGCGTGGTCTGGCCGAACTGGCCGTCTCCATGTCCATGGCCAGCCTGGTCACGACCGACGAAGCGCTGCAGCAGGATTTCGACACCCGGGTGGCCGCGCTGACGGCCCGCATCTCGCCGGTGCAGGAGCGCATCACCAAGAGCGCCGTCACACCGGCCGACAAGGAGGCGCTGGCGCATGTGGCCAGCACGCGCGCGAAGGTCCGCGGCGTAGGCGACAAGGTGGCCGAACTGAAGGCTTCAGGCTATCCGGCCGTTCGGCAGGAGTTCCATGACAAGGAGTTCCGTCCGCGGGTGGTGCAGTATCTCGATGCCCTCGACAAGTACGTCGCCTTGCAGGAAAAGCAGCGTGACGAGGCCCGGCAGGCGGCACTGCAGGCCCGCGGCAACGTCCAGCTGGTGGCGTTCGTCAGTGCCGCACTGCTGTTCGGCCTGAGCGTCGTCCTGGTGCGGCTCCTGGTGCGCTCGATCACGCATCCGCTGGCGCGTGCGGTGGCAGTGGCCCAAGCCATCACGGCCGGCGATCTGACGCAGCAGATCGGCGATGAACAGCGCAAGGACGAGTTCGGCGTGCTCACGCGCGTCCTGTCGGAGATGGTAGGCAAGCTGCGTGGCCTGGTGTCGGAGGTGCGTGGTGGCGTCGAGGCGGTTTCCACCGCCTCGACCGAGATCGCCAACGGCAACCATGACCTGTCGGTCCGTACCGAGCAGACGGCCTCCAACTTGCAGCAGACCGCTTCGAGCATGGAGGAGCTGACCGGGACGGTGAACCAGTCGGCCGAGACGGCGCGCCAGGCCAACCAGCTGGCTGCCACGGCGGCCCAGGTGGCCAGCCGCGGCGGCGAGGTGGTGGGCCAGGTGGTGAACAGCATGCAGCACATCACTGATCCTGGCGCTCAACGCCGCGGTCGAGGCGGCCCGCGCGGGGGAGCAGGGGCGCGGCTTCGCGGTGGTGGCCTCCGAGGTGCGCAGCCTGGCCCAGCGCTCGGCCGAGGCTGCCAAGGAGATCAAGGCGCTCATCGGCGAGTCGGTGGAGACGGTCGAATCAGGCTCCAGACAGGTGGAGCAGGCCGGGCAGACCATGGACGAAATCGTCACCAGCGTGAAGCGCGTGACCGACCTGATCGGCGAAATCACCGTCTCGTCGACGGAGCAGCGCGACGGCATCGGGCTGGTGAACGACGCCGTGGCCCAGCTGGACCAGATGACGCAGCAGAACGCCGCGCTGGTGGAAGAATCGGCCGCCGCAGCGGCGGCCCTGCGTGACCAGGCGCAGCGACTGGCGCAGGTGGTGGCGGTCTTCAACGTGGGTGGCCAGGAGGGCTACGCCGGATTGCCTGCGCCCGGCACCCGTTCCCTGCAGCTGGCCTGAGGCCCCTCAGACCTCGGCGCCTTCGACCAGGAAGCGCACCCGGCGCACGCCCTGCCACTCGTCGGCGTCGAGCCGGAACGCCAGCAGCACGCGGCCGGGCAGCGGCTCGGTGCGGCCGAACCAGATGCCGTCCACCGGCTGCCCTTGGTGCCGGAGCTTGAGCGCCAGGTGCTTTTCTCCCACCAGCCGTTGCGAGATCACTTCCACCACCTCGCTGAAAGTCGGCGGTGCAAAGCCCTGGCCCCAGACCTCGCGATGCAGCGTGTCCACCATGTCGGCGCGCCGGTACTCGGGAGGCAACGGGCCGTCGGTGTCGAGCCGGCGCGTCAGCGTGGCGATGTCGAGCCATTCCTGCGCCACTTCGTTCAGGCCTTGCTCGAAGGTGTCCAAATGCTCCTCGGCAATCGTGCAGCCCGCGGCCATGGCATGGCCGCCGAAGCGCAGCAGCACGCCGGGGTAGCGCTTGGCCACCAGGTCGAGTGCGTCGCGCAGGTGAAAGCCGGGAATCGAGCGTCCCGAACCCTTGAGCTCGTGCTCCTTGCCCGGCGCCTGGCTGGCGGCGAAGACGAAGCTCGGGCGGTGCAGCTTGTCCTTGATGCGCGAGGCGACGATGCCGACCACGCCTTCATGGAAGTCGGGGTCGAAGACGCAGATGGCCGGCGGCGGCTCATCGCCTTCGTCGAACAGCGATTCGGCGATCTCCAGCGCCTGCTCGCGCATCTCGCCTTCGATCTCGCGCCGTTCGCGGTTGATGCCGTCGAGTGTGCGCGCCAGTTCCTCGGCACGTGCCGGGTCATCGCTCAGCAGGCATTCGATGCCCAGCGTCATGTCCGACAGGCGGCCGGCGGCATTGATGCGCGGGCCCAAAGCGAAACCGAAGTCGAAGGTGGTGGCCGCCGCGGCATTGCGGCCGGCGACCGAAAACAGGCTGCTCATGCCGGGCGGCAGGGCGCCGGCGCGCACACGCTTCAGGCCCTGTGCCACCAGGCGGCGGTTGTTGGCGTCGAGCTTCACCACGTCGGCCACCGTGCCCAGGGCCACCAGCGGCAGCAGGGCATCGAGTTTCGGTTGGCTGGCCGCATCGAATACACCACGTTGGCGCAGTTCGGCACGCAGCGCCAGCAGCACGTAGAACATCACGCCGACGCCGGCGATCGACTTGCTCTCGAAGGTGCAGCCGGGCTGGTTCGGATTCACGATCACATCGGCCTGCGGTAACTCTGCCGCTGGCAGGTGGTGGTCCGTCACCAGCACCTGCAAGCCCAGTTCGCGGGCGACGCGCACGCCGTCCACGCTGGCAATGCCGTTGTCCACCGTGATCAGCACGTCGGCTCCACTGTCCTTGACGCGTTGCGCAATCGGCGGCGTCAGGCCATAACCATCCACCACGCGGTCGGGTACCAGGTAGCTCACCTGTTGGGCACCTAGCAGGCGCAGGCCGCGCACCGCCACGGCACAGGCGGTGGCACCGTCGCAGTCGTAGTCGGCCACGATGCACAGTTTCTTGTTTTGCGCCATGGCATCGGCCAGCAGCACGGCTGCCTCGGCGGTGCCCTTCATGCCAGCAGGGGGCAGCAGGCGTGCCAGGCCATCGTCCAGTTCGTCCTTGGCGGCGACGCCGCGGGCCGCAAACAGCCGCGCCAGCAGCGGATGCACGCCGGCCTGTTCCAGCGCCCAGGCGGCGCGCGGTGGAATCTCTCTTGCTACGATTTTCATAGCTTATCCATGATGTTCGACAAGGGCTGAGCCCCGAAAATGCTTGATAACTTGGACCAGAGTCCACGCGGCGTGGCGGCAAAGGTCTGGGCCTGCCGTTCGCCACACAGCGTCAGCCGTACCGCGGCGTTGCCCTGTTCCAGCGCTGCCAACAGGGCGGCGCCCTGCGTGGCATCGAGTGTTTCCCAGGCCCGGCCCCAGGCCGGCCAGTCCTGCCGCAGTGCAGTCTGCATCAGCGTCTGCGGCACCAGCGGGCGCTCGGCCGGCGCCATGGGTGCGGCCGCCAGGGCGCCACTGCCGCTGATCCAGAACGAGTTCACCGCCAGCGCACGGCGCTGGGCGCGCGCCTCGTTGACGGCGTGGGTGTAGAGCAGCATCTGCATTTCGTTCTGCAGCCGGCGCAGCAGGGGCGAAGCGGGCAGCCAGGGTGCCACGTCGCGCCCGACCGCGCGCTCGGGTGCGGCGGTGGCCAGGCCGCGAAAGACAGCGCCGCGTGCCAGCCAGCGCGTCGGGCTCTCGTAGAGCAGCGTGATGCCGTCTTCGGCGAAGTAGGGCTGCATGGCCGCCAGCAGCGTGCGCGACTCGTCTTCCGCCAGTGCCAGTTCCTCGGGGGCCAGCAGCGTGACCTGCGCCTGTCCTACCTGCCAGTGGCTGGGGGTGATGAAGGCCCAGGCTTCATCGTGTGCGTCGCCGCGGCCCAGGTCATGGGCCTGCAGCGCCGCCCAGGGTGGCGCCAGCGGGTCCAGTCCCATGGCCGCCGCCAATGCGCGTTCGTGCGGCAGGGCGGGTGAGTCGTCCGCGCCGGCTTCGGCCGGCTGCGGCGTCAACCGGGCCAGCAGTCGCGTCAGATGGGGCAGGCGCAGGCTGCGCAGGGTCTGGCGGCTGGCCGGGTCGTCACCGACAGCGAACGGAATCAGGAGATGCATGGCGCTATTGTCCGGTGAAATGTTGCACCCCATCGTCGGGGTGCCGAACGGCGGATGCCATTCATCGCGAATAATGGCGACCGGAACCCAAATAAACCATGCAAATCCCCTACGAACTCATTCTCGGATGGCGCTACACCCGCGCCGGCCGCGCCACCCGGCGCAACGGGTTCATCTCTTTCATCTCGGGCGTGTCCATGCTGGGCATTGCGCTGGGGGTGGCCGCGCTCATCATCGTGCTCAGCGTGATGAACGGCTTCCAGAAGGAGGTGCGCGACCGCATGCTGGGCGTGGTGTCGCACATCGAGATCTTCGCCCCCAACGGTGCCGCGCTGCCCGATGTCGACCGGACCCTGCGCGAGGCGCGCGCCAACCCGCAGGTGATCGGCGCCGCCCCTTTCATCGGCACGCAGGCCCTGCTGGCGCGCGGCGAGGACATGAAAGGCACCATCGTGCGCGGCATCGACCCGGCGCGCGAACCCGAGGTGACCGATCTGGCTGCCGGCATGCGCCAGGGGGCGCTGGCCCGTCTGGTGCCGGGCGAGTTCGGCATCGTGCTCGGTGTGGACCTGGCACGCGCCATGGGCGTGCGCGAGGGCGACAAGGTGACGCTGGTGGCGCCCAGCGGCCAGGTGACGCCGGCCGGCGTGGTGCCGCGCCTGAAGCAGATGACGGTGGTCGGTACCTTCGATTCTGGCCACTACGAGTACGACGCCGGCCTGGTCATGATGCATGTGGACGATGCGGCCAGGATCTTCCGGCTGGAAGGGCCGACCGGCATCCGCCTCAAGATCCGCGACCTGCACCAGGCGCGCGAAGTGGCGGGGCAGCTGGCGCGCAGCCTGAGCGGCGACCTGCTGATCCGCGACTGGACGCGGCAGAACCGCAACTGGTTCGCCGCCGTGCAGCTGGAAAAACGCATGATGTTCATCATCCTCACCCTGATCGTGGCGGTGGCGGCCTTCAACCTGGTCAGCACCCTGGTGATGACGGTGACCGACAAGCGCGCCGACATCGCCATCCTGCGTACGCTGGGGGCCAGTCCGCGCAGCATCATGGGCGTCTTCGTGGTGCAGGGTGCCATGGTGGGCGTGATCGGCACGCTGGCCGGCCTGCTGCTGGGCTTGGGGGTGGCCTTCAACATCGACGTCATCGTGCCGGCACTGGAGCGCCTGTTTCACGCCAGCTTCCTGCCGCAGGACATCTACCTGATCAGCCGCATGCCGAGCGACCCGCAAAGCAGCGACATCGTGCCGATCGCCGTCATTTCGCTGGTGCTGGCTTTTGTGGCCACCATCTACCCGAGCTGGCGCGCCAGCCGCGTCAACCCGGCGGAAGCCCTTCGTTATGAATAAGGCCATGAGCAAAGTTGTATTGCAGGCCGAGGGCCTGAGCAAACGTTTCACGGAAGGGCGGCTCGATGTCGCGGTGCTGCAGGGCGTGGACCTGCAGGTTCACCAAGGCGAGACGCTGGCCATCGTCGGTGCCTCCGGTTCCGGCAAGAGCACGCTGCTGCACCTGCTGGGTGGGCTCGATGCGCCCAGCAGCGGCACGGTGCAACTGATGGGGCAGGACATGTCGGCGCTGTCGCCGGCGGCCCAGGGCCAGTTGCGCAACCGGCACCTCGGCTTCGTCTACCAGTTTCACCACCTGTTGCCGGAATTCAGCGCCCTGGACAACGTGGCCATGCCGCTGTGGATCCGGCGCCAGGATCGCGCCGCGGCGGCGCAGACGGCCGCGCGCATGTTGGCGGCGGTCGGGCTGGCCGAGCGCGTGTTGCACCGCCCGTCCGAACTGTCCGGCGGCGAGCGCCAGCGCGTGGCGATTGCGCGCGCGCTGGTGACACAGCCGGCCTGCGTGCTGGCTGACGAGCCGACCGGCAACCTGGACCGCAGCACGGCCGACGGCGTGTTCGAACTCATGCTGCGCCTGGCACGCGAGCAGGGCACGGCCTTCATCGTGGTGACGCACGACGAGACGCTGGCGGCGCGCTGCCAGCGCCAGCTCAGGCTGGAGCAGGGGCGTTTGTCGGAAGGGCTTTGACGCTTGCTGCGGGCTATGTCGGTTTACTCTGACGTGGCGCGCGCAGCGTCCTCCTCCAGCGTCTGTTTCATGAGGGTCGCACCTTGCCCGACGAGCCCGCGGACAAACGGTTCCAGTTCGTTGGGCAGGACATCGGTGATCCAGACGATCCGGCTGCCGCTTCCCTCGGGCAGCACCTGCAACGACGCGTTGTGGTGCGTGGCGCGGCCCTGTACCGAAGCGTAGACCAGGCGCCGCAAGCTGTCGTCGAGGCTGACCAGCAATTCCTTGAGCACCAGGCCGTTGGCGAAGGTGACGGTCCGGGCATCTGCCTCCAGTTGGGTGGCGACGGTCAGGCCGGGGGTCAGGCGCCGATGCACGGCACCAAAATCGCGCACCGCAGCCCAGACCTGTTCGACGGGGACATTCACCTGAAATTCTTTGTGAATCGAAGCCATGGCGGTGTCCTGGTGTTATTTGAAGCAAACCGCTTCGATGTTGTTGCCATCGGGATCGATCAAAAACGCGGCGTAGTAGGTAGGGCTGTACTCGGTGCGCAAGCCGGGCGGCCCGTTGTCACGCCCGCCCATCTGCATGCCGCTCTGGTAAAAATCGGCGACAGCTTGCCGGCTGGGTGCGCGCAAGGCCATGTGTGCCCCGGGTGCCTGCGGGTTTGAGCTGCCTTGCGACGGATAAAGCCACAAGGCAGGCGTCCCCTTGGGGCCAAAGCCCGCGCAGGCGTCGTCGCGCGAGCACAGCACATGACCCAGCGGAGCTAGCGCGGCTTCGTAAAAGCGCACGCTGGTGTCGATGTCCTTTACCCGGAGGCCGATGTGGTCGTACATGATGAAGTCCTTGTCGATGAGTTGATCAAGGCTTCATCATGAAAGAGCGTCGCCAGGCGGTCTTGGAAAATCTTGCGGTTTTCGCGGGCGGCCTGGCGAAAGCTCCCGGGTGACAGGCCGGCGGCGCGGCGGAAGGTACGCACGAAGTTGGAAAGATCGCTGAAGCCGACGTCCAGGGCAATATCGGTGATGAGCCGGTCCGGGTCTGTCAGCAGGCGTGCTGCATGGCGCAGCCGCGAGCGCACCAGGTATTGATGCGGCGTCACACCCAACACCTTGGAAAACAAGCGCAAGAAGTGAAAGGCGCTCAAGTCGGCCCGGGCGGCTGCATCTGCCAGGTCGATGGGCTGGTGAGAATGGGCATCCAGCCACAGGGCAGCTTCCACGGCGCGCCGGCGGTCGCGTGCACGCACAGGGAGCGTCTTGGGCTTGACCCCGGAAGCCACTTCCACAAAGCGCGCCGCGAGCAGCATGCCAATTTCATCGACGCTGGCGTTGGTCTTGCCCTCCGCCGTTGCTTGCGCCAATTCGCCCAGCACCATCAGCTCAGGCAACGGCGCCAGCGCTCCGGTGCGCCAGAGGGCGGTGCTGCCGCCGATGAGTTCGACAAAGTCGGGGGCGAGGTGAAAGGCCAGGCATTCGTCGCCACACACGTGGTGGTCGTGCGTGCACATGAACTCGTCGCCGGGGTGCCCGATGAGTACCGACCCGGCGACCATGTCGAAGGTCTGTCCCCGGTACTGGTAGCCGAAACTGCCTTTGCGCACATAGGACACCGAATGGCCGCCATGGATCTCGGTATAGGGTGTCTCCTCCGGTCCGGTGTTGCAGCGGTAGTCCACCACGGTCACCGGGCCGCTGCGCAAGAGGGTTTGGTTGATCATCGTCGAGGGTTTGATCCAAGCGAACCTGCGCAAGGTATCACGGTTCTGGCGTTTCTGCAGCCGCGCCGCTTCGGGCATCATGGCGGATATGACGACCTGGATTGACACCCACTGCCATCTGGATGCAGCAGAGTTTTTGCCTGATGCCCAGGTAGTTCGGGCGCGAGCTGCTACAGAAAATGTAGCGCATTGCGTTTTGCCGGCGGTGGAGGTGGCCCATTTCGCGGCCGTGCGCCAACTGGCCCACGCGTACGGTGACAGCTACGCGCTGGGCATCCACCCCCTGTACGTGAAGCAGGCGGACGATGACGACCTGGCCCGGCTCGACGCCGCGCTGACCGCACAGCGTGACGACCCGCGCCTGGTGGCGGTGGGCGAGATCGGGCTGGACTACTTCGTGCCGGAGCTTTGCGCCAGCCCGCTGCGCGAGCGGCAGGAGTTCTTCTATGTCGAGCAGCTCAAGCTGGCACGCCAGCACGGCTTGCCGGTGATCCTGCACGTGCGCCGCTCGGCCGACATGCTGCTCAAGGGGCTGCGCGCAGTGGGCAACGGCGGTTATCAATGGCAAGGCATTGCCCACGCCTTCAATGGCAGCGCGCAGCAGGCGCAGGCCTTTATCGCCCTGGGGTTCAAGCTTGGCTTCGGCGGCGCGCTGACCTACGAGCGTGCCGAGAACCTGCGCCGGTTGGCGACCACGCTGCCGCTGGAGACCATCGTGCTGGAGACCGATGCGCCCGACATGCCGCCGCACTGGCTGTACCAGACCGCCGAAGCGCGGGCTGCCGGCGCGCCGCAAGGTCGCAACGAGCCGGGCGAGCTGCCGCGCATCGCGCAGGTGCTGGCCGGCTTGCGCGGTCTCGACCCGGAAGCGCTGGCCACGGCGACCACGCGCAATGCCATGGCGGCCTTGCCGCGCTTGCAGGCCTTGCTGCCGGCGTGATGTCATGACGCGCAAACCGCCATCACCTGTTGTTCCACAAACCGGCGTCGAGCGGCTGTTTGGCTTGCCGCCCATCGTCTCAGCCACGACCCGTTTGCTGATCCTGGGCAGTTTCCCCGGCGTGGCCTCGTTGCGGGCGCAGCAGTACTACGGCCACCCGCACAACCAGTTTTGGAAGATTTTGCAAGCGATTTGGCCTTCTGTGCCCATGGATATGGGCGCCAACAGCTATGAAAAACACAGCAAATGGCTGCTCGAACGCGGCCTGGGCCTGTGGGATGTCTATGCCAGCTGCGAGCGCAGCGGCAGCCTGGACAGCGCCATCCGCAACCCGCAGGTCAACGACTTTGCCAGTCTGAAGGCGCATTGCCCGCAGCTGAAGATGATTGCGCACAACGGCGGCGAGAGCTTCAAGCATGCGAAGCTGGTGCGCAGCAGCCTGGGTGTGGAGCACTTTCCGCTGGTGAAGCTGCCTTCCACCAGCCCGGCCAATGCGAGTTGGAATTTCGAGCGCAAACTGGCCGCCTGGCGGGCGGTGATGGTGGAGGCCGGACTGGTGTCAGGCACGTGAGAAGTGTTTGGGGATAATGGCCCGATCTTGAAAAAACGCCAACACACTCTCCCCGAAGTCCACTTCTCCGACGAAGGCGACATCCGCCACATGCACCTGGGCACCATCTGGATCCAGGGTTCCATGGACATGGACGACCCGACCGCGCTGGTGCACGAGTACGTCCAGCGCATGATGGCCTGGCTGCTGTTCGTCGATCCGGCCACGGTGCCGCAGCGCCAGGCGGTGCAGCTCGGCCTGGGCGCCGGCTCGCTCACCAAGTTCTGTGCCAAGGTGCTGCGCATGAAGACCACCGCCGTCGAGCTCAACCCGCAGGTGCTGCACGCCTGCCGCGGCTGGTTTCATCTGCCGGATGACAGTGCGAAACTGCAGGTCATCCTGGGCGATGCGGCGCAGGAGATCAAGAAGCCCCAGTGGTTCGGCACTGTGGATGCGCTGCAGGTCGATCTGTACGACGACGAGGCGGCGGCGCCGGTGCTCGACAGCGCAGAGTTCTATGCCGACTGCCGGCGCCTGCTGACCGAGGAGGGCTGCATGACGGTCAACCTGTTTGGGCGTTCGTCGAGCTTCGACCGCAGCGTGGAGAAGATCGCCGCCGCCTTCGGCCGCGATGCCATCTGGGCCTTCAAGGCGACGCGCGAAGGCAACACGGTGGTGCTGGCGCAACGCACACCCAGCCGCCCGAAGCGGGCCGAGCTTGCCGCCCGCGCCGAAATCATCCAGACTCAGTGGGGCCTGTCGGCGCCCAAGTGGCTGCGCGGTTTCAAACCGATCGAATGAACACGGACGTGAAAACCAAAACCCTGGCCAAGACGCCGCATGCCGGTCCGATCGACTGGCGCCGCTTGGTGGAGTGGTTGCTCGCTGATGGCGTGATCTCGGACGAGGAAGCGCGGCGCACCATTGCGCGCTGCGCTCAGGCCGAGAGCGCGCAGCATCCCCTGTTGCGCTTGGCCAGTGTCTCGATGCGCCGCGTCAGTGACGGCAAGCCGCTGGACATTGAAACCCTGACGCAATGGCTGGCCGGCCGCGCCGGGCTGGACTACCTGCGCATCGACCCGCTCAAGGTCGATGTGGGCAAGGTGGCCGACATCATGAGTGCGGCCTATGCCGAGCGCCATCGCGTGCTGCCGGTGCAGGTGACGCCGACCGAGGTGGTGGTGGCCACGGCCGAACCCTTTCTTACCGACTGGGTGGGCGAGGTCGAGCGCCAGTCGCGCCGCAGCGTGCGCTGCGTGCTGGCCAATCCGCAGGACATCCATCGCTTTACCGCCGAGTTCTTTGCCCTGGCCAAGTCGGTGCGTGCGGCGGTCAAGGCCGGTGGCGGTGCCGGGGGCGCCAGCTTCGAGCAGTTGGTGGAACTGGGCAAGAGCAACAAGCAGCTCGATGCCAACGACCAGGGCGTGGTGCAGGTGGTGGACTGGCTGTGGCAGTACGCCTTCGACCAGCGTGCCAGCGACATCCATCTGGAGCCGCGGCGCGAACAGGGCGTGATCCGCTTCCGCATCGACGGCGTGCTGCATCCGGTGTACCAGATGCCGATGGGCGTGCTCAACGCCATGACGGCGCGCATCAAGCTGCTGGGCCGCATGGACGTGGTGGAGAAGCGCCGCCCGCAGGACGGCCGCATCAAGACGCGCAACCCGCGCGGCGACGAGGTCGAGATGCGGATCTCGACCCTGCCCACGGCCTTCGGCGAGAAGATGGTGATGCGCATCTTCGACCCCGACACTGCCGTCAAGGACCTGGATGCGCTGGGCTTCACGCCGCACGACGCGCAGCGCTGGGAGTCACTGGTGACGCGGCCGCACGGCATCATCCTGGTGACCGGCCCGACCGGCTCGGGCAAGACCACCACGCTGTATTCCACCTTGAAGCGCGTGGCCACCGAAGAGGTGAACGTCAGCACGGTGGAGGACCCGATCGAGATGATCGAGCCGGCCTTCAACCAGACCCAGGTGCAGCCGCAGCTCGACTTCAGCTTTGCCGAAGGGCTGCGTGCCCTGATGCGGCAGGACCCGGACATCATCATGGTGGGCGAAATCCGCGACCTGGAGACCGCCGAGATGGCGGTGCAGGCGGCACTCACCGGCCACCTGGTGTTTTCCACCTTGCACACCAACGATGCGCCGTCGGCCATCACGCGCCTGATGGAGCTCGGCATCCCGCCCTACCTCATCAATGCCACCGTGCTGGGCGTGCTGGCGCAGCGGCTGGTGCGCACGCTGTGCCCGCAGTGCAAGGCGCGCGACGAAGCCGCCACGCGCGAGGCGCTGGCCGAGGTGGTGAAACCCTGGCAGCTCAGCGGCGGCTACAAGCCCTACAAGCCGGTGGGTTGCGTCGACTGCCGCATGACCGGCTTCCTGGGCCGCATGGGCCTGTACGAGTTGCTGGTGGTCAGCGAGGCCTTCAAGGACAAGGTCAGCCGCGAGCCCAACATCGATGCCTTGCGCCGCCAGGCCGTGGCCGATGGCATGCGCCCGTTGCGACTGGCGGGTGCCTTGCGTGTGGCTGAGGGACTGACCGTGCTGGACGAAGTGTTGAGCGCGACACCACCGCTGGTTTGAATGCACCAGCGCTGTGCGCAGCAGGCGTGAATCAAGGGTATTCCCGGGTCCCGGCTGTCCGTTTCGTGTCAGGCATAGGTGGAATCCACATCCAGGCGCATGGGCTTTCCGTTGCAGAATCAGCGGTTTGGGAATTGTTCGCAGGAGACTGTTTGTGAATATCAAGAGTCAAAAAGACTTTTTCTCCGGGCTTATGTTCACCGCTGTCGGTGTGGGCTTTGCCTGGGGTGCCGTCGGTTACAACGTGGGAACCGGCGCCCGCATGGGGCCGGGTTACTTCCCGCTCATGCTGGGTATTGTCCTGGCCATCTTGGGCGGGCTGATCATGTTCAAGGCCCTGGTCGTCGAGACCGAGGACGGCGACAAGATCGGCAAATGGGCCTGGAAGCCGCTGGTGTTCATCATCAGCGCCAACCTGCTGTTCGGCATCATGATCGGCGGCCTGCCCAGCATCGGCCTGCCGCCTATGGGTCTGGTGGCCGGCATCTTTGCCCTGACCATCGTGGCCAGCCTGGCGGGCGACACTTTCAAACTCAAGGAAGTGCTGGTCCTGTCCGCCGTCCTGGCCCTGGGCAGCTACCTGGCCTTTGTGATGCTGCTCAAGCTGCAATTCCCGGTCTGGCCGACCTTCATCGCCGGCTGAGGAGAACAAGAACATGATGGATTTGATCAACAACCTCTCGATCGGTTTTGGCGTTGCCTTCACCGCGCAAAACCTGATCTACGCCTTCATCGGCTGCGTGCTCGGCACGCTGATCGGCGTGCTGCCCGGCGTCGGCCCGATTGCCACCATCGCCATGCTGCTGCCGGCTACCTATGCGCTGCCGCCGGTGGCCGCGCTGATCATGCTGGCCGGTATTTACTACGGTGCCCAGTACGGCGGCTCCACCACGGCCATTCTGGTGAATTTGCCGGGCGAGTCGTCCTCGGTGGTGACCGTGATCGACGGCTACCAGATGGCACGCCAGGGGCGTGCGGGCCCGGCGCTGGCGGCGGCCGGCCTGGGCTCCTTCTTTGCCGGTTGCGTCGGCACGCTGATTCTGGCGGCCTTTGCCGCACCGCTGACCGAGGTGGCCTTCAAGTTCGGGCCGGCCGAGTATTTCTCGCTCATGGTGCTGGGCCTGATCGGCGCCGTGGTGCTGGCATCGGGCTCACTGCTCAAGGCGGTGGCCATGATCGTGCTGGGCCTGCTGCTGGGCCTGGTCGGTACCGACGTGAATTCGGGCGTGGCACGTTTCTCGTTTGATATTCCCGAACTGACCGACGGCATCGGCTTCATCACCATCGCCATGGGCGTGTTCGGCTACGGCGAGATCATTGCCAACCTGTCGAACCCAGAGGACGAGCGCGAAGTCTTCACCGGCAAGGTCAAGAACCTCTATCCGACGGCGGAAGACTTCAAGCGCATGGTACCGGCCGTATTGCGCGGTACTGCGATTGGTTCCATCCTCGGCATCCTGCCGGGCGGTGGTGCGCTGCTGGCGGCCTTCGCCGCCTACACGATCGAAAAGAAGACCAAACTCAAACCGGGCGAAGTGCCGTTCGGCAAGGGCAACATCCGCGGCGTGGCGGCACCCGAGTCGGCCAACAACGCCGGTTCGCAGACCTCCTTCATCCCCTTGCTGACGCTGGGCATCCCGCCCAACGCCGTGATGGCGCTGATGGTCGGTGCCATGACCATCCACAACATCCAGCCCGGCCCGCAGGTGATGACCAGCAACCCCGAGCTGTTCTGGGGCCTGATCGCTTCCATGTGGATCGGCAACCTGATGCTCATCATCCTGAACCTGCCGCTGATCGGCATGTGGATCAAGCTGCTGACGGTGCCCTACCGCTGGCTGTTCCCGTCGATCGTGCTGTTCTGCGCCATCGGCGTGTACTCGACCAACAACAACACCTTCGACATCTGGATGGTGGCGATCTTCGGTGTCATCGGCTACGGCTTCATCAAGCTCGGCGTCGAACCGGCTCCCTTGCTGCTGGGCTTCATCCTGGGCCCGATGATGGAAGAGAACCTGCGCCGTGCCCTGCTGCTGTCGCGCGGCGACTGGAGCGTGTTCGTCACGCGCCCGCTGTCGGCCGGGTTGCTGGCGGCTGCCGCCTTGCTGCTGGTCATCGTGATGCTGCCGGCGATCAAGAGCAAACGCGAAGAGGCCTTCGTCGAAGACTGAGGCCCCACCTCGCTGGTGGCAAAAGCGGCACCTTCGGGTGCCGTTTTTTTGTTGACGACCGGCCTGTCAAGGACTTGACACTGCCTTGCGTCACAATGAGGCCGAGAGGATGCCATGCAACTGAAAAATCACCCGCTCCAGCACCCGCTAAGGGTGGCGCTGCACAACGAGATCCATGCCCGGCCGCCCGAGGCGATGAGCACGCCGTTGGCCATCTCGCATGTGGTCATGGTCTGTGATGCTGCCCAGCGCGATGCCAGCCGAGCCCATGTGGTGGCGCTGCTGCGCGACCATCATCTGCCGCTCCCCGATGCCCACACCACGCATTTCCGCATGGACGTCGGGCCGTTCCGTTTGCGCTGGGAGTTGCATACCGAGTTCGTTTCCTGGACGTTCCTGCGCGTGCTGCCCTCGGCCAGCTACGCCGACGATGAGCCCGAGCCGGCTCTTGAGGTGGTGCCGCAGGACTGGTTCGCCGCCTTGCCGGGCCAGTGTCTGGCCAGCCTGCACTTGTGGGCGCTGCCCAAGCAGGATGGGGCCGGCGGCCTGGTGCGCCACGTGTTGCACGAGGACTCGCTGGTGGCCTCTGGCGTGGCCGGCGGCGCCGGCGAGGTCTATACCGACTTCGCCATCCATGCCGACGGTTTCTCGCGCATTTTGCTGTTTGTCGATCCGCTCGGCAGTACATCCGACGCCGGGGCGCACATGACACCGCGTCGCCTGGGCCGGCTGGTGCAGCGCCTGCTGGAGATCGAAACCTACCGCATGGCGGCCCTGCTGGGCCTGCCGGCGGCACGCGAGGCTTCCAGCATCCTGGGGTCGGCAGAACGCGAACTGGCTGAACTGGCCGAGTCCATCCGCACCGCCACGCGCAACGACGAGCCGCGCTTGCTCGATCGCCTGACCAAGCTGGCGGGGAAGGTGGAGAGCCAGTACGCGTCCACCCATTCGCGCTTTTCCGCCAGCACCGCCTATTTCGAACTGGTCGACAAGCGCATCGACGACATCACCGAGAGCCGGCTGGTCGGCATGCAGACCATCCGCGAGTTCATGGACCGGCGCCTGTCGCCGGCGCGCAGCACCTGCGACTGGGTCACGCGCCGGCAGGATGCGCTGTCGCAGCGCGTCTCGCGCATCAGCAACCTGCTGCGCACGCGCGTCGAGATCGAGCAGCAGCAAAGCAGCCAGGCTCTGCTGGCCACCATGAACCAGCGCCAGGACCTGCAGCTCAAGCTGCAATCCACGGTCGAGGGCCTGTCGGTGGCGGCCATCACCTACTACATCGTCGGCCTGGTGAGCTACCTGGCCAAGGGCGCGCACAGCCTGGGCTGGCCGCTCTCGGGCGAATCGACGGCGGCCCTCGCCGTGCCGGTGGTCGGCTTCGCCGTCTGGTGGTCGCTGCGCAAACTGCATCGCAAGATCGTGGGGCATGACGGCCATGAAAGTTAAATCCCTGTATGGCCTGCTGCTGGCCGCCCTGTGCATCGGCCTGCCGGCCGCGGCCCAGACCTATCCCGCCAAGCCGGTCCGTCTGCTGGTACCGTTCCCGGCCGGCGGTGCGACCGACATCCTGTCGCGCGCGCTGTCGCAGGAACTGGGCAAGAAGCTCGGCCAGCCGGTGGTGGTGGACAACCGGCCCGGTGCCGGCGGCACCATCGGCGCCGATGCCGGCGCCAAGGCCGCACCCGACGGCTACACGCTGCTGCTGACGACGTCGAGCACGCACAGCATCGGGCCGGCCATCAACCCGCGCATCCCGTACCACGTCGAAACGGACTTCACGCCCATCGCCCAGGTGGCGAGTTCGCCCAACATCGTGCTGGTGCCGATGTCTTCGCCGGCCAAGACGCTGCGCGAGTTCGTCGACTATGCGCGCAAGAACCCGGGGCGCCTGAACTACGCCTCCAGCGGCAACGGCGGCATCGTGCACCTGACCTCCGAGTACTTCAAGGCCGAGTCGGGCACCTACCTGGTCCACATTCCCTACCGCGGCACCGGGCTGGCCATGCCCGACCTGATCAGCGGCAAGCTCGACCTGCTGATCGACTCGCTGGTCTCGGGCCTGCCGCACGTCAAGGAAGGCAAGCTGCGCGCGCTGGGCGTCACCAGTCTCAAGCCGACGGCGCTGGCGCCGGGCGTGCCGGCGGTGTCCGACGTGCTGCCGGGCTTCGAGTCCGTCACCTGGTTCGGTCTCTACGGCCCCAAAGGGCTGCCGGCCGATATCACGGCCCGGCTCAACCAGGCCGTCAATGCCGCGTTGGCCGAGCCCGAGCTGAAGGAACGCTTTGCCCGTCTGGGCGCCGAGCCCGTTGGCGGGACGCCGCAGGCTTTTGCCACCCTGGTCCGAAACGAGACCGTGAAATGGAAAAAAATCATTGCCGAGCGCAAGCTCACGATCGATTGAGCACGCATGACTGAACCCACCATGAACTTCAACTACACCAACCCCTACACCTCCACCCGTCTGCCGGTCTTCGCGCGCAACGTCGTCTCCACCTCGCACCCGCTGGCCGCGCAAGCCGGTCTGCGCATGCTGCAAAAAGGCGGCAACGCCGTTGATGCTGCCATTGCGGCGGCGGCCGCCATTACCATCACCGAGCCGGTCAGCAACGGCCTGGGCAGCGATGCTTTCTGCATCCTGTGGGACGGCAAGGAGCTGCACGGCCTGAACGCTTCCGGCCGTGCGCCGCAGAGCTGGACGCCGGAGTATTTCAAACGCAAGTACGGTGACGATGCGAAAAACCCGCCCAAGCGCGGCATCGATGCCGTCACCGTGCCCGGTGCCGTGGCGGGCTGGGTCGCCATGAGCGAGCGCTTCGGCAAGCTGCCATTTGCCGACCTGATGGAGCCGGCCATCGAGATCGCCGAGCGCGGCTACCTGTTGCCGGTGGTGGTACAGCAGAAGTGGGCCGCGGCCACGCCCGAGCTGCAAGGCCTGCCGGGTTTTGCCCAGGCCTTCCTGCCCTGGGGCCGCGCGCCGCAGGTGGGTGAGCTGTTCCAGTTCAAGGCCGCCGCACGCGGCCTGCGTGCCATTGCCGAAACCAAAGGCCAGGCCTACTACGGCGGCGAGATTGCGCAGGCGATCGAGAAGTTCGCCGCCGAGCAGGGCGGCAGCTTGAAGGCCAGTGACTTCGCGGCCTACAAGCCGGAGTGGGTCAAGCCGATTGGCAAGAACTACCGCGGCTACACCCTGCACGAGATCCCGCCCAACGGCCAGGGCATTGCGGCTCTGATTGCGCTGGGCATCCTCGACAAGTTCGACCTGGGCTCGCTGCCGGTGGACAGCGTCGACTCGCAGCACCTGCAGATCGAAGCCATGAAGCTGGCCTTTGCCGACGTCTATCGCTACGTGGCCGAACCCGCCAGCATGGAAGTGACGGCCGAGCAGATGCTGGACGACACCTATCTGGCGTCGCGCGCCAAGCTGATCGACATGAGACGAGCCCAGGACTTCAAGGCCGGCAACCCGGTCAAGGGCGGCACCATCTACCTGACGGCAGCCGACGAGAACGGCATGATGGTCAGCTTCATCCAGAGCAACTACATGGGCTTCGGCTCCGGCTGCGTCGAGCCGAGCTACGGCATCAGCCTGCAAAACCGCGGCCACGGCTTCAGCCTCGATGCCCAGGGCCACAACCCGGCCAACCTGGTGGCGCCGGGCAAGCGCCCCTTCCACACCATCATCCCGGCCTTTGTCACCCGCGACGGCCAGCCGGTGATGAGCTACGGCGTCATGGGCGCCAACATGCAGCCGCAAGGCCACATGCAGACCCTGGTGCGCATGCTGGACTACGGCCAGAACCCGCAGGCCGCCTGCGACGCGCCGCGCTGGCGCTACAACGCCGGGCTGGAGATCAACGTCGAAGCCGGCATGGACAAGGCCACGGTGCAGGGTCTGGCCGAGCGCGGCCACCGCATGGAGGTCATCAACGACTCCTACCAGGACTTCGGCGCCGGCCAGTTCATCTGGCGCGCTGGCGACCCGAAGGTGCAGGGCTATGTGGCGGCCAGCGACGCGCGGCGCGACGGGCTGGCGGCCGGGTTCTGACCGGTGGCTGAAAGTTGTTAACGAAACTCGACTCTGGCCCTTGTGAAACCTGCGCAAAGTGCTACTAAAAACGTAGCATCCGGCCTGCTCTTCGCCGGTGAGTGGCATGCCGATGCCGGTTTTGCTGTACCGTCGTATTGGAAAGCCAAAGGCCTGGCGGCAACCCGTTTGGGGTGCCGCCAGGCCTTTGCGTTTGGGGGTGCTGGGGCTTAGCGTGCCGGCGGGCGGCGCGGCGCCATGGCCGGGCCGCGGCCTTCCAGGTGGCGGAACTTGATGCGCCCCTTGCTCAGGTCGTAGGGTGACAGTTCGAGCGACACCTTGTCGCCGGCCAGGATGCGGATGTGGTTCTTGCGCATCTTGCCGGCGGAATAGGCGATCAGCTCATGGCCGTTTTCCAGCACCACGCGAAAACGCGTGTCGGGCAGGACTTCCGTGACGACGCCGGCCATCTCAATCAGTTCTTCCTTTGCCATGTTGGTACTCCTGTGTCAGTTGGGTCAATGGGCGGGCGCGCGCGTGGTTTCGCGCACCCAGTTCAGGCCTTGCTCGATCGCGTAGTGCGCGGCGTCCTGGTAAGTGGGGAAATCGGGGATGAAGCGCATCACCCGGTCGGTCGAGGCACTGCCGCGTCCGCTGGCGATCGACACCTGGGCTGCAAAGCGGCCGTCGGTCAGGGGCCGGGGGCAGGCTGCCACCCGGTATTTGCCCATGGTGATGGGCGGAGCATGAGAAATCGTGTTGTGTTGAATCATCAAAAGCAAACAGGTCCGGGCGCCGAGCGCTCAGCGGACGAATAACCAGTTGGCACGCACCTGTGCCGGTGGGGTCCGACTGGTCACCCTGGTGGCCTGCGCTGAAGCGCTAGGGCAGGGCACGCGTCACAGCAGGGACGGCGTGAAGAACAGAAGGGAATAAAAACCTGCCTGGTCGTGAGAAGGTGGCAGCAGCGCTCAGGCGGGGCTGGACTGGCTGCCCCTCTGCCGGGGGCGCACGCGTCATACCTGAAAGGATGGACGCACACAGTCGCTTGAAACGTTGGGTTAATGTAACACGTTTGCCGTCCAGGCGGCGGTGGCACGTGCCGGCTCAGTAGTGCGGCGGCAGCTCGTCGCGCAGGTTGCGCTGCACCACCTGGCCGCCTTCGGGCTGCTGCCGGCGCAGTTCGGCCACTTCGTGCAGCAGCCGGTCGATTTGCTGCTGCTGGCGAAAGATGGTCTGGTTCAACTGGTCCAGTAGGTCTTCGGCGTAGCTGGCCTTGATCTCCAGCTCGGTCAGGCGGGCGTCGGTGTCGTGCGCTTGGTTCATGCCCGTATTGGACCTGAAAACCAAGCGCAGGGCATCAATGCAGCGTCAGCGGCAATGACGTCGTCTTGACGCGCACCAGGGCCGGCTTGTTTTCATACGGCACCGGCGTGCAGCCGCAGATGTCGGCCGCAATGGTGCGGGCCTGGCGTGCAATCGGTTCGATGTAGCGGCTGGCCTGGCCATTGATGGTGATGCAGTCGCCCAGGGCGTGGATGTGCGGGTCGCTGGTGCGCAGCGTGTCGGGCGCCACCGCAATGCCGTTTTGCCAGGCCAAGCCCGCGCCCTGCGCCAACCGGCTCGGTGTCTGCAGGCCGGTAGCGGCAATCACCTGGTCGGCGGCAAAGCGCTGGCCGCATCCGGTCGTCACGCGATAGCGCCCCTGCAGCTTTTCCACGCTGGCCACGGCCACGCCGCCGACAAAGCGGATCGGCAGGTCCTGCCAGGCCTGTAGCACTTGCACGCCGGCCTGCTCAGCCGTCCAGCGCGCCAGTGGTTCGGTCTGCACGTCCAGCAGCGTGATGCGGTGGCCGCCCAGCGCCAGGTCGTTGGCCAGCTCGCTGCCCACCAAGCCGGCGCCGACGATCAGCACGTCCTTCGGTGTGTCACCCAGCGCGGCGCGCAGCTGCAGGTAGGCGCCGAGGTGGTTGACGCGCCAGCACAGCGCGGCCGGCAGGCTGGGCGGCAGCGCTGGCTGCGCGCCGTGGGCCAGCACCAGCCGGTCGTAGCGCAGCGTGCCGCGCGTGGTGCGCAGCTGTTGCGTGTCGGCGCAGATGCGGATGGCATGGGTGTGCGCCAGCAGGCGCACGTTCAGGCGTTGCGCCGCGGCGGCTCCGGTCTCGCGCACCAGCTTCTGTTTTTCCAGCTGCCGTGCCACCGCCACCGACAACAGCGGCTTGTCGTAAACGTCGCCGGCGCAGGCGGTCACCAGGGTGATGGGCAGCTCGGCATCCAGGGCGCGCAGCGTCTCGGCCAACTGCCAGCCGGCGCGGCCGGCGCCGACGATCAGCACGCCGGGCGTCTGGCGCCCGGCCATGGCTGGCGTGGGTGCACAGAGGGCCTGCGCTTGCAGGGCCGCCAGGTCCGGCGGGGTGTAGGGCGCGAAGTCGGTCTTGGTCACGCCACACAGCGGGCAGGCCCAGTCGTCCGGAATGTCGGCGAAGCGCGTGCCGGCGGGCAGGCCGCTGTCAGGGTCGCCATCGGCCTCGTTGTAGATGTAGCCGCAGGCGTGGCAGATGTACTGCTGCCAGGGGGCCAGACTTTGCACGGCCTCGGCAATCGGAGTAAGGGTGCTCATGCCGGCAGCTCCTCGGCGCTCAGGCGCGCCATTTCCTTGCGCAGGTGCTTGATGGCCGGCGTGACGATGGCCACGAAGTGCGATTCGCGCACGCGGCGCTGCACCTCTGAACTCATCAGGTAACCGCGCGCGCCCTGGTGCATCAGGGCCGACTGCGCGGCGCGCAGGCACAACTCGGCGCCATGCGCGCGGGCATCGAGCACGTCGATGAAAAAATCGGTCGACGGGTCGAATGGCGTCTCGGCCAGCGTCATCACGCGCGCCGTCAGGGCGTCGAGCTCGGCCTGCAGCGTGGCGGGCCGGTCTTCCAGGAACTGGTTCACGTGGCCGAGTTGCGGCTCCACTGCCCACATGGAATCGATGGCGCCTTGCGTGATGCCCACCGCCATGCCGCACTGGAGCATGACGAAGGCGGCGCGGATGCGCGCGATAGTCGGCTTGGCCGGGTCGGCCATGATGTCGTCGGCACCGATGAACAGGTCCTTCACGCGCACGGCGTAGGTGCCAGTGCCTTCCATGGCCGAGAAGCTGGGGCATTCGCGCAGCTCCACGCCGGGGGCGTCGCAGCGCAGCAGGAACATCACTTCACGGCCCAGCGATTGCTCACCCCCCACCACCGCGGCAATGGCACCGAAATAATGGTCCGGCCCCAGGTTGCTGACCCAGGGCAGTGTGCCGTTGACCAGGTAGCCGCCGTCCACCGGGGTCGCTTTGAGCAGCAGGCTTTCGATCTGCGCGTAGCTCTTCATCGGGTTGGACAATGCAGTGCCGCCCAGGCCCACGCCGCCGGCATGGTCCGCCAGTACCTCGCCCATCAGCGCCGGCTTGCCCGACTGTTGCAGGTACAGGCCGCACACCGCCTGGCACCACATCATGAAGCCGGTGGCGCCGCACACGCGCGACACCTCGGCCATGGCCTGGATCGCCAGCGCGTAGCTGCCGGGGCCGGCAGGCGCGTCCAGGTGAGCGCTCATGGCGCCCAGTGCCGCGAGCTGGCGCAGCACGGCGGCCGGGTAGTGGCCCTGGCGGTCGATCGCCTCCACCTGCTGCTGCAGCGGCCCCTGCGCCACCGCGCGCACGGCGGCCAGCAGGGCGTCGCCGGACAGCGGCGGCAGGCTGGTGACTTCACGGGGCAGGTCGGCGGCATTCATGCAGGACTCCTCAGTTGGCAGCAGGTGGATTTCGGGACGAAGGTTCAGTCAGCCAGGCCGATGGTGAAGGGGATCGGGTTGCGCATCGTGTTGGCCACCGGCGAGTAGTAGTTGGCGTGCTGCACGATCTCGTCCAGCACCTCGCGCGGCGCATCGCCTTCCACCAGCACCTTGACGCGGATGGCCTGGAAGCCCATCTCGGGCGGCGTTTTCTGCAGCGCGCCGTCGGCACCCCAGGCGGCCGGGTTGCCGATGTCGCCTTCGAGGAACACCTCCAGCTTGGTCAGCTTGACGCGCTTCCAGGTGGCCACGGCGGTGATGCCCACCGCCAGGCAGCCGCCCAGACCCGAGAGTACGATCTCGCCCGGCGCCGGCGCGGTGTCCTGGCCGAACAGGTGCAGCGGCTCGTCCACCACCACCGGTGCATGGTTGCCCACGTAGCTGAGCGAACGGTACTGGCCCTCCATCACGGTGTGGACCTTGTTGGTGCCGCGGCTGGCGGGGTTGTTGCGGCCTTTCTCGGCAAAGGCCATCAGGCCGTCGCGGTCGATCGGGCGCAGGTAGGCCTTGACGGTGGTGACGGGGGCGGTGGGTTCGAGCAGGTCGGTGGAGGACATGAAGTTTTCCTAAGTAAAGAGAACAGTTGAAAAAAGAGGTGTGACAGCCATGAAAAAAACAGGGGGCTCAGGCCGCCAGCGCCAGCGAAGGCTGCGTCCAGCTGGGCTTGGCCATGGGCAGGCCGGTCTCGATCGGCAACGCGTCGTCGCGCGACCATTCGTTCCACGAGCCGAAGTACATGCGCACGTCCTTGAAGCCGGCCTGCTTGAGCGCCAGGAAGGTGTTGGAGGCGCGCGCGCCCTTGAAGCAATACAGGTAGACCGTGTCGTCGGGGCTGATGCCTTGCGTGGCGCATTCGGCGCGCACCTCGTCGGGCGACTTGAACACCGGGCCCTGGGCCGAGGGTTTCATGAAGCGGTACCACTCCACCCACTTGGCGCCCGGCAGGCGGCCCTTGCGCGGCGCGAAATCCTTGCCGTAGGGAGACGAGCTGTCGCCAATCCACTCGTCCACGTCGCGCACGTCCAGCAGCACGGTGTCGGTGCCCAGGGCGGCGGCCACGTCTTCCTTGGTCAGCATCACGTCGGCCTGTTTCAGGCCGGTGGGGAAGGTGGCCGGCACCGGCGTCACTGCCGCGGTGGAGACCGGCAGGCCGGCCGCCTTCCAGGCCGAGAAGCCGCCGTTGAGCACCTTGACCTTGGGGTAACCCAGCCAGGTCAGCAGGTAGTAACCGCGGCAGGACTGGCCGTAGCCGCTGTTCATGGCGTCCTCGTAGAACACCGCCGTCTCCTTGCCGGAGAGACCGATGGCACCCAGGTGCGCGGCAAAGGTGTCCTTGAGTTCCTGCAGCCCGGCGGGCGTGGAGGTGGCCAGGTAGGTGAAGGTCTCGCGCAGGTTCACGGCGCTCGGGATGTGGCCCAGGGCAAAGGTGTCGGCATCGCGCGTGTCGATGAGGACCACCGGCCCGCTGGCCTGCAGGGCCTGCAGCTGGGTGGGAGAAATCAGGACGCTGGAATCCGCAGTCGGGGCTGTGCTCATGGTGTCTTCTCCTGGGGTTGAAGGCAGATGCCTGCAGAACGTATTGCAACCCCTGTGCCAGACGGTGAAGTACGTTGAAAATTTATGGAAAAAGTGGCTGTAGACCTTATGAAATATGTGTCAATTGCTATCAAAACAGGAGCAATTTGGGTGACGCGCATGAGCGCTGGCGCAGGGCTGTACCGACAATGTCGACCGAATGTCGACATTTCGTCGGGCGGTGTCACCGCCGCTGCCGCGCTAATATCCCCAAGACCTGCTCACACCACGCCCGCCCCGCATGCCTGCCCCGCTCATCGCCCAACTGCAGCAAACGCCTGCGGCCTTCCCGCATGCGGTGCCGGGCATCGAGTGCATCGAAACCCACATCTCCTGGGTGCTGCTGGCGGGCGAACACGTCTACAAGTTCAAGAAGCCGCTGGCGCTGGACTTCCTCGACTACAGCACCTTGGACCTGCGCCGCGCCGCCTGCGAGGAAGAGTTGCGCATCAACCGCCGCACCGCGCCCGGCATCTACCTCGGGGTGGTGGCCGTCACCGGTACGCTGCAGGCGCCGCACTTCATCCGCGCGGAAGACCTGAGCGCGGACACCCCGGTGCTGGACTGGGCCGTCCACATGCGCCGCTTTGCGCAAGACGACTTGCTGAGCCACCTGGCGGCGCAGGGCAAGCTGCAGCCGGCGCACATCGACCAGCTGGCGCAGCACATCGCCACCTTCCACGCCAGCGCCGCCGTGGCCGGCACCGACAGCCCCTGGGGCCACGCCGAGACGATGCGCGAGGCGGTGGCGCACAACTTCCCTGACGTGTCGGCGGTGGTCGCCGACACCGCGCTGCAGCCCACGCTGCAGGCGGTGCAATCCTGGAGTACGCAGCAGGGCGAAGTGCTCGCACCATTGATGGCACAGCGCCGCGCCCAGGGTTGGGTGCGAGAGTGCCATGGCGACCTGCACCTCAACAACCTGGTGCTGATCGACTGCACGCCGCAGCTGTTCGACGCCATCGAGTTCAACCCCGCATTCCGCTGGACCGACGTGTTGGCCGACCTCGCCTTCGTGCTGATGGACCTGCAGGTCCACGGCCGGGCCGACCTGGCCTGGCGCCTGCTCAACGCCTACCTGGAGCAGACCGGCGACTACAGCGCACTGCAGCTGCTGCCCTACTACCAGTGCTACCGCGCCATGGTGCGTGCCAAGGTGGCGGCGCTGCGCTGGGCGCAATTGCAGGCGCAGCCGAACAGTGAGGCGGAGCAGAGCGTCGCGCACCACGAGGTGGACAAGTATCTGCAGCTGGCCGCGCGCTTGACCGAACCGCGTACCGTGGCGCTATGGCTGGTCAGCGGCGTCTCCGGCTCGGGCAAGAGCAGGCATAGCCAGCTGCTGATCGAACGGCTGGGCATCGTGCGCATCAAGGCCGATGTGGAACGCAAACGTCTGTTCGGCCTGCCTGCATTGGCTAAAAGTGCGGACGTGGTACCCGGCGGCATCTACACGCCCGAGGCCAGCCAGCGCACCTACGCGCGCCTGGCCGCGCTGGCGCGCGACGTGCTGTCAGCCGGCTTGCCGGTGCTGGTGGACGCCACTTGCCTGAAGGCAGCACAGCGCCACCTCTTCATGGCACTGGCGCAAGAACTCGGTGTGCCCTGCCGCATCCTGGCGCTGGATGCGCCGGTGGCCGTGCTGCGCCAGCGGGTGCTGCATCGTGCTGCGAAAGGGGGCGATCCGTCGGAGGCCGATGTGGCGGTGCTGGAGGGACAGCTGAAGGCGCGCGAGCCGTTGACGGCGCAGGAGCGGGCGTGTGCGGTGCAGGTGGACACCAGCCAGCCGGTGGACTGGGCGGCGGTGTTGCCGGGAACGTGGCGCTAACCAGATTCGGAACGAGGTTGGCGGTGCTGAAAATGAGGCTTGGCGTTGATTAAGCCCGAAAAGTCTTGCGATAGGCCCCTGGCGTGGTACCCATGCCCTGCGCGAACTGCAGACGCATGGTCAGAGGCGTTCCGTATCCTGCCAACTCCGATATGCGTTCGACAGAATGATCTGTGCTTTCAAGAAGTCTGCGGGCGTAAGCGAGGCGCTGCTCGTTCAGCCAACGCGTGACGCTGCTCCCGGTGACGTTTCTGAAGCGGCGTGTGAAGGTCCGCCGGCTCATGGCCGCACGCTCGGCCAACGTGTCCACGGTGATCCGGTGATGCAGGTTCCGTGTGGCCCACTCCATCACGCGTGACAGACGATCGCTCCCCTGGTCGGTCGGCATCGGCTGCTCGATGAACTGCGCTTGGCCTCCGCGTCGATGCGGAGCGACGACCAAGCGGCGCGCCACCCGGTTCGCGATCTCGGCACCGACCCGTTCACGCAGCAGATAGAGGCAGCAATCGATGCCTGCGGCATTGCCGGCCGAGGTCAGGACATCACCCTCGTCCACATACAGCGCGTCCGCGTTGAGCCTGACGTCGGGAAACCGCTTCGAGAACACGTCAGCCCAGGCCCAGTGCGTGGTCGCAGAACGGCCGTCGAGCAGCCCGGCCTCCGCCAGTACGAAAGCCCCCAGGCACAGCCCGACGACGCGCGCCCCCCGCGCATGCGCATCACGCACCGCCCGCAGGAGCAGTTCCGGCGGACGTTCCTCGGGGTTTCTCCATGATGGAACGATGACGGTCGATGCGCGCTTGATGTCCTCCAGGCTGTGAGGCGTTTCGATGACAAAGCCTGCCGCCGTCTTCAGACGGCGCCGTCCGACGCCGCAAACCAGCACTTCGTACCGCGGCATGCCGACATCCCTGCGGTCTTCGCCGAAGACGACGTAGGGCACGGTCAGGTGAAACGGGCTGATGCCTTCGAAAGCGATGACGGCAATGGTGTTCTTTCGCACGAAGTGCCTCCAGCACAAGTTGGCCCAATTTTAACTAAATGCTGTATTTAAGCCACTTGGCACGCAAGCGATGACAGCGAAGAATTGCATCTCATCGATACTGATCTTGCGACATGAAACCATCCATGGCTCCCCTCGCCGTTCTGGCCGCTTCGGCCCTGTGGGCCAGTTCCGGGCTAGCTGTCTCGCTGGGCCACCTATCGGCGGCGCCAACTTCAGTGGCGGCCACCAGGCTGGTTTTTGGGGGGCTGGCAATGGCGTTTATTGCCAAGCTCGGCCGCACACGGCAGGCATGGCGACGGCTGAATGGCCGCGCGATCGTCCAAGCTGTCCTGGGAATGGCACTTTTTCAGTGGACTTTTTTTGCCAGCGTTCCTCACGTAGGCGTGGGCCTGGCGTCCCTTCTTCCCTCGTTGCTCGCGCCGCTGGCAGCAGAGGCTCTGGCCGTCGCGCATCCGGTCCACGCCAGGCCGTCACGCGCATGGGGGAGCATCGGAATCCTGCTCGTGGGAGCCGCACTGCTCTACCGCAGTCTTGAGGCTGTTGGTCTCTTCTTGTCTGTGGCCGCTGGCGTTAGCTATGCGTTTTATGCTGACGCCACCAAGTCAGTGCAACGAGATCACAACGATCCGGCCGATGGTTTGGCGATCACGGCTGTGGCGCTGCTCGGTGCAGGCGTGGCCCTCTTGCCGATGGTCGGCCCCAATCTGCACGTAGCGCTCTCCTGGCGCGACCTGGTTGTTGGCATCTATCTCGCGCTGCCGGCCACTGCTTTGGCTTACGCCATCTTTGCAACCGCTCTTCGCCACCTGTCATCCGCCGAGGCGCTGTCGCTGGTGACGATACCGCCGAGTATTGGCTTCATTCTTGAGGTGCTCCTGGCTCCGGCGCCGATGCCCTGGTCCGCGCTGTGCGGTCTCTTGGTTCTGGGCGCACCGCTTGCGGTCCGGTCAGCGATTCCGCGGCTGACCCGTCTTTTCCGTCCGGCCTGATGTTCAAGGGCCGATCCCTACCGCCAACCTTCATAAGGAGCTTTCCATGAAACCACTTCCCCGTCGCGCTCTCATCGTCATCGACGTCCAGAACGAGTACGTTACCGGTGGGCTGCTCATCGAGCACCCGCCGGTGAGCCAATCGCTGGCCAACATCGGCCGCGCCATGGATGCTGCGCGCGCTGCCGATGTGCCCGTGGTCGTGGTGCAGAATTTTGCCCCGACGGGGTCGCCTCTGTTCGCCCGGGGCAGCGTTGGCGCGGCGCTTCATCCGGTCGTCGCTGAAAGGCCGCGCGAGCACTATCTGGAGAAGAGCCTGCCGAGTGCCTTCGCAGGCACCAACCTCGCCGATTGGCTTGCCGCGAACCAGATTGACACCATTTCGTTGACGGGCTACATGACCCACAACTGCGTCGACTCGACGGCAAAGCACGCCCTGCATGCGGGGCTCAAGGTCGAGTTCCTGCACGACGCCAGCGGATCGGTCCCGTACGCCAACCGCGCTGGTTTCGCATCGGCGGAGGAAATTCATCGTGCTTTCTCGGTCGTTCTGCAATCGCGGTTCGCGGCTGTGGTGAGCACCGAAGAGTGGGTCGGTTTGCTGAAGACCGGTACGCAGCCGGAGCGGAGCAACATCTACCAGTCGCACCTGCACGGGCTGGACGAGATGCTGCTTCGCCAGTCGCAGGTGCAGGACTGAGGGCAATCGCGGGCCAGCAAGGCCGCAACTCCGTCGGCATCGTCCTCGATGCCGACGGCCCGATCATTGTGTGACCGTCTGATGTCAGCGGGCGATCAGCCTGCCGCTGTCGTCGGACAGGACGACTTCGACCCGCCGGTTCAGCTGCCGGCCCGCAGCGGTGTCATTGCTTCCCACCGGAGAGGTCTCGCCGTAGCCGTGCGCCGTCACGCGCTCCATGCCGATGCCCTGGCGCATGAGTGCCAGGCGCACAGCGTCGGCCCGTTGGTCGGAGAGGGTCTGGTTGTAGGCCTCGCTGCCGGTGCTGTCGGTGAAGCCCTCGACCAGCGCATTGCGCTGCGGGAACTCCCTGAGCACCGCCGCCAGCTGGTCGACCATGCGCAAGCCGCCGGGCTTGAGTTCGGCGCGATTCACGTCGAACAGCACATCGCCCAGTGTGATGACCATGCCGCGCGGGGTGGCCTGGGCATTGAGCTCCCTGAGCCGGGCTTCGAGTTGCTGGTTGCGTTCCATGGCCATCTGGGCCAGGCGCTGCGCTTCGGCCGATTCGCTGCGTGCCGTGTCGACTTCCTGGGTGCGCGCTGCGAGCTGGACCTTGTTGCGTTCGGCGCCAGCGCTGGCCACGATGGCTTCGGACGTTTTCATGTCCATGGTCTCGCGCACGATGGCCACGCGTTGCGAGGCCAGGTAGGCCAGGTGGTCGACCTGGGCTGCATCCTCGTCTCGGCCCCAAGCTGCGTTGGCCTTGCTCATGGCATCGCTCGCCAGCTGCATTTCGGCGCCGGCCTGGTTCTGCGCACGGGGATCGGCCTGTACGGTGCGGTAATCACTGCGTGCCTGTTCCAGCCGGGCGTTGTTGTTGGGAACGCTGCTGCAGCCAGCCAAGACGGCCGCGGCCACGATGGTCAGGGAAAGCAAATCGAAATTTTTCATGGTGATCTTTCGGTGAGAGGTTTACTTGGCGCCGCGTTCGATTTCCTGGCGCAGCACCCGGTTGCTTTCACGCAGTTCGGTAGCCGCTTTGCCGGCCTGGATGTTGCGTGCCTTGGCTTCGGCCAACAGGGCGTCCACCTGGGCGGCTTCAGCCAGCATCAGGGCACGTTGGTCCTTGCCGTCGGTCATGGCCGCTTTGGCTTGAGCCAGTTTGTCGCGGGCGATGGCCATCTCGGTCGGTGCCAGTTCGGTGGCGCCGGCGCGCGCGGCACTGTCTACCGCTGCGGTGGATACCGCCATCTGCTCAGCGGGGAGTGGTGTATTTGCGTAGGCCGACTGCAGGAAAGCGGTCATCAGGACGATCGCCGGCAGCCAGTACATGGGTCTGCGCTGCGGGGCGGCGCTGTTATTCCTGCGCGGTTTGAAAACGGTGTTCATCGTGGGGTCCCTTCATGGCCATCAATCAAAAGGAAGGGATTCGGTCGCGATGGCCCGCTGCATCAAGAAAACCCTGTGGCCACAGACGGATGCCTGGAACTCACAAGCGCACTTTGCGCTGTGGCTGCTTTCCTGTCGGTGCCCTAGCGCACAGACGCCCGACGTTCCCCCGCATAGAGTGACATCGTGGTGAAAGTTTTATTCACCCGAACCAAGGAATCAGCATGAACTGGGATCGCATTCAAGGTAACTGGAAACAAGTCAAGGGTCAGGCCCAACAGCAATGGGGCAAGCTCACCGACGACGACCTGCAAGTCGTCGCAGGGCATCGTGATCAGATGGCCGGCAAGATTCAGGAGCGCTACGGCATTGCCAAAGACGTTGCTGAAAAGCAGCTCAAGGCCTGGCAAGATGGGGCGACGGAAGCCTGGTTTGTGGTGGCCAGCGAGCCGGCACCTGCCAGCGTGAAACCCGCCGCTGTGTGAGCTTGGGCGTGCCCGGCGGGCTGTACCGGCCCGGCCCGCCGGGCACGTTTGCGTCAAGCCTGGCTAGATGGCCTCTTTGCAAGGCAGTAGCCGGTCATATTCTTTTCGAACCACCGCATAACATTCGCAGGTGCGTTGCTCCAGGCCGGGACGGTCCAGCACGCTGATGTGCCCCCGTGCGTAGCGGATCAAGCAGGCTTTTTGCAGCTTGAGTGCCGCCTCGGTCACGCCTTCCCGTCGTACGCCCAGCATGTTGGCGATCAGTTCCTGTGTCATCACCAACTCATTGCCCTGCAGCCGGTCCAGGCTCAGCAACAGCCAGCGGCACAGCTGCTGGTCCAGCGAGTGGTGGCGGTTGCACACCGCCGTCTGCGCCATCTGGGTGATCAGGGCCTGGGTATAGCGCAGCATCAGGTGCATCACCGGGCTGGAGCGGTCAAACTCCTGTTTGATGGCATCCGAGCGCAGCCTGAATCCCATGCCCGCACTTTGCACCACGGCCCGGCTGGGTGTGGAGCCACCGCCCATGAAGATGGAAATGCCGACCACCCCTTCGAACCCCACCACGGCAATTTCAGCCGAAGCACCGTTTTCCAGCACGTGGAGCAAGGACACGATCGCGCTGGTGGGGAAGTAGACGTAGGTCATTTTGGCGCCCGACTCGTACAGCACCTGCCCCAGCGCCAGATGCACCGGCTCCAGCTGGGGCAGCCAGCGCAGCCATTCCGCCTCGGGCAGTGCGGCCAGCAGTTGATTGGTTCTGGGGTCGCTCGGTGGGTTCATGTGCAGTTCCTGCCGTTGAGTGCTGATCCAAGCGGTTCGAGACGATGCAACGCCGACATCCATCGCCTACCGGATTCATCGTACACCCGCGTGCGACGCCTGCTTCAGTCGTGCCGGCGCGGCAGGATCTCCACCCCGAAGCCCCGATAGCCGATGAAGTTGCACTTCGAGTCGAACATTGGCGTGCCGCTCACCCGGTACTGCTGGGTGAGGCCATTGGCGTGCACCCGGTTCAGCACCACGTCCAGAAACGGGCTGCGGGCTGCAATGCGGGCCTGCAAGGCCTGTCGCTCGACCTCGTTCCAGCCCTCTTCGGCCGGCTTCGGGGCGCTGCTGGCCAGCGTGTCGACCCGCAGCCCCAGCATCTCCAGCACCGGGCCCGATACCTTGGTGAAATGGCCTTCGCTGTCCTGCTCCCAGTACCAGTCGGTGGCCAACTCGGTCAAGCCGCGGTAGCGCGCTTCGCTTTCGCGGAGCTCGGCGGTGCGTTCCTGTACCTGTCGTTCCAGCAACTGGTTGTGCCTGGCCAACTGCTGGTAGAGCAGGCGCACCTCGATCAGGTTGTGGATGCGCGTCTTGACTTCGACCAGGTCAAACGGCTTGCTGACAAAATCCTTGGCGCCGGCCTGCAGGGCGCGCAGCTTGTGGCCCGGCTGGGCGGTGATGACCAGCACGGGCAGGTAGTCGTCGACAGCGTTGGCCTTGAGGCCGTCCATCACCTGAAAGCCGTCCATCACGGGCATCTGCAGGTCGAGCAGGATCAGGTCGAACGGCGCCTTGCGGTGCAAAGCGCACACCGTCTGAGGATCCATGGTGGTCGATACCTGGGTGTATCCCGCACCTCCCAACATGGCTTCGAGCAGGCTGCAATTGGCCTGCTGGTCGTCCACGATCAGGATGCGGGCGTTGAGAATGTCCTGTGCGGAGATCGTCATGCGGGTTCCTTGTGGACGGACGCGTTGCGGGCTGTTTTCGAGAACAGCAGGGCCGCGTCCAGTGCGTCCATGAGCTGGTCGACCCGGATGGGTTTGGTGATGTAGTTGAAGAACCCCGCTTCCGTGCCTCTCAGAATGTCATGCGGTGCGGCGTTGGCGCTCAGCGCAATGATGGGGATGTGTGCCGTGCTGGGTTCGGCGCGCAGGATTTTCATCGCTTCAATGCCGCTGATACCGGGCAGGTTGATGTCCATCAGAATCACCGCAGGCAGGTACACGCGCGCAAACTCGATGCCCAGGCTGGCGTCCGCCGCGCCCAGCATTCGCAGGTCGCTGCGGCGCGCGATGATCTGTTCGACCAACTCCAGGTTGGCCGGGTTGTCTTCCACATACAGCAGGGTCTGCAGCGGTGTATCCAGAGAGGCGTCGGTTCGTGTCGGCGTCACCGACGCCTGGTCCAGGACAACGAGTTGTGGCGTGTCGGCCAGCGTCATCTCAACCCAGAACACGCTGCCCACCCCCGGGGTGCTGTCGACCCCAATCTTGCCGTTCATCAGATGCACCAGCCGCTGCGTCACCACCAGGCCGATGCCGGTGCCTTCTTCGCCTCCCGACTCCTGTCCCAGCCGGTTGAATGGCTGAAACAGCTGGGCCAGCTGCACGGGCGTCAGCCCGGCGCCGGTATCGCGCACGCTGATGCGAATGGCCTGCGGCGGACTGAGCGTGCACTCCACGGTCACATGGCCGCCCGGCTGGTTGTATTTGATGGCGTTGAACAGCAGGTTGATCATCACCTGCTTGAGCCGCGTTCGATCTGCTTTGACATAACGTGGCATCTCCAGCCGCGTGAAGACCAGTCCGATGCCACGCTGCTGGGCCTGCGGCTCCACCATGGCGCGGCACTCCAGCAGCACTTCGGAAAGCGAGACCGGCTCGCTCGACAGGCTGAGCGTGCCGGACTCGATCAGTGCCAAGTCCAGGATTTCGTTGATCAGGTCGAGCAAATACCAGCCCGCCTTCAGGATCTGGTCGATGCTGCGCTTCTGAACCGGCGTGGGAACGGGGGTGCCCGACTCCACCAGCTGTGCAAAGCCCAGAATGGCGTTGAGCGGGGTGCGCAGCTCGTGGCTCATGCTGGAGATGAAATCGGTTTTGGCGCGGTTGGCGCTCTCTGCGGCCGCCACCGCCTCGTTGAGTTGCAGTTCCACCCGCTTTCGCGCCGAGTTGTCGGTGCCGATCAGCAGGTAGCCGATGAGACCGCCGTCGTCGTCGCGAAGCGCGGTGATCGACACGAGGGCTGGAAAAGAACTGCCGTCCTTGCAGATGTAGGTCAGCTCGTAGATGTCCTCGATGCCGCGAGACGCCTTGAAGGCCAGGGCCTCAAAGCCCGGCGCGATGGGGGTGTTGAGTTCTGCGCTCAGTGCCTGTGCCCGTGCCCGCACTTCCTGGGGGTCGTGCATGTCGCTCGGGCAGGTGCGGTTGATGACCTCATCGGCCCGATAGCCCAGCATGCGCTCGGCACCCACATTGAAGAGTTGAATGATGCCTTTCTCGTCGGTGGCAATGATCGAGAAGTTGGCGCTGGTGAGAATCGCGTTTTGCAGCGCCCCCGCCTTCAGCAGCGCATTGCGATGTCCTGGTGTCTCTTCCGGCTTGGATGGGGTATCGGTGCCATGGGGGTGCTTGTTTTCTTTGACCATCTGGGTTCCAAGTGAACACCGCAAACCGGTGTGGGTGGCCGAGCAGGAAGCCAGGTGGCGGTAGGCATGGCGTTTGCGCGCGGAGACAGACCCGGAGGACGTTGTCTCAGAGCGGGCGGCGGCCGCTGATGATGCGCATCAAGACGACTACGACGGCAATGACCAGCAAGACATGAATGAATCCGCCCATGGTGGTGGACGTCACCAGGCCCAGCAGCCACAGGATGAGAAGCACAACGGCAATGGTGTAAAGCATGGTTTTCCTTGTTCAATCGACGATTGCAGGTCGGGTGTCGAGCGCAGAAATCACCCCGGCCGCGATCGACGCCGTGCCAGGGTGAGGCACTTGCCCGCGTCTGTGTGTCAGCGACCGGCACCACCGTGCCGGCTGACCAAGGCCACCAAACCCATGAGCGCTGCGCCCACGGCAGCGGCCATCAAAACGGACTTGACGGGCGCGTCCTGGATGTAGGTGGCGGTGGCATCTTTCACGTGC
>Ga0255338_1001825_pt1 | contig 36528 bp, 27 predicted proteins | sample MeOH1_35cm_T4_19_FD_203715 | JGI IMG/M metagenome (GOLD analysis project Ga0255338, IMG submission 203715) | Sandy soil microbial communities from University of British Columbia, Vancouver, Canada - MeOH1_35cm_T4_195 | ecosystem: Engineered > Artificial ecosystem > Sand microcosm > Unclassified ...
TTACGGGGCTCCGTCGCCCCTCTCAACTCACCCGCAGGGCCGCAAGCCCCCGGCACGCCGATCACCTCCGGGTTATCCACGGCTCGTCCGCCGCCTCACGTCGTCTGGTGCATAATCCGGGCTAGAAAAGTAACCGTAGCGTCAGGTAGAGACCCGGCCACGCGGAAGATCACTTTCACCTGGAAGTCGATCGCTGAGGGAGACGGCTACGTGGCATTGCACCGATCCATACTCCCTGACGGTAATGTGGGTCTGAAGATCTCAATCCGGAGTGGCCAGCCAGGAGGGGACGCTGACCAGAGTGACGGACCGACCCTTGATCTGATCAGCGGGGCCGACGATCAGAAACTGCGGTTGGCGAACAGACTGAACGGGGCCGTCCCAAGTTCATCGGGTTCAACTACCGGAAGCGATCCGGCCGAACCCGAGATCACAAAGGCTCGCGTGACCATTCGTCACGACTTGCGCCTCGAGAAGTCGGAGCGGCCGCTCTCCAATGTGCTCAAACAGCTTGCGGCGGACGATGGTTTGGCCGTAGTGGGTAAGTGGCCCGCGAGATACCGATTCGCTAGCCAGAGACTGCCCAAGAGTCTCCTCAACGTCCCGCTGGATCAGGCCATTCAAGAGATTGCGGAGTTCTACCATCTCCAAGCTCGAATGCAGGATCGCGTCATCGAGTTCAAGCCGAAGGTCCGCTGCGGGCACGAGCACGGGGTCGTTTTCGGTTTGGCTTGAAGCAGTCCTGATGCGAGGGCTCGAACGGCGGCTACTTCCGCAGCTCCGCCACTTCCAGCGCTGCCAGCAAGGACATCCCGCCGCCGCGGTCGTCGAAGCCGAAGACGGCGGGGCGCTCGTAGTAGTAGCGCAGGTTGGGTCCGGCGCCCGTGCCGGTGCAGACGTCCGCCAGGCCGCCGTCTTCCGCGATGCGGGCGGAGAGGCCGCTCCAGGCGCGGTCCACCACGGGCAGGTAGCTCTTGTCCAGCCAGCCCAGGCGGATGCCGCGCGCCATGGAGGCGAGGTTCATCGCGGTGGCGGTCACCTCCCGGTAGCTCTCCGGGTGGTCGATGACCTCGCGCCAGGTGCCCTCGGGGGTCTGCACCCTCTTGAGCGCCGCCATCTGCTTCTGGTAGATCGACAGGATCGCGGCGCGCTGCGGATGGGAGGCCGGGAGGGCGGTGAGCGCCTCCATCAGGCCCAGGGAGGCGAAGCCGTTTCCTCTCCCCCAGCAGGTGGGTGACTCGGCGGCGTGCTGGAAGAGGCCGGTGGGCTGCTGCAGCTTGGTGGAGTATTGGGTAAGGGTGCGCGCCATCAGGTCGTAGTAGCCCGGCTGGTTCCCGAGCTTCGCCGCGCGGCCCAGGAGGGTGGCGCTCATGAACATGTTCTCGCACCAGAGCTGCCCGAACTTCGCCGGATCGGCCGGGTTTTCCGGCACGTAGAGGGCGGCGGCATCGAGGGCCAGCTTCTTCGCCGCCTCGTCCTTCTCCAGGTCGGCGAGGTCCGCGAAGACGATGTGCCCGGCCAGGTTCACGCCGTCCGGCTTCTCGTTCACCGCGGCCATTGCGCCGGTAAGCCACGGCGCTACCTGCTGCCGCACCTTTTCCACCAGCGAAGGGTCATTCTTCAGCCGGGCCAACCGGAGGGTGCCGGACCAGGCCACCGCCGGGATGTAGGCGATGGAGGTCATCTGCGGGTACTTGCGGGCGAGGACGGTCGCCACCTCCAGCGGCGGGCGCGCGAGGCGGCGGACTACGGCCTGGCGCATCGGGGAGCGCGGCAGGGAGGCGCCCGCCTCCAGCGCTTGCCGCAGCACCTCGGGGCCGTCGGTGGCCCGCGCGTCCGCCACGAGCGTCGGCACGGTGCCCAATCCGGAAGGGTTACCCCGGCTGAGGGACATGGCCGGAGTGTCCATCGCCACCAGCGGCTGGGCCTTCACCGCCGCGCCCAGCGCGGCGTAGGCAGGCGGGACCGACCAGTTGATCCGGTTGCCGCCGCGCACGTCCAGCACCAGATCCGGCGCCTGGAAGGCGACCCAGCGCCAGATGTAGCGCGCCTCCACGTTCATCCGGTCATTGAAGAAGTTGGTCTCGGGAGGGTAGTTCACCGCGGGCTTGCCGCCGGAGTCGTTGGTCGGCTTGAGCTGCGCCCACCCTTCCGGGTTGCCGCACGGCAGCGCCACCACGGTCCACCCCTGGCGCAGCGCGGCGGGGGCCTGAGTCTTGAACCAGCGGACCGCGCCCAGCACGGCGTCCGTGCCGCGGTCGTTTCCGTCCAGCCCGCCCAGGATCACGAGGCGGCGCTTCGGGCCGTCCAGCGGCTCGCGGCTCTCGATGGAGCGCATGGGCACGTCGCCGCGAGAGACGCCCATGCTCTCGTAGACGGCCGGCTCACCCGCCAGCGCGGCCACTTCCTGCACGCGCTTGTCCAACTCCAGGTGCTCCGGCGCCGGGTCCGCCGCGCCCGCGCTCCAGCTTGCCGCCACCGCTCCCAACGCCACCACAACCAGCGCCGTACTTCTCCGCTGCATGCGTTCTCCGCCCCTTCGTTTGCTACTACCTCGCCCGCAGGCCCGTCTCTTTTACGGTACCGCGTGCCGCGCCGGAAGTCTCAATTTGAAATTGAAAAACTGCAATTTCAAAGTCTCTATCACTCCTTCACCGTCACCAGTCGATCTTCCGGAAACGTCTCCAGCGCCAGGTTCTTGAAGCGGACCTCCTGGGCTACCTTGTTGGCGTGAAGCTGCAGGCCGAGGGGTGCTTCGTGGATGCGCTCCGGCTCCGGCTCGCGCCAGTCGGAGATCTGCTTGCCGTTCAGCACCACGCGCAGGCGGTTGCCCTGAGCCAGGATCTCCACGTGGTTCCAGTCGTGCTGCTTGCCCACCGGCTTCGCCAACTCGGCGTTGTTGTGGATGGAGTTGCGGCCATACAGGTCCCAGAAGCCGTAGTTGGAGGGGAACATCACCAGGTGGCCGGCATAGGTGTAGGGATCACCTTTCTCCGGCGCCAGGCGGCCCCACATGGCGATGCCACTGTGCATCTCGGACTCCGCCAGCATGGTATCGAACACCAGGCGGAAGTCGGTGAACTTGCGCTCCGTGAGCAGGTAGGTGCTCACGGGCACCGGCTCCGTGTTTTTACCGATGATCACGCCGTCCTGCACGCTCCAGTACTTCTCGTGACCCGTCCAGCCGGTGAGGTCCTTGCCGTTGAAGAGCGCCACCTTCTCGCGCTTCCCCTCGCGCGGCGGCACCACGGGCGGCTCCTTCTGCTGGCCTTCCCCGGGGATGGGAAACATGGTGGCGGCCGTGATCCCGGCGAGTAAGACGAGTTGGACAGGGATGCGATCGATCATGAGTTCCTCCGCGTTACTGCGGGGTGCTGGAAGAGGCGCCTGCTTCGAAGCGCTCGGAATGATCCATGCGACCCCATACCGGGTGCGGGGTTTCCGGTTCGTAACTCACTGCTTAAGCGTCGGCGAGGGACCCGCGACAGTTTAGAGTGCAAGAATGAGGAAGCCGGGCGACAGGCCGATTGATCTGGGATGCAGGTAACTGGATCGGAGGCACAATACCTAATTAATTAGGTAATAAATTAGGTATTAAAACTAGTAAGTGGCTGGACTGGCGCCTGTGGTGGAAGGAACTAAACAAGGCGATGATGTCATTTGTAGGAGACTGGTGGCGTTGCCAGCGACCGACGCTGGATGTCGTGGGGCAGATGGTCGCCATCGCCGAGCTCAAGGGTCGAGCCGAGCTTTATTCGAAGCAGACCCCGCAGGCGCTTGAGACCCTGCGACAGGTTGCCCTAATTCAGAGCACCGAGTCGTCCAACCGTATCGAAGGCATCGAGGTCAGCGGCGAGCGCCTACTTGCCTTGATGAAGACCAAGACTGCACCCTTGAATCGCTCGGAAGCGGAGATCGCGGGATATCGAAAGGCATTAGACCAGATCCACGCCGCAGCGTCCGACTTACCCCTATCCCCACACACGATCCGGGCACTGCATCAACTGCTTTTCGCACTGACGGACCGTCCCGGTGGGGAATGGAAAAGAGGTGACAACCTCATTGTTGATCGGTTGCCGGACGGCAGAACGCTGACCCGCTTCACCCCGGTACCGGCGCTTGAGACGCCCCAAGCGATGGAGCAGCTCTGCGTAGAGTATCAGCGGCAAGAAGGGTTACGGAGAGTTCCGCCCCTGCTCCTGATCCCTACGTTTGTTCTCGACTTCCTTTGCATTCATCCCTTCACGGACGGAAATGGGCGCATCGCCCGACTATTGACCTTGCTACTCCTCTACCAGCAAGAGTTCAACGTAGGCCGGTTCATCAGCCTGGAAAAGATTATCGAAGACAGCAAAGAGACGTATTATGAATCTTTGCAACGCTCTTCGATCGGCTGGCACGAGGGCCGGCATGATCCGAATCCCTGGTGGTCATACTGGCTAGGCACGGTTCTGGTCGCCTATCGGCAATTTGAAGAACGAGCGGGTACCATTCAGCAGCGGCGAGGCGGAAAGACGGAAATGATTCTAAGCGCCATCGCAAATTCCCCCGGAGAATTCACGATCCAGGATCTCCAAGAGCGGGCGCCGACGGCGAGCAAAGAGTTGATCCGCCACGTGCTCCAGCAAGAACGCTCCGCCGGTCGAGTGGCTTGTTCGGGCCGCGGCCGAGACGCGCATTGGAAACGAACGGTGCGCACGACGGATTGAACGGAACTCCGGAACCAGACCTTACCGGTTATTCATGAAGGCTGTTCCGAGGCTATCTGCAGTCATTCAAATCAAGCGCTCCTATGATCGAATCCCCCACCACTCCGCTGCTGGATGACGCGGTCTCCCGGTTCACCGGCCAGCCCGCACTCTATAGGCCGAGCTACCCGGGGAGCGGCCTCGTAGGGCTGCGGCTGAACCCGCTGCGCTTCCTGCAAGACGTGGTGCGGCAGTACGGGGACGTGGTGGAGTTCCGGTTCGGCCAGACGAAGACGTTCCTGCTGAACGACCCGGAGCTGATCCGTGACGTGCTGGTGACGCACGACCGCCGCTTTTCCAAAGGCCCCGGCCTCCGGGTGGCGAAGCGGCTGCTGGGGCAGGGGCTGCTCACCAGCGAAGGGGCATTCCACCGCCGGCAGCGGCGGCTGGCACAGCCTGCCTTCCACCGCCAGCGGATCGCGGCGTACGGGCAGGTGATGGCGGAGTACTCCGTACAGTGGCAGCAGGGCTGGAAGGACGGCGGGGAGCTGGACCTGGCCGAAGAGATGCGCGGCCTCACGCTGCGCATCGCCGCAAAGACCCTGTTCGACACGGACGTCACGGACGAGATCGACGCGATCTCCGATGCACTCACGCAGTCGCTCCACCTCTACCGGTTCGCGATGCTCCCGCTCGCGGCCAAGCTGGAGCCGTACCTGCCGTTCCTCACGAGCCGCTTCAACCGCGCCCGCGCCCGCCTGGACGCCACCGTCTACCGCATGATCGCCGAGCGGCGCGCCAGTGGCGAGGACCGCGGCGACCTCCTCTCCATGCTCCTCCTCGCCCGCGACGTGGACGAAGACGGCGGCCAGATGACCGACGAGCAGATCCGGGACGAGTCGATGACTCTCCTCCTCGCCGGCCACGAGACCACCGCCAACGCCTTCGCCTGGACCTGGCTGCTGCTGGCCCAGAACCCGGACGCCGAGGCCCGCCTGCACGAGGAGTTGGATCGTGTGCTCGGCGGCCGCACCCCCACGGCGGAAGACGTGCCGCAACTGGGGTACACGCGAATGGTGTTCGCGGAGTCGATGCGCCTCTACCCGCCCGCCTGGGTGGTGGCCCGCCAGGCGGTGGAAGACTGCCCCCTCGGCCCCTTCACCCTCCCCGCCGGCGCGCTGGTCCTGATGAGCGAGTGGGTCACCCACCACGACGCCCGCCACTACCCGAACCCGGACCGCTTCGACCCCGAGCGCTGGACCCGCGAAGCCGCCGCCACCCGACCCAAGTTCGCCTACTACCCCTTTGGCGGCGGGAGTCGTCTCTGCATCGGAGAGCAGTTCGCCTGGATGGAAGGGGTGCTGGTGCTGGCCGCCCTCGCCTCCCGCTGGCGCTTCCGCCTGGTGCCCGGCCACCCGATCGTGCCCCAGCCGCTGATCACCCTCCGCCCCAAACACGGCATCCGCGTTACCGCCGAGCGGCGGTAAGGGGCATGGCGGGGGCTCGAGGCTGCGACAAGGTAGCGTTTCGCGGACGAAGCAAAGATCTAAACTTTGTGGCGACGTCGTCTCGACGCCTACTCCGGAGAGCCAGCAGCTCCCCGGGCCGACGGAGCGTCGGCGTGCCGCCGAGACAGCGTCGGCGTCTGCTGCCACGCCCCCTATCGCTTGTAAGTTGACAGGCTACTCGGTCTCTCGCAGCCGGGTAAGGGCGCTGGAGATGCGGTTCAGCAGCCCCTCCGGCGCCGGGATGCGGGCCAGCTTCTCGCGGACCTGCCGAATCACGCTTTCCTCGAACTGGTACTCGCTGGCGCAGGCTGCACACAGCTCCAGGTGCTGCCGGACGAGGTCCGCCTCGCGCGGGGAGAGCTCGCGGTCCAGGTAGTCGTCCAGTCGGCGGAAGGCGTCCTCGCAGGTGTAGCGGTCGAGTGCGGCCATCGTCACGTCCCCTCCGCGGCCAGCGCGGCCACCACGCCCTGCTCTACGGCAAGTCGCCAGAGCGCCTTCTGCAGCAGCTTGCGGGCGCGATGCAGCCGGGAGCGCACGGTCCCCACCGGGATCTCCAGCATCGCGGCGATCTCCTCATAAGCGAACTGCTCCCGGAAGTAGAGGGCCGCCACCACCCGGTACTCTTCCGGCAGCGTGCCCAGCGCCGCGGCAATCGCCTCCGCGTCCAACTGACCCAACACTCGCTCCACCGGATCGACCCCGGCCTCATGGAGCCCGCCGCGGGCGGTCTGCAGGTAGAGATACAGCTCCGAAACGTCCTCCAGCGGCGCGATCTCCGGCTCTCTCCGACGGCGGCGGTAGCTCTGGTAATAGACGTTGGTGAGGATCTTGAAGAACCACGCCTTGAAGTGGCTGCCCGCCTCGAAGCGGCCGAAGCCGCGGAACGCCAGCAGAGCCGCCTCCTGCACCAGGTCCTCGGCGTCTTCCGGACTGCGCGTCAGGTGCAGCGCCGTCCCGTAGGCCGCCCCCAACACCGGGGCGAGCAGCGCCTCGAACTGCCGCTGATGGGCGGCACTCAAAGCCTCCGCCCCGCCGGGCGGCGAGGTGCTGGCTGTGGGATCGGTGGGTGGCACGGCGGATAGGGCTCGGGCGGACGGCGGCTCATCCTCTATAATGCGCGGTCGCACAATCCGGTTCCCGGAGCTTCGCCCTGGACCGGGCCCGCGACAAGCAAGAGGCCTACTTGCTTATGGTTTGACCAGCACGGCACTTCCTTCACGAACAGCAGCCAACATTCTTGTCCGGCGCGCAGTCAAATTGCCGGGAACTTCCGGAGGCGGTTCGGCATTCCGGAGTCAGAACCCCTTTGGAAGCTCACAAGGAGACCCAGACGATGAGCATCTCGCGACGCTGTCTGGCCGCTACCTCGGCGGCCGTCCTGTGTGTTGGGCTCGGCCTGGCGCCGGTTGCGGTCCGGGCGCAGACCCCGGATACCGACAAAAAGGTCACCCTCAACCTGAAAGATATTCCGCTGCGCGCCGGCATCGAAGCGCTGTTCGCCGGCACCGGCTACCAGTATTCGGTAAACCCGGACGTGGCCAACGTGCCGGTGAACCTCAACATTCGAGACGTAGGTCTGCAAGCCGCCCTCCGGCTCCTCATGCGCCAGGCCGCCATCGCGCAGCCAGGGCTCACGTTCAGCAAAGAGGGCGATATCTTCGTGGTGAAAGTCCGCCGCGAGAACCCGAACCCGGCGCCGCTGGAGGAAGAAGCGCCACCGGACTACACCGGCGGGGATCTAGACATCACCTGGGAGAAGATCCCCGTCCAGTTCAACAACGTCGCGGTGTTCGTGCTCGCCTTCGGCGGCCAGATGCTGCCCACCGAGTTTGAAGTGCTGCTGGGTAGCGCGGGCGGCGGTGGGGGCTTCGGTGGCGGATATGGAGGGGGCGGCTACGGCGGTGGAGGTGGGTTTGGTGGAGGCGGGTTCGGCGGCGGCCTGGGCGGTAACAGCTTCGGGGGCGGCGGCTACGGCGGTGGCCTGGGTGGAAATAGCCTCGGGGGCGGCGGCTTCGGCGGTGCCTTGACCGGAGGCGGTGGAGGCTTCGGCGGCGGCCTCACCGGCGGGGGAAGCTTTGGCGGTGGCCTCGGCAATAGCTTCGGCGGAGGCGGCATCGGCGGCCGCCGGTTCTAACGCGCATCCCCACTTCCCGCGCATGAAGCGGGAGGCAGGGGTCTCGTACCGCGTTCGATCTTTGATCCTCCTCGCAGGAGGCACGCCCACCGCGAGAGGGATCAAAGATCGGGATGGCCCCCGTCTCGCTTTTGAGTACCTCCGGTGGATCGCCGCGCACAAGGCCGGCAGGCGGCTACCTATCCGTCATAACGGGGAACTCGCGGGTCTAAGGAGGAAGAGGCACCTGCTCTTCCGAGGCGCTCGGACGCAGGCGGGGTGGATTGACGCCCAAGCGGCATGTGGCCGGAGAAGGCCAGCGAAGACCGCTGGCGGTGCACGGCACCGAGGGTCAATGCCACGAGAGCACCCCATTGGAAGTGGTGTAAGATCGCATTCGGGTGCCGTGCCGAAACGCCAGCGGACGGCCGCAATCCGGGCAGCCACGCAAGCGACTGAGACGGTTGCAGTTGGACAAGAGGTATAGCTATCGGCCGTGTCGGCAGGGGCTGCGGCGGCGCGGCATCTCACACCTGATCCCGGAGCGGCACGATCAGTGGGCGCAGCGGCAGGAGAAAGGTAGCCGCGGTGGGCGGCCTTGCCGATTCTCGCGCGAAGCGTATCGGGAGCGCAATTGGACCGAGCGACTGATCAACCGCCTGAAGCAGTGGCGCCGGATTGCCACCCGCTACGAGAAGCGGGCGGCAACGCTACGAAGCAATTGTCCTGATCGGCTGCCTAATGCGCTGGCTGTAGCACGGATTTGACAGACACACCTTCGTGCGCCTGGCGCACGAGGTTCACCGAGTTGAGCTTGAGGTCGGCTACCTGCTGTACTTGGCCGTCCGGCCAGCGGATCTCGGCGGAAGCACGAGTCTCGGTGCCCAGCCCGAAGTGCGCTTCGGCGGGAAAGGCGGAGAGGTAGCTGCGGCCGGTCTGCACGCTGCGGATCTGGGTGACCCCGCCGGAAGTGAGCCGGATGAGCGCCCCGAGGCCCTCTTGGTTAGGCGACTTACCCTGGAGCCGAATTCCGAGCCAGTTGCCGGACGTGCTCTCGTTGTGCAGGAGGAGCGGCGGGCCAGCGAAGTTGGCAATCACCGCGTCCAGTCGACCGTCCCGGTCGTAGTCCGCCACCGCCAGCGCCCGGCCGACGATCTTCTGCTCAAACGCCGGGCCAGCGCCGGCGGAGACATCCTGGAACATGCCGTTGTGGTTCAGGAACACCTGCGCACGCTGCCGATAGCCGGTAGCCGCGTCAACACGGTCGAGCTGGTCTTGCACGTGTCCGTTGGCCAGCATGAGGTCCTCGATGCCGTCGTTGTTCCAGTCTGCGAACGCGACCCCGAAGGCGGTGCCGCGCAATTGCGGTAAGGTCAGGCCGGCGCTCTGCGCCACCTCGGTAAAGACGCCGCCGGCGTCCTGGCGATACAGGCTCTTGGGCTCGTTGTAAAAGGTGCTCACGAACAGGTCCAGGCGCCCATCGCGATTGTAATCGCCCCAATCCACACCCATCCCCGCCTGTCGTCGTCCACTGCCGGAGGCGGCAGTGCCGTTTTCCAGGCCGACGTTCCGGAACCGGCCCCGGCCGTCATTCTGATAGAAGTCACCCAACGCCTGATCGTTGGCGAGGTAGAGATCCTGGTCCCCGTCCGCATCGTAGTCCGTAAAGGAGACCCCGAGCGTCTTCCCGTGAGCATCGCCGAGCCCGGACATCCGCGTGGCCTCGCGGAAGCGGCCGTCGCCAACGTTCAGATAGAAGCGGCCTTGCTCGGCGTCATACACGTCTGGCCCCAATGAGAGCTGCGCGTCTCCATCTACCTGGTACTCCGGCATGCCGGGCGCAAACCGCACGTAGCGCCCCACGTACAGGTCCAGTCGTCCATCACTGTTCACGTCCGCAAAGGCGGCGCTGGTGGCCCAGCCGTGCAGCGAAAGTCCGGCCGCTCGGGTGACATCCTGAAACTTCCCAGCGCCCACGTTCCGGAACAGCTTCATCCCGTCCAGCAGGGTGACCAGGAGGTCGGGGCGGCTGTCTCCGTCATAATCGGCGGAGGTGGCTCCCTGTGGCTCACCGGAAAGCGGCTCCAGCCCACTGCCCGCGGTGACATCTCGAAAGGTCCGACCTCGCTCGTTGTGATACAACCGGACGGCCCGCAGGCCGGAGAGGAGCAGATCGGGCCAGCCGTCGGAGTCGTAGTCCAGCCAGCCGGCACCGCCGTTGACCATCCGGGTGATATTGAGCGGCGTCACGTCGGAGAGGCCGCATTGAAAGCGCACGCCCAAAGCGGCGGCGGTGTCTTGAAACCGGAGGGGAGCCGCGTCGACCCGCGCCGGGCCAGCGGGCCGGCCGGGTGCGGCGCTGCGGCAGCCAGAGGTGACACTCAGCAGCAAAGCGCAAAGTAGGAGGACCCTCACGGCGCGTCACCATTCGGGTCGGCGGGGAGCGCCGGAATCTTAAGTGTGGGCGGGCCCTCGGCCCGCCAGAGCAGCGCGGCCATTTCCGGATGCTCAGGGCTTTTCCGCCGCACGCGGCCGAGGACTTCGCGCGCCAGGTCCTGCCGCCCTACGTCCAGATAGGTCCGTGCCAGGGCCAGTTGAGCGGGGAGGGAGCCTTTACTGATGTTCGCCTGATATTCCGCACGCGAGACCCGGGTTTCCTGCGGCTCCATCGTCCGATAGATCCGCAACACCACGTCCGCCAGGGGCTTGTTTCCGAGGGCCTGGTACGATTGCCCGAGCAGCAGATACCCTTCGGACACGGCAGGAGCCACCCGCAGCATCCGGCGCAGAGTCTTCACCGCTTCCTGATGCTGGCCCTGCGAGCGTTGGTTGATAGCCAACAGCTTGTAACTTTCCACCGACTGGGGGTTGAGACGGACCGCTTCCCGGAACAGCGCCTGCGCTTCCTGCAGTGAGCGCGAATCGGGAGTGAGTTGAAGGATCTGTCCCAGCAATACCGCGTTCTCTGCGGTGGGTCCCCGGTGGTACGCGGCGCGGGCGGCGTCCTTAGCCTCCGGAACGCGGCCCAGGGCGCGCAACGCTGCTGCCCGGTACCCTGCCGATTCCGCGCTCGGCCGCAGCTTCTCGGCGCGGTTGAGTTGCTCCAATGCGCGCTCGTAGTGCTCGTCGTTCAATTCGATCTCTCCCAGCCGGCACCAGGCCTGCCCGTATTCGGGGGAGAGTTGCACCACTTCCTGGAATACGGAGCGTGCTTCTCCCGCGTAGCCGCGGTGGTAGAGGAACTCCGCCGTCCAGTAGCGGGCGTCGGGATTGGTGGGAGCCTGTTCTACCGCCCGGTGCAGAAGCGACCCCGCCGTCTCCGGATCGCCCGCCTGCCACGCAGCGCGTCCGGCCAGGATGACGAGGGAGACGCGGAGCGGCGCACGCTCGACCAGCGGTAACAGGAGATCCCTGGCCTCCAGCGCCCTGCCGGCGTTCAGCAGCCGTGCTCCCGCGGTCTCCGAAAGCAGGAGGTCCTCCGGACGCGACCGGGTTTCCAGGAGGAGCGCCTCCGTGGGCAGGCGTTGGTAGCGCCAGCGCTGCAGGTCTTCGCCATAAAGGGCAAAGGCCAGACCGGCGAGGCTCACGAGGACCAGCACGAGCAGCAATAGCCGCGGGCCACGGGCGGCGGGCGGCGGCTTGGCGGGGAGCTTACGTCGCATTTCCGACTCACGGACCGGTCCGATGTTGGGCATGCCGCACGTTCCCCGTTAGAAAACTGACTGGACGCAGAAAGCCGCCGTCTACGCCTCTGCACTGAGGCGTAGACGGCGGCTCACTTAAGAGGAAGTGGAACCCCTCTGGGAGCATCCCGGAATCTCAAAAGACCGAAGGAGGGCTGCTTGCCCGGAGGGCACCCCCGCTCCAAGCGGCGGCGGGAACGCCTCGTGTCGTCGGCCGAAGTGATCCGATATTCGCCATATCGAGCCACTTCGGCCTTCAGGCCTGGCATATCCTCGCTCGCTGAAGCCGGTTCCACACGGTCTCTTAGTAGTTATCCCAGACGTTCTTCGGGTCGTAGAGGGCATAACCTTCCGGAGCCGTGCCGGTTAGCGGGCCCAGTAGACCCTGGATCGGCGTGGACTTCACGTGACCATCCGCATACACCACCACCGCCTGCTCGCTGTGGCGGCCGATCGGACGGCGGTAGCTGCCGGCCTGCGCCCACCAACCGGTGGGTCCGCCACCGGGAGCCGTGCCTTCAAACGAGCGCCCGTAGCCCACTTCCCAGTCCACACCGCCCTGTTCCTTCCACTGGCGAGGGTCCGTGGGGAATGTCGTGGCGCTGGTGGTCACGTTGGCCGCGTCCGCGAACATCGCGGTATCGGCGGGGACGGTGAGGGACGCGAGCGAGCGGCGGCTGAGCGCCGGGTAAAACCCATAGCTGTCCGCATACTGTGAAGACGGGCACTTCATTACGCCCTGGTTCTTGAGATAGGGCTGGAGGTAGTAGCGCCAGGTCCAGTTATTCGGACTGTCGATCCAACTATGGCCTAGCTGTTCATCGTAGTCCTGCACGTACATCATCATCGCCGTGCCGATCTGCTTGAGGTTGTTCCGACAGGCCGTAGCCCGGGCCGCTTCCCTCGCCCGGGCAAATACCGGGAACAGGATAGCCGCCAAGATGGCAATGATCGCGATGACAACTAGTAGCTCGATAAGGGTAAACCCTCGCGCTTTCAGGCGCTTAATCATTCATTCACTCCTAGGAAATCTGCCACGTCGCGGGCAGAATGATTACCGGGTAGTAGCGAAGACTGTCGGCGCAAACCAACGGCTTTGCGTAGCTCACGGGATCAGTTTCGGTATTCAATATCACTCAATCCTCCAAATGGGAGATGTGGTATTTAGACGCCTACTTTCGCAAGTCATTGCGAATACACTGGCCCATACAACAATGTTCCAAGAATACCTAAAAACGCCGAGATGCCGAACTCAAATCATGCGTACAAGCCGGAGGTTGGTGCATCGCCGTCTTATTGGCCGGTTCACGCGCGGGCTTGTTCGGGTATCCGGCGCTCCATGCACGGCTTTTGACCGCCGACGGTCGTTACTTTAGAATGTGATACAGCGCGCAGATTAACCGGAAGATGGCGGAGGTTACCGATGAGCTGGAAATTCGAGATCGCGGCGGGTCCGTTTGGGTTCACGGAAGGTCCCGCGTGGGATGGCCAGGCGCTGCTTTTTTCCGATATCCCCAGCAGCCGCATCCTGCGCTATGACCCCGATTCCGGCGAGACCACGGTTTACCGGGAGAACACTCACGAAGGAAACGGGCTGATGTTCGACGCGGCGGGTCGCCTTTACGGCTGCCAGGGCGGCACGGATGGGCGGCGGGTGGTACGGTACGAGCCCGACGGAGGGGTCACGGTCATCGCGGATCGGTTCGAGGGGCGGCGGCTCAACAGCCCGAACGACCTGGCGTTCGACCGGCGGGGCCGCCTGTGGTTCACCGACCCACGCTACGGCGACTTCCGGGCGGACATGGAACTGGAGCATGAGTCTGTCTACCGGGCCGACCCGCAGCCGGACGGGAGCTGGTTGCTGCACCGCGTGACGTTCGACACCACGCGCCCCAACGGGCTGCTCATCTCACCGGACGGACGGACGCTGTATGTGGCGCAAAGCGAGTACGGCGTGGACCGCAAGCGGGAGCTGCGCGCCTATCCGATCCGGGACGACGGCAGCGTGGGCGACTACCAGGTGCTCCACAACTTCTACCCGCACCGCGGCATCGACGGGATGTGCCTGGACGTAGACGGAAACCTCGTCGCCACGGCCGGCTGGAACGAGAGCGGGCCCGGGCCGCTGCTGTACTTCTTCTCCCCCACGGGCCGCGTGCTGGCGACGCACCCCGTGCCATTCGACCGCCCCACCAACTGCACCTGGGGCGGCCCGGAGTTGCGCACGCTGTACGTCACGGTGGCTACGGGGCACCTGCTGGCAGTGGAGACGGAGCGGCGGGGATTTCTGATCTACCCACCGGCCCTTTGACCGAGAGCCGGTACGCAGAGCGCGCCCATCGGCTAGCCGTGTGTAAGGCCATTAACGATCAGCCAGCGGCGGATGGAAGTACGGGGGTGGGAGTGTGGGAGTCTCCGATCCTCCCCCCCTACACCCGCGCCCCCACACCCCGCCGACCGGAACTGCCTGGCCGAACCACTAGGGCTTGCAGATCTTACAGGGCTTTTTCCCCTCCGCCTTTGCCTGCTCACGGGTCATCTGGGTGACGGCCGCACCCTTGATGACCCGGCAATCTTTCGCATGGTAGGCATCCCCGCTCTTGGTTACGTAGACGCGGGGCTTCCCCGCGGCGGTTGCTGTAACCGCGAGAGAAAGGCACGCGAGGGTGCCGAGCCCGAGTGAAAGCATCCGGAACGGTTGGGGCAGCATCGGGAAGACCCTTTCGGTTGGTGATCTTACAGGCGGATCCCCATCCGCCCAGCGCTATGTTCCCCGGATGTTACCCGCAACCGTTGGACCGCTAACCAGCTCACTATTCCCCCGATAGGCGAAGGCATGCTCCCGGTCCATGCGCGGGATGAACCTGAGGTCGTATTCGGGGTATAATGGAATGGTTACTCCCCACATTACAAACGCAAACCAGCCCGCGTAGCTCAGGGGATAGAGCGCCTCCGTCCTAAGGAGGGCGTCAGCGGTTCGAATCCGTTCGCGGGCATACTTCCGGGGCACAGCCCACGCGGAGACAGACTGCCTCCTTCTCGGGTGCCCCGGGGCCGAGGGGCGTCTACGCCCGCCATTCAGACGCCCCTCGGTCACGCTGCGGGACGGCCCACGGCGACCTTCCCGACCGTAGGCGCCTACTTGCCCGCTTCGGCGTCTCGGATCTCCTTCACGTCGTCCGCTTTAATCTTGAGCGTGCCGTTGGCGGTCACCACGGTGTAGAGGCCGTCCGCGAGCCCCTGCACCTGGCCCGTGATCGTATCGCCGTTCCGGAGCGCCAGAACTTTCGGCGGTCCCTTGGGCGCTTCGGCCGGAGTAGGCGTGGGGTTCGACCCCGCCGCTGCGATCTTTACCGTGTCGTCTACGTAGGCCACGATCTCCGTGCCCTCTTTCAGGGTCACGTTCCCACCTTTGATGAACAAGGCCACCGGGGCGAACAGCACCGCGGCGGCAATCGTGGCGCCGGCCGCGCTTTTCCCGGCGCGCCCCTTCGTGGCACGAAGCGGCACTTTCGTTCCGTCTACCCCGTTGGTGTAGTCGATGGAGATGTCTAGCAGCCCGCGCTTCCCGAAAAGACCCGACCCGCGAGAGCTGGCCACGGTGCCGTAAGCGGGGGTCCCCTTCCGGATGAGGGTCGCGCCGGCGGAGTCCAGCACGTCATCATCTACCCGCAGGTTGACCCGCTCACCCTTCTTGCTGTCGCCGGACTTATAGTTGCCGATTACGATCAGCTTCACTACGGAATCCGGGGCGAGATGACCCGCGGGAGCCGTCGGAGCTACAGCAGCCGGGGTCTCGGGACCCTTCTTGTCCTTGTCCTTAGCCCGGACCGGAACGGGTGCCACCATTACTCCCGCCAGCGTGAGCCCGCAACAAAACAGTGCCATTCGGCGTGACGTCTGCATGTTCATTTTCCTTTCGCCAGAGTGATTGCTATGAGTTCAGGCAACCTTACGTAAAATCCTGCTTGGTTGCCCGCATTTTCCGGCGGGTCCGTTTCCCTTTCCGCATCGCCCGGTATACTTTGACTGACCAGTCAATCAATGATCGAGGCGACCGATGCCACGTAAACGGCAGGAGAGCTACGACGAGCGACGACGGCAGATCGTGGCGGGGGCGCTGGAGGTGTTCTCCCGCAGCGGCTTCGCGTCGGCCACCAACCAGGCGATTGCGGCGGCGGCGGGGATCAACTCGCCGGGGCTGATCTACCACTACTTCGAGAGCAAGGAGGACCTCCTCCGCGCCGTCATCGAGAGCTACGCGCCGCCCCTCCAACTCCTAAGCCGGGCCGAGGCGCTCATGGCGCTCCCGCCGGAAGAGGCACTCCCGCAGTTCGGGGAGGCGTATCTCCGCCTGATGGAAGACCCGCAGATCGGGGGCTGCATCCAGGTGCTCGCCCGGGAGGCGCTGCGCTTCCCCGACTTCGCGAAGACCCTTCGCGCGGCGGGACCGGGCCGCTTCCTGGAGCTGCTCGCCCGCTACCTGGAGCGCAAGATGGACGAAGGCCTCCTTCGCCGCGAGAGCCCGGGCGCGCTGGCCCACTGCTTCCTGGGCCCACTCATGGCCTACGTGCTCGCCCGCCACATCCTCAGCGTTCCCGACGACCCGGAGCTAAACGGCCCCGCGCTACTCGCCCTCCAGGTACGGATCTTTCTCGAGGGAGCCCGAGTGGAACATTAATGGTAATGCTTGACTATCCTATTACAAAGCAAGCGCTAAGCCGCGAGTGCCAGGCCTTAAGCATTAAGCCGCCGTCTCCCCACTTGCGGCTCAACGCTCAAGGCTTGACGCTTGCCACCCTGTGCTGCTGGTAGCCGAAATGCGACGACAATCAACTCCTCTTGAGCGGGGCTCCTCATGGTCCGACTGAACCCCCGACTGCTGATCCCGCTGGTGCTGGTGGCTGTGATGGGCGGCGGCGGGTGGTACGTGGACCACCAGCGCGCCCGGCAGCGGAGCGCCCTCTCCGGGTTCTTCGAGAGTCAGCCCACCCAGGTGTCGTCGCGGGTGAGCGGGCGGGTGGCGCGCATCCTGGTGAGAGAGGGGGACCCGGTCCAGCCGAAACAGCCGCTGTTCGAGCTGGATGCCACTCCCGCCCGGGAGGAGACGCTGGCCCGCGAGCACGCCGCGGAGCAGGCGCAGCAGGCGCTGCGGGAGGCGGAGAACGGTCCGCGCCCGGAAGACCTCCGCAAGCAGGAGGCGGCCGTGGCGGAGGCGCGGGCGAACTTGGCGCTGCTGCGGCATGGACCGCGCCCCGAGGACATTCGCAAGCAGGAAGCGGCCGTGGCGGAAGCGCGCGCGGCCCTGCTCAAGCTGCGGAACGGGCCGCTCTCCCAGGAGATTGCGCAGGCGCGGTCGCGGGTGAGGCAGGCGGAAGCGCAGTTGCAAAAGCTGCAGGCGGGGGCTCGCCCCGAAGAGCTGGCCGAGGCACAGGCGGCGGAGCGGGTGGCGCGCGCAAAGCTGGCGGCGGCGGAGCGCGGCCCCACGGCCGAGGAGCGAGCGCAGGCGAAAGCGCGGCTGGATGCGGCCGTGGCTCAGGAGCGCCTAGCCCGCGCGGACGCCGAGCGCTACACCATGCTCTTCCAGGACAAGGCCGTCAGCCGCCAGGCGTACGAGCAGGCCCAGAGCGCCGCACGCCAGGCGGAGGCGCGCCGCAAGGAACTGGAAGAAGCCTACCAGCGCACGGAGGCAGGCACCCCGAAGGAAGAGCTGGAGCAGGCCCGGCAGGCGCACCTCCAGGCGCAGGCGGCGCTCGATCTCGTCCGCGCCGGCTCGCGGTCGGAGGACGTGCAGGCGGCCCGCGCGGCGCGTGACCAGCAGCAGCAGGCGCTGGAGCAACTCCTCCGCGGCACCCGGGCAGAGGACATCCGGGCGGGGGAGGCGCGACTGACTCAGCAGGAGCAAACCCTGCGCGCCCTACGCAAAGGCTCACGCGTCGAGGAGGTCGCGGCGGCGGAGGCGCACCTGGCGCAGGCGCAGGCCACCCTCGCGGCGCTGCAGGCGGGGAGTCGTAAGGAACAGATCGCCCAGGCCCGCGCGGCGGCCGAGGCAGCGCAGGCCACCGCTCGCGGCTCCCAGGCCAGCCTCGCGGAGCGGGTGGTCCGCGCCCCGCACGCCGCCGTAGTCCAGAGCATCCCCGTGGCGGAAGGCGACCTCGTGAATGCGGGCAGCGTCCTCGCCCGGCTGGACAACCCGGACGACCTCTGGCTCCGTGTCTACGTGCCGGAGTCGCAGCTCGCCAAGGTCACCGTCGGCGGCGAGGCCACGCTCCACATCGACGGCGTCCCCGAGCCGGTGGCCGCCTACGTGGAGAGCATCGCCACCCGCGGCGAGTTCACGCCCGCCAACCTCCAGACGCCGGAAGAGCGCGGCAAGCAGGTCTTCGCCGTGCGCCTCCGCCTGCGGAAGCCGGACGCCCGCGTCAAGGCGGGGATGTACACCACAGTCAAGCGGATCGGGGGATGGGAACCCTAGCGTTCTAGTGGTGGGCTTTGCGTGGTCCAAGAGGAAGCGCGGCGGCGGGGTCGGAGTAACGGAGTGTTGGAGTAGTGGAGTGGGAGCGGAAGGAGCCCAACGGATTAGCAGCCGCTTTCCGTAAATGTCATCCCGAGGGAACGAGGGATCTCGGCTGTACCCCCTCGGGTAAGTGGGTGTACCCGATGTGCGCACCCGTCACGGGATCTGACGGCCGAGCGGGTACCGGCCCAATTGCAGGTGCCGAGATCCTTCCTATCGTCAGGATGACACTTACCAGAGGCCCTTACGAATTCAAGAGCCATCACTCCCCCGGATTGCGGTCCGGGTTCGAACTCCATCACACCCACACTCCCATACCCAACCACTCCCATGACTTCCCCTCACGCCATTGAGCTTCACGGTCTCACCAAGCGCTTCGGCAGCTTCACCGCGGTCGACGCGCTGAGCTTCGCCGTGCCGCGGGGGAGCATCTTCGGGTTCCTCGGCCCCAACGGCAGCGGGAAGAGCACCTGCATCCGGATGCTGTGCGGCCTCCTCCAGCCCACGGCCGGCTCCGCCACCGTGAACGGCTTCGACATCGAGCGGGAGCCGGAGGCGGTGAAGCGCTCGATCGGCTACATGAACCAGGCGTTCAGCCTCTACCGCGACCTCACCGTGGAGGAGAACCTCACCTTCTTCGGCGGCATCTACGGCCTCCGCGGCGCACGGCTGAAGAGCCGGAAGGACGAGGTGATCGAGCTGGTGGGGATCCGTGACTACCTCCAGCGCCGCGCCGGGCAGCTCTCCGGCGGCTGGAAGCAGCGCCTCGCCCTCGCCGCCGCGCTCATCCACGAGCCGGAGGTGGTGTTCCTGGACGAGCCGACCGCCGGCATCGATCCGGTCGCGCGGCGCGAGTTGTGGGACCTCCTCTTCGAGTTGGCCGCCGCTGGGCGCACACTCTTCGTCACCACGCATTACATGGACGAAGCGGAGCGGTGCGACCAGATCGCCTACATCTATCTCTCCAAGCTGATGGTACAGGGCACGCCCGGAGAGCTGAAAGCGCTGCCGGAGGTCTCTCCCGCCGGCACCCGTCGCATCGCGGTGGCGACGGCGCGGCCGTCGACCGCCCTGATGGCGCTGAAGCGGCAGCCGTTCGCGCTGGACGCGACGCTGGTGGAGGCAGAGATCCACCTGCTCCTGCCGACGGACACGGACGACGAGACCGTGCTGCGGACCCTGCGGGACGCAGGCCTCGCGGACGTGTCGGCGCGCCCGATCGAGCCGTCCCTGGAAGATGTTTTCGTCACGCTCACGCGGAGGCTGGCCCACGATGCACGCAGCGCTGTACGGCTTTAGGGACATCGTCCGCAAGGAGTTCCTGCACATCCTGCGGGACCCCACCACCCTGGTGTTCGCGCTCATGCTGCCGATGCTGCAGCTCATCCTCTTCGGCTACGCGCTGGACTTCGACGTGCGCCACGTGCCCACCACGATCGTGGACCTGGACCGCTCCCCGGAGAGCCGGGACTACGTGGCGCACCTCCAGAGCACCGGCTACCTCACCGTGGTGAGCTACCTCTCCACCCCGGAGCTCGCGGAGCGAGCCCTCCGCCGCAACGACGCCCGCGTGGCCGTGATCATCCCTTCCGGCTTCGCGCGCCGCTTCGGCTCCGGCGAACGCCCGGCCGTGCGCGTGCTGCTGGACGGCTCCGACAGCCAGGTGGTGGCCCCCGCCCGCAACGCGCTCCAGCGCCCGCCGGATACCCCCGCAAAAGACAGCGTGGACGTGCGCGTGAACGTGCTGTTCAACCCCCAGATCCGCACGCAGGTCTACACCATCCCCGGCCTCGCCTGCGTGCTGCTGCAGATGATCACCGTGTCGCTCACCAGCTTCAGCCTGGTGCGGGAGCGGGAGCAGGGCACGCTGGAGCAGCTGATGGTGAGCCCTGTGGGCCGGCTGGGGCTGATCGTGGGGAAGATCGTCCCCTACTCCCTGCTCGCCATGATCGAGCTGGTCTTCATCCTCTTCATGGGGTACCTGATCTTCGACGTGCGTACCGCCGGCAGCTTCCCGCTGTTGATGGTGCTGGCCGTTCCGTTCGTCCTCGCCGCCCTCGCGATGGGCGTCTTCATCAGCACCGTGGCCCAGAACCAGGCGCAGGCGATGCAGATGACGATGCTCACCACGATGCCGGCCATCCTCCTTTCCGGCTACATCGCCCCCCGGGAAACACTGCCCGGCCCCCTCTACGTCTTCTCGGCCATCTTCCCGGTCACCCACTTCATCCGGATTTCCCGCGGCATCGTGGTCCGGGGAGCCGGGTTGGCGGACGTGTTTCCCAGCGTCCTCGCGCTGATCGTGATTGCGGTGGTGCTGGTGGCGGCGGCCACGGCCCGGTTCCGGAAGAGCATGGCCTGAGGGCTTATCCTTCGCTCGGGTTTTGATCCCCTTCCGGCAGGCGTACGCACTGCTAACGGGGGCACCTTCCGTCATCGAACGGGCCACGAGGGCCCTCGCTACCGGTTCTGGGGGAGGTGACCTCTCGGGATGCGCGGGGCACATCCGTGCTCAAAGGGGCTATGCGCCGTGGCTGGCTGGGGTGGGGCTAATGCTTCTGAAGCAGGCGCAGCAATTCGTCCGGGTCTACGGGCTTGGCGAGGTGGGCATTGAAGCCGGCGGCCTGGCCCTGGGCCAGGTGCTCCGGCTGGGCGTATCCGGAGAGGGCGACTAATCGCAGACCGTGGGTGGCGGGGTCCCGGCGGAGCAACTCGGCGACCTGGTAGCCGTTCATGCCGGGGAGTCCGATGTCACAGAGCACGAGGTCGGGCTGCCAGGTGTGGGCGATGTCAATCCCCGCCGGGCCGCTGAAGGCGAGGCGTACCTCGTGCCCTTCCAGTTCCAGAAGCTCCTGGATGGTCTCCGCGGCGTCCCGGTTGTCTTCGATCACGAGGACTTTACACGCTCCGCGAGCCGGCGCCGGCTCGCGGAGCGGCGCGGGGGCGGATAGCGGCGCGCCGGTGGGGGCGAGAGGCAAGGCGACTGTAAACTCCGATCCCTGGCCTGTGCCGCCGCTGGCCGCCGCGACCGTCCCGCCGTGCTTCTCCACGATGGCCTTGACCAGGGCGAGCCCCAGGCCGAGCCCGCCCCGGGTGCGGGCCATGTCCTGCTCGCCCTGCACGAAGCTGTCCCAGATGCGGGGCAGCGTCTCGGCGGGGATGCCGGCGCCGGTGTCCCGCACGGTGATAACGGCCCGCTCCGCCCCGGCGCTCCGCTCCGCGCGCAGCCACACGGTGATCTGCCCGCCGGCGGGGGTGAACTTACCGGCGTTGCCCACCAGGTTCCCGATAGCCTGGCAGAGGCGGACCCGGTCCCCGCGGATGTACAGCGGCTCCTCCGGAAGCTGGAGCTCCATGCGGATGCCGGCCTTTTCCAGCCCGTCCCGGTAGTCGCTCGCGCAACTGCGTACCACCTCCACCAGGTCCAGGGGCTCACGATGCACCGTGAGCGTCCCCCGGGTAATACGCGATACATCCAGCAGGTCCGACACCAGCCGCGCCATGTGCCCGGCCTGGCGCTTGATTACCTCTCCCTGTCGCTGGACGAAGGGATCCCCCGATCCCCGGGCCTGCAGCACGGCGACGGCGTTCACGATGGGTCCCAGCGGGTTCCGCAGCTCGTGGGCGAGCATCGCGAGGAACTCATTCTTCCGCTGGTCCGCCTCGCGGAGTGCCTCGGTGGTGCGGCGGCTTTCTTCCAGCAGCCGCGCGTTCTCCTGGGCAGTCACCCGCAGCTCTTCTCGCTGGCGGGCTACCTCCTGCCGCTGGCGATACAGCTCGAAGAAGACCTCTGCCTTGCTCCGGAGGATGTGCGCGTTCACCGGCTTGAAGAGGAAGTCCACCGCCCCCGCCTCGTAGCCCCGGAAGCGGCGCTGCTCGTCCACGCCGCCGGCGGTGAGGAAGACGATGGGCACGCGGCGGGTGCGCTCCATGCCGCGCATCAGCTCCGCCAGCTCGAACCCGTCCAGGCCCGGCATTTGCACGTCCGTAATCACCAGCGCCAGGTCGTGCAGGAGCAGCAGCTCCAGCGCCTCGGTGCCGGAGCGGGCCTGGAGCAACTCCAGCCCCTCCTGGCGCAGCAGCGCTTCCAGGGCCAAGAGGTTCTCCTCCAGGTCATCCACCAGCAAGCACTTGACCGGCATCATTTCGTAACCGGAACCTTTTGCAGGAACTCCGCGATCTCCGCCAGGCTCAGGGCGCGGGCTCCGGGGCAGGCATAGAGGGCGGCGAGCGGCATCGCCGCCGCCTGAGCGGTCGCGGGATCCTGCACCAGCGCCGTTCCTCCCGCGTCACCAATCATCCGCAGCCCTTTTGCGCCGTCGCTGTTGGCCCCTGTGAGGACGATGCCCACGAGCCGCTCGCCATAAGCATCCGCCGCGGACTCGAACAGCACGTCGATCGACGGACGAGAGAACATCACCGGCTCTTCGCTGGAGAGGGAGAGGCGCCCGTCCGCTTCAACCAGCAGGTGGTAGTCCGGCGGCGCGAAGTACACCACACCGGGCCGGACCGGCTCCTTGTCCTCGGCCTCGGTCACCTGCACCCGGCACTTCGCGCGGAACAGCTCGGCAAGCGCGCTCGGACGGTCGCGCGGGATGTGCACCACCACCAGCACCGGCAGGGGATAATCCGCCGGCAGCGACGGCAGCAGCACCGACAGCGCCTCAAAAGCGCCGGCCGAGCCTCCGATCACGACCGCTCCCAGCGGCTCGCTCGCCTCCGGAGCGCTTGATCCAGACTCTTTATACCCGATCACCGTCGTCTCGCTTCTGGTAGATCCGCTCCTCCCGGACGAAGTCTGCGAAGGCGCCGTTATGGCGAGAGAACCTGAGGCTCTCCTTCGCACCCAACCCGAGAAAACCCTTTCTTATCAGGGAGTCCCTGAAGAGCCCCACCGACCGGTTCTGCAGCTCCGGGTCGAAGTAGATCAGCACGTTGCGGCACGAGATCAGGTGCATCTCCGCAAACACCGCATCCGAGACCAGGCTGTGGTCTGAGAACACCGTGCGCGCCCGCAGGCTCTTATCGAAGACGGCGCCGCCGTACGCGGCGGTGTAGTAGTCGGAAAGCGAGCTCTTACCGCCGCTCCGGCGGTGGTTCTCCGTGAAGAGCGGGAGGCGGTCCAGCTCGTAGACGCCGGCCTCGGCCTTCCGCAGTGCCTCCAGGTTGATGTCCGTAGCATAGAACATGGTGCGCGCCTCCAGGCCTTCTTCCCGGAAGAGAATCGCCAGGGAGTACAACTCTTCCCCCGTGCTGCAGCCCGCCACCCACACCTTCAGCGAGGGGTACGTGCGGAGGTGCGGGAGCACCTGCTCCCGCAGCGCCCGGAAGTAGGAGGGGTCCCGGAACAGCTCGCTCACCTGCACGGTGAGGTAGTCCAGCAGCTTGGGCAGCATTGCCGGGTCGTGCAGCACGCGGTCTTGCAGGAGGGAGAAGCTGGCGCACCGGAAGTGTTCCCGCGCCTGCCGCAGCCGACGCTTCACGGAGGCCATGGAGTACTCGCGGAAGTCGTAATGGTACTGCTGGTAGATCGCTTCCAGCAGTAGCCGCATTTCGATGTCTTCCGTATTTCTGGACACGGGCAGCTCCTCGCTCAACGGGGCATCCAGACGCGCACCAGGGAGAGGAGCTTCTCCACGTTCAGCGGCTTGGCCATGTAGTCGTTGGCGCCCGCCTCCAGGCACTGCTCCTGGTCGTCCTTCATCGCCTTCGCGGTGAGCGCGATGATCGGCAGCCGCTTCCACTCCGGCCGCTTGCGGATCTCGCGAGTGGCGGTGAGCCCGTCCATCTCCGGCATCATGATGTCCATCAACACCAGGTCCACCGCCTGCTCCGGGTCCGCCTGCAGGCGCTCCAACGTCTCCAGCGCTTCGCGGCCGTTGCGGGCGATGCGGATCGACGCGCCGCGCGGTTCCAGGATGCTGGTGAGCGCGAAGACGTTGCGTACGTCGTCCTCCACCACCAGGATGCGGCGCCCTTCCAGCGCCGCGTCCCGGCTGCGCGCCTTCTCCAGCATGCGCTGCTGCTCCGCCGGCAGCTCGGAGACCACCTGGTGGAGGAAGAGAGTCACCTCGTCCAGCAGCCGCTCGGGCGACTTCGCCCCCTTGATGATGATCGACTTCGAATAGCGCCGGAGCTGCTGCTCTTCGTCGGCGCTGAGATCGCGGCCGGTGTAGACGATTACGGGCGGGAAGGAGTAGCGGTCCTCCCGGCTCAGCGTCTCCAGCAGGCTGAGGCCGGAGGCGTCCGGCAGGCTCAGGTCCAGCACCATGCAGTCGAAGGTGCTCGTCTTCAGCTCTTCCAGGCACTGGGCGGCGGTGCGCACCCCCACGGTCTGCACGTCCTGCGAGCCCAGGAGCCGCTGCAGGCTGTCGAGCTGGGTGGCGTCGTCTTCCACCACCAGCACCCGGCGCATCTTCTGCGTTAGCCGCGACTCCAGGCTCTGGAACGCCTGCTCCAGCTCCTCGCGCTTCACTGGCTTGAGCATGTAGCCCACCGCCCCCAGCGAGAGGGCGGTCTGGGCGTAGTCGCCGCCGGAGACTACGTGCACGGGAATGTGCCGCGTGCGCGCGTCTTGCTTGAGCCGGTCCAGCACGGAAAGACCGGAGTGGTCCGGCAGGCCGATGTCCAGGATCACGGCGTGCGGCAGGAACTGCGCCGCCAGTGCCAGCGCCTCCTCCGCGCTGTGCGCGATGAGGCATTGGAAGTTGAGGTCGTGCGCCAGGTCCAGGAGGATGCGGGCGAAGCTCTCGTCGTCCTCCACCACCAGCACCACGCGGCGGGCGCCGGCGAGGTGCTCCCGGTCGTCCGTCACGCTCCGCGGTGGTGGCGGCGCGGGGGCGCGAGCCGGCTCCGGTGCGGGTTCGGGGCGCTCGCGGACGGGCTCGGCGGGCGCGGGCAGCGGCGCGCGGGCCGGGATTCCCGCCGGGTCGTACACGCGGGGCACGAATACGGTGAAGACGCTGCCGCGCCCCACTTCACTAGACAGGGTGAGCTCGCCGCCCAGCAGCCGGGCCAGCTCTCGCGAGATGGAGAGGCCCAGCCCGGTGCCGCCGTACTTGCGGTTGGTGGTGCCGTCCGCCTGCCGGAACGCGTCGAAGATCAGCTCCTGCGGCTCCGCCGGGATGCCGATGCCGGTGTCCCGCACGGCGAACGCCACCCGCGCGCCGGGCGCGGAGCGCACCTCTAGCAGCACCTCGCCGCGCTCGGTGAACTTCAACGCGTTCCCAAGGAGGTTCTTGAGCACCTGCTCCAGCCGCTGCGGGTCCGTCTCTAGCTCGTCCGGAGCGCCGGGCGCGGCCTCGGCCCGGTACGTCAGGCCCTTCTGCCGGGCGACCGGCTGGAACGTGCGGCTCAGGTTCTCCAGCAATTGGGACACGCGCACCCGCTCCGGCCGCACCTCCATCCGCCCCGCCTCGATCTTGGAGAGGTCCAGGATGTCGTTGATCAGCGCGAGGAGGTCATTGCCGGCGGCGTGGATCGTCTCCGCGAACTTCACCTGCTCTTCCGAGAGGTTGCCCGCGGGGTTGTCCGCCAGGAGCTTCGCCAGGATGAGCGAGGAGTTGAGCGGCGTCCGCAGCTCGTGCGACATGTTGGCGAGGAAGTCCGACTTGTAACGGCTGGCCTGCTCCAGGTCGCGCGCCTGCTGCTCCACCGCCTCTTTGGCGCGGCTCAGCGCGTCCCGCTGCGCCTCCAGGTGCTGCGACTGCTCTTCCAGTTGGGTGTTGGTCTGCTCCAGCTCCGCCTGCTGCAGTTCCAGGCGCGTCTGCGACTCCTGCAGCGCGCGGCTCTGCTCTTCCAGCTCTTCGTTGGAGACGCGCAGCTCTTCGCTCTGGGTCTGCAGCTCTTCGGCCTGGCGCTGTGTCTCCTCCAGCAACTCTTGCAGCCGCTGCCGGTACTCCGCCGAGCGCACCGCCACCGCGATCGATTCCCCCACCCGCTCCAGCAGCTCCGGGTCCGCGTCATAGATCGGGTGCAGAAACGCCAGCTCCAACACGGCACAGACCCGATCGTCCACACTCAAGGGCACCACCAGCAGGTGCGGGGGCCGCGCCTTTCCCAGGGACGAGCCGATAGACAGGTATTCCGCCGGCGCGTTCCGGACGATGAAGGTGCGCTGGTCCCGCACCGCCTGCCCCAGCAGCCCGTCTTCGGGAGTAAACCGCTCCGGTACGGTGTCCGCAGGCGCCGCGTAGGTGGCGAAGCGCCGGAAGCTGTTCCCTTCCTGAACGAAGAAGGCCCCCGCGTGAGCGTCCAGGTATTCCGCCAGGAAGCGCAGCACCTTCTGCCCCAGCTCGTCCGGCCGCTGCTCTCCGGACATCCGCTCGCTCAGCCGCGTCTGCCCTGTCTGCAGCCACTGCTCCTTCCGCACCGCCAGCCGGTTCCGGATGAAGTAGTAGCCCACCGCGGCCATGATCCAGATCGTGGCGATCCCGAGCCCGCGATTGATCCGGGCGATCATGGGGTTCACCCCCGGCGCGTCCGTGAAGTAGGTGAGGATCATCAACGCGGTCACGGCAGCGCCCACGATCAGCGGCACCCGGGGACGCCACACGAATAGGGAGAGGACCACCGGGATGAGGTAGATGATCCACACCGCGATGCCCAGCGGTGTGTAGTAATCCGTGATCAGCACTCCCACGGCGGACAGGGCGATGGCGGCGGCGATCCCGGGCGTGGGCCTTTGCTCGAAGCGATTCATGCAGCGTCCTGGAGTGGAAGGGAGCGGGCGTGGTCCAGAGGTGGGTATAGCCACTTAGCGTCCCGATTACACTGCAACCGATGATCCGCCATCCCAGCGCCATGATACCGGCTATCCATCAGAAGTTGACAGGGTATCCGCGGCACCATCTTCCTGCGCGTGGAAAGGGTCGCGACTCACTCGGATGAGCGCAGGCAGGGCTGTAGGGGCGGATCGCCGTCTCAGTTTAATGTCTTCACCCACCCGCACCGCTTGCCACAGAGCCTTCGTGGCGGAAGGCGACCAGGGGCCGGGGACGCGGAAGGGCGTGGCGGCGCCTTCCCTTCCGCGGCCGGGCGGCGGGCCTCTTCCTTCTGGCATTCTCCTGCCTGGAACCGAACGGCTTCAGCCAGCTCTACCGGCGAGGGTAGATCGGGGTACTGCTCCCATTCGCGCTCCCGAGCCGGTCCGCAAGGCGAGACGACGTTGCGCCAGTGCGCAATCGGGAGGTCGCCCTGCAGCCCCGACGGGTGACGACCGTTTCGCCTAGTACTGTGCGCGGCATCTGGCACGGGCGAGGCGGTCTGCTCCAATCAGCCAGCGAAAGCACTAAGGGGGAACGCACTGCCGTGTCGAGAGGCGCCACAACGTGTTGAGCAATGCGGAAGCGCCAAGGCGTGGAGGCTGACAGTTCACCGAGTGACCCCAGCGAGCTATCTTTCGGCTACGGCGCCGCGAACGTGGCGTTGCCGTTCGTGTCCCACAGGAAGAACACTCCGCCCGTGGAAGTGGCGGCCATAGCTCCCAGCGTACGCCCCTGTTCGTCGTAGACGAAGGTGGCGCCGCCATTGAGACCGCTGCCGTGCATCGACATGGAGCCAGTATAGGAACTGTTTTGATGCGGGTTCGTGAGGAGAATGCGGGATTCCAGGTTGCCGTTCAGCGTGAACTGATCGGTGTGGGTCAACACCTGGCCCGCATTGTTTACGATTTGAAACGGAGCCTTCTGCTTCTTAATGACCACTCGGGCCGCTTGCGCTGACACCCCTCCGCTTTGACGATACTGGGATTGCTCGTAAAGCGCTTTTGCGAGCGCTGCTCGATCGAATCCACCCTGCTGGGTGCGTGCCGGACGGGCCACCAGCAGGAATCCTGCCGCGAGGAGGGCAGCGCAGAGCCCGAGGCTGAGGCGCGCGTAATTGCGGGAGGTCCGGGCCGCGCGTTCCGCCTGCTCCAAGCGTGCTTCTAGAGCGGCGAGGCGGATAGGGGCGGTCTGTTCTGGGTCCATCAATCGGTTCCTTTCGTGATGAATGGCTGACTGGATGGACGGTTTACCGCTTGGCAGGTCGCTTCCTGCCGATTGGCTTAGATTGGGTGAACTCTTTCAGTGAATCACATGGCCATGAAGCCAACCTGTTCGTCGTTGCTTTCAATGCCTGCACTCGTAGGCCAGCCAGCATCTACTCCACGGCGCTCAGAGCGCCGCCTGATCCTTCAGTCGAACGCGAGATCGATTCTGAAGAGAGGCGATCCTGCGAGCTGCCGCTCGCACTTTACGATTCCGCCGCTGGACTGTAAGGACGGATCGCCGTCTCTGTCCGTGGTCCGCGCCGTACGCCTTCCTCCCGCCAAACCGGCAACACCTGCCTCGTAGCGAAGCGGCGCCCCGGCATTGGAAGCAGCGGAAGGGAGCGGCGCCTTCCCTACAGCGGGCTCGCGCCCCGCACGTAGGCGTAACTCTCGGGGCGGGAGGGGCTAGGGACGGAAAGGGACGGAAAGGACCGGGAGGAGTGGACGGGGGTGGGCGTCTTCGACGGAGGACGCCCAGTGTTTCAAATCTCGCGAGGCCTCCCGCTACCGCAGCGGCGGCAGCACGAACGTGGCGTTCGGCCGGCCCCACTCCAGGGGCGTGCCGTTCGGGCGAAGCAACTGCACGCAGAGGAAGCCGGTGGTGGTGGAGAGCTGCTCCGGTGTGGCGCGGGGGTCCAGCCGGGTGGCGGCGGCCAGGGCCGCTTCCGGGGTCTTGGCATAGGCCAGCGGCAGGGGACCCAGGTACTCGGCGCCTCCAGCCCCGACCAACTGCCCGCTCCACACCTTCCAGCCGGAGGGCGCGTACGTCACCCGCAGCCGCACGGTCTCGGCGGGAATGCCGTTCAGTAGCTCGCTCGGGGCCAGCTCGGCTAGCTGCCGCTGGGCGGCGCGGGGAAGCTCGCGGCACGACAGACCTGTTTCCGAGAGCGCGCCTTGCAGGGCGTCCGGCGGCAGGGCGGCGAGCATGCGGGCCAGTTCCCGCGTGGGGCTCTGCGAGCTCCGGAGCAGCCGCCACTCCGGGAGGCTCCAGCAATGGCGCACCGCCTGGCCCACCACGGCGGAGTCCAACTGCTCGTCCGGAGAGCTGGCCATGGAGAGGAGGTCGCCCAGCGGCAGCCCACCCGCCCGCTCGGCCGACTCGCGCCAGCGCTTCAGCGAGCGGTTCGGCACTTCCTTCAGCTTGTCCCAGAAGTAGCTGGTGCTGCGGCCCAGCAGTACTCCCCCGTCCTGCTTCCACCGCAGCCCAAGCGTATCGCCCAGGCCGTTCAGGGCCTCGAAAAGGGGCGTCCGCTCCCGGACCGTCCGGGTCTGCGGGTAGAGGCGCATGTAGGAGTCGGCAATCACCGGCATTCCGGTTGCTTCGTGGACCGCTTCCCAGACGTCGGCCGTGGTGACGTGCGGCGCCGGGACATCCCCGTCTTGCGGGTCCTGCGCCTCTCGCTCTTCCGCGGCCAGCACCCGGGCCCGCTCCTCGGCCGTCAGGGCGGCCAGCGCCTGGGGGGACCGGGGCTCACTTCGAGGGCAAGACGGCTTCGGCCGGATCGAAACGGTCCGCGTGAAGGGGGCCTGCCCGCGGAGCGCCCGGTTCAGCTCCGCGTTGTGCGGCGCGGCCACGGACGGGCTCTGCGCGGTGGCCAGTACGTCGATGGTGCCCACCCCCTGGTCCACGCCTTCATCTCCGCGCCAGAAGACGAAGGCGCTCGACTCCAGGGTCATCCGTCCCAACTCGGAGCGGTTCAGCTTGAGACCGACGATGGGGTAAGCCCCCAGCTTCTGGGCAGGGTTGAAGAACCCATCCGGGCCGGGCAGGGTCATCCGCATCCCTTCCAGCAGGGGCTGCTCCCACGCCGGCGGAAGCTGGTAGTCCGGCTGCCCGCCCTTGATCCCAAACTGCACTTCCCGGCCGGTCCGCAGCTGGACCAGGTCTCGCGGCACAAGGCGGGAATAAACCTGCAAGCCGCCCCAGCCGGTGCTCTTCAGCAGCAGCTCGATCTGCTTCTTCTCCTCCGGCGAGGCGCCGGGCAACCGGCGCTTCAGCTCCTCCCGGCTCAGGCCGGAGAGCGGCGCGAAGCGGGCGAGTTGGTCGTCCAGCGCGACCAGCGCGGCGCGCGTGTCCCGGTTGCGCAACTCCTCTTCGGCGAGGCGATCGCTCAGCGTCTGCGTGAGCGCGTACCGGTACTCTCCGTCCTCGCCGGAGCGCGCCCACACGTAGCCGAAGAGGCGGGCCACTGCACGCAGTACGTTCCGGGCGGGCATGTCCTTCACCAGGACGGTTACCTTCTCGTCCCGCACTCCGGCCGTGGCGCTCAGGTCCACCCTCGTCTGCTCCTTCAACTCGGCGCACAGCTCTTCCAGGGAAGCGGCCTTCACGTGCAGCGTCACCTCTCGCTGCAGGCGAGGGTCCACCAACTGGGCGCGCTTCTGCTGCTCCCGCACCGCGGCGGCGGCCCCCGAAGGATCGGCCGTCGCGATCGTCGGAACGGTCACGGTAATGAAGTCCCGCTCCGCTTCCGGTGCCGCGGAGGGGCGAGCCCCCAGGTGAAGCGGCCCGGCCCAGACCGCTTGCAGCGAGTCCACCTCTCCATTGAGGAAACGCTCATCCGGAATCACCGCCGGCTTCGCGGAAAGCACCGCCCGCACCTGCGCCTCCGCCTGATGCCGGGGCTCCGGGGCGGAAACGCGCACGGGCGTGGTAGTGGGCGAAGTCGCCACCGGCTTCTTGCCGGGTAGCTGCGCGACGACGGGGGCCGTGGAGCGGGAAGTCAGGTGTTCCCCCCGGGGAACGAGCAGAAGCGCCAGCACGATCACTCCGGCACTGGCCGAAAGCCCGAGTGCCGGTACCCAGTACCGTTTACCCAGGGCGGGGGCCGAGAGCGAACGGGGCACGACGCCCTTTGTTACGACATTCTCCGGCGCAACCCGACCATGTAGCCGCCGGGCGAAGTCCTCCGGGAAAGGCGGAAGGGCTGCCGGCGCCACAGCCCGTGCCCGCTCCACCAGGCGCTCCGTCCGGTGAAGCTGCTCCGACTCGCTGCGGCAGCCGGGGCACCGGGCCAGGTGCCCGTTCAGGCCGAGCGCTTCGGCTCCCGTGAGCGGCTCGCGAAGGCCGCGGTTGATCAAGAGGCGGGCGGTGTGGCAGCGCATCCTCTGCTCCCAGGTTAAAAAGAGTCCGAATCTACTCCAGGTATGCCGCCAGCCGCTTCCGCAGGTGGCGACGGGCCGCATAGATCCGGGACCAAACGGTGCTCTCGTTCCACTCCAGCACGGAGGCGATCTCCGCGCCGGACAACTCCTCGAAGACGTGCAGCACGTACGGAAGGCTCAGGCGCTCCGGCAGCTCGCGCAGCACGGCGAAGACCTCGGCACGCAGGTGATCGCTCTCCACCGTAAGGGTCGCGTCGGCCACCTGCGCCGCGTGCAGGCCCACTTCCCCCGAGACCCAGATCCGCTGCCGCCAGAACGAACGCTGCTGACTCCGGCAGTAGTTCACGGCGATGCGCACCAGCCAGGTGCGGGCGCTGGCCTCGCCGCGGAACTGGGGCAGTGCCCGGTAGGCGCGCAGGAAGGTCTCCTGCACGGCGTCCTCCACGTCCTCCGGATTGCGGAGCAGCCGCCGGCAAACGGAAGCAACCTGCGACCAATACCGCCGGCTCACCGCTTCGAAGGCCCGATCATCACCGGCCCTCGCGGCGGCCAACAGACGACGGTCTTCGTCTTCATAGGCCACGCCCAGTCCCGTCACCGTTAGCGCTTCCCCACCGGTCCACATTCCGTTTGCTAGCCCTCTCGGATGTTGCTACTACTACTGACCGGGCACTCCACGTGTTTTGCTTACTGGCACCGCAAACTTTTTGGGGACGCGCCGGCAGGCAACAAAACGCGGTGGGGCTCCGGAAAACCGGATCCCCACCGCGTTCATTTCGGCCCGTGCCCTACCGGACACCCCTGCGGGCTAGAGCCGGCTCGCGGTCTCGCGGACTTTCTGCACGGCGGGAAGGAGGAGACCCGTGGTGTTATCCGTATCACCGAAGCTGAGCGTCGTGGTGCTCGTCAACCCAACCTGTACTTCGTCCGCCTGCTCGGCGGTGAGCGCCTCTTCGGGACGGGCCATTTCTTCCAACTGCGGCTGCAAAACCGCCCCACCGGCGGGACGAATGGGCTCGGGGCAGCGGGACTGGGGGGAGGGGCTTGCATGGAAACAAGCCTAACAGCACCTGGCGTTCTACTTACCGGAGTCCGGGGCACGCACCCACTGCGCTTAACTGCACCATCGGACGCGGTGAAGGGTTACTCCGAACAAATCCGATGCGAAGTTTCGTGGCCCAGCCACTCGTTACTGGCTGGCACGCGCTTTGTGGCGTCAGGGTTGTAGGTCCGGGAGGTCGGACCAGGACTCTGCGCGGCTCGCGTGACGCAGGCATTCCTCGAGTCGGGTGAGGTCCGTCTCGCTCTCGATCCGCTCGCGGATGGCGGGGTTAGGATCGCCCAACCGGGCGGTACCGACAAGCAGGAGAGCCCGTCTCGCTTCTTCAATGCGACCCCATTCGAGGCCTTCTTCCCGACCGCGTTCGATGCCGCGCTCGATGCCCTCTTCCAGAATGGCTTGATAAGTATCGGACTCTCTCATCGCAGGGATCCCCCGGAATAATTGTGCCACGCTTTCGCGCGGATATCGCAGGCCCAGCAAGACAAACGTATCGGTCCAGAGGTCTTTCCGCTCTTCCGGAGAAGCCTCCGCGTCCAGGCGGGTTTCCATCTGCCGCAGCACTTCCGAAAGCTGCGGGCGCGCGGCGTCGGTGAGCGGGGCTAACGGCAGCGTGGCCAGGCTGCCCTGGAGCACCGCGTCCAGATCCAGTTCCCAGGTGCGGAGCAGTTGATACTGCAGCAGGTGGATGTGGCCGGTCACGGGCGCCACCACGCGGTACTCACCGGTGAGGCTGCGGTGGTCCGCTTCCGGTCGCAGTACCACCAATACGGTGTGCACCGGCAACAGGTGACGCCGGTGATGGAGCGCATTGTAATTCATTGCGCGAGCCTGGAGGGTGGGGTCCCAGGACGCAAACGCCTCGAAGTGGATCACGAACGGCTCCGGCCCGGACAGCAGTACCACCTTGTCCGCCGCACCGGAGACCGTCGAGATATCCGCATCCACCAGCGTCGACTCACCCGCCACGGGTCCGAGGGCAAGCTGCACCCAACCCGCCGGATCGCGCTCCAGGAGGTCCTTGAATACCGAGTCGTATGGCTTCGACATAACTTTTAACTTCTACTACGACCCGTGAACCCCTCCCTTACACGCTCTCCTGGCCCTGTTTCTTCCCCACAAAGATCATCTGTGGGGAGGAAGGCCGGAGCTCCCGCCCACGGTAGTCGCCATAGACCGTCTCTACCTCAAAGCCGGTGTGGCGGTAGAGCAGCTCCAACTCGCGGGGGTAGTAGACGTGGCTCTCGAAATCGCTGAGGGAGTGCTCCGGCTGTGCCTCCCGCACGTACTTCTCGTAAAGAAAGCGGATGCGCGCCCGCTGTTCATGGGCGAGGTAGCGGGTGGTCTTGTAGCGCAGCAGCCGCGTGCCGGACGCCTCGTCGCACGTATCCAGGTCGATCTCCACCAGTTCCCGCGGCCGGCGGAGGAAGGAGTCCGCGTATGCTCCCAGGTCCGCCATCACCACGTCCACCACAAACCGCCCGCCCGGCGCCAGGTTCTGGTACGCCCGGCGCCAGGCGGCGAGCTGGTCCTCCAGCGTGAGCAGGTGGCACATGGAGGAGCAGGGCGTCACGATCAGGTCGAACGGCTGCTCCGCCTGCCAGGCGCGCATGTCCCCCTCCACCAGCGTGAGCCGCTCCCGCACCTCCGGCGACGCGGCGCTCACCTTCTCTCGTGCCGCCGCCAGCATCTCCGGCACCAGCTCCAGGCCCACCACGTCGAAGCCGGCCTGCGCTCCCGCCTCAGCCAGCGGCAGTGTGACCCGACCATTGCCGCACGCCAGCTCCAGCACCCGCTGCGGGCGCAGCCGGCGGACCAGTGAGACGAAGAACTCCACGTCTTCCGTGTCGCCGACGTGCTCCAGGTCGTAATCGCTCGGTCGCTGATAGATCGCTTCGGGTACTTCCGGCATCGGGGCTGCTCCTGTCTTTGAGTACTGCTGACAGGGTTATGGCCGCGAATGGACGGGAATAGACGCGATTTGGAACGATCCGGGTCAACCGAACAGCTCTCGCCGCACCACGCCGTCCCCGGCGATCGGCAGCGGGCGTTGGAAGCGGTCCGAGACGGTGGTGGCCGGGTCGATGCCCAGGAGGAAGAACGCGGTGGCGAGCACGTCCTTGGGCGAGATGGGCGTGCTGTCCACTTCCCCGCCGAGGGCGTCCGTGCGACCCACCACGTGGCCGCGCCCCATCCCGCCGCCGGCGAAAACCGCCGAGTAGGCGCGCGACCAGTGCCCCCGGCCGCCGCCGCGCACGTTATCCAGCTTCGGGGTGCGGCCGTGCTCACTGAAGCAGAGGACCAGCGTGTCATCCAGCAGGCCGCGGGTTTCCAGGTCCAGGATGAGGGCGGAGAAGGTCTGGTCCAGGCCGGGCAGCAGGTAGTTCTTGAGACGCGGGTAGTGGTCTACGTGCGTGTCCCACCCGTTGGCGAAGTGGCCGTATGCGTCCCAGAACACAGTTACGAACCGGCTGCCCGCTTCCACCAGGCGCCGCGCCGCCAGCGTCGACTGCCCGAATAGGGTCATCCCGTACTGCTCACGGGTCCGGAGCGGCTCGCGCTCCAGGTCCAGCGCCTCGCCGACGCGGCGGCCGGTGAGCAGGGCGAGGGCGCGGCTCTGCTGCGCGGAGAAGGCGTCGGCCGTGGGGCTGTCCAGGGCCACGCGGGTCTGGTCGAACTGCCGGAGCAGGGAGCGGCGGAGGTCGAAGCGGCCGGGCGAGATCCCGGCGGCGCCTTCCGAGCCGAGTAACTCGATCCGGCTGTGCGGGTCGATGCCCGCGAATGGGTCCAGCACGCCCTTCCCGTCTTCCGGACGTCCTTCCTGTCCCGCCACCGCCCGTGTGCCCTTCCCGTTGAAGGCGGTCCAGAGCGGGTCGTACTGGGAGCCGAGGAAGCCGCCGTATGGACCGGCCAGCAGGGGGTAGTTGACGTGCGCGTAGAGCGGAAACGGCAGTGCGATGTTGCGCGGCACCGCCGGAGCGCCCTGCCCGGAGCCCGTCGCGGCCAGGTAGTCCACCACCGAGCCGATGAACGGCCAGCGGGTGAGGTCGCGCTTCGTTTCATCGCGGGCGTCCACGGTCGGCTCGCCGGTGAGGGCGTAGGGCACGCCGTGGAGCGGATAGGGATGCGTGAGCGAACGGACCACGGTGAGCCGGTCCATGATCCGCGCGATCTTCGGCAGCCCCTCGCCGATAGCCACGCCGGGCAGGCAGGTGGAGATCGCCTTCAACTCGCCCTGGATATCCGAAGGCGCGTCCGGCTTGGGGTCGAAGGTCTCGTGCTGCGGCGGGGAGCCGAAGAGGAAGAGCAGGATGCAATGCTTCGCCTGGCCGAACGGCCGGGGCAGCGAGGCCGCCTGCGCCGGCTGCAGCGCCAGCGCGTCCCCCAGGCCCAACCCGAACGCACCCAACCCGCCGATGTGCAGCAGGTCGCGGCGGGTCAGCCCATCACACAACTTCCGGCGGGAGCCCTGGATACGGAGCATCGTGGATCGTTCCTCGTTAGGTGGGAAACGATTGGGGGCGCCTGGTTACGGCCGGAACATCGTGGGAGGGGACTTTCACCACAAAGGCACGAAGACACAAAGAAGGGACGGAGCCGGATGTAGGCGGTGCCGACTAGCAAGCACGATTACCTGAATCCCCCAGCTCCTTTCCTCGCTTAGTGCCTTCGTGCCTTTGTGGTGGAGAAGACCGGAGCAGGGCTAGTGCTCCGCCCAGGCAAAAGTGATTCGTCGCCAGACTGGCGGGGGCAATTGTGATTCACTGGGGGTGGAGGTACACCCCTTGGCAAAGAAGTATCGTGTGACGCTCACCGCGGAGGAG
>Ga0255338_1001826_pt1 | contig 36524 bp, 34 predicted proteins | sample MeOH1_35cm_T4_19_FD_203715 | JGI IMG/M metagenome (GOLD analysis project Ga0255338, IMG submission 203715) | Sandy soil microbial communities from University of British Columbia, Vancouver, Canada - MeOH1_35cm_T4_195 | ecosystem: Engineered > Artificial ecosystem > Sand microcosm > Unclassified ...
GACACTACAGCTGTTCTTGCCCAGATCGATCCCCAGAACTGCAACGGCTGGCTTCGTCATCGTCCTTCTCCCTCGTTGGCCTGCCGAGACTACGGCAGAGCGCTGAGGGGCGGGCCATTCCATAAAAGTCGGCGCACGCCAGCGAGCAGGAGCGCGCCGACATCCTGAAGCGCCGCGAGGACTGGTTCGAGAGCCAGCCCGATCTCGATCCCGAACGCCTGGTCTTCATCTACGAAACCTGGGCATCGACCAACATGGCGCGCCGCCACGGCCGATGCACGCGCGGCGAGCGGCTCAGGATGGGCGTGCCCCATGGCCACTGGAAAACGACGACCTTCGTCGGCGCGCTCACCTTGCGCGGCTTCATCGCGCCCTTCGTCCTCGACGGCCCGATCAATCGTGACGCCTTCGAGACCTATGTCGCCGAGGTGCTGCTGCCCGAGTTGCGCCCCGACGATATCGTCGTCATGGACAACCTCTCCAGCCATAAGGGACCACGGGTGCGCGAGATGATCGAGGCGGTCGGCGCCAGCCTGCTTTATCTGCCGCCCTACAGCCCCGACTTCAACCCCATCGAGATGGCCTTCGCCAAGCTCAAAGCCCTGCTGCGCAAGGCCGCAGAGCGCACCGTCAACGGCCTCTGGAGCGCCATCGGCCGCATCATCGACCTCTTCGATCCAGCCCAATGTGAAAACTACTTCAGCGCTGCAGGATATGATGCAACTTGATCGGAAAACGCTCTAGAACACTTTGGAGCGGACGCATGCGGTTTGAACGGCAAGCGGCGAGAGCTCATGAGGGGTGCATCTTGTCATCCGAGAAGAGCGACCAGGCGGCAACGAACAGGGCAACGATCAGCGGGCCGAGGACAAATCCGTTCATGCCGATCAGCGAGAGGCCGCCCACCGTGGAAATGAGCACCGCGTAGTCCGGGAGCATGGTGCCCTTCCCCACCAAAGGTGGCCGCAGGAAATTGTCCACCGTGCTGATCACCAGCGTGCCGATCGCAAGCAGGATGGCGCCTTTCAGATAGGCGCCGGTCAGCAGAAGATAGGCGGCGGCCGGCACCCAAACCAGGCCGGCGCCCACGGCGGGGAGCAGCGAGAGGACGGCCATCAGGACGCCCCACAGGAGCGCAGCCTGGATCCCCAGCATCCAGAACGTCACCCCGCCGATTACCCCCTGGATTGCGGCGATGGTGACATTGCCCTTGACCGTGGCCTTCACCACAGAGGTGAATTTCTCCAGCAACTGGTCGGTTTCGCGCTCGCCGAGGGGGCTGGCCTTACGGATACGGGCGGCAAGGGCTACGCCATCGCGGAACAGGAAGAACAACAGATAGAGCATCACCCCAAGGCTGATGATGAACTGAGCCGTGTTCTGCCCGATGATGACCGCCCTGTTGGCGACGGTCTGGCTGAATTCAAGCAGGAACGATGTCAGTCGGGTCTGGAGCTGAGCCATGTCGCCGAGATCGAGGGCGGCAAGGGTCTTCCAGACGAAGGATGGCAGTGCGCCCTGCAGCTGAGCGAGCATTGTGCCCGGATCGAATTCGCGCGTGCCGATGCGGGTGTAGAGGCCGGCGGCTTCGTTGGCGAGGGCGGCGAGGATCAGCGTGCCCGGGATGACGACGACGCAGATGCAGGCCAGGACACTGAGGGCCGCCGCCAGGTTGGGCCGGCCGCCAAGCCGCCTCTCAAGCCCGCGCTGGAGCGGATCGAACAGGATCGCGAGGATGACCGCCCACAGGATCGCGCCGTAATAAGGCGACAGCAGCCAGAGGAACGCCACCGTCGCGAGGACGAGGGTGGCGATAAAGGCGAACTACTGAATCTTCGTCCGCGCCATGGGCGGCATTGCCTCCGTGGTTGCAGGTTCCCTATCTCGCCTATTCCGGCCCGGCATGTCCAAGCAATCAGGGTGTGGCCCCGCCTCCCGCCGGTCGGATTTCGTCGCCGGCCCCGAGGTGCCGCGCCCGCCGCCTTGCGTCGAGATCATAGAGGATGGGGACGACGAACACGGTGAGCGCAGTGGACACTACTGTCCCGAAGATCAACGAGATCGCCAATCCGCCGAAGACCGGGTCAGTCACCATGATCGCCGAACCGAGGATGATGGCGAGGGTGGTGAGGAGGATTGGGCGCAGGCGCACCGCCCCGGCCTGCCGCACGGCCACATCGAGCGGCATGCCATGCTTCAGGTTGTCCTGGATGAAGTCGATGATCAGCAGCGAGTTGCGGATCACGACGCCGGACAGGGCAATGATGCCCACCATGGACGTGGCCGAGAAATCGGCGCCCACCAGCCAGTGCCCCGGAAAGATGCCGATGACGCCGAGCGGCACCGACGACATGGCGATCATGGGAAGGAGGAACGACCGGTAATAGGCCACGAGCAGGAAGTAGACCATGAGCAGGGCGCCGCCCAGGGCGATCCCCATATCGCGATAGATGTCGAGGGTCATGCGCATCTCTCCGCCCCATAGGAGCTGGTAGCCGCCGATGGTGTCGGGCACGTCCTGGACGAACCCGAGATTGCCGGTGCGGAGCTGTTGCCCGTCGGGGGTCGTGATGCCGGAAAGGCGGCGCTGCAAATCCAGCACCGCGTTGAGGGGCACGGAATCGGAGAGCTCGGCGCCGACGAAGGTCACCTTTTCGTTGTCGCGATGGAGGATGGGGCGGTCCGCCTCGGCGGGGAGCACCTTCACCAGCTCGGAAAGCGGCACCGGCCTGCCGTCCGCATTGGCGACGAACACACGGTCGAGCCGGGTCGGGTCCACCTCGAAGCGGCGCGGCACGAAGGCGCGCACGTCCACCGGATTCTTCTCGTCCGGCAGATGGGCCCGGCTCAGCACCTTGCCGCCATGGATCAAGGAAAGGGCCTCGGCGATCTGCGCCGTGGAGACCTTGGAGAGGGCGGCCTTCTCCTTGTCCGGGACGATGCGGTGCTCCCGCACGTCCTTCGGCTCACTGTCGATGAGATCAACCACGTCATAAGTCTCGGCGAAGGCCTTACGTACCTGCGCGGACAGTGCCCGCAACCCCTCGGAATTCGGGCCATAGAGCTCGGCGAGGATGGTCGAGCGCAAGGGTGGTCCGGGCGGGTCCTCCACCAGGGAGACCTCGGTGCCGGGATAGGCTTTGGCGAGGGCGTCCACCTTGGGCCGCAAGTTGCGCACGATGTCGATGGAGCTCTCCGACCGGTCGTGCTTGTCGGTGAGGTTCACCCGGATCTCAGCGACGTTGCTGCCGACGCGGCCAGCCGTGCCCTTGAACAGGCCGTTAAAATCCTCAACGCCCGCCTGCCCGATCCAGGTCTGGGTGTTGGCGACCTGCAGCTCCTTCGCGAGCAGCGCCGAAATCTCCCGCACGAAGCGGTCGGTGACCTCGATCGGCGTCGTCTCCGGTGTCTTGATGACGACGTTGAACGTGTTCTTGTTGTCCTTCGGCAGAAAGCCGAGGGGCACGCCCAAAGCCGAGACCGGTCCGTCGACGCCGGACGGGCGGATGAACTGCCAGGTCCCCTGCATTATGGAGGCGATCATCAGGACGAGCACGGCCGCGGCGAAGACGCGGCGGGCGCCGCGCCGTTGCTGCAGGGGGGTGATGAGACGAAGATAAAGGCGCTCCATCCATCCCGGCTCGCCATGGTGCGCGGCTTCGACGGCGGCGTCCTCTTCCTGCACCTCATGGCGGTGGAGCCATCGGTTGGCCGCCCAGGGCGTGACGATGTAGGCCACCACCACGGACGCAGCCATGGCGATGGGGACGTTGTAGGCGATAGGATAGAAATAATCGCCCGCCATGCCGGTGACGAGGAACAGCGAAGCGAACACCAGCATCACCGCGAAGGTGGCGAGATTGGTGGCGTTGCCGATCTCGTTGGTGGCGTCGACCGTCATCTTCTCCTTACTGGCGCGGGAACGCTTCGCGCCATAGTGGCGGTGGATGTTTTCGATCACCACGATGGCCGCATCCACCAGGAGGCCGAGGGCGAGGATGAGGGCGAACAGCGTCACGCGGTTGATGGTGACGCCCCCAAGAAGGTCGGCCGCAAGGGTAATGGACAGGATGAGCGGCACCGTCACCATCACAATCAGGGCTTCGCGCCAGCCCAGGAAGAAGACGAGCACCAGCCCCACCGTGGCAAGGGCGATCAGGAGGTGTTCGAGCAGAAGGTTCACGGCGGCGTCGGCCTTCTCGCCGTCGTTGCGAGTGACCACCACCTGAACGTCCCGCGGCACGAAGGTCGTTTGCATCTGCGTCACGCGGCCGATGACGGCGTTGGCCACCGTGACGGCGTTCGCGCCCTTCTTCTTGGCCACCGCGATGGTCACTGCCGGCAGGTCCGTTGCATCGGGTCCGCCGAAGCGCGGGTCGCCGGGGCCGAAGGAAAAGCGGCTCAAGGTGGAGATCTCGGGCGGGGGCCCATCGGTCACCGTCGCCACGTCGCGCACATAGACCGGGCGGCCATCATGGATGGCCACGATCTGGTTCAGCACGTCGTCCGCGGAGGTGAAGTCGGCTGAAAGCTTGATGGCCTCCACCTTTCCGCCGCGCACGGTGGGCGCAAGGGGTACGGAGAGGTTGCTGGCGCCGATGGCCGCATAGGCCTGGCTCAGCGTCACGCCGAAGGCCTGCAGACGGTCGGGATCGAGCTCGATGGCGATCTCGCGCGTCTGCCCGCCTTTCACCGAGACGACGGAGACATTGTCCGTGCTGCGCAGGTGCTCCGCCATGCGTTCGGCGAGCCGCTTCAGGGCATAGTCGTCATAGCGTGGGGAGGCGAGGGTGACTGTGACGATGGGCACGTCGTCCGCATCGATGCTGCGCACGAACGGGGTGCCCGCATCGGCCGGCAGGCGGGCACGGCTCGCCAGGACCCGGTCGTAGAGCTTCACCAGCGACCCTTCCTTCGGCTGGCCCACCTTGAACTGGACCTGGACCAAGGCGAGAGAGTTCTGCGCCGTGCTCTCCACATGGTCGACGCCGGACATCTCGCTCATGATGCCTTCGAGCGGCCTGACGACGAGTTGCTCCACCTCGGACGCCGACGCGCCGGGCAGGCTCACCGTGATCAGGGCCGCCGGCACGATGATCTGAGGGTTCTCCTCCCGCGGGGTCTTCAGCACTGCCACGATGCCGATCAATGTGACGGCGATGATGAAGACGATGGTGAGCTTGGAGGTGATGAAGGTCTGGGCGAGGCGCCCGGCCATATTGAGGCGCAGCGTACTCATTTCGTCCCCACGACCACGTTGACCGTCGCGCCGTCGCGTAGCGCGTCGGTGGCGCCGAGGAGAATGGTCTCGCCGGCGGTGAGCCCGGCAATGACCTCTATGGAATCGTCGATCTCCTTGCCGGTGCGCAGCCAGCGGAAGCGGGCCGAATGACCGTCGAGCACGAACACTCCATCGAGCCCGCCGCGATGCACGACGGCGGCGCGCGGTATGAGCAGCGCCTTGCGGCTGCCAAGGCTGAAGTCCGCGCGCCCGAACATGCCCGGCACCAGCGCCGGGTCGGATGGCAGGATCACATGGATCTCGTAGCGCCGCGTGATGTCGTCTCCGGACGGCACGATGCCACGCACGCGTCCCCGGAATACCTTGTCCTTCAGCGTGTCGATCCGCACCTTGACCTCAGCCTTCAGGCTGATCTGTGCCAGCCTGCTTTCGGCCACAAACGCCTTGAAAAGGAGTATTTCCCGAGACTCCACTGTGAGGAGGGGGGTACCGGTGGTGGCCATCTCGCCGGTGCGGCGCGTGACAGAGACCACCACGCCGTCTACCGGGCTGGTGATGGTGGCGTAGCCCTTCTGGGCGTTGGCGGCGGCGAGAGCGGCCTGCGCCTTGTCGAGGAGCGCTTGGGCGACATCCACGCGCACCTTCGCCTTGCGCAAGGTTTCAGCAGCGATGGCGCCCGTGACTGCGAGCCTGGAATATTTCTCGACGTCCGCCTTGGCGTCGTCGAGATCCTCGCGGCTGGCTCGCACGCCTGCCTCCGCCTGCCTGCTGGCCTCGTCGATGTCGGAAGGGTCGATGCGCACGAGGAGGTCGCCGCGCGACACCTTCTGCCCCTCGCGCACGTCGAGCTGCTGGATGAAGCCCACCACCCGCGAGGACATCTCGATGCGCCCATCGGAGACGACTGAGCCGGGCACGCTGTAAGTCACGGGAACCTCACTTTCCGCGACGGTCACGGTGGAAAGGCCCGCGGACGTTTCGGTGGCAGGCATTTCGGACGCGGCGACGACAGGCGGGAAGAGCAGGAGCAGCGCCGCAAGGCAGGCGGCATGAGGCCTAGCGGCCGTGTCACGCATGACGGATCCCTTTGAAATAACATTCGAACTGTCGATCTGAAGTGGGGTCGGCCACCATCGATGTGGTTCGCCACTTGATAAGTTCATTCAAATGAATTAACTTTTAAAAAAGGAAATTGCAATGCCATCGGAACCGAAAGCACCGAGCGGCCACAATGTCCGCAGCGCCAAGACACGCGAGCAACTCTTGGAGGCGACGATCGAGGTCATCGGATCAGTCGGCTATGAGGCGGCGAGCACGCGTATCCTGGCCAAGGCCGCAAATACGAACCTGTCGGCCATTCCCTACCACTTCGGGGGGAAGAAGGAGCTCTACCTCGCAGCGGCGCAGATGATCGCCGACTATGCGCGGAGCCGTTTTGAGGAAGTCGGCGCCCTATTGGACGAGTGCGCGGATGCCGACCCGAGGCGCCGGTTCGAAGACGCACTCACCCATCTACTGCACATCGTCCTGGAGAGCGTCGAGCCGCATTCCTGGACGTCGTTTTTCGCCCGCTGCACGTACGACGACGACGAGGCATTCGAGCTCATCCACAAGGAAGCCATCAAGCCGTTGGTGGACCGGCTCGCTCTGGCGGCGCGCGAGATGTCCCGTCCGGGGGCGAGGGATGGGGAAATCCAGCTGCGCGTCAGCGCGATCGTAACCGCGATCATGAGCTTCAGGTTTCTCGGCGGCATTGTGCGTCGAAGTATCGACTGGGACGAAGTCAAAGGGGAGCACGTTGCCCAGTTTGAGGCGATCGTTCGGGCGCTGTGTCGAAGCAATTTTCTTGCAGACTTTAATATAGAACAATATAAATGACGTATGAACGTGTTCTTCTACGGAAGAAAGTAGCTGTCGTATCTCAATCTTGAGAAGAGGTGTCCAATGGGCGAAAAATCACATCCCCACGAAACCATAGCGTGGGCGAAGCAACGTCTCGATGAACTGGACGCGATCATCTTCGAGGTGGAGAAGGCGTCCAAGGATCTGAGCGGCAGTGTCCGCGCGGAGGCGGATGCCGCGCTCGCACGTCTTGAGACGTCCCGCTCCAGCCTGCAGAAATCCTACGAGGGGCTTCGCGCCGAGGCGGAGGATCTCAAGCGCACCGCTGAGGATCTTCAGGACGACTTGGACGCCGAATGGGTCGAGGTAGAAACATCCTTCCAGTCCTTCCTCGGGGCGCTCACCGACCAGGCCGACACGGTGCGCAGCATCGTGGCCGCGCGCGTCGAGGCCCAGCGGCAAGCCTGGGACAATTCTCTGAAGGGACTGCGTGATCAGGCCGCCGAGACGGTGGACAAGGCGCGAGGGGAATTGGACGCGGCGATCAAGCGCCTGTCGGACGAGGCCGACAGGTTCCAGGCCGGGATCGGCGAGGTCAAGGATGCGGGCGACGCGTCCTGGGAGGCTGTGAAAAGCGGCCTCGCCGAGGCGAAGGCCGTCCACGACCGCACCATCGTCAAGATCAAGGGTGCGTTCGCCAAGCTGTTCTGAAGCACGTCACGTACGGGTCCTTCGACCCCTTCCTCCTGCTGCGGAGATCACAATGAAGAACATGCGCTCCATTATCGCCGGGCTTGCGTTCCTGGTTCCCGCCCTCGCGTTCGTCGCCCCGCGTGCGCTCGCCGAGGGCGCCGCGCCGCCGGCGCCGACACAGGACGTCGATAAGACCTCGGCGGCCCGCCAGGCCATCCAATGGACCCAGGACCGCCTCGCGGAGGCCGATGCGACCATCGCCGTGCTGGAGCGAAATGCCGCAGCGCTCACGGGCGAGGCACGCGCCAAGGCGGACGCCGCGATCAAGACGCTGCGCGAGCAGCGTGACGCCTATCGGGCGCAGGCGGATGCGGCGATGGCCAACGCGAAATCTTGGACCGATGCGCAGGTCCGTGTGGCCCAAGAGAAGCTCGATTCGAGCTGGGCGGCATTCCAATCGGCCCGCGATTCCTATCTGGACGCTGCCAAGGTGGATCTCGCGACGCGCCGGGCTGTGCTTCAGGTGGAATTGGAAGCCCGGCGGACAGCCTGGCTGCAATCCATCGAGGACCTGCGCACACGGGCAGATAAAGTCGGGGCCGACCAACGCGCGGCCATTGAGGCGCGCATCGCCGCTCTGAAGTCGCAGGTCGATGAGGCTCAGGCCAGGCTCGCGCGGCTCGAAGAAGCCTCGAGTACAGCGTGGAAGGCCGTGCAGCAAAGCTACGCCGATGCCAGGACGCTCTTTTACGAGACCTATCGCTCGATTCGAAAGGCGATCGACGACGCAACAAAATAAAGATGTTACGATGTTTTCAATGTAGATATGTTCGGTGCGTCCCATCTCGTCCCCATCATCAATCCCGGCCAGTCGGCCATTCTCGGGGTGGCGGCGGTCGAGCCGTCCCGACGGGGCCGGCGCGCCGGCCCTCGTCAAGGAGTTGGGCCTTGTCCTCTCCTGCGACCATCGCGTGCTCGACGGGGTGAAGGCGGCCAGCTCCTTGACCTCGTCGTCAAGCTCCTGCAACAGCCCTTGATGCTCCTGAGAGCGTGAAGGCGACCACCGGACAGCATCCATGGACTTCGCCCGCACTGAAGAACAGCGCATGCTCATCGATACCGTCTTGAGGAATAGGGCGTTCATGGTGCATTTCAGGCCGACATGAAGCTCGTTGATCTCGCCTTCGGACAGGGTGACGATAGAGACGCCCGCAAGGCGCAGGCGCTTGAACACGTCGGCCACGTCCTCCTGATCGCGGCTGATGCGGTCCAGGGCCTCGGACCGCTCCATGCTGAAGAGTTCTGCCTGTTCATCGGCCAGAAGCGCCTGAATGCCTGCGCGGATCATCGAAGCCCTGGAGATGGCCGGGTCGGAATAGGTCTCCACGACGGGGTCCAGTCCTCGCGCGCCGCCCGCTCGCGGCACTGGCGCAACTGGTCCTCGATAGAGGCGTCGCGTTGGTTCTCGGAAGAATAGCGGGCGTAAAGGGCAATGCGGGGCATGGCGGCGTCCTTTTCTGATCGGTTATTTGCGAGATGCGGAATGCTCCGGGCTTTCGCTCTGGGCAACGTCCAGAGCGTCAATGATGGTCTTGAATGGCAGGATCAGGCTGAGCGGGCTGCTGTCGAGCAGCGGCATTGCACCGAAGCGCTCATACCAGCGCGCTGCCTTCTCATCCTTGGCGTCGATAGCCAGCGCCACCCCGCCGACCTGTGCCGCCACGGCAAGGGCCCGCGCGCCGGCCGCCAGCAAAAGATCCCCCCCAAGCCCCTGACCCTGCACCGGAAGCGCTACGGCCAAACGGGCAAGCCGGTACACGGCGACCTCGTAGTGCCCCAGCCCCTTGGTCAGGTGGGCGGGGACTTTTGCGAAGGCAATCGACGCCGGGCTGATGGAATAGTAGCCGAGGATGGCTTCGGGTGCGGTTGGAGCCACCGCCACGAATGTCTTGGAGCCTCCGCCCTCATGGTTCTGACGGGCGTGCTGACGCAAATAGTCGTTGAGTTCGAGCGTGCCGCAATCGAACGCCTTGCGGTCATGGTTGCGTCCGATAGGCTCTTCGCGCCAATCAAGCACTCTTGCCGCCTCGAGCGATACGGCGGCGTGCTGCGGCAAGCAGGGCTGGCGTCGGCGCTGGCGGGTTTTCCAGAAGGTCGAGCACGCGCAGGGAATCCCGTTCCGAAAGCGAGATGCGTTCCGCGTTCTCGACCACCTCGCGCGCGGCCGGCAGGACGGCGCGCATGATGAAGCTGGTCACGTCCAGCCGCTCATGGGCGGCGGCGGCGGTGAGAAGCCGCTTTTCGTCGCGCGTGGTGCGCAACTCGATGCGGTCGTCACGATTGGATTGTGTCTGGGCCATCATTGCCTCCTATATGTACGGATGATATCCGTACTATTGAAGAAAATCAAGATGACTCTTGCTCGTCGCCGGATTTCGGCGCGTCGCCATTGGCGTCGCGCATGTGCAGGCAATCGTCCAACGGAAGCAGCGTGTAGCGCCGGAAGGCGACGACGATCGCCTCATCCTCAGTGGAAAGAAGCGTGGAGCGGGCCTCAATCGTATTGAGGAAGCGGTCATGTGGCACCCCCTGTCCGTGCATGGTGAAGCCACCGTTCATCCCGGTGGCGTGGCGGATGATGAAGCGGCCGCCGTCGCGACCTTGGAGCGTTTCGCATTGTCGCGTAGCCGTGGAGCCGCCCTGGCGCCTGCCGCCCGCCTCAGATGGCAACGGCGAGACGGGTGGCCTGGTCGATGGCGCGCAGGGCATCGAGCTCCGCCGCCACGTCCGCTCCCCCGATCAGCCGCGCCGGAGCCCCAAGCGCTACGAGATCGTCGTAGAGGCCTCGTTCGGACTTCTGGCCCGCGCACAGGATCACATGGTCCACGTCGAGCACGTGCGGCACCCCGTCGATGGCATAGTGCAGGCCCGCGTCGTCCACGGCGCGATATGCGGCGCCCGCGATCATGGCGACGTGCGCGCGCCGCAGCTTCGCCTTGAGGATCCATCCCGTGGACTTGCCGAGCCTACGGCCCAGCGCCTCCGGCTTACGCTGAAACATGAAGAGCTGGCGCTTCGGCGACGGCTCGACGGTCGGCGCGGCCAGCCCGCCCGGGCTGCGCAATTTCGCATCCGCCCCCCAGACGCTCAGGAAGGTTTCCGGCTCGAGGGCTTCTCGTGCCTCCCCGACGAGATATTCCGCCACGTCGAAGCCGATGCCGCCCGCGCCGATGATGGCGACGCGCCGGCTCACCGTCACCTTGCGCCCGAGCACGTCCACATAGGAGAGAACCTTCGGGTGATCGAGGCCGGCGATGTCCGGCCGGCGCGGACGCACGCCGGTGGCGACGACGATCTCGTCGAATTTCTGCCGGGCGAGCTCCTGCGCGCCGACGGCATGGCCGAGCCGCACCTCGACGGACAGCGCTTCGAGGCGGGTCCGGAAATAGCGCAGCATCTCGTTGAACTCGCTCTTGCCCGGCACGACCCGCGCCATGTTGAGCTGGCCGCCGAGCGCCTGCGCCGCCTCGTGGAGCGTGACGTGATGCCCGCGCTCGGCGGCGTTCACCGCGAAGGCCATGCCGGCCGGCCCGCCGCCCACCACCGCGATCCGCTTCGGCGCCAGCGCCGGGGCGTCGGCGAACTCGATCTCGCGCCCGGCGCGGGGATTGACGAGGCAGGTGGCGGTGCGCTCGGTGAAGATGCGGTCGAGGCAGGCCTGGTTGCAGGCGATGCAGGTGTTGATCTCGTCGGCCCGGCCGAGGCGCGCCTTCTTCGCGAACTCCGGATCGGCGAGAAGCGGTCGCGCCATCGAGACGAGATCGGCCACCCCACCTTTGATGATGTCCTCCGCAATCTGAGGCGTGTTGATGCGGTTCGAGGCGATAATCGGAATACCCACCGCCGCCTTCACGTTACGGATGGCGTAGCTCCAGGCCGCGCGGGGCACCGTGGCGGCGATGGTGGGTATTGCGGATTCGTGCCAGCCGATCCCGGTGTTGAGGAGGTCCGTACCCGCCGCCTCCATCCGGCGCGCCAGCTCCTGCACCTCGTTCCCCGGCATGCCGTCCTCGACGAGGTCCACGGCCGAGATCCGGTAGATGACGAGGAAATCGTCGCCGGTCGCCTCCCGGACCGCCTTGACGATCTCCACGGGAAAGCGGACGCGGTTGTCAAAGCTGCCGCCAAACTCGTCCGTGCGCCGGTTGGTGAACGGCGCGGTGAACTGGTTGATGAGGTAGCCCTCCGAGCCCATGATCTCGACGCCATCATAACCCGCCTCGCGCGCGAGCGCGGCGGTTGTGGCGAAGTCGCCGACGGTGCGCCAGACCTCCTTTGTGGAGAGCGGGCGCGGGGCGATGGGGTTGATGCGCGCGCGCAGGGCGGAGGCACCCACGCACAGCTCGTGTTTGGCGTAGCGGCCCGAGTGGACGATCTGGAGCGCGATCCGGCCTCCGCCGTCGTGGACGGCGCCCACGACCGTGCGGTGCTCGTCCATTCTCGAGGCGTCACAGAAGCTCGGCGCCCCGGGCTCGAAAGTGCCCTCGGGGCTGGGTGCATAGCCCCCGGTCAGGACGAGCCCCACCTCACCGCGGGCGCGCGCGCCATAAAAGGCGGCGAGGCGTTCGTTCGCCCTGTCGAGGGTTTCGAGGCGGGTGTGCATCGCCCCCATCACGATGCGGTTGCGTAAAGTGAGGCCGCGCAGATGCAGCGGCTCCATGAGCTGAGGGTACGGCGACATTGTTGTTCCCAAACCATTTCCCAAGCAGCATAAAAAAATGCAGATTTAGGACAAGCATTAAATGCCATGCTCACTTTCGAGCCCGTCCGGCTGTCCGTGTTTTTCTGGCGTGGTAGTATTTTGCGACGGCGACGAACTCTCCGACAATGCCGCGGCGGAAGAGGGAGACAGCGAGGACGAAGATGACGCCCTGGATCACCAACACCCACTCGCCGAGGCCGGCGAGATAGTTCTGCATGGTCACGATCACCGCCGCGCCCACCACCGGGCCGAGAATGGTGCCCATGCCGCCGACCAGCGTCATCAGGATCACCTCGCCCGACATCTGCCACGCCACATCGGTCAGCGAGGCCAGCTGGAACACCAGCACCTTGGTGGAGCCGGCGAGGCCCGCCAGCGCCGCCGACAGCACGAAGGCCAGCAGCTTGTACTGGTTCGCCCGGTAACCGAGCGAGATCGCCCGCGGCTCGTTCTCACGGATGGCTTTCAGGACCTGCCCGAACGGGGAATGGATGGTGCGGTAGATCACCAAGAACCCGAACAGGAAGATCGCCAGGACGAAGTAATAAAGATGGATGTCCTTCGTGATGTCGATGAAGCCAAGGAGCGCACGGCGCGGCACTGCCTGCAACCCGTCCTCGCCGCCGGTGAACTTCGCCTGCAGGCAGAAGAAGAAGAACATTTGCGCCAGCGCCAACGTCACCATGGCGAAGTAGATGCCCTGCCGGCGGATCGCCAGGAGCCCGGCGAAGAAGCCCAGCACCGCCGCGAACAGCACCCCGGCGAGGATGCCGAGCTCGGGCGAGAACCCCAGGACCTTGATGGCATGGGCGCAGATATAGGCCGAGCCGCCGAAGAACATGGCATGGCCGAACGACAGGAGCCCCGTGTAACCCAGCATCAGGTTGAAGGCGCAAGCGAACAGCGCGAAGCACATCACCTTCATCAGGAACACCGGATAGACCGCGAATGGTGCGGCGAGGAGCAACGCGACTGCGATCAGCCCGATCACCAGCGTCATCGGGAACCTGGATGAGGTCGCGGAGGTGGTAACAGGCGCTGTGGTGGAGGAAGACGTTGTCATTGATGCGCCCTCACTTGGCCGTGCCGAACAGGCCGGCGGGCTTCACCATGAGCACCAGGGCCATGATGACGAAGATGACGGTGGAGGAGGCCTCCGGGTAGAACACCTTGGTGAGCCCCTCGACGATGCCAAGGCCGAAGCCGGTGACGATGGCGCCCATGATGGACCCCATGCCGCCGATCACCACCACCGCGAACACTACGATGATGAGGCTGGACCCCATGGTGGGGCTCACCTGATAGGCGGGCGCCGCCAGCACACCGGCCAGCGCCGCAAGACCCACGCCGAAGCCATAGGTGAGGGTAATCATGCGCGGCACGTCGATGCCGAAGGCCTGCACCAGATCCGGCCGCTCGGTGGCCGCCCGCAGATAGGAGCCGAGCTTGGTGCGCTCGATGACGAACCAGGTAGCAAAGCACACTATCAGCGACGCCACCACCACGAAGGCGCGGTAGTTGGGCAGGAACATGAAGCCGAGATTGGTGCCCCCCGGCAAGGGATTGTTGTAGGGCAGGCCGGACGAGCCGTACTGCCGCCGGAACAGGCCCTCGATGATAAGCCCCAGGCCGAACGTGAGCAGCATGCCGTAGAGATGGTCGAGATGGTAGAGCCGCCGCAGCAAGATGCGCTCGATGACCATGCCGACGATGGCCACCAGGATGGGCGAGATCACCAGCGCGCCCCAGAACGGAATGCCCGCATAGTTGAGCAGCATCCACGCCCCGAAGGCGCCCATCATGTACTGCGCGCCGTGGGTGAAGTTGATGACGTTGAGCAGGCCGAAGATCACCGCGAGGCCGAGGCTCAGCATGGCGTAGAATGCGCCGTTGATGAGCCCGAGCAACAGCTGCCCGAACAGCGCCTGAGGAGGTATTCCAAGAAGTTCGATCATGACTTGCCCTCAGACGCCGAGGAAGGCTTCGAGACGCGCGGCGTTCTCAGCGATCTTGTCGTTCTCCACCATGTCCACCACGCGGCCGTGCTCGACCACATAGTGGCGGTCGGCGACGGTGGAAGCGAAGTGGAAGTTCTGCTCTACCAGCAGCACCGTGAACCCCTTGGCCTTGAGGTCCCGGATGATCTTCCCGATGTGCTGCACGATGACCGGGGCGAGGCCCTCGGAGGGCTCGTCCAGCAGCAGGAGCTTCGCCCCAGTGCGCAGGATGCGGGCGATGGCCAGCATCTGCTGCTCGCCGCCCGACAGCTTGGTGCCCTGGCTGCTGCGCCGCTCCTCCAGGCGTGGGAACAGGTCGTGGATCTCGTCCACGCTCAGCCCGCCCGGCAGCACCACGGGGGGCAGCAGCAGGTTCTCTCGCACCGAGAGCGAGGCGAAGATGCCGCGCTCCTCCGGGCAGATGGCGATGCCGAGCCGGGCGATCCTGTTCGGCGCCAGCCCGACGGTCTCGGTGCCCTCGTAGCGGATCGAGCCGGCGCGCTTGCGCAAAAGGCCCATGATGGCGCGCATGGTGGTGGTCTTGCCGGCGCCGTTGCGGCCGAGCAGCGTCACCACCTCGCCGGGATGGACGTCGAAGGTCATGCCGTGCAGCACATGGCTCTCGCCATAGTGGCCATGCAGGTCCTTCACTGACAGAAGGGGAGGATTTATCTCAGCCATCTTCAGTGCGCTCCGTGCCCGGTGCCCATGTAGGCCTCGATCACCTGCGGGTTCTTCGACACCTCCGAATAGGACCCCTCGGTGAGGATCTCGCCCCGCGCCAGCACGGTGATCGTGTCTGAGAGATCGGCCACCACGGACAGATTGTGCTCCACCATCAGGATGGTGCGGTTGGCCGACACCCGGCGGATGAGGTCCGCGGTGCGGGCGATATCCTCGCGGCCCATGCCGGAGGTGGGCTCGTCGAGCAGCAGCATCTCCGGCTCGAGCGCCAGCGTGGTGGCGATCTCCAACGCCCGCTTGCGGCCGTATGGAAGCTCAACCGCAAGATGCCTGGCGTAGGAGATGAGGTCCACGTCGGCGATCAGCCCCATGGCGCGGTCGTTGAGCGCGTCGAGGCTCTTCTCCGATTGCCAGAAGTGGAACGAATTGCCCACCGGACGCTGCAGGGCGATGCGCACGTTCTCAAGCACCGTGAGATGGGGGAAGGTCGCCGAAATCTGGAACGATCGCACCATGCCGAGGCGGGCGACATCGGCCGGCTTGGTGCGGGTGATGTCGTGCCCGTTCAGGTGGATCGAGCCGCGGGTCGGCTCCAGAAACTTGGTGATGAGGTTAAAGCATGTGGTCTTGCCCGCGCCGTTCGGCCCGATCAGCGCGTGGATTGTGTGCCGGCGAATCCGCAGATCCACGTTCTTGACCGCTGCAAACCCCTTGAATTCCTTGGTAATGCCGCGGGCGTCGACAATGTCGTCGCCTTTGGTCTGACTTGGTGGAGCGTTCATCAATTCCTCCCTGGATCTCTTCTTGTTTCACACTCGCTCGATGATTGTAGCGATGCCCTGTCCGACACCGATGCACATGGTGGCGAGGGCGTAGCGGCCTCCCGTCTCCTCGAGCTGATGGAGCGCCGTGGTGATGAGGCGCGCACCGGACATACCGAGCGGATGGCCGAGCGCGATCGCCCCGCCGTTGGGGTTCACGTGCGCGGCGTCGTCCGGCAAACCGAGCTCGCGCAGCACGGCGAGCCCCTGCGAGGCGAACGCCTCGTTGAGCTCGATCACGTCCATGTCGGCGAGGCTGAGGCCGGCGAGGGCCAGCACCTTGCGGGTTGCCGGCGCGGGGCCCATGCCCATGATGCGCGGCGGCACGCCAGCCGTGGCCATGGCGACGATCCGCGCCCGGGGCTTCAGGCCGTGGATGAGGGCCGCGGCCTCGGAGGCGAGGATGACGGCGCAGGCGCCGTCATTGACGCCCGAGGCGTTGCCTGCGGTCACCGAGCCGCCCGGCCGCACCACGCCCTTTAGCTTCGCCAACTGCTCCAGGGTGGTGTCGGGGCGGGGGTGCTCGTCCAGCTCGACCAGCTTCGCCTCGCCCTTCTTCTGCGGGATGGAGACCGGCACGATCTCGCGGGCAAACCGCCCGGAGGCCTGGGCCCGACCGGCGCGCTGCTGGCTGCGCAGGGCGAAGGCGTCTTGGTCGGCGCGCGAGACCTGGAAGTCCTGCGCCACGTTCTCCGCCGTCTCCGGCATGGAGTCCACGCCGTGCAGCGCCTTCATGGCCGGGTTCACGAAGCGCCAGCCGATGGTGGTGTCCTCGATCTTCGCGGCACGGGAGAAGGCGCTGTCCGCCTTGCCCATGACGAAGGGCGCGCGGCTCATGCTCTCCACGCCCCCGGCGATCATCAGTGCTGTCTCCCCGGCCTTGATGGCGCGGGCGGCGGTGCCGACGGCGTCCATGCCCGAGCCGCACAGCCGGTTGACCGTGGAGCCCGGCACCTCGACCGGCAGCCGGGCGAGCAGCGCCGCCATGCGGGCGACATTGCGGTTGTCCTCGCCGGCCTGGTTGGCGCAGCCGAGGATCACGTCGTCGATGGCGCCCCAGTCCACCGCGGCGTTGCGCGCCATGAGCGCGGCGATGGGGATCGCGGCAAGATCGTCGGCGCGCACCGCGGACAAGGCGCCACCATAGCGCCCGACGGGCGTGCGGACGGCATCGCAGATGAAGGCTTCACTCATGGCATCAGGCCGCGGGCGGCCCCTCCTCGACGGCCGCAAGGGCCGATGGTGGTAATCATCTCGTGACCGCGGCCTCAGCCCGCGAGCGGACGCCCTGAGGCGACGCGGCGCCTCAGGGACTGGGAGGCCCGGTAGCGGTCGTCGCCATAGGCCGCCTTGAGGGCGTCCAAAGCGGCGAGGATGCGCTCCGCCCCCACCGCGTCGGCCCAGGCGAGGGGGCCGCGCGGATAGTTGACGCCGAAGGTCATCGCCCGGTCGATGTCGGCGGGGGACGCCACGCCAACCAGCGCCGCCTCGGCCGCCTCGTTGGCGAGCATGGCGAGGGTGCGCAGCACCACGAGGCCCGGCGCGTCGTCGATCACCGACACCGCCTTGCCAAGGGCCTGGAACAGCCCCGCGGCGGATTCCGCCGCGCCGGCCGACGCCTGGTCGGCTTTCGCGATGGCGATGCGACGCGCGCTCCCATAGTCCAACGCGAGGTCGAACAGCACGAGGTCGGCGGGCTCTCCCGCCACAACCCGTGCCGTCGCCGTGCGGCCGTCCGCCAGCGCAAGGCTCGCCCCGTCCAGCCGCATGCGGCCGGTGCCCGCAGTGCGCGTCACCGTGATCCCGGCGGCCCCCATGAGGCCGACGAGCGGCTCGGCGGACCCGAGGTCGCCTTCGATGGTCACGGCGCGCGGGGCCGGCTGGGGCGCCACCGTGGCGGGCGCGGGCGGCGCGGCGCCCGGCGCGTAGTCGTAGAACCCGCGTCCGCTCTTGCGGCCGAGCCAGCCCGCCGCCACCAGCTCCTGCTGGGTGAGGGAAGGGCGGTAGCGCGGATCGCAGAAATAGGCCTGGAACACCGAGCTCGTCACCGCGAAGTTTACGTCGTGGCCGATGAGGTCCATCAGCTCGAACGGACCCATACGGAAGCCGCCGGCCTCGCGCATCACGCCGTCGATGGTGGCGGCGTCGGCGGCGCCTTCTTCTAGCAGGCGCAGGCCCTCGGCATAGAAGGGCCGCGCCACCCGGTTGACGATGAAGCCCGGCGTCGAGGTGGCGTGGACCGGCACCTTGCCCCAGGCTTCGGCGGTCGCAAACAGCGTGTCGAGCATGTCGCGATCCGAGGCGAGGCCGGCGACGATCTCCACCAGCTTCATGACCGGCGCGGGGTTGAAGAAGTGCAGGCCGGCCACGCGCTGCGGGTGCTTCAGCCCCGCCGCGATGGCGGTAATGGACAGCGAGGAGGTGTTCGACGCCAGGATGGCGTCGGGCGCCACAATCTGCTCCAGCGCCGCGAACACCTGCCGCTTCGCCTCCAGCCGCTCGACGATGGCCTCCACCACCAGCCCGGCGCCCGCAAGGGCGTCGAGGGACGGGGCGACCGTGATCCGCGCCGCCAGCGCGTCGCGCTCCTCCGCCGGCAGCTTGCCCTTCGCGACCAGCTTGTCGAGGCCGCCGAGGATGCCCGCGCGCCCCTTCTCGGCCGCTCCCTCCATCGCGTCGTAGAGCAGCACGGCGTGTCCAGCCTGCGCCGCGACCTGCGCAATCCCGGACCCCATCGCGCCAGCGCCAATGACACCAATCACAGCCGTCGTCGCGAGGACGCCCATCACTCAGTCTCCCCGAAACGGACCACGGCCTTGCCCTGTACCTTGCCTTGGGACACAAGGTCCAGCGCCTCGGGCAGCTCCGAGAAAGCGAAGGCGCGCATGATCCGCGGCTTCACCGCGCCGGCCCGCCACAGGTCGAACAGGTCTTGCTGCACCTGCTGGATACGCTCAGGCGTGCGGTCACGGTAGTCGCTCCACTGCAGGCCACTGACCGCGATGTTCTTGAGCAGCAGGTAATTGACCTTGAGGGTCGGAATCTCGCCCGCGGCGAACCCGATCACCACGAGGCGGCCGCACCACGCCATGGCACGCAGCGCACCGGCAAAGAAGTCGGCGCCGAGCGGATCGAGCACCACGTCCGCCCCGTGACCGTCGGTGGCGGCATGCACCTGAGCGCGGATGCTCTCACGCAGGTCCGGCATCGAAAGGTCGATCACCGCATCGACGCCCGCGGCGCGCACCGCCTCCGTCTCTTCAGGCGAGCGCACGCCGGCCAGGACCTTTGCCCCGAGACCTTTGGCGATCTGCACCGCGGCGAGCCCGACGCCGCCGGCCGCGCCGCCCACCAGCACCGTCTCGCCGCGCTTGTACTGGCCCCGCTCGACCAGGGCGAAATGGGCGGTCTGGTAGACGAGTCCCATCGCCGCCGCCGCCTCGAAGGAGAGGCCGTCCGGCAGCTTGTAGCTTTGCTCGGGGGTCACTACCGCCTGCTCGGCGAAGGCCCCGTTCTCCACCTGCGCCATGATGCGGTCGCCGGGAGCATAACCGTTTACGCCTGCGCCCACCGCCCGCACCACGCCGGCGAGGTCCTTGCCAGGCGTGAACGGCCGGGGTGGCAGGATCTGGTACTTGCCGGACACAACCAGCACGTCGGGGAAATTGATGCCGGCGGCCTTCACGTCCACCACCATCTGCCCCGGACCGGGTACGAGGTCGGGAAGCTCGTCCACCCGCATGGTGGTGGGAGCGCCATGCTCCCAGACACGATAGCTGCGCATTGTGTACCCTTCAGACTTCGAGCAGGGGATCGACGGTTTCGCCAAGCTGCGGCGCTGTCCCGCGTGTCACATGGGGGCGAAACACGGGTGCGAGCGGCACCGGCAACGCCGGGATCTCTCGGCCACCCGCCTTGAGCGTGTGTGCGAACAGATGGCGGGCTGAGACATGCGCATCCGAGACCGCTTCATCGAGGGTCGCGACGATCGAGCAGCACACGTCCTGGCCTGCGAAGGCCCCGCGCCACTGATCAGCCGTGCGGGAGGCGATCCGCTCCGCCACGGCTGCCTTGACGGCCTCGACCTCGGCTCCGGAATCACGCAGCGGTTCCGGCAGGTCGATGATGCGGGTAAAGTTCTCCCAGAACTTGTCCTCAATCGGCGCTGCCGCGAGATAGCGGTCGTCGGCGGTGCGATAGATCTGGTAGCGCGGCGAGCCTCCGGTCACGAGCGACTGTCCCCCGGTCGGCCAGCCATTTCCCGTGAAGCCCTCTCCGAGCGCCCAATAGAGAAAAGTGAAAAGGCTGTCGCCCATCGCCACATCGAGATAGCTTCCGAGGCCGGTCTGATCGCGCTGGCGCAAGGCGAGGAGGATGTTGATGACGGCCGGCATGGTGCCGCCCGCCACGTCTGCCGCCAGCACCGGCGGCAGCACCGGCGCCCCGTCGGAACCGGCAGACAGGCCGAGCACTCCGGTCTCGGCCATGTAGTTGAGGTCGTGCGCAGCGACCTGAGCCTTGGGCCCGGTCTGCCCCCAGCCGGTGATGGAGCAGTAGACGATCTTGGGGTTCAGCTTGCGCACCGCATCGTAGCCGAGGCCGAGGCGGTCCATGACGCCGGGCCGGAACTGCTCGATGATCACATCCGCGGTCTGGATGAGCGGCTCCAGCCGCTCCACCGCGTCCGGTGCCTTCAGGTCGATGGCGAGGGACTGCTTCCCCCGGTTGAGCATGACGAAATTGACGCTGTCCGCGCCCAGCTTGGGTTCGTAGCTGCGCATCTCGTCGCCCCGGCCGGGGCGCTCGATCTTGACGACCCGCGCGCCGGCCTCGGCGAGGATCAGGCTCGCCAGCGGGCCGGGTAACAGGGTGGAGAAGTCGAGGACGAGGAGGCCTTCCAGGGAGCGCATGTCACACTCCCTTGAGCCGGCGGGCCTTCGCCACCTGCGCGCGGCGCGCGGGGGCGTAAGCGGGATTGCCAAGCGCTTCGTGGAGCGTCGCTGTCACGTCATGGTGCGCAGCGAGCCCGGTGCGTTCCAGAAGCTCGATGGGGCCTTCCGGATAGCCAAGACCGAGCTTGAGGGTCAGGTCCATGTCGGAGGCGGTGGCGAGCTTGGCGTCAAGGCGGCCGAGAGCGGCGTTGTAGTAGGGCCGCACCAGCCGATCGATGATGCGGCCAGGGAAGTCGCCGCACACCGCGGTCTTGAGGCCGCTGGCCTTGAACAGCGCCCGGGCCGCCGCCAGCGCTTCGGGGGCTGTGTTCGGCTGACGGACGATCTCGACCAGGTCGGAGGGCTTGGCATCGCCGAGGCGGAAGCGGGCGAAGCCGAGCACGTTGGAGCCTTCATCGCCACGGCTCTCGCCGGTGTGGACGCCGAGGCACTCGGTGCCGAGTTCGATCAGGATCGCGACATACGCCGCCGTGTCGGCGACCTGAGCAAAGGCGCGGCCTGCACCGGTACCGGCGAGCACGAGCACTTCGCCGGAGGCGGAGGCGCCGTCGATCAAGGGATGGGCTTCGGGGAAGGAGCGGCTGTCGCCGCTCTGGATCACGCGATAAGACATGGCATCAGGCTCCGAAGATGGCGGCGGTCTCGTAGGAGAGGAAGCCGCGCTTCGTCTTGCGGCCGAGGCGGCGGGCGGCGACCATGCGGCGCAGCAGAGGCGGGCAGGCCGCGCGCGGCTCGTGGGTGACACCGTGGAGCGCCTCGCACAGCAGCACCTGGGTATCGAGGCCGACGAGGTCGATGAGCTCCATCGGCCCCATGGCGTAGCCAAGCGCGCCCTTGATGGCCTTGTCGATCTCCGCAGGCTCCGCGACGCCCTCTTCGACAAGGCGGATGGCGTCGTTGTTGAAGGGCACCAGGAAGTAGTTGAGGATGAATCCCGGCGCGTCCTGGGTCTTCACCGGGCGCTGGCCCATCTCCTCGCAGATCTTCCAGGCCCGCTCGAAGCTCTCGGGAGAGGTGTTGATGCCCGGCGACATCTCCACCAGCTTCATGAGCTGGGCCGGCAGGCAGAAGTGCATGCCCACGAAGCGGTCGTCACGCCCGGATTTGGCGGCGATCTCGGTGATGGAGAGGGTCGAGGTGTTGGAGGCGAACAGGGTGTCCGGCCCGCACACCGCGTTAAGCGCGGAGAACAGCTTCCCCTTCACCTCCAGCTCCTCGAAGATGGCCTCGATGACGAGGCCGCACGGGGCCATGGCGGCAATGTCGCTGGTGGCGGACACCCGGCCCATGATCTCGTCGACTTGCTCCTGGGTGAGCTTGCCGCGCTGGACGGACTTGGCGAAGAACGCCTTCATCTGGCCGACGGCGCCCTCGGCGCGCGCCTGGTCGATATCGAAGATGATGGTGGGGAAGCCGCCGCGTGCCGCGACGATGGCGATGCCCGTGCCCATGGTGCCCGAGCCGGCGACGCCGATGGTGATCTTGTCGGTCATGGTTCTTCTCAGCGCTCGATGAAGCTGCGGCCGATGAGCTGGCGATGGATCTGGTTCGTGCCTTCCCAGATCTGCGTGATTTTGGCGTCGCGCATGAGGCGCTCGACCTTGTATTCCTTGACGTAGCCATAGCCCCCGTGGAGCTGGACCGCCTCGGTAGCCATCCGCATGGCGAGGTCCGTCGCCCGCATTTTCAGGATCGAGGCCTCGATGCCGATGTCAGAGATGCCCGCATCCACCATCCGCCCCACCTGCATCATCCAGGAATCGCAGAGCGCCAACTCGCTGGCGAGGTCAGCGAGGAGAAACTGGATGCCCTGGAATTCGATGATCTTCTTGCCCGATTGCTTGCGGCCGTTGATGTAGCCCGTCGCTTCCTCGAACGCGGCGCGCGCAATCCCCAAGGCATGGGCGCCGACCGAAGGCCGAGATTTGTTGAGGGAGGCGAGCAGTAGCTTCAGTCCCTCGCCCGGCCCGCGCAGCAGATTGGCTTTCGGCACGCGGCAATTGTCGAAGGACAGCGTCGCCGTGGACGAGGCGCGGTGACCCATCTTGTCCTCCAGACGCTCCACCCTGAGGCCGGCCGTGCCCTTCTCCAGCACCAGGCAGGAGATGGCGGCCTTGGCATCCGCCGTCTCCGACCATTTGCCGAAGACGATGTAGAGGTCGGCCACGTCACCGTTGGTAATGAAGGTCTTCGAGCCGTTGACCACGATCTCGTCGCCGTCGGGCGTAAACTTCGTGCGCATGCCGGTGGCGTCCGAGCCTGCGTCCGGCTCGGTAATAACCAGCGCGGCGAGACCGCCCTCGGCGATGCGCGGCAACAGGCGCTGCTTCTGCTCCTCAGCGCCGAAGTCGATCAACGGCTTGATCGCGTGGAAGTTCGTCGCCCAGATGATGCCGGTGGAGGCGCAGGCCGCCGAGATCTCCCTGACGCAGGCCAGATAGGAGAGGTACGAAAGACCAGCGCCACCATAGGCCTCCGGCACGAACATGGCGTTGAGCCCGAGTGCGTTGATGCCCTTCACGTTCTCCCAGGGAAACTCCTTGGTCTCGTCGTGATGGGCCGCGCGCGGGGCGATCTCGTCGCGGGCGAAATCGCGCACGCTTTGGAGCAGAAGCGCCTCATCCTCGGGAAGGCCGAGCTGGGCGTCCAGGCGGGAGATAACGTTCATCGGCGTCCTCAATGGGCCATGCCCTGACCGCCATCGAGATAGATGGTTTCGCCAGTCAGGAAGGGAATGTTCTCGTCGAACAGGCAGGCGATGAGCCGCGCCACCTCGTCGGCCTTCGCCGGCCCGCCCACGGGGATGCGGGTGGCGAGGAAGGCACGGGTCTTTTCGGAGGCCAGGAAGTCCTTGTTCAGGTCGGTCTCGATATAGCCGGGGGCCACCGTCATCACGCGGATACCCTTCTGCGCCCACTCCACAGCAAGGCAGCGGGTGATGGCCGCCACCGCCGCCTTGGAGGCGCAATAGGCGGTGTTGTGCTTCACGCCCAGCTTGTCGAAGAACGAGCCCATGTTCACGATCAGCCCGCCGCCGGCCGCCACCAGATGCGGATAGGCCTGCTGGCACACCGAGAAGGTAGCGGTGGTGTTGGTCCGCAGCACCTCCTCGAACTCGGAAAGCGGCTGTTGCTCAGAGCGGCTGGTGAGGTGGACGCCGGCATTGTTGACGATGCCGTCGATGGAGCCGGCGGTCTTGGCGAACGCCGTCATCGCCTCGGCGATGCTGGCGACGTCGCCCACATCGCCCTTGAGCGGCACGAGGTACTCACTGATCTCCGCGGAGATCTCAACGCCTTCCGGCCCGGTCCCGCGGCGGGAGACACAGCCGACCCGGTGGCCGCGCCGGGCGAGCTCCAGGGCGGCGACGGCGCCGATGCCCCGGCTGGCGCCGGTGAGGAGAATGTTACGGGGTGTCATCTCAACGATCCTGGAAGTTCGGCTTGCGCTTCTCGACGAACGCGGTGAGCCCTTCGGTGGCGTCCTGCGTGCGGTAGGAAAGCGTGGAGAGATCAGCCTCGATGCGCAGGCCCTCGGAGAGCGGTGTATCGAGCGCGCGCTTCACGGCGTCGCGGGCAAGGGCGAGGGCAGGCAGGCCGTAGCCTGTGAACTCGCCCGCCATGGCTTTCGCCGCCTCAAGCACATCGCCCTCCGCCAGCCGGTTGACGAGGCCCATGCCGAGGGCCTCCTTGGCGCCCACTGTGCGGCCGGTGAGAACCATCTCCAGCGCGCGTGCCTCGCCCACGAGGCGCGGAAGGCGCTGGGTTCCGCCATAGCCGGGGATAAGCCCGAGCTTGATCTCCGGCAGGCCCACCTTCGCCTTTGGCGAAGCGACGCGGAAGGTGCAGGCCAAGGCCAATTCCAGACCGCCGCCGAAGGCATAGCCATTGATGGCGGCGATGGATGGCACCTTGAAGGTGTCGAGCTTGGCGAAGGTGCGCTGGCCGAGTTCGGCGCCTGCGCGCTCCTCCATCAGCGGACGACCCATCAGTTCCTTGATGTCCGCACCCGCGCAGAACGCCTTCTCGCCTGCGCCGGTGAACAGCAGAGCCCGGATGTCCCAGCCCGCCGCCTCGTCGATGGCAGCGCTGATGGCGCGGATGATGGCGAAGGACAGCGCGTTGAGGGCTTCCGGCCGGTTCAGGGTGATGACGGCGAAGGCGCCGTCGCGCGTAAGGTCAACCATATGATGCTCCGTTCAGGCGCCTTTGGAAAACGGCGCGTCGGGCGCGCGGAAGCGCACGGGGGTCGGCGACAGGGCGTCGGTGCGGACCATCTCCACCATGCCGCGCTTCAGCACCTTGCCGCTGGCGGTGACGGGAAACACATCGAATTCGATGTAGATATGCGAGCGGTAGAGGTTATAGCCACTGCGGACAATGAGGTCCACGGGGCTTCCCAGGATCTCCAGATTGCCCTCATGAACCAGCCGCCGACGTTGAAGAACTGCTCGGTGGCTGCCGGGTTAACAAAATAGCCCAGCACGATGTTGGTGACCCTAACCTGAGCGTCAGCAAAGCGCGCGATGCTCTGGTTCTGAGAGACATCGATCTCCCCCAGTGATCCATGGTTGCACCTCGTTGATGGCTGAACCGAATCGCTCGGACTCCGTTTTCAAGACCATTATTATGGGACAAACACAAAAACTGGTCACTCGCCATCCGCCGACCCATATGACATCGAGGATGTCTAATAATGACGCGCGTTCGTAACACGAACAAGTGGATCTGTGGATTGTCAATCAGCTCGCAAAACTTTTACGCCGGATTGGATTCTATGATAGGCGCTGACATAAATTTTTCAGGCCAGCGCACAACCATAGCTTTTATATCAGCGAACAACGAGGTCGCGGCCAATCAACTGACGTTGGATCTCGTTCGTGCCCTCCCATATTTGCGTAACCTTAGCTTCTCGCATTAGTCGTTCAACCCTATACTCACGAGTATAGCCGCACCCACCGTGCATCTGGACCGCGTCGGTTGTGAGCCGCATTGCGAGGTCGGATGACATCGTTTTCACCATCGACGCTTCGACGCCAATATCGTCGATGCCGTCGTCAAATAGGCTAGCAACATAATCGAGAAAGACGCGAGCCATCAGCAGGTTTGTCGCGTGATCAGCCATCAGAAACTGGTTGGCTTGATACTCGACGATCCGCCGCCCTCCTTGTCGGCGCTCATTAGTATAGGCGAGCATGTCATTGAAGGCGGCCGTAGCTATCCCTAGCGCCTGCGCGGAGATACTGGGCCGAGTTTTGTTCAGCGTCGCGAGCAAGATCTTCATGCCATCACCCGGCTCACCCAGCAAATTGTACCGACTAACCCGGCAGTCCTTGAAGGATAGCGCCGCTGTGGACGAAGCATGCATTCCCATCTTCTTCTCGAGCCGCATCACGTCGAAGCCCGGCGTGCCCCTTTCAAGAATAAGCGCAGAGATTGCTTTCGAAGACGGTTCCATCTCCGACCATTTTCCAAACAGAAGCACTATGTCGGCGACGTCGCCCGATGTAATGAAGATCTTTTCACCATCAATGACAATGTCGTTGCCGTCCGGTCGGAAGGCGGTCAGCATGTCTCCGGCGGCGGACCCAGCGTGCGCCTCAGTGATAGCGAGCGCAGCGAGGCCCCCCGCCGCAATACGAGGCAGGAAGCGCTGACTCTGCTCTTCTGTACCGAATTGAAAAATTGACCGGGAGGTTGCACTGTTAGTGCTGTATATAACTCCAGTTGACGCACACGCTTCTGAAATTATGCGTACGACTTCCAAATAACATCGGTAGGACAGCGGCGCCCCACCATACGCCGCCGGAATGAATATTCGATTTAACCCAATTTCTTTTAGAGACTGAATATTTTCCCAGGGGAATGCCTTGCGCTCATCATAATCCGCAGCACGCGGCTTGAATACTTCTGTTGCCAGTTGCGCCACCTGCTTGATGACGAATCTTTCGTCTGCGGTCCAGTTTCGCAGAGTCTCGAAGCGTTCTAGTGCTTTCATCATTAATTCCCTTCTTAGAAAATGAGCTACCAAGGATGAGGCATGAGATGTGCGAGCTTCATCCACACGACGCGCTCAAACGATCAATTCTTGACAAGATGGCAGCCATTATTGTCTAGCGGGCGGAACGCATCGTCCGCCGGGATTGTGGAAAGCAGTTTCAACAGATCCCACTCCGCCTTCGATTCGGATGGCTTTTTCACCTCGAAGAGATACATGTCGTGCATTTTGCGCCCATCCACACGTACCCATCCTTTTCCGAAAAGCGGATCGTTTGTCGCAAGCGCTTTCATTTTGGCCACCACGGACGCGCCATCGGCTTTAGACTTCAGTGCTGACACAGCTTTAAGATAATGGAGCGTGGCTGAATAGGCACCGGCGTGCACTTGGCCGGGCATTTGACCACTTCTCCGTTCCCCGAAGCGTCTTGACCATGCTCGCGTGCTGTCATTCAAGTCCCAGTAGAATGCCTGAGTGATGACGAGTCCCTGCGCGAGATTGGTGCCTAAACTATGGACGTCAGAGAGAGCTATAAGCATACCTGCCAAGCGAATCTTCGAGTGAGTTAGGCCAAATTCGGAAGCCTGTTTGATAGCGTTGATTGTATCCGCTCCCGCATTCGCGAGGCCGACCACCTTCGCCCCCGAGGACTGCGCCTGCATCAGATAGGATGCAAAGTCTGCCGTGTTGACGGGAACCCGTACCCGCCCGAGGACTTTGCCGCCGGATGTCTCCACGACGTTTGAGGTATCACGTTCAAGTGCGTGACCGAAGGCATAGTCCGCAGTGATGAAGAACCATGTGTCTCCGCCTGTGCGAGTGAGGGCGCCGCCTGTACCACGACTTAATGCATATGTATCATATGTCCACTGTATCGTGTTTGGCGAGCACGATACACCAGTTAATTCCGATGTAGCCGGTCCGGTTGCTAGTAATACTTTGTTGCGTTCTTTGGCAATTTGGCTCACTGCAAGCGCGACTCCAGAATTGACAACGTCGACTATCGCATCTACGCTCTTCACATCATACCATTCCCGCGCGATTGCCGAACCGATGTCGGGCTTGTTCTGGGCGTCACCTGATACGATATCGACTCGGACCCCTGGGTTTTCGGCTGCAAAATCCTCTGCCGCCATCCGAGTCGCGAGCAACGAACCTTCTCCGGAAAGATCCGAATAAGGGCCACTTAAATCAGTCAGTACACCAATTTTGATACTTATTTCTTCCGCCTTCGCCGTTGACGCCAATGCCAACATTACGCAGAAAATGATTTCTGCCCCTAGTCTTATTTTCATGACAACCTCCCTTGTGGTATGTTTTATTTAGATAATATGGACTCTTACCTGAGCCAAACCGGCTCCTGCGAGCAAGAGTAAGTTGTCTTCCGGAGTGGCGGCATCAATCGACGCATGCATTTCAGCAACTACCTCGCTCACCACGCGCATGGTGAGCGAGGTAGTATGCACCTGCGGAATGGAGGCCTTCGATTCCAATGTCGGAAACGCCAGTGTCGAAACCCTCGCGCACGAAGTTCACCATATCAGGCTCCCTTCATCAGTGGCGTGGCGTCCACCCTCGCCTGGAACCGTACCGGCTGCGGAAGAAGGACGCCGGAGCGCACCTGTTCCACCAGTTCCCGTTTGAGAACTTTACCGCTCGCGGTGAGCGGAAAGGCTTCCAGCTCCAGGTAGAATTCCGGCATGTCGTACTTGGAGAGCCCGGCCTCGAAGAGGTGGGCCAGCATCTCCTCGGCCTCGATGTGCATGCCGCCCTTGGCGATCACCGCGAGGCACACCTTTTCCCCGAGCCGGTCATCGCGCACCGGGAAGGCCGCCACCTTGAGGGCGGCGGGATGGCGGATGGCGAGGTCCTCGATCTGCGAGGGGTAGATGTTGTGGCCGCCGCGGATGATGAGATCCTTGGAGCGTCCCAGGATCTCCAGATTGCCCTCCGCGTCGAGCCGGCCAAGATCGCCACTCATGAACCAGCCCTGCGAGTTGAAGGACTGCTCGGAGGCCGTCTGGTTGCCGAAATAGCCTAGCATGAGGCACGCGCCCCGCCCGCCGATCTCGCCCATCTCGCCCGGCGCCGCCTCCAGGTCGCGGTTGTCGGCCCTGAAGATCTTCACCTCGTATGCGGCGCAGGCCTTGCCGCAGGTGCACGCCATGGTCTCCTTATCGTCGTCCGGCAACGTGTACTGGTGGGATCCATTCTCGGTCATGCCGTAGATGTTCTGGGGCGTGACGCCGTAGGCGAGGAAGCGGCGCGCCACCTCCATGGGGATGGCCGCACCCGCCATGTAGAAAGTTTTCACCGCGCCGAGGCCCTGAAGGCCCCGCCGCTCCACCTCCGCCAGGATGTCGATGGCGTGGGTGGGCACGCCCATCACATAGGTCGCGCCCGTCTCAATGATGCGGTCGAGGGGGCTTGCCCCCTTGGGCAGGTCGTTCACTACCAGTTCCGCCCCGGCGGCCAGCATCTGCTCCAGCGCCACCGTGGCGATGTGGTGGCTCAGCGGGCTCAAGGAATAGATCACCGTGTCGGTCCCGACCTTCCAGTCCTGGACCATGGCGCGGCCGTTGGCGAGCAGCGTGTTGTCGGAATGCATCACGCCCTTGGGGAGCCCCGTCGTGCCCGAGGTGAAGGCGAGGTAGGTGACCTTGTCGGGGTTGGCCACGGGCGGGGTCCGGGGCTCAGGGCCATCCGCCGGGGGAAGGGGGGCGATCCGGCCCGAATGGATCGGCGCGGCGCCCACCGCATAGAGGCGGCGCATGGCCGGCAGCGCGAGGGCCGCGGCGAAGACATCGTGGCGGTCCGCGTCGGCGCCGTAGCCCGGCTGAGCCACCAGCGCGGCGGCGCCGCACCGCTCCATGAGCGTGACGATCTCGCCTACCGTATGGTTCAGGTGCAGCGAGGGGGTGCACACGAAGCCCGCGCGCGAGCAGGCGAGGAACACCACCGTCGCCTCGACCCGGTTGGGCAGCCACACGCCCACGCGATCGCCGGAGTGAAGGCCGGCGGCCAGGAGGTCCGCCGCCACCGCGTCCCCCCAGCGCACCAGCTGCGACCAGGTGAGCCGGACGCGGCTGTCGCGCAGGGCGAAGGCATCGGGCCTTGCCGCCGCATGGGCCGCGGCGAGGCTATACATGGTCTCCTCGCGCCACTGGCTTGAGGCGTAGTAGCCACGGGCCATGGCGGGGTCGAGCAGGGTGAGCAGGGTCGGCTGCATGGCGCGCCGCTCCTTACTTGCCGAACTTTGCTGGGTCCGGCTTGCGGCGGTTGGCGAAGGCATCGCCCAGTTCGTGGGATTCCTCCATCTCCAGATAGCCTCGCAGCAGGAGATCATGGGCCATGCGGGCAAGACCGCCGACGCCCGAATGGCGCGCCGAGAAGGCCGCCTTCAGCGAGGCGATGGCGAACGGGCCGCGATCGGCGAGGGTGAGCGCCATCTCGCGGGTAGCCGCAGCGAGCTGGTCGTCCGGCACCACCTTGTTGATGAGCCCGTAGGACAGGGCCTGCTGGGCGGTCAGCTTCTCGTTGAGGTACCAGATCTCCTTCGCTCGGCGCTTACCCACCAGGTCCTCCAGGAACCAGGTGCCGTAGCCGGCGTCGAAGGAGCCCACCATCGGCCCAACCTGGCGGAAGACGGCGCTTTCCTTGGCGATGGCAAGGTCGCAGACCATCTGCAGCACATTGCCGCCGCCCACCGCGAATCCGTTGACACTGGCGATCACCGGCTTCTGGAGACGCTCGATGGCGTCGTACATTTCAAGCGTGGGGAGCACGCCGGCATAGAGGTTGGTCTTCTCCAGACCGTCCTTCCGGCCGCCGGTGCAGAAGAACTTGTCGCCGGCCCCAGTCAGCACGACTACCCGCGTGCGTGTCTCGTTGCGGATGGTCTCGATGCAGTCGCGCAGCTCGCGGCACATCACGGCGTTGAACATGTTGCCGTCGTCGGGACGGTTCAGCGTGATGGTGCCCACCGGGCCGTCTTCGCTGTAGAGAATGGTCTCGTACGACATATCAAAGCGTTCCTTCCTGATTTGAATTCTTCTGGCGTCGGATCTGGCCGTCGCTCAAATGAGGCCTTTGGCCCGCAGTCCGGCGATGGCCTGTTCGTTATAGCCGAGGACCTGGCGCAAGATTTCCTCGCAATGCTCGCCGAGTCGCGGCGGGGGCAAAAAAAAGCCAGCCGGCGCACCGTCCATGTGGATGCCGAGGGCGACCTGGGGCACCTCGCGTCCATCTTTCGTGATGCGGTAGAAGGTGGAGCGCGCGTGGAAATGCTCGTCTGCCACCACCTCGTCCACACGGTAGATGGGGCCGGCGGGCACCTTCGCGGCGGCGAAGCGGCGTAGCCATTCGGCGCGCGGCTGGGTGAGCAAGATGGCCTGGATGCGGGCGACGATCTCCCCCCGGTGCAGGCGCCGGTCTGCATTGGTGGCGAGATGAGCGGCGTCCGCCTCCCCGGGGTGCGCCACCGCCTCCCAGAACCGACGCCAGATGGCGTCGTTGCCGAGCCCGAGGGTCATGGACAGGTCCTGCGTCTCGAACGTCTGGTAGATGGCGATCACGCTGTCGCGGCCACCGGTCCGCCGCGGCACCTCGCCGGAGCCGAGATACGGCAGGATGCGCGGCGACATGAAACGGATCATGCTCTCAGTCAGGGACACGTCGATGCTCGCGCCCTGGCCGGTGGCGGTGCGGCGATGCAGGGCGGCCAGCACCGCCATGGCGGCATCGGCGCCGGCCAGCATGTCCGCGGCGGGGGCGCCGACCTTCTGCGGCTCGGCCTCGGCCGGGCCGGTGAGGTCCATGACGCCGCTGTAGCCCTCGGCGATGAGGTCGTAGCAGGGCAGGCCGGCCCGCGGGCCGGACAGGCCGAAACCGGTGAGTGAGACGTGGATGAGACGTGGGCGCGACGCGCGCAGGGTGGCGGCATCGAGGCCGAGCTTCTTCTGCACGCTCCCGAGTTGGTTGGTCACCACCACGTCTGCGGTGTCGATGAGGTCGGCCAGCACCCGCCGTCCGCCTGAGCTGGAATAGTCGAGGGCGAGGCTCTTCTTGTTGCGGTTCACGGCGAGGAACCACAGGGATTCGCCCTCTAGAAAGGGAGGGCCCCAATGGCGGGCATCGTCGCCCGAGGGACGCTCCACCTTGATCACCTCGGCGCCGAAGTCCGAAAGCAGCATTGTGGCGTAGGGCCCGGCGATCGAGGTGGTGAGGTCAACCACCCGGACGTCCGAAAGAATCCGGAACGACTCATTGACGTGCCCCTCGGGCAGGTTCGAGCCAGGAAGTTCTTCAGCGGGAAGGGGAGCTATTTTCATCATTGGTACGATCCTCGCCGCACCGCTGCAGCAAGGCCTGTGCCAAGACTTGGAATCGGACGAGACTCCCCGCATTTGCCGCTTGCGTTCCAGGAATTTTGCCTGCTAGATGTTTCTAGAGGGGACACTGGAATACTCTTTGTGTCCTCGATAAATACAAAATTGAGACTGGGATGGCGACGCCACTAGAGATCGTTATCGTCGACCGCGCCGGGACGCTGGCTTTCGCTTCTCAACGACTCCGGACTTCCGGGCTTGCCGAGGAGGTTCGCACTCATCTCCGCGGTGAAGCCAAGGGGAGAAGAATCTTTACTGTCTCCTCGGGTGATGCGGCTTACGTGGTCGTCTGCGGCCAAACCGGCGACGGCATGACTGCCGCCCTTGTTCATCCCGAGGACAAGGCGTCCACACTGGTGGACTTTGTCCTCAGCGTGGACATCGCCTTCGATATCCTCAACCACTTCCTCACCAATCCCTACGAGGGTATCACGGTCGTGGATCGCGCCGCGGTGCTGCGCTATGTGAGCCCGGTGCACGAGCGCTTCTTTGGCTTCGAGCGCGGTGGAGCGCTGGGACGCCCGGTGCAGGAGGTGATCCAGAACACCCGGCTGCACGTGGTGGCCCGGACCGGCAATGCCGAGATCGGCCAGGTGCAGGAGATGCGGGACGTCACGCGGGTGGTGAATCGAATTCCCATCCATCACGATGGCGAATTGGTCGGCGCCATCGGCCGGGTCATGTTCAAGGCGCCGGAGGAGGTCCACGAGCTGTCCCGCCAGATCTCCACGCTGCGCGCCGAGGTAGACTATTATAAGAAGGAGCTGGCGGGTCTGCGCCACCGCACCTTCGGCCTCGACGAGATCGTCGGCGAGAGCGACTCCATCCGCCGCCTGAAGGAGGAAATTCGCAAGGTGGCGCCCCTCGATGTGCCGATATTCGTCTCCGGCGAGAGCGGATCAGGCAAGGAGCTCGTGGCCCATGCCATCCACAATCTAAGCCGCCGGATGGAACGGCCCATGGTGGTGGTCAATTGCGGCGCACTGCCGGCCAACCTAGTGGAGAGCGAATTGTTCGGCTACGAGGCCGGCGCGTTCACCGGCGCGCGGCGCGAGGGGCGGGCCGGCAAGTTCGAGATGGCGGACCGCACCAGCCTGTTCTTGGACGAGATCGGCGACATGCCGATGGAAACGCAGGTCAAGCTCCTGCGGGTCATCGAGAACGGTGTATTCGAGCGGGTTGGCTCCAACCGCAGCCGCTCCACCAACTTCCGGCTCATCAGTGCCACCAACCGGGATCTGAGGCGCCTGATCGCCGAAGAGGCGTTCCGCGCCGACCTTTATTTCCGTATCAACGGCGTGACGCTGCGCGTACCGTCCCTGCGCGAGCGCACCTCCGACATTCCCCTGCTGGTGAAGCATTTCGTGCAGCGCATCGGCCCGCGTATCAACTCGAAAATCCATCGCGTTCATCCCAAGGCAGTGGAGATGCTCCAGACGCTTCCCTGGCCCGGAAACGTGCGTCAACTTCACCACGAGGTGCGACGCGCCATGATCTTCGCCGACGGCGGCGAATTGACGTTGGCGAACTTCCGCGACCTCGACGACATGCCGGAGGAGGCAGTGAACGCTGCCGTTCCGGAGGCGTCGAGCGCGACGACAATCCGAGAGACCGTGGGAAACATGGAGTATGCGCTGATCCGGGAGGCGCTGGACCGTCACAAGGGCAACAAGAAGAAGGTCGCCGCCGAGCTGGGGATCTCTCGATCTTATCTCTATAAAAAACTGGGCGAGCTGTCCTCTCGCCCATGAGTGCGGGGGATCGCGTGGAGGGCGCTTGGCCGCTTAGGACTTGGCGTCCCTTATTGCGGCTTTGCCGCCCCCTCAGCCCTTCTTCACCAGCCTGCAGGTGGACTTGTCCAACGGCTGGAAGACCTCATCTCCGGGGATCGTGCGCAGCACCTTCATGAGGTCCCATTCGTTCTTGGATTCCTCGGGCTTCTTGGCCTCCACGAGATACATGTCGTGCACCATGCGGCCATCGGCCCGAATGACGCCGTCCTTAGCGAAGAAATCGTTGATGTGGTTGGCCTTCATCCAGTCCGTCACCTTCTGCGCATCATCGGACCCGACGGCCTGGACACCCTTCAGATAGTGCATGGTGGCAGAATAGGCGCCCGCCTGGACCATGGAGGGCTGGGCTTTCATCCGCGCATAGTACTTCTTCGCGAAGGCGCGGCTTTCGTCATCCCGATCCCAGTAATAGCCGTCGGTGAACTTCAGTCCCTGCGCCACCGGAAGGCCAAGGGCCTTGATGTCATTGATGAACACCAGCATGGCGGCAAGGCTCTGGCCGCCCTGGGTGATGCCGAACTCGCTGGCCTGCTTGACCGAATTGACGAAATCGCCGCCCGCATTGGCAAGGCCGATCACCTGCGCCTTGGAGGATTGCGCCTGAAGCAGGTAGGAAGAGAAGTCCGTCGAGGAGAGCGGGGCGCGCACATTACCCAGCACCTTGCCACCATTTGCGAGCACGACGCGGGAGGTGTCGGCTTCGAGCGCATGGCCAAAGGCATAGTCGGCAGTGATGAAGAACCAGCTCTTGCCGCCTTCCTTCACGATGGCCGAGCCGGTGCCCGTGGCGAGCGCGTAGGTGTCGTACACATAGTGGATGCCATAGGGCATGCAGCCGGCATTGGTGAGGCCGGTGGTCGCCGAGCCCGCGCCTATGATGACGCGCTTCCTCTCCTCGCCGAGGCGGAACAGGGCGAGCGCGGAAGCGCTGTCCGTGGATTCGACAACCATGTCGACTCCTTCGGTATCGAACCAGCGCCGGGCGATGCCCGAGGTCACGTCGACCTTGTTCTGATAGTCCGCCGAGACCACCTCGATGGGTTGGCCATTCACCTTGCCACCGAAATCCTCGACGGCCATCTTCACCGCCTCGACGACCCCGGGGCCGCCATGGCGCGAGTAAACGCCGGTCATATCAACGATGGCGCCAATCTTCACTGATCTATCGTTATTATCTTGCGCTGAGAGTGGGGCCGGAGACGCCGCAACGGCTGCCGCAAGTGCAGCTGCGCCGAAGCTGGCACGGATGGGGGGGAAATTCACTGGCGTCCTCCTTCACTTTCGGCGGCGCATTCACTTTGGCGCCGGCGATTGATGAGGCCGCCAGCGCAATATTTAGGCCACTTTATAATATATTGTTTTGATTGTTCTTTTTTTGTCATTGAGATTTTTCGTGTAGTCACCGGAGACACCACTTCCAAGAAGGGAGTGGCCTTCCGCAGACTCCCAGTCGCTAGCAACCCCTCGTATCCTTGGCTCCTTGACCTCGCACCTTGGAGTATCGCCTCCGCTGAGATGGCGCCGATTGGGTGTCCCTCTGACGGACAACTGCTGACCGTCACATCGACATCCATGGTGACGTTGCCCCACTGTGAAAACGCGCCGAAGTGGACCCCGGGTGGGACAACGGACAACCCATTGATCTGGCTCGCTAACTTATACCAACGGCCTCCGCGGCTGACTCTCTGGGGCTTTCGGTGGAGTGCGGTCGCTGATTCCATGGTGCAGGGAGGATTCGCACCATGGCCTCTGCGGTGAAGCTTCGGACGGACTACTCGGCTTCGGATTTGCGGCGGCTCGCCGCTGCTTCGAAACACGCCAACCAGAGCCGGCGGCTGCTGTCGCTGGCAGCGGTCCTTGATGGGATGGATCGCGCCGAGGCGGCTCGGATCGGCGGCATGGATCGTCAGACCCTGCGCGATTGGGTTCACCGCTTCAACGCGCTCGGCCCCGACGGTGCGGCGCGACATCCGCCCCAAGGGCCATCCGCCCCGGCTGTCGAAGGCGCAACTGGCCGAACTCGCCGAGATCGTCGAGACCGGCCCGGATCGCAGGGTCCACGGCGTCGTCCGGTGGCGGCGCCTCGACCTGAGGAAGGTCGTCGCAGACCGCTTCGGCGTCGCATACCACGAGCGAACCATCGGCAAGATCCTCAAGGCGATCGGCTTCTCGCACATCAGCGCCCGCCCTCGTCATCCCGGGCAGGACCCCAAGGTCATGGGGGACTTCAAAAACGTATGGCCCGCCCCGTCGGCAAGCGGATTTTGCGAGGTGATCTGACCGGTCTGCGTCAACGTATCCGGTCTCGAGGTCCAACCCCGGCCAAGATGGAGTTCCGCGCGCCCTGATCCTCA
>Ga0255338_1001827_pt1 | contig 36497 bp, 31 predicted proteins | sample MeOH1_35cm_T4_19_FD_203715 | JGI IMG/M metagenome (GOLD analysis project Ga0255338, IMG submission 203715) | Sandy soil microbial communities from University of British Columbia, Vancouver, Canada - MeOH1_35cm_T4_195 | ecosystem: Engineered > Artificial ecosystem > Sand microcosm > Unclassified ...
AGCCCTCCGGCCAGCGGCTAGTTGCGCGCTCCTACCCCGTGCCCAGATGGCGGAATTGGTAGACGCACCAGCTTCAGGTGCTGGCGATCGCAAGGTCGTGGAGGTTCGAGTCCTCTTCTGGGCACCAGAGGCCTTTCCGGCAACGTCCGGGAAGGTCCAGCAAGCGGCTGGTTTTACAGCATATTTTCAGTGAAAATCGCCAAATGGAATCCGGGCTCATCCACCCGAATCCATCGGCAGCACCATCAAAATGATGGTGTTTTTGATGGTGCCGGCAAGCCCTTTGGAGCTGGCACCATCATGGCACTGAATCACATCCAGATCACCAACGCGAAACCCAAAGACAAGGCCTACAAGGCGGCCGACTCCGATGGGCTGTACCTCGTCGTCCAGACAAACGGCACGAAACTCTGGCGCATGAACTACCGGCACCTTGGCCGGCAGAAGACGCTCTATTTCGGCGCCTGGCCCGAAGTGGGAATCGCCATGGCGCGCCAGCGGCGCGATAAGGCGCGGGAGCAGATCGCCGCCGGCCTCGATCCCACCGCCGAGAAAAGGGTCGAGAACCTCGCGCGCAAAGTGGCGGCGGACAACGCATTCAAGACGATCGCAGAAGAATGGGTGGCGAAGAATGAACGGGAGGGCCGCGCGCCGATCACGCTTGACAAGATTCGATGGCTGCTCGGCATGGCCTATCCGATGATCGGCAACCTTCCGGTCTCGAAGATATCACCGCAGGAAGTCCTGGCCGTCCTGCGCAAGGTGGAGGCGACCGGGCGCTACGAAAGTGCGCGTCGGATGCGCAGCGTACTCAGTCGGGTGTTCCGCTATGCAATCGCGACCGCTCGGGCGGATCGCGACGTCGCCGCTGACCTGCGTGGCGCGCTCATCACCCCGAAGGTCCAGCATCTTGCCGCGATCACGACGCCGAAGGAGGCTGGCGCGCTTCTGCGCGCGATTGATGGTTATACGGGTCACGAAATCACCGCGATCGCTTTGCGGCTGTCACCCCACCTGTTCGTCCGGCCGGGAGAGTTGCGCAAGGCCGAGTGGGAGGAAACATTAATCAAAATACGCAGTCGTTTTACTGCGAATTTCGTCCTTAGAAACGCCGGGCGCGCATTCGATTAACTTGAACGGAGATGTCCGATCCGAACGACGAAAGTACGCGAGATCCGTGACAATCGTGCTGACGACGTTTTTTCCCGTCAGCGGCAGCGTGCACGCGCGCGTGAATTTCGGAGCGCCGTTCTTCGACACATGCTCCATCACGACGATGATATTTTTGACGCCAGCGACAAGGTCCATCGCGCCGCCCATGCCCTTTACCATCTTGCCTGGGACCGTCCAGTTGGCGATATCGCCGTTTTCTGCGACCTCCATCGCCCCCAAAACGGCAAGGTCGATATGCCCCCCACGGATCATCGCGAAACTGTCAGCCGATGAAAAGTAAGAGGTGCCGGGGAGTTCGGACACGGTTTGCTTTCCGGCGTTGATAAGATCCGCATCCTCTTCGCCTTCATATGGGAACGGCCCGATGCCGAGCATCCCGTTTTCCGACTGAAGCGTGACCTGGACCCCCGATGGAATATGGTTCGCCACCAACGTCGGTATGCCGATGCCAAGATTTACGTAAAAACCGTCCTGTAATTCCCGGGCCGCACGCGCGGCCATTTCATCGCGTGTCCAGCTCATGCGGCAAGCTCCCTCTTCCGTACGGTGCGCTGCTCGATCTTTTTGTCATATGGAGCACCGAGAATTATTCGATCCACGTAGATGCCGGGAAGGTGAATTGCGTCTCCATCGATGTTTCCGACCGGCACAATTTCCTCAACCTCTGCAATGCACAATTTTCCAGCCGTGGCAGCAGGGTGGTTGAAGTTGCGCGCAGTCTTTCGAAATATGAGGTTACCCGCCTCATCCGCTTTCCAAGCCTTGATGAGGGACACGTCCGCTACGATGCTGTGCTCAAGGATATATTCCTCGCCGGCGAATTCCCTGATCTCTTTTCCTTCCGCAACCACGGTACCGACTCCCGTCTTAGTGTAAAAGCCGGGTATGCCCGCGCCGCCAGCCCGCAGCTTTTCGGCAAGAGTGCCCTGGGGACAAAGGTCCACTTCCAGTTCGCCTGCAAGATATTGCCGCTCGAACTCTTTGTTGTCCCCTATGTAGGAACAAATCATTTTTTTGACTTGCCTCGTTGCCAGCAATTTACCGATGCCCTCGCCATCGATGCCGGCGTTATTGGATACGAATGTGAGATCTTTAAAACCTGAAGCCAGGATCGCGTCCAGGAGTCGCTCCGGAATTCCACACTGCCCAAAGCCGCCGGCAGCGATCAACAGGCCGCTCTGAAGGACCCCTGACAATGCCGCCTCAGCGTCGGCATAAACCTTTTGCATAGCTATCGCCTCCTAATGAGGCCTTTTTATATTCAATCGGTTGGTTGTCAAACCGTTCTGCGATCATCGTGTAGCCACGACCTTAGCGGCTAAAGCTATGCGAGATAAAATAGAGCATAAACTGGTAGTTAGTGCTTATTAGCACCTGATCTGCGGCAGAGTGGGCCAGCTACCTTGACAACATCGGCATATACACACATTCAACCAGTTGAAATACAGTGGCCAAACGCTGACAGGAGGTTGATGGCAAGCGCGTGGCGGTTAGCCACACATGGAGACGGTCGCCTTCTGCAAGCCAGCGGAAGTGTGGTCGCGGACGCACTGCGGAGGGGAATAGGTGACAAGGCAGACTTTGCGCGACGACGTCCTCGAGATTGTTTTGCACAATGGCGCGGTCAACGCGCTTAGCCGGCCGGTCCGGGAGGCGCTGCTGGCCGGGCTGGAGGCTGCGGAAGCCAACGCAACAGTGCGGATGATCGTCATCCGAGGCGCGGGAGGTCTATTTTCTGGGGGGGCGGACATTCGAGAGTTCGCATTGGATGACATGGGCGGCCAGCCAAGTTTTCAGGACCTAGTCAATCGGGTCGAGGCCTGTACCAAGCCGGTTGTTGCCGCCATTTCAGGCGCATGCATTGGCGGAGGACTCGAACTCGCACTGGCCTGTCATTTCCGCGTGGCAGATCACTCCGCGCGACTCGGACTGCCGGAAGTCACTCTTGGCTTGCTCCCCGGCGCGGGTGGAACCCAGCGCCTGCCGCGACTGACCGGCGCGGCCCGAGCGCTCGACATGATGATCTCTGGCCAACCCGTAACCGCCGAGACTGCGTTGGTAGCAGGACTGATTGACCATCTCGTGGATGATGGGATCGAGAATATCGCACAAACGTTGGCGGCGCAGACAACGCCTGCGCTTCGCCGCACCGGCGCGCTGCCGCCGCCCGCCGATGGCGCCGAGGCCGTGGCGGCCCTTCGCGCGCGCCTGCGCCCCGATGCGTTGAGTGCCGCTCCGGCTCGCATTTGCGATTGCGTGGCCGCCATCACACCCGACTATGTTCCGGGTCTGGCGGTGGAAAAGGCCCTGTTTGCCGAGCTGCTCGCCAGCGAAACCTCGCGCGCAATGCGCCATGCCTTTTTTGGCGAACGGCAGGTGGCGCGCATCCCGGGAAATCCTGCAAAGCCCGCGACTTTGCCGATCAGACAGGTCGGTGTTCTGGGCGGCGGACTAATGGGCACAGGCATCGCCATCGCGCTGCTGAATGCCGATCTCCCAGTTACGCTTGTTGAACCGCGTGAGGACGGTCTTGCCAAGGCGGTCGCGACAATCAGCCGGACCACCCGCCGCGACGCCGAAAAGGGCCGCATTTCCACCGAGACCGCCGACGCGCGAATCGCGAGGCTGACGCCGACCAACGCCATATCGGCGCTGGGCGACGCCGATCTCGTGATCGAGGCGGTGTTCGAGGATATGGCCGTCAAGCAGCAGGTCTTTGCCGAGCTGGATCGCGTAACCCGCGCCAATACTATCCTAGGGAGCAATACCTCGACACTCGACCTCGACGCGATCGCGGGGCTGGTTGCAGATCCGGGCCGAGTGGTGGGGCTACACTTCTTTTCGCCAGCTAACATCATGCGGCTGCTGGAAGTGGTGCGAGGGCGCGATACTCGCCCCGAAGTCCTTGCCACCGCCATGTCGCTCGCAAAGCGTATCGGCAAGGTCGGCGTTGCGTCAGGAGTGTGCGATGGCTTCATCGGCAATCGCATGTTTGAAGAGTATCTGCGTCAGGTCTGTTTTCTGCTCGAAGAAGGTGCTCTCCCGCGGCAGATAGATTCGGTACTCGAGCGCTGGGGCTTTGCCATGGGGCCATGTCGTACTATGGACCTTGCCGGACAGGATATCGGCTGGGCGAGCCGTAAGCGCCGCGCTGTCGAACATCCCGACCGACCCTATTCCGGAGTGATCGACCGCATTTGCGAATTGGGCCGCTTCGGACAGAAAACGGGCAAAGGGATATATCGGTATCCCGACGGACAAACGCCGGAAATCGACCCCGAGATTGATCACCTGATCGTCGCCTACTCGGCGGAAATCGACATCGAACGCCGCGAAATCGGGGACGTGGAAATCGTAAGTCGGTGCTTGCTTGCTCTGATCAATGAGGGCGCGCGGATCGTCGGCGAGGGCATCGCTTATCGCCCGGTCGATGTCGATATGGTGTGGCTCACTGGTTATGGCTTTGCCCGCGAACGCGGTGGCCCGCTTTTTCAGGCCGACGCCATGGGGCTCGCCCAAGTGCTCGATCGCATCTCGACCTTGACTGCGGGTCGCCATGGCTGGGCATGGACCCCCGCTCCCCTGTTGACGAAGCTTGCCGCTACCGGCGGAAGCTTCGCCGATCTCAACATCTAATTCGAACCGATTTGGAGAATGCACCTTGGTTGATGTTTATCTCGTTTCAGCCGTTCATACCGCCATTGGCAGCTATGGCGGCTCGCTCAAGGATCAAAGCCCAGGCGAACTGGCCGCTGTCCCGGCGCGCGCCGCGATCGAGCGGGCGGGTATCGATCCCAGCCAAATCGGCCGCGTCACGCTTGGTTCAGTTCTCTAGACCGAGCCGCGCGACGCATATGTCGCGCGCATCGCCGCCATCACGGCTGGCGTTCCGCAAGAAGTGCCCGCGTTCACCGTCAACCGGCTATGTGCTTCTGGCCTGCAGGCGATCATCTCGGCCGCCCACACCATCATTGCCGGCGATTGCGACGTCGCGCTGGCGGGCGGGGTCGATGTGATGAGCCGCGCTGCCTTCTTCGCGCCGGCGGTGCGCTGGGGCCAGCGTATGGGAGACGCCGCTCTGATCGATGAGTTGACCGGCGCTCTGTCCGATCCCTTTCACCAATACCACATGGGTGTAACCGCCGAAAACGTCGCCAAGCGCTACGGCATAAGCCGGGAAGATCAGGATGCTCTGGCGCTCGAAAGCCAGACTCGGGCAGCCCGCGCAATCGAGGAGGGCCGCTTCAAGGATCAGATTGTGGCGGTCGAGATCAAAGGCCGAAAAGGCACGGTCAACTTCGACACCGACGAGTATGTTCGCCGGGATGCGAAGCTGTCAGATTTCACTAGCCTCAGGCCAGCATTCCAGAAAGAGCACGGCACAGTGACGGCGGGCAATGCCTCCGGCATCAACGACGGTGCGGCGGCGGTAGTCCTCGCCAGCGGAGAAGCGGTAAGGGCTCATGGTCTGACCCCATTGGCCCGGCTGGTTGCCTATGGTTATGCCGGGGTAGATCCCGCATATATGGGAATCGGCCCGGTGCCGGCCACGCACAATGCATTGGCACGCGCGGGCCTCTCGGTGAACGATCTCGATGTAGTCGAGGCGAACGAGGCGTTCGCTGCGCAGGCCTGCGCCGTCGCACGCGAGCTCGGCTTCGATTCGGCGAAGGTCAATCCCAACGGCAGTGGCATTGCGCTCGGCCATCCGATCGGCGGCACCGGCGCGATCATCACCACAAAGGCTGTGCACGAACTTCACCGTACCGGAGGCCGCCTGGCGCTGACCACCATGTGCATTGGCGGTGGCCAAGGAATGTCGGCAATTTGGGAACGCACCTGACCCCAACGCACCCGATCATCCTTTCTGATAGCTATGGGATTGCCATGACGTTTGAACCACCTCTTACCGAACAGCGCTTCGTTCTTGACCACGTCGCAGGGTTCCCAGCGCTCGCCGCGCACGAGCAGTTCAGCACGGCTGATGCCAAGATGACCGACGCCATTCTTGAAGGTGCCGGCGCGCTGGCCGCAGGCAAATGGGCACCGCTAAATCGGCTTGGCGACACGGTGGGTGCCCAATGGTCGGATGGCTCAGTTGCGATGCCGGGAGGCTTTCACGACGCATATCATAGCTATGTTAATGGCGGGTGGGGCACGCTGACTGCACCGCACGAGTTTGGCGGGCAGGGCCTGCCGACTGCGCTCGGCATGGCCGTTTCGGAGAGCCTGGGTGCCGCCAACCTTCCCTCTCGCTTTGTCCGATGCTAACCGCCGGCGTGATCGAGGCGTTGGTGCACCACGGATCGCCGGAGCAACAGGAGGTCTACCTGCCGAAGCTAGGTTTCAGGGGAATGGGCCGGGCACCATGAACCTGACCGAACCGCAGGCGGGAAGCGACGTAGGCGCGCTACGCACGACCGCAACGCCAGCCGGAGACGGCGGTTGGCGAATTAAGGGCACCAAAATCTTTATCACCTTCGGTGAGCATGACCTGACCGATAACATTATTCACCTTGTCCTCGCCCGCACGCCCGGCGCCCCAACGGGCACCAAGGGCATTTCTTTGTTTCTCGTGCCCAAGGTGCTTTCCGACGGCACCCGCAACGATCTGCGTTGCGCGTCGATCGAACACAAACTCGGAATTCACGCCTCGCCTACATGTGTGATGATCTATGGCGATCATGACGAATGCCAGGGGTGGTTGATCGGTGAGGAGGGGGCTGGCATGCGCGCCATGTTCACGATGATGAACAACGCCCGCATCAATGTGGGTCTTCAGGGCGTGTCGGTAGCCGAACGCGCGACGCAGGCTGCGTTTGCATATGCGCGCGAGCGGGTGCAATCGGCACGCGTCAGCAGCGGCTCGCCCACGCCTGTGACAATTATCGAGCATCCCCATGTGCGCCGCATGCGCGCGCAAACAGAGGCTATCCGCGCCCTGCTTTATGCGTCGGCAGCGGAAATGGATCGCACGCGTCTGGGCATCACTGGCATCCAGGCGGCGGATCTCGTCGGTCGCAAGCTAACCGGAAATAACGGTGCAGCGATGAAAGCCCTCGTCGCCGATGTGCAAACCGAAGCGCAGGACCTGGGCTTGATCCGACTGGCCAGTAAGGTTGCCGACTTGGCCCAATGGTTACTCGCCGCGCCGATCTACGACCGTCTGGCCGCCAGCGCGCCCTTTCTCACGATGACGTCGGTAATGGTCTGCGCCTGGCTTATGGAGCGACAGAACAGGGCGGCAGCGCAAAGTGCATCCGACAATGGCCGGACACCTTTCCTGCGATCCAAGCTGGCTACCACGCAATGGTATCTTGCCCATATCGTTCCCGAGGCGCTGGGTCTCAACGCGCAAGTTCGAGCGGGAGCGACCTGTCTGTATGAATTTGAGTAATAGATGTCCGGCACCGGCACCGCTGTCCCATAAGCGTCGTCGAGGCCAGAGTCGGACTTCAGCTACGTTGTAATTTGGAACGAAGGCCGACGTTTCGATGTCGCTCATCAATCGAGGGCCAAGCCGTTAGGAGCTTCGCCGCAGCTGAAACGTTTGACGTTTTCAACAAACTGCTTGGCGAGTTTATTCATCATGTCGATGCTCGCCGCTGCTGTATGGGGCGAAAGCCGAACTCTGGGGTGGGTGTAGAAACGATGCTCCTTGGGCAGCGGCTCGGGATCAGTCACGTCCAGCGTGGCATGACCGACTTTCCCCGCATCAAGAGCGCGAAGCAGCGCTTTATTGTCGATCAACGAACCCCTAGCGACATTGATCAGATGCAGGCCCGGTTTTGCTTTGGCCAACGTCTCCGCATTGATCATGTGCCTGGTCTGTTCGGTCGCTGGTGCCGCCAGGACCACATGGTCGCATGTCGCCAGCAACTCTTCGAGATCGGCGGCACGATGGACACCATCCGGCAACGGATCAGTAGACTTGCGCAGTACGCTGACAGTCATTCCGAAAGCCAAAGCGCGCGACGTCAGTTCGCGGCCGATATCTCCGAAGCCCACGATGCCGAGCGCCGAACCAGCTACCATCGGAACCCACTGCCTCTGCCAACGCTCTGCGGAATCAATCCACAACGCAGGAAGATTCTTCGTCACCGTTAGGATGGCCGCGAGCGCATATTCCGCCAGCGACGAGCCTGAAACATTGGGCGCTCACGTGACGATAACATCCTCAAGCATCCAGCTAGGGTAGCCGTCCAGACCGGACGAGGGCAAATGAACCCAGCGCAACCGGAGGGCCATCCGACCGGTCGGGGACTTTGCCTGTGGCCGGGCTGAAAGTTCACAGGCATGGCCAGCAGGATTTCGATTCCGGGGGGAAGCGTGGACTCTGCGGCAAAAGAAACCGGCAAGAATCTCAGAAACGGGGCATGACGAAACATCTCTTCGGTGACCGACCGGCCAAACATGCTGGCAACGGTCACGATTCTAGTGCTCACCATTGAGCGGTTTCCTCATTCCCTTCGCTCTCGCCCTTTATAGTGCCCAAGATCAGGCCCACGCTTCGCGATAAAGCGACTGGATCGCATCGTGGTCTGGTATTCGGGGATTGTTGCCGGGAGAGCCGGAAGCCAGCGCCTATCCCCCCATCAACGGCAAGAGTTCGATCCAGCGCGCTTCATCAATCCCGTATGTTCTGGGGCTCGGGACTGAAAGCTCTCGGTTAGCATCGCGCAGTGCCTCGACAAGACACGCCACGGTCGACTGGTCTCCTTCCCCCGTTTCCGCCAGCCCCATCGCACGCGCGCAATCTGCGTAGCGACCTAGCGCCGAAGGTGCCGACCACGCCGTCACTACGGGCAGGAGCATAACGTTTGAAAGTCCGTGCGCGATATGGAAATGCGCGCCAAGCGGCCGGCTCATACCGTGAACCAATGCCACGGAGGAATTGGAAAAAGCGATCCCAGCCTGCAGCGAGCCGACCATCATCGCCTCGCGCGCGGGGCGATCAGCAGGATACTCGCATACGCGGCGCAGATTCGGCCAGATTGCTGCCATCGCGGCGAGCGCCATGCTGTCTGAGAAAGGGTTGGCAAGCCGGGAAACATACGCTTCGACGGCATGCGTGAGCGCATCGAGACCGGTATCCGCGGTAAGGCGCAGCGGCTTCGTTAGGGTGAGTTCGTAATCGACGATTGCTAGCACGGGCAGATAGGCGAGACCAGCACAAAGCATTTTCTCGTCGTTCGTCTTGTCCGTGATGATCGTAAACCGCGTCGCTTCAGAGCCTGTGCCTGCCGTTGTCGGGATCGCAATCACGGGAAAACCGGGTTCGTCTTCCTGATGCGGCGCCTTGCGCTCGCGCATGGTGCCACCTCGGGCGGCCAGGACGGTGACTGCCTTTGCCGTGTCGATCGGGCTGCCGCCGCCAAAGCCAATAATGCAATCATGACTGCCCCCGATGACAAAATCGACCGCCATGTTCACGGAAGCGACCGTAGGATCGGCGATAACGTCGCGATAAGCGCGTGCATCGATCCCGGCGTCGGCCAGGATCGTCAACAGCCGGTCGAGCGCACCATTGCTCCCCAGGAACCCGTCAGTCAGGATTGCAGGTGCCTTTAGCCCAAGTTGCGCCAATGCGGCGGGCAGTTCGTTCAGCGCACCGCCGCCGATCCGCATCGCGCGAGGAAGAAAGATTGCAGACATCGAGCTTGTCGTATCACGGCGACGATATCAGCCCTGAGGGCGGAGGAGATACTTTCCTCCGGTCGACCGTCGCATGAAAGCGCGGACGTTATCGGGCTGGAGCATCGTTTCGAAGGTCAATTCGTCAATATAGGAATTGGCGAAGGTGGTCGTGAGTTCGTCCGCAATGCGCTGCTTCAGCCGTGCCGCACCATCGGCGCCGAGTCTTGCGAGCGAATAGGAGAACAGCCACCCGCCGACCGACCAGGCATAACCGAACCAGCCGTCAATCACCACGGGCGCGCTGTCGAGCATGCCGTAGATATAGACCTGCTTGAACTTGCCCGATCCATAACGGTCGTAGCTAGTCATCTTGCGCAGCGCGGCCTTCTCCATCGCGTCGAGGACCTGCGCGGCCTGGCGGCCGCCGCCGATCGGATCGAACGCCAGCGTCGCGCCGGTCGCTTCCACGGCATCGATGAGCTGGGAGATGAAATCCGGATCGGACGAATTCAGGACATGCTCGGCCCCTGCGGAACGCAGGAGCGCCACCTGCTCCGCGGACCGGACCACGTTGACGAGTGGAACGCCGTCTTTGAGGCAGATGCGATTGAGCATCTGCCCGAGGCTTGACGCCGCCGCGAAATGCACAATCGCGCTGTGCCCTTCGGCCTTCATGGTTTCCACGAAGCAAAGCGCCGTGAGCGGGTTGATGAACATCGCCGCGCCCTGTTGCGCGGTCGCGCCTTCCGGCAAGGGGATGCAGTCGGCCACCGGGAGCTTGCGATATTGGGCATACATTCTGCCACCGAACGTACCCACCAGCTTACCAAGTAAATGCTCAGCACCAGATCCCGCCACCACCACCGTGCCGGCGCCCTCGTTGCCGCCAACCAGGGGCTGGCCGATACGCGCTGCCAGCCCACCCATCGCACCGGCCGGAATGCGCGCGGTCAGCACCGGGCCAGCGTCCGTTTTTCCGCTTTCGAGCGTCGAAAGATCCGCCGGACCGAAGACGTTGGCGAGATCCGACGGGTTGAGCGGTGACGCTTCGATACGGACGATGATCTCGCCCGCGGCCGGATCTGCCCAATTGCCCTTGGCCAGATCCAGAGTCAGAACTCCTTCCGAGGAAACGGTCGACTGCAACTGTAGGCCAGCAAAAGCTTGCGTCATTTCAAAATCCTTCGATGGGTCTGGAGTTCATGGCAAGTCCGGGAAAGGTTCGACGCTTCAATCCACCAGGCGCTGGTTTGCAAACTCCGCGTCCTGCCGCCATTCGGTGATGCTGGCGCCGCGGTATTCGACGATCGGAAGACCGGCCAGGGCATTCACGATATGCACCAGCGTCGGCAGCTCTTCGAAGGACGAACGTATGAAGCGGAGCTGGCCCTGCGCCGTCTTGTGATCGAGCAATTCGACATGCGGGGACGGTGGCGAGAGCGTCGGCCCGGCGAAATCCGCCACCCCGGGCCGACCGATCGCCGGGACATAGCGGTAGTGCAACAGGCCGTCGCCTTCGCGGTTCGGCAAATCGCTGGATGGCGCGATATCCGTCAGCTCCATCTCGAAAAAGCGGTGGCGCTGCCAGCTTGCGGCGTAGCGCTGCCGGTCTTTCGAGATCGCCGGTTGATCGATTTCGCAATAGAGCTTGGCATATCCGAGCTCCTCTCGGCCGGTGATCATCGGATCGGCCATGTTCTCCCATAGGACGGAGAGATAGGGGCCGCGTACCGTCTCCGTCCGGCCCTTGCAGACGACGGGAAACTTCACACCCAGGCTGTTGTACCCGCGCCCCGCCAGCCAGGCGAGCTCGGTGAGGAACAGCAATTCGACCGTGACGACCGGCTCCCCGTCGAGGCTCATGCCCGGCGGCAGAAGCGCCTCCAGCTTGTCGGCATCGGTGAGGAACCGGGTCGAGACGCCTTGCACGCGCGCCATGGGATCGACGACGCGCGCGCCGCCCACTTGCTGGCGCGGGCCGGGCGCCGGGCCGAACGACACCGGCATGCGGTATCGGATGTTTTCCAGGAACCGCATCAGTCGATCACCTGGCCGACGCATTCTCCAAAGCCGATGCTGCGATATCCGTCGCGCGCGCAGCGGCCGCGGAACGTCACCACGTCACCGCCCTGCAAATAGGTACGCGTTTCTCCATTGGGCAAGTGGATAGGGTTGGCGCCACCATATGTCCGCTCCAGCAAACATCCGGATTGCGCGTCTTCCGGGCCGGATGCCGTCCCCGCACCGATCAGGTCGCCAGGATCCTGCGCGCAGCCCGTCACCGTCTGCGCCGCGATCATCTGCGCGACCGACCAATAGAAGTGATTGGCATTGGTCGAAATGATCGCAGTCGCCTCTTCGCTGTTTCGGCGCATGGCGTCCGTTTGCAGCAGCGCCGTCATCGCGATGTCGAAGCCGCCGCGCGCCATGTCTGCCTCGTCGTCGAGGAATGCGGGGCGAGGATCCTCCGCCAAGCGCTGCGGCAGCGCACAGCGGAATGGCTCGAGCGCATCGGGGGTGAGCACCCACGGAGAAATCGACGTGCAGAAATTCTTGCAGATGTTCGGCCCGAGCGGGGCGAACTCCCAGAATTGCAGATCGCGCGCCGACCAGTCGTTCAGCAGGACGAAGCCGGCCACTTGCTCGCTCGCCCTGGCGACCGGAACCGGCTCGCCGATCGGGTTGCCCGCGCCGATGAAGAAGCCGAGCTCCAGCTCGAAGTCGAGCTGGTCGGTGGGGCCGAACTCGGGCGTGGCGCCGGGCGCCAGCTGGCCCTTGTTGCCGGACGGACGACGGACGGCCTGGCCGCTGACGCGGACGGTCGAGGCGCGGCCGTTATAAGCCAGCGGCTGCCATTTATAGTTGATGGGGATTTCGTTGGGCAGGCTCATGATGCGGCTGCACCGCGCGATGTGATGCACGCTGGCGACATAATCCGTATAGCTGCGGATGCCGCCCGGGAGCAGCATCGTGCATTCCGTCATTGGGTGGAGATAGGATTCTCTGCGCTCGCCCGGCAATGTCGCGCTCCCACTGTCCAGCAGGTCGAAAACCTGGTGCCGTAGGCTGGTCAGCGCCTGCCGCCCCATCGCGAACAAGGGATCGAGACTCTCGGCGGCAGCCAGAAAAGCGAACGTGCCATCCAGCAGGTCGTCCTGCGCGGCGCGGGAAAGATTGAATACCTTGTCGCCGATCGCCACGCCGCAACGTGCCGGGCCGTCGGCGACACGGAAAATTCCAAGCGGCAGGTTTTGCAGCGGGAAGTCAGTCGTCGCGTCATTGGCCGAAGCGACCCAGCTCCTGCGTGCCGCTTCGTGCGTATAGTCCATAAATCCTCCAGAAAACTACCGTTTTTGTGCGAATTCGTAAATGCGTGATTAGACCGGCTATGCGTCAGCCGGGTCCATGGCCCGCGTTTCGAGCCCCCAAAGCGGCGCCCAGGTGGCACGGATTTCGCGCTCCGAAATCTGGCCGAACTTCGCGTAGATCGCATCGCGCGAGGCCGAGAGGGCAGCGTGGCCCGCAGGCCAGTCGACGCCGACGAGCCTGCCGCCGCGCTTGCGAGCGATACCGTCAATCCAGACGGAATCGACGTCCGCCGCATCCGCGTAGAAGACCAGCGCCGCGACGGGATCGAATACGGGGCTCATATGAACGCTGTCGGTGCGGGTCAGGATGATGTCGGCGCGCTTGCCCGGCGTCAGGCTCCCCGTGATCGTCTCCAGACCCATCACGGTCGCGCCGCCGATGGTCGCGAATTCGAGCATCTTGCGCGCGGCATAGCGCGACGCCGCCGGCAGGCCGGCATTCGCATGCTCGAAATGGCGGAAGCGCATGGCCTGAAGCATCAGGCGCATCTGCGCGAACATGTCGCCCGCAAAGTTCGATGCGATATCGATGCCGAGCGAGGGCGTGCTGCCGCTCGCCGCTACGCGCTCCAGCACGGGATAGCCCATGCCCATCTGCAATTCGGTCTCGGGCGTCGTCGACAGCCAGCCGCCATGGTCGCGCAACAGGACCAGGTCCTCATCGGTCAGGTGCGCGCCGTGCACGAACAGCAGATCGTTGCCCAGCTGGCCGTGCTCGTGCAGGATCGGAACCATCCGGAAATGCTCGTTCACGCCCACGCCCGCGTGCATGCTGATCACGGCAGGATCGAGCGTGCGCGCCCAGGCCAATTCCTCCAGCATCGGCTCGGCCAGCGCGGCGGTCGGGAATTCGCTCGAGGCGATCCCGAAGCGGACCAGACCGTCGTTGGACGGGAAATATTTCTCGCGCACGCGTGGAGCATTGCGCCGGTGGAAATCCTCCAGCGGGCCGGCAATGTCGTTGATGATCGCCTCAGGGGTTAGCAAATCTCCGGGCATGTATTTCGGGTTACGATATGCGCCGTAGCAGAACACGCCGCGAATCCCCGAATCCAGCATGCCCTTGGCCAACGCATCGGAATGTTCGGGCGTGATCTGTAAATGGCTATGATCGACAATGGAAGTGACGCCGGCATTGATGGCGTCGAGCGTTCCGAAGTAATTGCCAAGATACGCATCTTCCGGCGTGTAGCAAACGGAGTACATGCTTCGCATGAGGCAGATATAGTCGAACAGGCTCCAGTCTATTGCCACGCCCTTTAGCTGCGTCTGCCAGACGTGCCGGTGTGTATCGACGAAGCCCGGGCTCGCGATCATTCCTTCGGCATCGACGGTCTCGGCATCCCCCACTTCTATAACTGGGGCAACACCAACGATGCGGTTTCCCTCGATCAGAATGTCGCCACGCGGCAGATCGCCGATGGCGAGATCCATGGAGACGATGGCGGCGCCACGAATTAGCGTTCTACGCATTTCCATTCAGCCTTCCTCTCACCCTTGGCCTCAAGCGCGGACGTTCCGCGGATTGAACCGTTCGCAACCGAAACGCCGGAAAAAGCGGATAGCCAACCAGTTCTTTCAATCGGTTGGTTGTATTGATGAACATTGTGGTGTTATGAGTCAAGTGCGTTGCCGCAGGTCAACTCTAATATCGTAGCTTGTCCGGGCGGAGCACAAGCCTGTCGGCATGTCATTCAACCGATTGATATAATGCTGTAGGAGAGGAATATGGCTGCGGAATATAGTAAGGGGCTGAGGGATCTGGGCAGCGGCAGTTGGGCTTGGCTACAGCCCGATGGAGGCTGGGGTTTTTCCAACGCCGGCCTGATCGTCGACGGCGGACAATCGCTATTGGTCGACACGCTCTTTGATCTGGCATCGACTGCCGAGATGCTTGCGGCCATGCGCGATGCGTCGCCCTCCGCAGCGACGATCGACATCCTCGTCAACTCCCACGCCGACGCCGATCACACCTTCGGCAACCAGCTTGTGCGGGGCGCACGCATCATTGCCTCGCAGGAGACCGCGCGCGAATTCACGGGGCTGACACCAGACAAGGCGCAGGCCATGGTCGAAAATGCCGAGGTCCTGGGCGAAGGTGCAAAGTATGTCGCGGGCTTCGTTCGCGGCAATGGCTTTGATTTCACCGGCGTCGAGTTCACGCCGCCCACGGAAACATACGATCGCCGCCACGCCCTCAAGGTGGGCGACAAGGATGTGCTTCTCTACAATGTCGGCCCGGCGCATACCGCCGGCGACACGCTGGTCCACAGCGTTCAGGATCGGGTCGTCTTCACGGCAGACATCCTGTTCATCGGCGTGCATCCGGCGATCTGGGAAGGGTCGATCCAGGGCTGGTCGGCCGCTTGCGATCACATCCTGTCCCTCGACGTGGACCTGGTCGTGCCCGGACACGGCCCGGTGACGGACAAGCAGGGGGTAAGAACCTTCAAGCGCTACATCGAAATCCTGGAGACGGAAACACGCAAGCGTTTCGAGGCGGGCATGTCGGTGGAGCAGGCGGCGGCCGACATCGCCTTTCCACCGCCCTATGACGACTGGCTGCTGCCGGAGCGCTTGGTCGGGAGCGTCAACTTCCTCTACCGCGAATGGGGCAACCCTGACGCGCGGACGGACTTCCTCGAGATTTTCGGTCTCGTCGCGAAAATGGCCGCCGACAACCCGGCGGTGGCGGCCTGCGGGTGCTCGGACAGCAACCACCAGCATTGACCGACCCCGTGGTTCCCCAGCCGCCCCGGCCCTCATTCGCTCCGCCCGACCAGTCCGGGCGAAGGATGAAGATCTGGCATCTGAAAGGAAAAGTGAATGACGAAAGTGATCGTGATGAACGAAGTCGGCGGCGCCGACAAAATGCAGGTGGAGGATTGGGATGTGCCCCCGCCCGGCGCGGGCGAGATCAAGGTGCGGCATGAAGCCATCGGCCTGAACTTCGTCGATGTGCTGATCCGCGAGGGCCATTACGATATTCCCACGCCCTTCGTGCTGGGACAGGAAGCGGCGGGCGTCGTCACGGAGGTCGGCGCCGGCGTCACGGAATTCAAACTCGGTGCCCGCGTCGCGTACATGGGTGCCACGGGCGCCTTCTCCGAAGAACGGAACGTCGCCGCCTCGATCGTGTTTCCTATTCCCGATGGCGTCGATTTCGACACGGCCGCCGCGATCACGCTGAAGGGCATGACGGTCTATTATCTCTTCCACATGACGCACAAGCTCCAGCCGGGCGAGACGATCCTGTTCCATGGCGCAGCGGGCGGCGTCGGGCAGATCGCGGTCCAATGGGCAAAGCATATCGGCGCCACCGTGATCGCGACCGTGAGCTCCGAAGAAAAGGTCGCGCTCGCGCGTGAAAGCGGGGCGGATTACGTCATCGACAACAAGACCGAGAATTTCGTCGAGCGCGTGAAGGAGATCACCGGCGGCAAGGGCGTAGACGTCGTTTACGATTCCGTCGGCAAGGACACGTTCCAAGGCTCGCTCGATTGCCTGCGCACCTGGGGCCTGATGGTCAATTTCGGCCACTCGTCCGGCCGCGTCTCGATCGACGATATCTTCGACACCCTGGCGCCCAAGGCCTTGTATCTGGCGCGCCCGATCCTGCCGACGCATTACACCGACCGCCAGGTCGCGCTGAAGGCTGCCGCCGCCATGTACGATCTGGCCGCCAAGGGCGTCCTCAAGATCAAGGTCGGTCAGCGTTTCCCGCTTACGGAAACCGCCAAGGCGCATGTCGCCTTGGAAAACCGCCAGACCATCGGCTCGACCATCATCGATCCGCGGTAACGAGAAAAAGCAGGCCCGGCATCCAGCGCCGCGCCTGCTATCGATGCGCGTTTTCGTCCTCGCTCGCATCGAACGTCGTTCGGCTGTCGCATATCGCCGCGCGATGCTCGATCGCCCAGGCCGCAAGCGCGCGCACGGGCCCGGCAAGGGACCGCCCGAGCGGCGTCAGCACGTATTCGACCTGGGGCGGCTTGCTCGCGCGGACAGTGCGATCGACCAGGCCATCCCGTTCGAGGTTCCTGAGCGTGCGGGTGAGCATCTGCTGCGAGATTCCGGGCACGCCCCGCTTCACGCCGTTGAAGCGCTGCGCGCTGTCATGCAGCACGACAATGATCTGCACCGACCATTTGTCGCCGATGCGTGACAGGACGTCGCCGACGCCGGTGCAATCGGGCAGCACAGTCGGCCGCAAAGGCATCTCCATGTGACCTAGTCTCCAAAATATGCGTTCTTGTGCCGCGCCCGCGATCCCATAACTAGAGCTGGTCTACAATGTAGACCATCGGCCCGCCAGCGTCATGGCAGGGGTCGGCGGTCGCCCGCCAAGGAGTTGCCTATGCCCGGCCCGTGGATTCCGCGCGACGCCAACATGGACTCGCCAGTGCCGATCCTTTCGGTGCGCTCGATCCGGATTCCCGGCGGCAACCGTGGTGAGGACATTCAGCTTCGGATATCCGCGCCCGTTGCGGGAACGGGGTTGCCGGTCGTGCTGTTCTCGCACGGATTCGGATCCTCGATGGACGGTTATGCGCCCCTTGCGGACTATTGGGCAGCGCACGGTTTCGCGGTCGTGCAGCTCACGTACCTTGATGCGCGGCGGCTCGGCCTGGCGGAGGATGATCCACGGCGACCGGCAATCTGGCATCCGGGTCGCGGACGCAAAAACGGTTATCGATCGTCTGGCCGATATCATGCACCAGGTGCCCGGCCTGCCAGATCGCGCCGATATCACCCGCCTCGCCGCCGTCGGCCATTCGTTCGGCGGGCAGATGACCAGCATGCTGCCGGGCGCACGCATGGCGGCGTCAGACGCGGACGAGGATATGTCCGACACCCGCGTCGCCTGCGGCATCCTGCTGGCGTCAGGCGGCCGGGGCGGCAGCGACCTGAGCGACCTTGGACGACGGGCCACGCCGTACCTCGACACGGCGTTCACGCACATGGATTGCCCGACATTGATGGTCGCGGGCGATGCCGATCGATCACCGCTCACCGTGCGTGGTCCCGACTGGTTCTACGATCCCTTCTACCTGTCGCCCGGCAGCAAGGCGCTTCTCACGCTGCATGGCGGCGAACATATGCTCGGCGGCATATCGGGCTATGAGGTCGTGGAGACCAGCGACGAAAATCCAGATCGCGTAAGGCTGGTCCAGGACGTGACGCTCGCTTACCTTCGCCGCAGCTTGCTGGGTGAGGAGGATCGCTGGGCCGCGCTGGCGCCTGGCAGGGATCCGCAGGGATCGCTGCTTACGGCGAGTGGCTGACAATCCTGTGTCCCCGGTTCAGTGCGCGTGGCCGCAGCCTGCGACGTGCTGCCCGGCGAGGCATCTTGCCCGCCGGTCCGCATAGCGCGCCACCATGCCGAACACTTCCATGTAATCGTTTTCGGCAAGCGGGCTGCCCCACTCCCGGTAAAGGAAATTGACGCTGCCGACGATCCGCTCGGGGACAATCCACGCGTCGAACGGCGGCTCGAAGCGGATGTCGGCGGCGGCTTGCTCGACGCTCATGCCCGCCTCGAAGCGCAAGCGCGTTTCGTGCTCCACGGTCTGGAGATATGTCTTGAACAAAGCCACTCCGGCCTTGTCGGTCAGAGGGCCGTGACCAGGAACGATCACATCCACATCAAGCCCGAGGATCGCGTCGCAGGCTTCCACCCAGCGCGACAGCGAGCCATCCCAGATCGCCGGATGCACGCCGAGAAACAGGATGTCGCCGGTATAGACGACGCGGTCGGCGATGGAATGCACCAGCGTATCGCCAGCCGTATGCGCCGGCCCGACGTTGATCAGGCGCACGTCCTTGTCCCCCACCTTGACCATCGCTTCCCGGTCGTAGCTTTCAGTCGGCGGCGTCAGTGTGATGTCGCTGAACGTGAAGCCATGGTCGCGGATGAACCCGGCGACATATTTCGCGCCGTCTCCCATGAAATCGGCGTTTTCGATGATACGCTGATGTGTCTCGGGCGTCACCTTGAAGAATTCATCGACCGTCGCGGCGGACGCGATGATCCGGGCGCCGCTGACGAGCTGATTTCCGAAGGTGTGGTCACCATCCGCGTGCGAATTGACAAGAATATCGATGGTGCGAGCTGCAGGCGTCGTGTCGCGCATCCGGGCAAGCATCTCGCGCGTCATCTTTAGGTCGTACAAGGTGTCGACAAGCATCGAGCAGCCGCCGTCGGTGATCAACCCGGCGTTGCTCCACCCCCAGCCACCATCGGGCTGAAGCCACGCCCAGCAGCCATTGGCGAGCTGAAACATGCCTTTTTCATACGTTTGCGTCACAAATATCTCCAAGAAGTCTTGGCTAGTCCAACATCACCGTGAACCGGGCATGCGAGGCGGCAAGCCGCTTCGCTTTCGCGGCTTGGTACGCGGGCGAGTGGTACCAGCGGTCGAACGCTGCCTCGTCCGCAGCGCGGATCAGAACCATACGTTGTCCCGGTGGCTCGCCCTCGATGGCGCGGACGTGATCGGAGATGGCCAGAATTTCGATATCGTCATGCCCGGCGAAGGTCGCGTGGGCATCCGCCTCATATTCGGCATAGAGGCGCTCGTCGTGTTTATCCATGGCGCTGACGATGTAGATGGTCATGCGTTATCCGATCGAATCAAAGAGTTACGTTCCTGCAAGTGGCCCGCGCGGTGCGTGACAATCCTTCGCGCTCGCCTCACGCGAGCGCCGGCAGGATCTGGGCGGAGCAGGCTCCGAAGCCGATCGGGACAAACCCGTCACGGCTGCACCGGCCTGTAAAGCTGACCTCGTCGCCATCCTCGAGGAACATCCGCCGTTCGCCGTTGGGGAGAACGAGCGGCTCCCGCCCTCCGACCGACAGTTCGAACAGGCTGGCGTAACTGGCCTGATCAGGTCCGGAGATCGTGCCCGTGCCGATCAGGTCTCCCGGCATCAGGCAGCACCCTGTGACGGACTGCTGCGCCACCATCTGCGCGCAGGTCCAATAAAGATAGCGCGATCCGGTTTCGAGCAGATGGGCCGCCGGTGCGCCCGCCGCGCGCATGGCGGCGGTGGACAGCGTCGCGGTTAGCGTGACGTCGATGCCGCCGCATTCCTGATCCGCTGCCCCATCCAGATAGGCCGGGACCGGCCCCGCGCCAGGCAGGCGTTTCATCGGCGCGATCCGGAACGGCTCCAGGGCGTCGGCGGTGACGACCCAGGGGGAAATCGAGGTGCTGAGGCTCTTGGAATTAAAGGCCCCGAGCGGCGCCATCTCGAACAACTGGATGTCGCGCGCCGACCAGTCGTTGAGCAGGCAATAGCCGACTACCTGGTCTTCTGCCTGATCGATCGCCACCGGCTCGCCGACGGGATTTCCGGGGCCGATGTAGAATCCCATTTCCAGTTCGAAATCGAGCCATTCGCAGGCACCGAAGCTTGACTGCGGCTGACCGATGGGCTTGCGCATCCCGATCGGCCGACGGACATTTTCCCCGCTTACGCGGACGGTGGATGCACGCCCGTTATACCCAAGCGGCATTGTGTGATAATTGGGCGGAAGCGGGTTCTCGCCTTGCCCAAGAACGTCCGCGCAACGAATTGCATGATGAATGCCGACGTAGAAATCGGTAAAGCTGCGAACGGACGTCGGCAGGAGCAGGGTGCAATCCCGCATCGGGTGCAGCAGGCTGCCGTCGCGCCGGTCATTGTCCTCACGGAGCAGCGCGAACACGGCATGACGAAGCGCACGCATCGCTGGGCGCCCGAGCGCGAACAGACGATCGAGGTTTTCAACCGACAGCGTCGCGGCCGCTGGACCTTCGATCAACTCGCGCTCCGCGGCCAGCTTCAGATCCAGAATCTGATCGCCGATCGCCACGCCGCAACGCGGACCTGCCGACCCAGTCGAGAACACGCCAAGCGGCAGGTTCTGGATCGGAAAATCGGCCCCCTCCCCATTGGCGGCTTCGATCCAGCTCCTGGCTGCGGCGTCATGCGTATGATCGAGAGCCACAGTCATGCCCCCGCCGTGGCAAGCGGAAGCTCGATGGCGGGCATTTCGATCTTCCAGAGGGGCGACCAATAGTCCCGGATCTGCTGCTCGGGAATCTTGCGGAACTTCTCGTAAATGCCGTTCCGCGAGGTCACCAGGCTGGAGCGGACGGCCGACCAGTCCAGCCCCGTCAGCTTGCCGTGCCGCTTGCGCGCCACGCCATCGACCCAGACGGAATCGATGTCGCCCGCATCGGCATAGAAGACTAGCGCCGCGATGGGATCGATGACGGGGCTCATATTGACGCTGTCCATCCGCGTCAGAAGGAGATCGGCTTTCTTTCCGGGCGTGATGCTGCCGGTGTAGCTGTCCATCCCCATCACCCGCGCACCACCGAGCGTGGCGAATTCGAGCATCTTGCGCGCCGCATAGCGTGACGCGACCGGGAGGCCCGCGTTCGCGATCTCATAATGGCGGAAGCGCATGGTCTGGAGCATCAGGCGCATCTGCGCGAACATGTCGCCCGCGAAGTTCGAGGCGATGTCGATGCCGAGCGAGGGCGTGCTGCCGCTTTCCACCACGCGCTCCAGCACGGGATAGCCCATGCCCATCTGCAATTCGGTCTCGGGCGTGGTCGACAGCCATCCGCCATGCTGCTTGAGCAGCGCCAGATCGTAGTCGGTAAGGTGCGCCCCGTGAACGAAGAGGAGGTCATCGCCCAGCATGCCATGTTCGTGGAGCAGGGGAACGACGCGGAACCCTTCGTTCACACCGAACCCGATGTGAATGCTGACGAGCGCGGGATCCAGCGTCCGTACCCACGCCATCTCCTCGAGCACCGGCTCCGGACCTGGCGACACGACGAACTCGCTCGCGGCGATCCCGAACCGCAGCAGCCCGTCGTTTGACGAAAAATGCTGGTCCCGCACACGCGTCGCATTGACCTTGTGAAACTCTTCGAGCGGGCCGGAGACTTCGTCCACCACCTGCGCAACTGTGAGCGTGTCGCCCGGCTTGTACTTGGGGTTGCGATACAGACCGTAACACATCACGCCGCGAATACCGGCGTCCTTCAGTCCCTTGACGAGCCCATCCGAATGCTCGGGCGTGATCTGCAAATGGCTGTGGTCGACGATCGACGTGATGCCGGCGTTGATGGCATCGAGCGCGCCGACATAGTTGCCCAGATAGGCATCGTCGGCTTCATAGCAGATCGAATACATCGACCGCATCAGACAGCTATAGTCGAACAGGCTCCAGTCGATCGCCACGCCCTTCAGCTGCGTCTGCCAGACGTGGCGGTGGGTATCGACGAAGCCGGGACTGGCGATCATGCCGGTCGCATCGATGATTTCGGCGTCGTCGGCCGAAATCGATGGCGCGACCTCGACGATGCGATCATCGACGATCAGGATATCACCGCGCGGAAGATCGCCGATCGCCGAATCCATGCTGACAATCGATGCACCACGGATCAGCGTTTTCTTTTGGCCAGACATCAAACTCTCCTCAAAACTGAAGTTGGACCGACAAGCGGCATGAGCAGGTCAACTCTTATGTTTCCGGCTGAGCCGCCCAATGTCATGTCTCCGCCACCGTGGCAGGGTCCACGGGGTCGGCAAGGCGGTGCCGAGACGAAGTCTCAGCGATCGTGCCCCATGCCGCCGACACCGGCGGATTGGGCAAGAGCATCAGAACGGCCGCTCCGGATATCGTGCCGATTGTCGACGTGATGAGCGCAGCGCCGTATCCACCGCCGAAATCGGCAATCCAATTGATCAGCACCGGGCTGACGCCCGCCGACGTGATCAGGCAGGCATAAGCCAAAGCGTACAGTCGTCCGAAGCTGTCGAGGCCAAAATACCGGGAAAGGAGATAGGCCATCACGTCCAGTTCTGCGCCGATGGTCAGGCCGATGCCTAGCGCAGCGATGCACAAAAGCACCGGGTCGGATTGAAGCAATAAGGCGCAGGCCAGACCGGAAACGAAAGCTGTGCAAGCGGCGACGCGCTGCGCGGGGAAGTGGTCGAGGGCCCACCCCGATCCCAACCGCCCGGCCAGCACGGCCACGCCGATAAGCGCCTGGATCTGCGCTGCTTCGCCTCGGCTGAAACCGCGCTCCCGCAGCAACGTGATCAAGTGGAGTATATATCCTCCACAAAACACCGCCGGGGCGGCAAAGCCCAGAAGCATCATCCAGAAGAGCGGGCGCCGCAACGGCGCGTAGCCGCCCGCTCTGGCGCGGCTTTGGGACTCATCTGTGTTGCCCTGCGCCTCCGGCATCGTGCCGTCGCTCCTAGTCAGAAGCACGCCGCCGCCTCCAAGTAGAAGCACAAGCCCGGCCAGCGCGAAATAGCCCCCTCGCCAACCAAGATGTTGGATCACGGCCGTCATCCAGACCGGACCGGCGATCGCGACCACACAAAGACCGCTGATCAGCACGCCGAGCGCCAGCACGCGCGATCGATCGAAGCGCGCAGTCACCATTCTGGCAAAGCCAGGCGGCGTCGTACCGACGCCCAACACCGCGAGAATGAAGATGCCCGACGCATAGGACGGAAAGTTCGCCCGGATCAGACCAAGCAAGGCAAAGGCCGCCGCTTCACCCACGACAGCAACGCTAACGATCCTCAGGGCGCCATAGCGGTCCATCAAGGCACCGACGAACGGGGCGCTCACGGCAATCGTCGCGCACAAGATCAGGGTGGCAAGCGACATCTCGCCGCGCGTGAAGCCAGCATGCTTCGCGAGTTCAGGCACGAAAGCGCCACTGGTATAACTATGCAGCCCGAACGTGCCGATGGAGGCGGCGATGGTGCAGCCCGCGAGCGTCCGCCAATGCTGGCGAAAATCGCTGGCCATTTCCATCGGCATCCTCGCTTTCATTTCATACCGGTCAGACGTGCCGGGCTGCGGCCAAGCTGCCAAGGGGGCGGGCCAGAAATCTGCGACGGCGGTGCCGTGACCGGCCTGCGTGACAGGTCACGGCACCATGGCTTCAAAACTTATACCCGACTGTCGCACCCCAAGTGCGAGGTTCCTCGAGATAGCCATTCACCGGAAAGCCGACGAGCGAGGTGCTGACGTAGGAGTTGCCGATAATGGTCTTGTTGGTGAGGTTCTTCACGAACAGCGATGCAGTAACCTTGCTGTTATTGGACTCCCAGTTCAGGAACAAGTTGACGCGCGCATTCGCTGCCTGGCTCGTGGCATTTACGTTAAACGGCGTGAAAAAGACCTTGTCCCTCCAGCTCAACTCGCCACGTAGGGCGAAACTGCCCGCGTCGGTGGGAATTGTATATTGCGGCGCAATGAAAAAGGTGAAGTCAGGCGACTGCGAAAGCCTGTTTCCGTGCAGATTGAACGCCGGCAAATGCGTGGTGGGATCGAGCACACCCGATCCGTCGCCTGCCGGACGCGCAGCATCGGAGGAGATGTAATTGTCGAAGCGCGCGTGCAACCAAGCGCCGTTCAGTGTCACTTCGAACTGCGGCGTGATTTTGGCCAGAACCTCGGCCTCGAGACCATAGATGTTGGCCGTTGCGGCATTTTCGAGATTCAACACCGTCTGCACAACTTTACCGACCTGAAGATCCTTATACTTGTAGTGGAATCCGGCGAGGTTCAGTCGCAGGCGGCGATCGAGCAACGTCGACTTCAGACCCGCCTCGAACGCGCTGACCTTTTCGGGGTTGACCGGCGCCTGACCGGTGCCGAGGTTGTACGTTCCGGATTTGAAGCCTTTCGACCAGGAACCATACACCAACACATCAGGCGTGGCCTGATAGTCTAGAGCGATGCGCGGCGTGAATGACTTGAACCGCTTGCTCCGCTCAGGCAACGTGAACGGCGCGCGCGTCGCGGGATTGTAAGGCGTCAGGAAGTCGAAAAGAACCTGATCCTGGTTGGTCTTCTTTTCAGTGCTGTAGCGCGCGCCGAGCGTTAGACGCAGATTGTCAACCACTTCGTAGGTCGCCTGGCCGAACGCGGCGAGCGCGTCGGTCTTGATCACGCCGCCGCCGTAGAACCCCTGTACGAAAGTTCCCGGGAGAGGAAACCCGACGATGTGATTGTTAAACGGAATATCGATCGCGCCGGCATCGTTTTCATGAAAGTAATAGAGGCCGACGAGCCAGTTTAAACGGTCCGCTTTTCCGGAAAGCTGGAATTCCTGGCTCAACTGCCGATCCCGCTCGAACTGGGTGGTCGGCGCCAGCTTCGCACTCGTGGAATCGAGATCCGCTAGCGTGGTGTAATCCGTCCGCCGGAACGCCGTGAGCGAGCTCAACTGGACCGAATCCGACAGCTCGTAGCTGATCTTACCGCTCACGCCCCAGAACTTCACATTATTGCTGGGGTCGCTATCATTGCTAATGTCGCGGACGTTGGCCGGAACGGTGCCGCCCGACGTCAAACCTGTGGGAACAACCGGATTGCCGGCAAGGTCAAACCCGCCCGCGCCGAAATAGTGATACGCGCCCGAACGATCGCTTTCGCGAAAATAGTCCGCCTTGACATCAACCGTCAGTCGATCGGACGGCGTGAAAAGCAGGCTACCGCGAAAGCCGCGCGTGTTCTGATCATCGATTCGCGTACCCGTGACGATATTTCGGCCATAACCGTTGTGGTCCTGGGTTTGAAACGCGATTCGTGCCGCAAGCACACCGGGAATGATCGCGCCGCTGATGGCGCCTTCGGTCGTGACACGCGCATAATTGCCCACAGTCACTCGTGCGTACCCGCTCAGATCCTGCGTCGGGCTGCGTGTCGTGATGTTGATCGATCCGCCGGTGGCGTTCCGGCCGTAAAGCGTGCCCTGCGGGCCGCGCAGCACTTCGACCTGCTGGATATCATAGAAGCTCGACAATGCCGCGATCGAGCGTGAGATGAACACTCCATCGACATGGAAAGCGATACTACCTTCGGCACCTGCCGAGATGTTTTCCAGCCCGATACCGCGAAGTGCTATCTTGGCGACACCCAGTTGCTGCCCAAGATTAAGGTTTGGAACTACCGCCGTGACACCGGCCAGATCGGTAATCCCGCTACGCGCAAGCTCCGCTCCGGTAACGGCGGTCACCGCGACAGGGACTCTTTGCAGCGATTCCGAGCGCTTTTGAGCGGTGACGACTATGTCCCCGATCAAATTGTCGACGGGCGCCGCCGTCTGCGAGCTCGTGGATTCCGGGGCCGCAGCCTGCGCGTTCGCCGCCGTTGCGGCCCCGATCGCCAGCGCGGCCACACCTACCGAAGAAAATAGCCGGATCATATATCCTCCCCATTTCGAGGGCTCATTTATCCAAGCCCCACTTTCAACCGGTTGAATGATCTCAAGAGCGTGCGGTGTCAAGGCCATTTTTGTCACGGTGACGGCCACTGAGACGGAGAGAGTTTCCTGTTTCGAGCGGTTGGCAGGTGTTTTGCCTTTTCTTGCCGGCGCTTTTGCAGCATGAAACCAGGATGTCAGAATTGAAAATCGAAACGCAACTACGGCAACCAATGGACGAGAATGACACATCGAACATCAGAGACCGGCTGATCCGAGTCGCTGCGCGCCACTTCGCGGAGCATGGGTTCCAAGGCGCCAGTCAACGCGCGATCCAGCGCGAGGTCGGCGTCAATAATTCTACCGTAAACTATTATTTTGGCTCGAAAGAATCGCTATATTGCGCGGTTCTCGAAGAAGCGTTGTCGCGGATTCAAGCAACCCGCATCTCCGGGTTCCACAACATCCCCATTGATCTTAATCAGCATGATCACATTCGCGCGCTGATGACGGCTTATCTCGGGGCGCACTTGCGGGAATCGGGAAGTGAGACGGGTTACAACTACTTACGAATCGTGGCTAGCTTGCACCTCGTTGTGCCCGATATTGCCGTCACGCTGCTTCAGGATCGCATAGCGCCCGTCCGCGAACTCTATGTCGATGCACTCGCCAAGCTATTTCCCAATGTGTCGCGAAACCGTATCTATGAAATGTTGAGCCTGACGGTGGGCCTTGCTGCGCTGGCCCCGTTTCGCTTTGGAGCACCCCGGCTGAACGAGAAAACGATCAACCGAATGATTGATGAGGTCGTCACCATCTCGACGGCGGCATTCGAAACGCACTGCGACGTCCCTGAGGACGATGATTGACGGAAATGAGAACTGTGCCAGTGCCGCGCCAGATAGCAGGCATAAGTTTCCCGCTCCCGTCGCTTTTTACGTCGCAAAAGCTGCCACGTCAGGCTGATCCAGCGCGTCTCCGTCACTGAAAAGACGTTCGTCGGCGCGAATTTTGTCGAAATACCGCGACATGGCCTCGTCCTTCACGGGGCCATATCCCCGCACCGCAGAGACTTCGTCCAGCAGCCTGGTTGCTGCCGCAAGATTGTCGGCGGAAAGACGCGCGACCGTGCGATCGACAAGCGCCTCGTAATCCCGCAACAAGGCGCGCTCTCGTCGGCGCTCTGCAGTGCTGCCGAAGATATCGAGCGCGGTTCCGCGCAATCCCCGCATTTGGGCCAGCAGTCGTAGCGCCGGGAAAGCAAGCCACCAGGGAATTTCCCGCTTGCGTGGTCGGCCGTTCGCCGCCCGGCCAGGTAAAAACGGCGGTGCCATGTTGAAGCTCAGTCGCGCGCCGTCTCCGAACGTTTCTGACAGGCTCCGCCGCAGCACCGGATCCGTCAGCATCCGCGCCACCTCATATTCATCCTTGATCGCCAGAAGCCTCGCATAGTTCACCGCAACCACGCGTGAGAGCGCCTCGGACCGGGCGGCGGCCCGCTGCTCCGCTTCGTGGACGACCGCCATTTTATCGCGATACCGTTTGGCAAGGACGTCGTCCTGATAGCGCGAAAGATGCGCGGAACGATGGGTCACAATGTCTTCGAACGTCTGCGGAGTCACAGCGCGATCCGCCCGGTCGGCCGTGAGATGGTCCAAGCGGGCTGCGTCCGCGACAAGCACGCGGCCCAGGCGCATGGCCGTGATGTTGGCCTTTACCGCAACCCCGTTCAGCATAATGGCGCGTTCCAGCGCGACGGTCGATACCGGCAGCAGGCCGGATTGGGCGGCCATGCCCAGCAGGACGAGGTTCGCCGCCATCGTATCCCCGGTGATGCGGCGTGCCAGCGCGGCCGCATCGATCTGAATGCAACGGTCTTCGCCCGCGCTGGCGATGAGGCGCGCCATCAGGATTTCTGCCTCCGACGGGGCATCGCGGTCGCTCTGGAATGCGGCCGTCGGCATCACGAAGCTGTTGGCAAGAACGCGTGTGTGGCCATGCCGCAAGGTGGCGATTGCGTCGGACGAGAGCGCTGCGATCAGGTCGAAAGCGATCAGAAGGTCTGCCTCGCCGCGGCCGAGTCTTTGCGTGCGTATTTCGCCGGACGTAGCGGCAACCCGTATGTGGCTAAAGACCGCCCCATTTTTTTGCGCGAGACCGGTCATGTCGAACAACGAGACGGCTCGTCCCTCGACATGCGCCGCCATGGCAATCAACGCACCGACGGTGATAACGCCCGTGCCGCCGACGCCCGCAACCATGATGTTCCAGGATCCTTCGACCCGGCGCGGCTCAGGCAGGCCCTCAAACAGCGTATCGTCGATATCCGCGCCGCGGGGCCGAACAGGTTCGGCATCGCGCACGGTGATGAACGACGGACAAAAGCCGTCTGCGCAGCTATAATCCTTGTTACAGCTGGACTGATCGATCGTCCGCTTGCGGCCGAACGCGGTTTCCTTCGGCATGATGCTCATGCAGCTCGACTGGACGGTGCAGTCTCCGCACCCTTCGCAGACATCCTCCGCAATGAACATGCGCTTGGGAGGATCGGGAAGCTCGCCGCGTTTGCGGCGCCTGCGTTTTTCCGCCGCACAGGTCTGCTCGTAGATCAGGACCGTGCAGCCCTGCGTCTCCCGCAATTCGCGCTGGATGCGCTCGAGCGCGTCCCGGTGATGGATTGCGACGGCGGCGGGCATGGCGCGGTCGCGCCGGTGCAAATCGGGATTGTCGCTGAGCAGGACAACCCGCTTCACCCCTTCGTGAAGCACCTGGTGCGCGATCTTCGCGACCGATATTGGCCCATCGATCGGCTGTCCCCCGGTCATCGCCACCGCGTCGTTATAGAGGATCTTGTAGGTCATGTTGGCGCCGGACGCGACGGCGGCCCGGATCGCGAGCGTGCCGGAATGGTAATAGGTGCCGTCTCCCATGTTCTGGAACATGTGCGGCGTGTCGGTAAAAGGTGCCAGCCCCGTCCAGTTAAGACCCTCGCCGCCCATTTGCGTCGGCAGCAACGCTTTTTCGGGCGTGGCGAAGGCCGCCATCGTGTGACAGCCAATGCCGGTCATCGAGAGGCTCCCATCGGGGATCCGCGTCGATCGGTTGTGCGGGCATCCGGAACAGAAATAGGGCGTGCGCAAGGTAGGCAGCGTATTGCCCCCGGCGGGCGCCGCCCCGCGCCCCGGCGCGAGCGCATTGAATTCCACCCCGAGCCGTTTCAGGCGATCCGCAATGACCCGCGCGATGTCCTCGGGTTGTAGCGGCGTGACGGACGAGAGCAACGGAGCACCCGCCTCGTCCGCCTTGCCGATGAGGCGAGGCGCTGCTGGGTCGTTGACCAGCGCCGAGGCCGTCTGAGCCTCGATAAAGCTCCTCTTTTCCTCGACAATCAGCAACGTGTCGTGCCCGCGCGCGAATGCGGCGATGCTTTCAGCATCAAGCGGCCAAATGCAACCGACTTTGAATAGCGAGATGCCCAGAGCCGTCGCGCGCGCCTCGTCGATTTCCAACAGCGCCAGCGCCTGCCGCACGTCTCCGTAACTCTTGCCCGCACTCACGATCGCAAGGCGCGGCTCGGGCGCGCGAAATATCGTGCGGTCGATCCCGTTCGCGCGCACGAATGGTATGACCGACGGCAAGCGGTATTCCACTACGATCTGTTCGGCACGCAGCGGATTGAACGGTCGGACCTTCGCGTGCAGCCCTTCAGGCGGCACAGCAGGGATCGCGGGCATAATCGGCGCGAACGTATCGAGATCGATGTCGACAGACGCGGTCTGTTCCACAACTTCTGTTACGCATTTCACCGCAGCCCAGGTTCCCGAATGGCGTGACAATGCGAGAGCCAGCAAACCAAAGTGCAATATTTCGCCGACATCCGCGGGATAGAAGGACGGGATCAGGTTCGCCGCGATCGCCTGTTCGCTCTGGTACGCCACGGTGGAGGATTTGCCCGAGTGATCGTCGCCGTAGAAAAGCACGACCCCGCCGTTGCGATGGGCGCCCGCGTAATTGCCGTGCTTGAAGGCATCACCGGATCGGTCGACCCCGGGGCCTTTACCATACCACGCGGAATATACCCCATCGTAGCGCGCGCCGGGGACCTGATCGATCTGCTGCGTGCCCGCGATAGCGGTGACTGCCAAATCCTCGTTGACGCCAGGCTGAAACCGGATACCCGCCTGTTCGAGGCGTTTACCGACAGACCAAAGCGTGGTGTCCACGTTGCCGAGCGGCGAGCCGCGATACCCGCTGATATAGCCGGCCGTCCTAAGCCCGGCACACTGATCCAGCCACGCCTGCGACAAAAGGACGCGGACCAGCGCTTGCGTCCCGTTCAACAGGATGCGGCCGCGCGTGATAGCCCATTTGTCTTCTAGCGAAACGGGGGCATGTTTGTCCATTCGGTCTCTCCTGGGACCATCGTAATGCTTTGCGTAAAAGAGCGCTGTCATCCGGATGACAGCATCCTCGTGTCGTTTGATTTAGACCTTGCGCAGGGAGGAGCCTTTATGCGCGAAAATCGCTGGCACAATATCGAAGCGTTGCGGAGGGGCGCCCACCGTATGTTGCCGCGCCCCATATTCGATTACATCGACGGCGGAGCGGAAGACGAGGTGGCGCTGCGCCGATCGACCGCGGCCTTCGATCGGTACGAGCTGCTGCCCAGGATGCTCACAGACGTATCCACCGTCAGCACGGAAACCGAAATCTTCGGACATTGCATACCGTTTCCACTGATCCTTTCTCCCACCGGCTTGACACGCCTCTTCCACCACGATGCAGAGCTCGCGGTCGCGCAAGCCGCATCCGCTTCTGGCATCCCCTATTGCCTCTCCACTCTCGGTACGACGACAATAGAGGAGTTCGGGCACGCGATGCGGGCGCCGAAGTTGTTTCAAATCTATATTTTCAAAGACCGCGGGCTAACCGAGGAGTTCGTGGAGCGCGCGCGTGCCGGAGGCTACGATGGCCTGGTGCTGACGGTGGATACGCCCATGGCGGGCAAGCGGGAGCGCGATCTTCTGCACGGGCTTACCTTGCCGCCCCGGCTGACACCCCAAGGGTTCCTTGGGTTCGCCTCCAAGCCACGGTGGTCGATCCCCGCATTATTCGGTCGCAAATTCGATTTCGTCAACGTCGCGCACCGCGTTACTGCAATGTCTGGGGGGACAACGTCTCTGCAAGAATATGTCAACGGCCAGTTCGATCGCTCATTGACCTGGAAGGACGTGGATTGGCTCGCAGCGCGCTGGAACGGCCCGCTTGCGATCAAGGGCATCTTGCGATCGGACGATGCCCGTAACGCGGTTGATGCCGGTGCCGATATCATCATGGTGTCGAACCACGGCGGAAGGCAGCTTGAGTCCGCCGCCGCGCCGATCGATCAGATCGCGCCGATTGCCGATGCGCTGGGTGGACGCGCGAAAATCATCTGCGATGGCGGCATCCGGCGCGGTTCCCATATCGTCAAAGCGCTCGCGCTGGGCGCGGACGCCTGTTCCATCGGTCGCCCCTATCTCTACGGCCTCGCGGCTGCGGGAAGCCAAGGCGTTGAACGCGCGATCTTGCTCCTTCGTGATGAAGTTGAACGTTGCATGGTATTGAGTGGCGCGCGCAGCCTGGGGGAGCTGGACCGGAGCATCGTAGGGTTGAGCGCGTTCGCTTGACCAGTTCTGCCAAGTGGTTGATCATTGTCGCATGGCGCCGCGTTTTGCTCCTTTTGATATCGTTCAATGGTTACCCGAGGATACCGCACGCGCGCTGCTAGGCGCAGCCTGTCGGCGTCACGTGAAAGCAGGGGCGCTTATTTACGCCCAGGGCGATGAAGGACATGAAATGTTCCGCATCGTCTCAGGCTCCGTCCGCCTGTCGGTGATGGGTGAGGATGGGCGCGATTTGCTCTACCAGTTGTTCGGGCCTGGCGATTGCTTTGGTACCAGCAGTGTCATCGACGGCGAGCCGCGCCCGCAGACGGCGGACGCCCACGAAGATGTCGAGCTACAATTGTTAGATCGCACGACTATTGACCGATTACGGCTCACTCATTTCGAAATCAACAGCGCGCTGTTGAAGCTGCTGTCGCGGCACATGCGATTGCTTAGCGACCATTTTGCCGGTGCGACGCTCAACGAAGTCTCTTTCCGGCTGGCCCAGCGACTTACGGACATTGCCCAGACCTTCGGGGAGACGAATACGGAAGGCATTGCCCTGTCGACCCGGCTATCACAATCCGAACTGGCAGCAATGGTAGGAACGACACGGCAAACCGTAAACCGGATGCTGCAAAGGTTTCAGGAGCAAGGATGGCTGTCAATCCGCAACGGCGCGATCGTTCTCACCAACCTTCCCGCATTGGAAATCGCGGCGCACAGCGGCGCTCGGCTGCGCGATTTCTCGCGCTGACGCGGCCAAGCGCTGCGGTCAGACGGCGATCTCGTCAATGCCGCGCCGTTCAGGATCATGGATTTCGGCACCCCCCGGTCCATCGGGAAGCGTCGGCCGGTTAAGTGCCTTGCGGCCAGCCGCCACGATCTGGGTGAAATCAGCCACATGCCGACCCAGATATTCCGCGGTGCGCAGGTCGGATGGGGGCGGCGCCACGTCACTGCCCTGGTCGATGTTCGACTGGCCGGCCATACCGATCGAGTAGGTATCGCGATTGAGAATTTCGTCATTGGTATTCGCGCGATTGTTGCCATAGCTCAGACCCAGTCCCACCCAGTGCATCTGATGTTGCGCTGCGAACGTCATAAGCTGGATAAGTGAGTTTTGCTTGTCGCCCCCGCGGGAGCCGCCGTTGGTAAAACCCGCGGCGATCTTACCGTCCCATCGCTTTTCCACATATTGCACACGCGACGTTGCATCCATGAAGGTTTTGAACTGCGCCGAAAGGCTGCCCATATACGTGGGGCCGCCCATGATGATGGCATCCGCGGCATCCATAAGATCCCAATGATCGGCCACGTCCTCAACCGCCACCAGTGTCGCGATGGTTCGTTCGATCGTTTCAGCTCCCCGTGCCACGGCTTCCGCGATACGGCGAGTGTGTCCGAACGCACTGTGATACACGATCGCCACTTTGATCGATTCCGACATCGCACAACTCCGCAGGATAATATGCAAAGTCGCATAGAATCCAACATGTCAGGCCGTCAATCTGTTTTATGCATGTCGGCATAGAATCATTGCGCGCTTGGAATCAAAAGGTTGGCAAGAACAAAGTCGGCCAGCCGATGGAGTTCGGCGCGGGTGGCCCCCATGTCGGCACGAACGGCCAGGCCGTTGGCGATAACGGTCAGTGTTTCCGCCAGCGCGCGCGCGTCGATGTCCTCGCTCAAATCTCCGCTCTGCTGAGCACCCTGAAACCGCTGTTCAAGCAAGGCTTCATAGCTCTGCTGCCTGCTCACGCCCTCCTGCCGCGCGACGGCGGCACCACGGCCCGCCGACACCAAGCCCTTGATCATGAAGCATCCCGGTGGCGTCCCGGGATCGCTCAGGATATCGCAATAACCCTTGAGATACAGGCGGCAGACCTCAGCGGCACTATCGCTCCCGACGGCTTCGTCGACGAAGGCCATCGCTTCCCGACCGTAAAGATCGATTGCCTGCCGATACAAATCCTCTTTAGATCCGAAGGCGGCCTGCAAACTGGGCCGCACAATGCCCATCGTATCTGCGAGTTCCGCCAGCGACGTATCGTCGAACCCGCGCTCCCAAAAAAGGCGCAACGCCGCATAAAGGGCCTTATCGGCGTCGAATTCTCGCGGGCGCGCCATGGCATTTCCTCATTCTATGCGACTTGGCGTATAATCACCTTTCATATTCTAATCGCAAGTGCGCCGGTGGACGCGGTGCGGTGCGGTGCTCGCCAGAGCAGCCTGTCGCGTTGGCTTCGGCAGTGCGAAGGCACTTGATGTAGTGCTCGAAGAGATATCTTGCTCAATCGGTTGAGATGGCTGGTGGCGAATTTGTGAGGCGAGGAAATGTCAACGCGCACCGGCCGCGGCGCCGAATTCGTGGGGTTGGCCGAGCGCCGACTGGCCTCGCGCGAGGCTGCGCTTTCGGCTGACGGCCTCGAGCAGCGTTTCGAGAAAAATAAGCTGTTCGGCGACGATAACGATCACGCCTTTCGCCCGCCATATGGCTACTACTAAGCGGCTGTCACGGCATAATTTTACCCCTGTCCGGGGACATCCAGCCTTTTCCAGACGGTGTGTTGGTGCGATTGATGGTGCCGGTGATTTTCCACTGCCGGTTTGCAGGGAAAATCAGCCTCTTGGGTGCCCGATGGGAGTGTTCTTCTGGCACCATTCTTTTCCAGACATCGGAAAACGCTAGAGAATCGTCGCAAAGACGGTCCTCTCCGCGCGTCTGCTCCACAAAACTGCTACACAATGCGCATGCAGTTCGCCCGCAACTCTCCGCAAAACCTCGAAAAATGGTCGAGTTGGCTGTTACACAAAATTGCTACGCAAATGGCCCGTCGGGTGTCGAAACCGAGATTGAGCATTTCAGGTCGATGGCCGGTCTACCATTTGACCCGACGCTGCTGGAACCGTCCCATGACGATCTTCGGCAGCGCCGCACGACCAGCAGCGATGCGATCAGCAGCAGCACGGAGTTGCCGGTTGAAGAAGCGCCGCTGCTGACCCTCGACGATGCCTACGAGCGATATCTGACCGATCCGACGCAAGTATGGGGTGCGCGCACGCGCGAAGCATATGAGACGAGCCGCAGGCTTGCTGTGTCGGTGATCGGCAGGGATACCCCGATGAGCACGATCTCGCGCTCGCACTGCCGGAACTTCATCAATGTGCTGCGCTTTCTACCGCGCGATGGCGGCGACCTTGCTCAACGAAAATGGGCGATTCCACCCCGACGCGATCGAGCGCCAGCTGGCCCATGTCGAGCGCGACGGCGTGCGCCGGGCCTATACCCGCGGCGAATATTGGAACGAGCGGGTCACTATGATGCAGTGGTGGTCGGGCGAGCTCGACCGCCTGAGCAACGGCTCCAAGCTGCTCAAGCCCAATTTCCGCGGCAATGTCCAGGCACAGGAGGACGAGGGTCAGTCGAGGCGCTTCGCATCGTAGATGTAGACGTCGTCATCCATCAGCTTGAGCTCGGCAATGCGCTTGGCGACGGCGTCTAGCGACGGCTTGGCCTCGAGCCATTTCGGGTAGAGGCGCGCGAACTCGAGCAGCTCGGCAAATTTCGAATCTGGATCCTCGGCTTCGCTCCAAAGATCGATGAGACCAGCCGAGCCGTCGATCTCGCGCTTTCGCTCGACCTGCCGTTGCAGGAACGTGATCCGGTAGCCCTCCACGCGGACCTGCCGCTCGATGTCCTTTCGCTTGCGGTCCTGTTCCTCCCATTGCCGCTTCTGCTCGGCTCTTTCTTCGCGCCGCCGTTTCACTGCGACGGCCCATCCCCCGAGCGTATCGACCACGGCTGGGATCAAGTCCTCGAGCCGCTGGTGCTTGCCGTCGGAATAGGTCCGACGCGCACCGCCTGCGTCATATTCGCGGTCGAACTTCAGGACGAGCTCGCCGTTCGGCACATAGTCATGCTCGGGGATCGGCGGTTCGCGCCATGGTCGATAGCCGATCCCGCGATCGGCCAGCGCGCATTTGCGGTCATAATCCGCCTTCTCCTTGATCTCCGCTGCGGTGATGACATGCGGCACGCGATCGAGCTTCTCCTCGATCATCAGGCCGACGGTCTCGCCGTCGGCGACGATGGCATAGCCCTGTTCCGTATTGTCGAGGGACCAGCCCTTGGCCTCTATGGCGGCAACCAGACCGTCGAGCACGCAGCAGGCGCGCTCCCCCGATGTCGGCGCCACAAGCAGCCGGAACTTGCCGCGACCACCTGTCGATGTACGGTCCGTCGAACGACTCTTCAGGATCGCGGCGCGGGTTCTGGCGACCTTCTTATGCTCTCCGGCAGGCATGCCTGCAGCAACTTCGACAGGCAGCTCAGCCTCAGATGCAGCCGCATCCTCCGCAGCGGCCGCATTGTCCGGCTCTTTTGCTTCCGCGAGCGCGGCGCGCGCCGCTGCGATGCTTGGGAAGGAGAT
>Ga0255338_1001828_pt1 | contig 36486 bp, 45 predicted proteins | sample MeOH1_35cm_T4_19_FD_203715 | JGI IMG/M metagenome (GOLD analysis project Ga0255338, IMG submission 203715) | Sandy soil microbial communities from University of British Columbia, Vancouver, Canada - MeOH1_35cm_T4_195 | ecosystem: Engineered > Artificial ecosystem > Sand microcosm > Unclassified ...
TTCGATCCTCCTCCTCTCCACCACAGCCTCTTTTTTCAGTTTCGAGTGGGCTCTTAGCTCAGTTGGTAGAGCAGCGGACTCTTAATCCGTAGGTCGAGTGTTCGAGTCACTCAGGGCCCACCACTCAAACCCCGATGGGTACACGATGGCCCGCTACCTTTTTGGTAGCGGGCCTTTTTGTTTCTTCAGGGCGGTGACAGTCTAGTGACAGGGAAGCGACTGTAACTGCAGACCTTACACTCAACGATTGCCGCGCCCATGCGGATCGTGGGGAGGGGTCATGAAGACTTTGGCTGCAATATTGCTGCTAGTGGCAAGTGCCAGCTCATTCGCGCAAGCATCGGTTTTGGTCTATGAGGAGGCTAGGTGCGGCGCGTATCTTGAGGTGCGGCGCAGCGGAGGCGCGGCCAACGGCAGTGCTTCATACGTCCGCGGGCTCATCACCGGGCACAACATCTACGGGAACGCCAAGCAGGTAGACGCTGATCTCCCGGACGCGACGGTCCACGCCTACCTAGAAAAATACTGTCGTGACAACCCGTTGTCCGCTGTACTGAACGCTGCGACGAGATTAGTTATCGACCTGGGTGGCGGCATCGTTCCGGAGAACCGGCGCAAATGAGATTCCTCCGTCTTTCGCTCTGCCTGCTTTCCGCCCTCCCCGCCTTCGCCCAGCCGATCCAGCGCAGCCAGGCAGAGGTACGTGCCTTCCGGTCGGAGAATCCCTGCCCCGCCACTGGCCGGCGCTCTGGTCCTTGCAAGGGCTGGGCCGTTGACCACGTCCGGCCGTTATGCGCCGGCGGCGAGGACAAGCCTCACAACATGCAGTGGATCGAAGATCCTGACCACCGGTTCAAGACGCTGGTCGACGTGAAGGAGTGCAGGAAGCTGAAGAAGATGGCGGGGGCGCCAGCGAGGGAATAGCGTAGATTTTGGCTGCGCCTCCTGGCACAGCCCCACCCAAGGAGTGCTGACCAATGCCGAAAAAGATCGACACGATACCGAAAATCGCGGTGCAACCGGCCACCCCAAAACCAATAAAAAACAATGAGTTAGCCTTGAAATCATCCTCGCAGCCGGCCGCCCTTGCGTCATGAACAATCCATCCGCCACAGCTCCGTCCCCGCCAGCTCCGGCCCCATGGAATCCCGCGCGTCTAGGCCCGACCCCAAAGGAATCCCACCAAGGCGGCCAACGACGGGGCGATGAGGATCGAGGCGATGTAGCCGAACGTGAGCCACTTTGCGACTTCCAGAGATCGATCGGCAAACTGAGACTGAGTCGTCTGAAGCATCCGCAGCACGCCCTCTCGCATCTGGTCAACTGAGACGTCATGGGCGCCCGTGTCCATGGCGGCAGGCTCATGCCCGACCGGCGGGAGCAGCGTTGGCTTCACGCACCGCAACACCACGGCGGCGGCCACCAGATACCAGGCCACGCCGAGCACCACCACGCCGACCAAGACGCCACGCGGCAACGGCTTCTCCAGCAGCGAAACCGCGAAGGCGATCGCAGCTGAGGCCGCGCCGAACAGGAACACCGCGAGGGTGTGCGCCCTGCCCTTCAGGGCGTCGAGCGTTCCAACTCGGTGGTCCATGAGGCGCTGTGCCTCGCGTTCAATCAGGTCGAGTCGTTCCATATATTCCCCTTCGAGTTGAAGTATCTCAGCCGCCCGCGAGGCGGCTTTTTGTTGCCCGCTCGCAAAATAAATACCCCGGGGTATTGACAGCTATCAATACAAGGAAGGCTTTGTCGGCGCCTTTGTGCTGGCCGGCGCCATCATCATGGCCATCATGTCCGTGGCCGCCGCCTTCGCAGCAGGCGGCCCCGATTCCGTTCGCGCGCAAAAGAAACCGGCCACGCACACGTAGCCGAGCTCGCCTCCCCCACCAAACCCGCTTCGGCGGGTTTTTTCATGGTTCGTCTAGTCTGCCGTCCAAGATGCCCCAACCGCGACCGCCCGCCAGCGTCACCTTCATCCGCGACGTGTTCGGCTAGACACTGATCGAGGACAGCTACCCGGCCGCGGCCCATCTCCCGCGCATCACTTTCTCCACTACCTCGACCGTGCCGCTGGCATTGGCCGATATGACGCGCAGGGTCGACGCCTCAGACGGCAGTGGAAAAACGGAGGGCGTCCGTCGTAGTGAGGCGCTTTCCCCTCGACACCGGGGGGCGCGGCACGCAGGCATCAGCTCCAGCCAATAGCAGAGCTTGTCGGACTTTCTTTCTACGAAAATCGCAATGAGAGAATCTATCGCGCTGGGCCTTCGCCTATTTCAGGCACGTCGATCCCAGCTCGCACAGGAACCACTCCGCGGCCCTAGCTGCGCGCGACGGATAACAGCGCCCCGAGCGCCCGCCTCGCAAGCCCGCCCCCACAAACGAGAAAAAACCCCGCCAGCCGGCGCACGAGGCACCGACCAGCGGGGTAAGACGCGGACTTGCCTGCCCGCGCCGGGCTCTCCTCAGAGACAACTGCGGATGGAACCGATTTAAACGGGCTGTAAGGCGCTGGCAGGCTCAGCCGCACCCAGGGTAGCGGCCATGGTGCCGATCGCGCAGCCTGCGGGCGCTGTACGGGCCCGTTCGGCGGCTTCGGCCTCCATGGTCAGGAGGGAGGCGGCGACAGCGGTGTAGCCGTCGAACATCAGCCGCTCCCGGATCTGCGCCGGCATGTTGCGGTCCAGCCCGCTGGCATAGCCGGTTTCCACGAAGCTGATGCAGGCGCCCATTTGCCGGCTGAGGCTCACGTGAGTGTTCTCGTTGGCCGACAGCATCAAATTCAGTAGCCTCGGGATCATCGATACAAACGTGTGAACGCCTGCGGCCATGGGCGGCTGCGTGGACACGAGCTGCACGCCCAGGCGCGGCACGTCGTCGACGGTCAGCTTGTCCGCCGGAATGTTGTTGACCATGCCGCCATCCATCAGGAACGCGCCTCGCCGCTGGACCGGCGCATACGCGAACGGGATCGCGGCCGACGCCCTGGCGGCCAGGGCGATCTCGCAGTCGGGCGTGTTGTCGCGGCTGAAGGCGTAGGCCATGGCGCTGCCAACCTCCGAGGCCATGATGGTGAGGCGGCGAGGCAGCTCGGCGAAAGTGACGCGGCCGGTGAATTCGCGCAGCCAGTCCAGGAGGGCGCCGCCACTGCAGTAACCCATGTTCGTGAGCAGGCTCCAGGGACTGAACGTGAGCATGTCGGACCAGTCGCGCTCGAGCGTCTGCCGCTGCATCCAATCCAGCGGCACGTCGGCTGCGGCCAGAGCCGCCACGATCGAACCGCCCGACGTGCCGGCGAACTCGATCGGCGTGTAGCCCGCATCGCGCACGGCCATGAGCGCGCCCACGTGCGCCGGGAACTTGAAGCCCGACCCGGATAGCGCGAGCCGGATCGGCTTCACTTCACCAGCTCCTGCAGGTTGGTGACCGGAAGCACCGACACCGCCTTGGCGCCGATCGCCTGTCCCTTGAAGGCCTTGCTCGCGCTTTCCCCGACCGCCAGCTGGCAGCGCTTGCCGTCGAACATGATGCTGCGGCCGTCGCCGGCGTATTCCTTGCCGTCCTTGGCGTCCAGATCACAGCCGCCGGTCGCGTTGGCGGTGACGCTGTAAGCGGTGTGGCCGAACGAGCCGCACCCTGCCAGGGCGAGCGCGGCGAGCGCGATAAGAAACTTCTTCATGTGGGGCCTTTCGGAAGTGAAACCCGGTTGAGGATCCAGCCGTAGGCGAAGCTCTCCTGGCTGGGGTTGTTTTCTGCGATCTCGATGTAGCGAACGGCCTGCACGCAGTTCAGCGCGGTGAGCAGGACAGCGACGCCCTTCTCGCCACGCCAGCGCAGGAAGGCGCGCAGCGCGTCGAGGGTGACCTGCCCGATCCGGCCATCGACCAGCACGTCGGCGTAGCGCGAGCCCTCGAGGTTGAAGACGTTCAGGCAACGCTGCAGGAACTCGGCCGCACGGCCCGGCCCCATATTGACGCCGGTGTCGATCAGCTCGGCGCCGACGTGGGCGTCGATCACCGACACGCGGTCGAAGCCCGGGTCCACGATGTAGCGGCGGCGGTAGATCTCGCGCGCCAGGCTGAGCGGCAGCTCACGCATGTCGCCCTGCCAGCCGTTCTTGCGGGCGACGGCCTGCGTGATGCCGAAGTTCGTCGGGCCGCCGCGGTCGTTGGGATGGTCGACGTAGCCCTGTTCTTTCGCGATGATCTCGTCGATGACGTTCTCGAAGTTCATGGTGCGGGTTCCTTCTGAAATTGCCGAGGGACGCCAGCCCGCCAGTAGTGGGCGGTGACGATCTGCGTGAGGGCGGAGATCCCAAGCAGGGCGGTGGCCATGGCATCGGGCTGGTAGTCGGCGATCCAGGGCGCGGCCAGGCACACGGCGGCGAGCACGGCCAGGGCGGTGAAGGTCCAGCGGACCGCCCGCCTCGTATTGCGCTTGCTGGTGAAGGTGAGCCGGCCGAAGCAGGACCACAGCAGCGCCGCGCCGAACACCTGGAACAGGATCAGGATGGCCAGCTTCATCGTCCGGTCCCTCGGCCCGCGAACGCGCCCAGCGCCTTGACGCCGGCTTCCTTGACGGCCTTCCACCGGTTGCCTAACCAGCCGATCGCGAACGCGACCAGGGCCAGCATCTCGACGGCCGGCAGCCCGGTGAAGCGCTCGATGAGCAGGCTGAGCGTGCCGGCGATGACGACGGCCATCAGCACGTAGCGAATGACGTACCACAAGGCATCGACCCGGCCGGCCGTGGCCACCTCGCCGAGGCTGATCAGTGTGCCGGTGAAGGCGGCGAACGCGATGGTGGCCAGCGGGCCGTACTTCACGCCGAGCATTGAAGTCGCGATGGCCACAAGGGCTGCGCCAGCAGCTCCTGTGGTGGACGTGGGTTCGGGCATGGCGCGGATCCTTTCGTCGCGGACTTAGGGTTTCACTGGGACGCGCGGAAGGGCGTGGTACACGCGCTCCCAGCGGTCTTTGCAGGCAGCACCTGCGCAGCTCTTGATGCCGTCCGGCAGCCACTGCAGGTTGGTCGGCGCATCGCAGCCGCCGGCCGCGAGCGGTATGACGTGGTCGATGGCCCAGCCCGGGCAGCTGGCCACAGGCTCGAGCGTGGCCGGGCACGGAAAGACCTGGGCGAACTGGCGTAGCACTGCGCGGCTGCGCTTGATGCGGCCGGCGGCATCGCGCGCGGGCTCGCCGCAGTAGCGCGGATCGTTGGGGGCGCCGGGCATGCCGGGCGCCGGCAGCTGCGCCAGGGCCGGGGCGGCCGAAAGCACGGCAAAGACCAGGGCGCCGAGATCGCGACGCTTCACAGCGGGGCCGGCACGGGAGCCGGGGCTTGCTGTTCGAGGATCTCCAGCACTTCGACCTCGGTGGGCACGGCGCGCTCGCCGGCATTGACGGCGTTGAGCAGCGCCGCCGCTGCAGCCCAGGTGTGAGACCGCCAGGCACGCAGGGCCTGCGCCTCGGCCTGGTAGCGTGGCACGGCCGGCTCGTCGGCGTAGCTGACAGCGTGCAGGATCGGCGAAACCTGCGGCCGGTTCGGGTCGCCATAGCCAAAGGACCGCGCCACGTCGTCGATGCGGGCCTGCACGACACCGTCATAGCGCTTGATGACGGCCGCCAGATCCTCCGCGACCGGCACGGGCGGCGCGAACTGGCCGGCCGCGTAGGTGCCGCCGATCGCGGCCGTGCCGTCGTCGAGCACCAGCACGCAACCCAGGGCGGGTTCGAAGCCCGGCAGCGCCACGATGATGTTTTCGACGATGCCGTCGCGGATGACGGCGAACCGCTCCGGCTCGGCGGGCTCTTGCAGGAGGGCACCGGCATCGGCCGATGTGATGAATTGCTGTTCGCTCATGAGTAATCCAATCCCGATCAGAAGAAGGTGATGACCTGGCAGTAGCCGTCGCCGCCCGGGCCGCTGTTGCCGCCGGCGCTGCCAGTGCCGGCGCCGCCGCCGCCGCCGCCGCAACCGCGCCCGCCTGCCCCGCCGGCCGCGCCTGCCCCGGCACTGTTCGCGCCGCCACCCCCGCCGGCCGTGCCGGCGAGCTGCAGGCCGGAGGGCGCGGCGCCGGCCGTGCCGGCTGTAGGCGCACCACCGGACGCGCCCGCCGCACCGCCACCGCCGGGGGTGTAGCCGATGCCGCCCCCGGCCGTGGCCGGGATGTTGACGTTGCTGGCCATGTAGCCCGCGCCCGCACCGCCACCGCGCCCGCCCATGAGCGCGCCACCGCCGGCCAGCACGTTGGCCGCCGACGAGCCTGCGGCACCACCGCCCGCGCCACCGTACTCAGAACAGCCGACCAGGCCAGCGCCGGAGCCGGCGCCGGCTTCGCCGAACACGTTGGCCTTGTTGGTGGTACCGCCGGTGTTGTCGGCCTGGTAGAACGGCCCGCCGCCCGATACGTCCGACGTCGCCCCGGCGCCGCCCGCGCCGGCGCTGCCAGCGCCACCGCCGCCCCGGGTGAGCGTGGCGCTGGTCTGGCCACCCAGGCCGGCCCCGCCGCCGTATGCCGTCAGGAGCGAGCCGAACGTCGTGCTGCCTCCGGCATTGCCGGCCGCGCCGGCGCCCGCGCCCCCGGCTGCGAGCGCGCCCCCGGCACCGATCGTCACGCTCTCCGTTGCGCCGATTGCCGAGGCCGCGATCCAGCGCTCAAGCAGCAAGCCGCCGCCGCCTGCGGATCCGCCGCCGCGATGGGCGCCCGCCGCAGCGTTGGCCCCCGCCCCACCTGAGCCCGCACCCCCCAGCGCGCGGACCAGGACCAGCTTGGCCGGCGCACCACCGTTGCCAGTCGGCTTGGTGTAGGTGCCCGACGCGCCGAAGTTCTGGACGTCGACCTGCTGGGCGTCACCTACGGTGCCTTTGTCGCCGGTGCGCGTGAAGGCAAGCAGCAAGGCAGCGCCGTCGGCGAACGGGCTGGCGGCGCTGCCGATGACGAACGTGAGAGCGACCTTGCGATAGCCGGCAACCGCCGTCACGGCGCCGACCGCGAAGATCAGGAACTTGGTCGCGTCCGCAGCGCTTTGCAGGCGCAGGTGGCCCTTGACGGTGCTGGTGCTGTCGTCGAGCGCGTCGAGGTACGCCGTGATGTCGGCCGCCGTGGCGCTGGCCAGGTCGATGTAAGCCATCGTTGCCGTGTTCTGCACCGCCTGGTTGAGGCGGATGAGGCCCGCGCCAGGGTCGGCGTCAGCCGTGGCGGTGCTGAAGTTCATCGGCACCGACGCGGCGGTGCCGGCGGTGAGCAGGCTCATGCCGGCGGCCAGTGCGTTCGCCTGCTCCCGGAAACCAGGCAGGGCTGCAAACAGCGCATGGACAGCGGCGGAGAAGCCCGCCGCGCCGCGGGGGGGGACGGCGGGGAGTGCGTCTATGGTCATGTGAATCCCTTGACGGTGATTGAGTAGGTGTCTATGCCGGCGTAGCTGAAGACGCGGCGGAACGAAATGAGGCCGTAGTACTGGGCATCCGGCCTTGAGTCAGCCAGGGACAGCAAGGTGGGCTGTGCCCGCCGGCTGGCCAGCAATCGGCGAAACGCGGGTGACAAGCGAACCGGGACTTCCACCATCAGCTCGGCATCGTCCGCATAGTCACGCTCAACGACATCGCGCACGCCCCACTCGTCCGGCTCGAACCGCGACCAGTCCGTGATCCCATCCGAGGCGCCGAACTCCGCGGCCCCGGGGCCAGTCGCCGGGCCGACGGCGAACAGGCCACATTCGGCTGTGCCACCGGTGTTGTCTATCACCACGGAGATTTCAGCGCCAAGGTACGGCAGGAACCCGGTGAGCAAAACGTCCGTGGCGACGACCGGCTCGGTGAAGAAGTACTCGTACCAGTCGAAGACCGGCTCCACCATGTCCACCGTTTCCGTGTACACCTCGCCGTCGACAGGGTCGGTCTGGGTCGCGACAACCGTGAGCGCCGCCAAACCGCGCATGGACAGCATGCTCACCACGACACCCGGCGCCACCGTCACCTCGATGGTGTCCGCGTTGCTGGTGACGGTGCCGATGCGGCGGTCGAACATGGCCAAGCTGTTGATGGGCCCGACCACTGCCCACCACAGCGGCGAAGCAGACGGCGTGTTGCCGGTGTTTGCCGCCTTGAGGGACGCGTAGATCACCTCCGCTTCGACCACGCGGTCTGCCAGGGCGTAGACGGTGAGCGCGTTGTAGGCCGCAGGATCCGCCCCAGTCCCTACGTTGGTGCTGACCAGCGTGGTGCCGGTCTCGATGGCCACGGGAGTTACAACCTTCATGGTGCGCGATCCAAGATGCCGACCTCGTCGAACTTCGCCAGCACCAGATCGATGCTTTCCAGCTTCTCGATCATCTCGATGTAGACGTCTTCGTCGAACTTCTTCAGGCGCAGATCCATGTTCTGCAGGCGCTTGATCATCTCCAGGTACATGGCACGCGCCTCCGCATGTGTGCGGCGAAGTTCAGCCACCACCGGCATCGCGTCACTGCCGTCCGCCCCCGCGCCGGCCGCGCTGGCCATGGACCGCGTCTGGGCGGCGGTGTACACGCGGGCTGGTGGCATGTACGCCAGCTCGGGGCCGTGCTCGCCCACCATGGCCCATCCCCCGTCGTGCCACCCGCCAGCGCCAAACGCCGGCAGACCGTTCAGGCTTCGATACTCGGCGGAGTTGGCAATGCCGGTTCGCAAGTCGGCCTCGCTATAGCCACTCAGCGCTTTGTCGAACCAGTAGAGCAAGCCATCCAGCTCAGGGTCGCGCCCGCCGAGCATTTCGTTGTAGAGCGCGTCGATCTGCTGCCCATAGGTGGTCGCCAGGATCTTGTTGGTGATATCGGCCACAGCCGTCGTGGCGCCGTTGTAATCGGCAAGCAGGTCGCCCAGGGTGTCGGTGACCACTGACAGATCAATGCTGGCAACGCGGCTCTGAAAGTCGCTCAAGGCAGCATTGGCCGCGCCGAGCGCCGTGACCTGGGTGTTGTACTGCGTGACCAGGTTGCCGCTGCTTTCGTACAGGTCCGCCTGCACCGCTTCGGCGACTAGCTGCGCGTCAGCGAATGCGGTGACCGATTCCAGGAACAGGTCAAGCGGGCTTTTGATCTCGGCCAGAGTCAGACCAGCGGCTGCAGCAGCGGCGAGCGCTACCTGCAGATCGGCGCCCGCCAAGGCTGCTGCGTCTTGCGCGGCCACATAGGCCGTCTGCGCGGTGGTGGCCGCAGCTACGGCGCCCGCCCAGCTGTCGGCACTGGCCTGGCTGGCGGACAGGTCCAGGGCCTGTGTGGCGGCGAGCAGGCGCGCATGGCTGGACTGGGCCTGCGCAAGATTCGCAAGCGCCGCGTTGTAGGCGGCAAGGATGTCCACCTGCTCGGCGGTGCGACTGGCGCCGGACACCGCAATCGCGCTGGACCAACGGGCCACCTCGACAGTAGCAGTCGCGTACTGCGCGGCGAGATCCACGGTGGCGGCCGTGAGGCTGGCGCCAGACTCGACGGCCAGGCGTTGGGCGGCCGCCGCTTTCTCGATGGCGGTGGCGAGGGCGGCCTGCGCTTCGGCGATCGCATCGGCATCTTCGGTGGATCCGGTGCCGGCGTCCGAGCCGGTCACCTCCAGCACCTGGGCCAGCATCTGGCGCACCTTGATGTCGTCGGCCACGAACTGATCGCGGGTCGATGACCGCGCACGGCTGGCGGCAAGCACGTCCATGCCTGCAGACGACACCTTGCCTGCTGCTGCGGCATCGCCGGACAGGGCCCGCTGCACAAGGCTCTCAAATGCCGACCACTGTGCGGCGTACTGCGATGACACGTTGCCGCTGCCGGCGCTGGTGCCGGCCAGCTTCTGCAGGGTTTCAAGCACGTCGTTCCCGGCAGAGCGCATGGCGCGAGCCATGCGCTCCTGGGCGTCTGTCAAGCGCTGCTGCGCGTCGAGCAGTTCGTCCTGCGCCGCGATGTACGCATCCGTGATCGCGGCGCGCACTGCGGCTTGCCCGGCCAATGCTTCCAGATAGCCAGCGGTGATCGCCGACCGCGCAGCAGCCACAGCATCCTGCGCGTCCTGAACCTGGGCGGCGGCCTGGGCAATGGCAGCGGAGACACCCTGCAGCGCGCTGGAGAGCGTGCTGCTCGCCGACTGCAAGGCCTGCTGCGCCTGTTGATTGGCGGCATCGACAGCCGCCAAGTTCTGCTGCGCCGTTGCCGTGGCACTGGCGAGAGCCTGCGCCGCTTGGCCGCGCAGGTTGTTGATGGCCGACACGATGCCGTCTGAGGTCGCCTGCAGCTGCTGACCGTACTGACGCAGCGCGTTGATGGACGCCAGCAAGTCGCTGCGCGCGGACCGGCCCTGTGCCAGGAGCTCCCGGTTGGCCTCCAGGGCGGCGTCCATGGCTTCGGTGAGTTCGTAAAACGCCGGAGCCAGGGTGAGCACCTTGCCTAGCAGCAACTGCCCGGCCTCGGTCGTCTGATCGATGCCGCCGACCATGGCGCGGAAGCCAGCGATGCCAATGGGCAAGCTCAAGCCGAGCTTCGACAGCTCGGTCTGCATCTGCCCGGTCTCGGCGGCCAGCCGCTCCGAGGCCGTGAAGTAGTTCTCGAAGTACGAGTCGATGCCGCTTTGCAGGGCGTCCAGGTCACGCGCGCCACGCACCAGGCTGCGGGTCACCACGTCGCCGGTAATGCCGACAGCGGCCAGGCCGGCGCGCACGTCCAGGAGCGCCGCGTAGGTGTCTCCGATCTCCTCGGCCGAGCCGCTGAGCGCTTGGATGATCTCGCCCATCCCGTTCGCGGTGGACTCGGCTGCGAGGATGGTCTGGCGCACGATCTCCGCACCCACGTCGCCCTGCTTCTTCACGACATCGGCATATCCGATCGCGGTGAGGCCAAAGCGCTCGAGCTGGAAGGCGGCGTTCTCGGTTGCACTCGCCACGCGGACGGCCGTCTCGAAGTAGCCCTCCCCGATGCGCTGGAAGTCATCGAGCCCGGGGATCACGGCCTTGGCCATGTTGTCGCCAAGCTGGCCGAACACGGCGGCGAGCTCGGCCTCGATCTCCTCGCCGTTCAAGCCCTTGAGGCTGATCATCCCGATGTCGACGGTGAAGCCGTTGATCTGTGCCAGCAAGTCGTCGCCCGCCACACCGAAGGCGCCTGCCGTCTGCTCGACGCCGGCGGCGATGTCGGCGATGGTGCGGGTGAACTGCGCGCTGATCGCGGCCTCGAGCTCCTCGAAACTGGTGTTGCGCGAGGTCTTCTTGCTCAGGCCCCACCAGCTGGACTTGGTGGTCTCGGTCTCGGTGTACTTCTGCGCGTCGATGCCTCCGCCGCGAATGCCGCCCACGGACTGCCCAGGCGCGATGAAGAGGCCCTGGTCCATGAGGGTGGTGGAGGACTTGCTGAAGCCCAGGAGGCTGCGGCTCGACCCGACGCCGGCCGCGATCTCGTCCAGCCGCGTCCCGCGCAGGCCCGACGCGCGCAGGACGGTGGTGGCCATGCCGGCGATGCCATCGTTGATGCTGCGCAGGGTGGCCAGCATGTCGCTGGAGTACTCCAGCGCGATATTGGAATTGTCGGCGAGGCCCTCCATGGCATTGAGCAGCGACTCGGACTTGGCGTCGTCGTCGCCGAGCACGGTGCCGGTGCCCTGGCGCTCCTGCCGCTGCTGCGACGTAGGGACGCTCCCGCCACCACCACCGCCGCCGAGCATCTTCGCGCCCACGGCCACGACTGCGGCCAGGGTGGCGGCGCCAGCGGCGAGGTTGAGCGGAAACGGCAGGGACGCAAGTGCCTTGACCACTGCGGTAATGCCCCAGGCGCTGGCCTCAGTGCCCGCCAGCGCGGTGGACGCGGCCGTGGTGGTGGCCTCGCCGCTCACCTTGGCGGCATTCAGAGCGACGTTCGCGGCGACTTCCGTCTCCTTGAAGAAGATCTTCTTGACCATGGCCTCGGCGGACAGGGCGAGCTCGTAGAGCCGGAAGGCCTTCTCCGCCGCTTCGAGCGCCTTGTAGCCCTTGGAGTTTTCCTTGAAGAAGCCCTTGGCCGCACCGGCCATGTCGGCATAGGCGCCGATCTGGACCAGGGCTGCTTCTTGGCGAGGCCCGTCTCGCGCTTGATGCGGTCCTCGGCATCGATTTTGGGATTGGCCGCCAGCTCGGCCTGCAGCTTGGCGATCTCCGCTTGCTTCTGCCCATAGTCGTTCAGCGCATTGGACAGCTGGGCGATGGCGTTGCCGGCCTCGCCGAACGAGTCTTTGAGGGCGTCGCCGAAAGACTGCGCCTTCGAAGGATCCAGGTAGGTGTCAATGTCCTTCAGGGTCTGCAGGCCCGCGATCTGCTGGCGCTCATCGATCTGTTGTCCGATGGCCTTGTGGGTGTCCGACCCAGGCACCAGGCGCGACCGCTTTTCGTTCAACCGGGCGATCGCCACGAGTTCCACTGCAGCAGCCAGCGTGATGTTCTGGCGCTCCGCCATGCGCATGGCATCCACTTCATCACGCAGCGCCTCCTTGCGCTCGACCAGAGATCGCAGCGCCTGGTCATAGCCAACGGCGAGGTCGCGCAGGGCGGCGGCCGACTGGTCGTAGTCGGTGTTGCGCGCCTGCTGGCGCTGGGTGGCAATTTGCTTGGCGAGTTCGAGTTCGCTGCGCTGGATCTGGACCAGCTCGGTCTTGTGGGCCGAGGCCGCGAGGTCTGCCGCCACCTGGGCACGCTGCGCGGCCGTTGCCGCCGTCTTGGCGTGGCCCAGATCCTCGAGCACCTTCGCCGCGAACTTCTCTTCTTCGGTCAGCTCGCGGCCAGACTCCAGCTCTTGCTTGGACAGGTTGATGCGTTCGCGGATCCGCTTGATCAGCTTGTCGTACTCGGACTCGGCGTCACCCGCGCCGGGCGACTTGATCTGCGGCCCCTTAGCTCGTGCCGCTTCCGCCGCCGCTGCGGCGGCTTTCGCCTTGGCCTCTTCGCCATCCAACATGGCCGCGTAGTTGCGGTGAACAGCGATCTCTTTATTGAGCGCGGCCAGGCGTTTGGTGAGCCTCTTCTCATTCGCCTCGTCGCCCCGCGCACGCGCCTTGTCCAGCGCGTTCTGCGTTCCGAGGATCTGGTCGGTGAGGTCGACAATCGCGACGTTGGCCTTGTGCCTGTCGTCGCCGCCGAACAGCGACTGCATACCCTCCCTGATCACGCCGAAGAAGCCCGTGCCGGCAATGGACGCTTCCGCCATCTTTTGCATGGCCTTGCTCAAACCATCGACCAGATCGGTGGCGAGTGAGATCGCGAGCTTGTCCGCCTGCGTCTTGAGCCGCGTGAGGTTGTCGTTGAACTCCTCGGCGCTCTTGGCAAAATCGCCGCTGATGGTGAGGCCCAGGCGATTCGCCTCCTCCATCATTCCACGGATGGCCCCGCTTCCGCCATTCAGCAGCGGGATCATCTCGTCACCAGCCTTGCCCATCAGCTTGATCGCGTTCTCTTGCTTGCCCGCCCCGTCGCCGTGCTTCGCGTAGGCGTCCGCGATCTTCAGCATGACGGCCTCGGTGCCCTTGCCGAGATCCGCTGTCGTGATGCCCAGCGCCTTGAACACCGCGATCTTTTCCTTGTCGCCCGCCAGGCCCTGCGCGATGCTGACGTTCAGCTTGCGCACGCTCGTGCTGAAGGACTCGTTGGAGACATCCGACAGCTTGGCCGCATAGCGCCACTGCGACAGCGTCTCGGTGCTCAAGCCGGTTTTCTGGCTGAGTTTGTTGAGCTCGTCGCCGAGGTCGATCGCGCCCTTGATCAAGTGCGCGAATGCCCCGACGCTGATGCCGGCGACCAGCGAAGCGCCGATGCCCGTGACCGAGCGCACCACGCTCTGCTTGGCGGACTCCATGGCGCGCGACGCCTGGTCGGCGGCGGTCTGCACACGCTTGCCATAGGCGAGCGCCTGCTGGCCGCTCTTGTCCAGGCCCTGGGTGTACTGCGCGTACTCCAGCGCCAGCTTGACGACGAGGCTGCCGAGGGCTGACATGGTGGTTACTCCGCTTTCTTTTCTTCAGCCAGCTCACGGTCGGCATCGAGCACGGCCCGCTCCATGAGCTGTAGGTGGTGAAAAATTTCCTGCTGCCGGCGGCTGCGCTTGCGCGGCCACCCGAGCACGACCTCGACACCGGGCAGGTCCAGCCCGGCGCGCACGCCCTCGAGGCCGCGATAGCGCCACTGCAGGCACACGGCACTGAACGCCATCCAGGTGGGCCAGTTCTCCGGCCACAGCTCGAAGTCGTCGTCGACCTCGTCGGCCTTGGCGTGCTCTTGAATCAGGGCTTCCGCCTTGGCGATCGCCTCGGTCGGAGCACCCCAGATGCGCATCTGCGCAACAATGTCGGCGTCGATCGTCAGCCGGCCGGGTGCGGCCTTGCGGTACCGCACCCCCGCCCAATGCCGGGCTGCGTCTGTCAGTTTTTTTCGTTCGCCTTGTGGACGCCGTGCCAGAACGCGGTGGCCGCCGCCGTCACCGCCTCGGGCAGCCGCAGGAACGCGTCGAGGTTCTCCGGGTTGAACGGCACGTCGTTGCCGCTGTCGTCGACCAGCTCGCGCCAACCGGACAGCTTGCGCGTGAGCAGCTCGGCGCCGGTCAGGCCGGAGAGCTCCTTCAACTCGTCGGTGGTCGCGCGATGGAACGAGACCATCATCGTGCTGCGGTCCCAGCCGCCCTTGTCGTTGGCGGTGTTGATCGTGAGCTTGGCGGAAAAAGTGGGGGTCTGCGTGAGTTTGAAAGCCATGGTGGATCTCTCTAGGGTTGGAGTGGGGAAAGTGAAGCGGCCCGCCACCGTTGCCGATGGCGGGCCGCATGCCGCGGTGGCCGGGGGACTCAGGTGAACTTGATCGAGATCTCGTCGTTGCCGGTGTCGGGCAGGATGCCGAACGAGGTGCTCAGCATCGCGATCTCGTCCTCGGCCTGGAGCGTGGGCTCCTGGTCGATCTGGATCTTGGGCATGTCGATGGTGACGATGTTCCCCGCCACGGTGCCGTGGACGATCTGCAGCGCGCCCTCGGTGCCGTCCTTGACGACGCTGCCCCAGTTCTTCTCGGCCACCGTGGTCAGCTCGAACACGCAGGTGCCGCGCGGCTTGCGGTCCGGGCTGGCCGGCGCCGCGAAGTTGAACAGCTCGCGCCAGACCAGCGCGTTGGCGAGATCGAAGCCGAAGGCGCTGGTGCGGGCGGCCAGGCCGAAGAACGTGAAGGTGGGCGTGTTGATCTTGCCCATGGTCTTCGGCGTGACGAAGTCCGTGAAATCGGCATCGTTGGGCAGCGGGGTGTCCGTGATGTCGGAGTACTCGCCCAGCACGTCGAAGCGTTCGTGACCCTATCACCGGAGTTCGGCGGCCCGCCGGTGAGTCAGAAGTCGGGCCTGCCGATCCCTCCCTGTAACCACTGAAGAAAGGACCACCACCATGTCCGGCAAATCCATGAAGAAAATGCTGTTGCTCGCGAAGCTCGAGGCGGTGCCCGGCACCGACATCGTGCCCGCCGCGGCGACCAACGCCATCCTGTGCCGAGGGCTCATGCCGTCGATCATCACGGCCGAGTTCGCCGAGCGCAACAACATCAAGCCCCACAAGGGCAACGACCGCAAGCTGGCGGTCGGCGTGCACCGCCGCTTCCAGTTCGAGGTCGAGATCGCCGGCTCCGGTGTCGCGGGCACCGCGCCCGCCTGGGGCCTCCTGCTGCAGATCTGCGGTTTCTCGGAAACCGTCACGCTCGCGACGGACGTGGTGTACGGTACGGAATGCCCTTCGGGTCCATCTTGAACGAGACCGTGCCCTTGGCGTAGGTGAGCCGGAAACGCACACCATCCAGGAACGCGTACAGGCTGGCGGTGGGTTCGCCCTCGCTGACCAGGTCGCGTACCGGCCGCCCAGGCCGGTGTATTGGTCGCGGGGCGGTATGGGGCGCACGACGGCGCGGTCCAGCGCGGGCAGGTCAGCGGGCGACAGCACGGCACCGCTGAAGCGCTGCGCCTCGCCCGGCAACAGGGCGCGGTCGGCGCTGGCGTGCTGTCCAGGCGTTTGCACGGCCAGGCCGGCGCCCGCCTCCTCGGTGGAAGCGGTAGGCTTTTTCTTCATGGTGGTCTCCAGGGTTACAGGCGGGAGGTGCGCAACCGCACCGTCACGAACCGGGCATAGACCTGGGCGTCGCCTTCGTAGTCGGCGTCGCCGGAGTCCTCTTCGAACATGTAGGCGTCCATCGCCTCGAGTGCCGCGCGGATCGGGCCCGCACCGTCCGCCGGCAAGAGGGCGTCCAGCGCCTCGACGGTGGCGGCGAGCACCACCACGTTCACCTCGTGCTGGCTGTACGCGCCCGCGCCACCGGCCGCCCAGCCAGGCTCGGGCGCGCTGTCGATCTCGAACACCGCCGCCGGCCACGTCGGGTTCGGTGGCAGCTCGGTGGCCCAGGTGTTCGCAAGCGCGGGCGTCAGCGCCGCGTTCACGGCCTCGTGGATGGTCATCGCTGGGCCTTCTTCAGTTCTTTGTCGAGCGCCTTGTCCATCGCCTCGATGGCGTCGCCACGGCCCTGCTCCAACGCCGGCTCGATGAACGGATGCGGCGGCACTGTCTTGCCGGTCGCGCCGCGCCGCCGGGCCGCGATGCCGCGCCGGTCAACTGCGCTGGCCCGGGCCACCACCTTGTGGCCCCGCTCGACCCAGGCCCAGTAGTACGGATCGTCCTCGTAGCGTTTGACGATGCGGCCACCCTGGCTCACGGCGAGCTTGCCGGGTTTGGCCTTCTGCTTTTTCGTCAGGTCGCGGCCATGCCGCACGCCGAGGTTGTACTGCGCGGTGCCGGCCGGCGCCTCGGTCTCGCGCTTGATCGCGATGTTCTTGATCATGGCGCCGGAGCGCTTCAGGCCCTTGGCCAGGGCAATCGCCTTGGCGCGCCGCTTGAGCACGCCACCGGCCGCGACCACCATCACGCGGGAGGTGCGCGTTTCCATGTCGCGGCCCAGCACCTTGAACTTGTTGGCCAGCGACACGACGCCGATGATCTCGGATTTGCTAGCCACCGTTGACTCCGGTCTCGCAGGTCAGCACCAGGCTTTCGTTGCGCTCTTGCCAGTTGTTGACGTGCGTGATGTTGTAGACCGTGGCGCCGTGGCGTACTCGCATCTGCGCCGTAATGCCGGCGCGGTACAGGAGCCCGATCTCAGTGCGCGCCGCCGCGACCAGGCCGCCCTGGGCCGTCGCGCGGCGCTCGTTGCCACCGAAGTGGTTCAGGCTCGCCCACACTGGCATGCCCGCGATCGCGGCCCAGCCTTCGACCATGCCGCCGGACGCGCCCTTGGTCACCGTCTTCTCTTCGATGGTGACGCGCTTGTTGCGCTTGCGGGCTTCCATCTCAGATCCCGTACACGCGCTCGCGATCGAGCGCGCTGTCGACAAAGCGATTCGGCAGGGCCGAGACGATGGTGCCCGCGATCAGCTCGTCGCGGAAGTCGTAAGCCGTGGTCGTGCGGGCCAGGATCCAGCGCTTCACCGACGCCGGCACGGCGGCCTGCTGCTGCGCCTCGGTGCCGGCCGCGTATCCCGCGGTGTAGTTCACCCGCACACTGCCCGGCATGCCGTAGGTGCCGGGCCAGGAGGCCGCGGGCGCGAGCACCACGCGGCCGGGCGTGTGGGCGGTGTCGACCTCGTAGGCCTCGGCACCCAGGGCGATCCAGTCGCCGGCCGCATCGCGGTACTGCACCGACTCCACCGACAGCAGACGGGGCCTGGGCAGCCGGATCGCGCGGCTCGCGGGGAAGCCATCGAGCGTGAGGCGCAGGCCCTGCGCCATGATCGCGCGCCCCAGGATCTGCTCGCAGTCTTCCCGGCAGCCCGGGATGATGATGCCGGTCCACAGCGCGTCTTCGTCGGCCGCATCGACGCGCGCGGCCTGCTTGGCCTGGACGAGCGTCACCGGCTCGAAGGCGGGCTGCGTGATGATTTCGATGTTCATGGTGGTGGGCTACCTTGTGCAAACGTCTGGACAGGCGCTTGCAGAAGGCGCCGCCAGGTGGGCGGCGCACTCATACCGGCTTTAGGCCGGCGGGTTGGCGGTGGGCGCGATCTGCGGGTGGCCCAGCACGGCCACGGCCGACAGCAGCGATGCCGCCGCGTTGTTGACCGGCGTGATCGTCAGGCGCGTGTAGCGCTTGGCGCCGATGTAGCCCAGCTTGCGGCACTCGTTGTCGTCGTCGAACTGGAAGCCCGCCAGCACCTCGGTGCCGAGCAGGTCCGCATCGGCGACGGCTGCGGCGCCGTCCATGTTCGCGGCGTCGCTTTCCTCGAGCAGCACCGTGAAGGTGGCATCGGCATCCGCGAGCGACCCGAGGGCGATCAGGTAGGTCAGCGACTCGAAGCCCTTCTTGTCGATGATCTGCCCGACCTGGGGGGTGTTGTCGGCAACGCTGACGGGAGCGATCACGCGCTTGGGCGTGATCAGGTTCATCATGTCTTTCATGTTCAGCTCCAAAAATTGAACGGGGTGTTTGTTGAAGCGGCGCCACCCGGGCGGATGGCGCCGCTTGCCGCAGTCGCGGCTGGCGCGTGCCGGCTTAAGCGGCGATCTTCAGCAGCTTGATGGCCTCGAAGTTCTTGACGCCACCGCCCGAGCGGCGGCGGAAGTTGAACTTCGTCTTGCCCTTGGCCGTGACGTTGTCGCGGATCAGGACGGTACCGGAGCGGCGGACCACCACATACCCGCGCTTGAAGTCGCCATAGGCGATGGCCAGCGCATCGGCTGCGACGATCGGCATGTTGTCGTCGGTCTCGACCGGGCTGCCCAGCAGGCGACCGCCGAAGCCGGCGAGCGGATCCGGCTGCCACAGGTAGAAGTTGCCCGAGCCGTCCTTCATCTGGCGCACCAGAGCCAGCGTGGCGTCGGCCATCACGAACGACGCGCCAGGACGGTAGGCCGACTTCAGCGCGTGCTGCAGGCTGATCAGCGCATCGCCCGGGTTGGCTGCCGCGAAGCCCGCCGCGCCGCCCGACTTGATGTAGCCCAGGCTGCCCCAGGCGTAGTCGGCGTTGGCCACCATGTCGTACATGGTGATCCCGCGCGCGCCACCGACACCGGTGCCGACGCAGAACTCCGCGCCTTCCATCTCGGCGAACGCAACGCCGGCCTCTTCAGCCAGGTCAGACTCGAGGTCGATGATCGCGTCCTCGAGCGTGGCGTTGTGGACCCAGGGCTCGGCCTCGGATTCGTAGGCCGTGAACTCCAGCTCGGCGAACTTCGGGTTGTCCGTCTCGCCGCCGGTGGCGCCCGGGCCGACACGGCGTGCCGTCATGCCCTGCTTCTTGACGATCTTCTTGTAGCTCTCGCTGCCGATCGTCTTGTTGTCGGCCAGACGGCCCACGGCGGACACGACACCGACAACGCGGTCGATCTGCGTGTCCATCTCGGGCAGCACCAGGAAGCCACCGTCCGGCGCCGAGCCGCTGTTCATCGCCTTCCTCTGCAGCTCTTCCAGGCCGTTGTCCTGGCCCTTGCGCACCCAGGCGGAGAACCCCTGCTTGTAGGCCACCATCTCGGGCGACAGCGACTTCTTGTCGTTGGGATCGTTCTGCGGACGCTGAGCCTTCTTGGCCAGCTCGACCAGGTCGTCGTTCATCTTCTTGAAGTCGGCGTTCATCTTGTCGACGGACGCCTGCAGGTCGCCGACCGCCTTCCCCTCGGCCTTTGCCTTGAGCAGCTCGTCGTTCTTCTTCATGAACTCGCCCCAGGTCTCGCCCTGCTTCTTCACGAGTTCCTTGATCTCAGCGACCTCGGTGTCGCCGAGCGCCATGGGCATCATGCCGATGCCGGCCAGCGCCTCGGGCGGGATGATGGGATAGCCCGCGATGGCGCAGACGGCCATGAGGGCGACAGCGGCCACGAGGACCAGGCTGATGTTTTGTCGAGTGAGTTTCACGATGGACCTTTCAGGAGTGGGTAAGAAGTTCGGTGTTGCGCTTGATGGCCGCCGCCAGTTCGTCGAGCTCCCCGCTGCCAGCGTCCTGCATGGCCTTGAGATGCCGGAAGCCGTGGCTCATGACGAGCCGGGCCTCCTTCCGTGACAGCCCAGCGTCCTGCATGAGCTGTTCGAATTCGCGTTCGCTGAAGTCGGCTGCCGACTTCACGCTGGTGACTCTGGCCTTGCCATTGGCCGGGAAGGTGACGAGGCTGATCTCGATCAGCTCGACCTCGTGCAGCCGGCGCCGCGGTTCGCCTTCCTTGGTGCCGAGGGTGACCTTCTTGGGGATGTAGCCGATCGACAGACCGCTGATCGCGGGGCGCGGCTTCATCTTCATGAGCGTGTACGCCTCGACGCCGCGCTGGATGTTCGCGAGGATCCCCTCGCTGGCGAGGCCCTTCGTGTCCTCGGCCAGCGTGTCCCACACGCCGACCGGCATCATGTCCTGGGCCATCATTCCCCAGCCGCCGTGCTGCAGCAGCATCGAAGGGAAATCGCCGCTCTTCGTCGCGGCCTTCAGCGTCTTCTCGAAACAACCCGGTTCGAGCACGTCGCCGTAGCTGTCGACGTTGCCGAACACGGCGCCGTAACCCTTGAAGCGCATCTCCTGCTCGGCGCCCTCTTCCTTTTCCTGGACGACCACGTCGGTGAAGGCGACGCGCTTGCGTTCGATGCTGCTCATGATTGCACTCCTGGCGCAGGCGCGCCGGTTGGATCGGTTGTCATGTTGGTGGGCGTGAGCGGCTCGTCGAGGCCCTCCAGGGGATTCAGGTCCAGCTTGGCGCGCGCTTCGTTGCGTTCCATGATTCCGCCGAGCGTCAAGCGGGCCAGGTACTCGGCCGTGGCCTTCATGTCGCCGCGCATCAGGCCGGCCTCAACCAGCTTGGTGTAGTAGCCGTCGCGCCGCTCGGCCTTCGTCAGCAGGTGCACGTCGGCCGACTGCTGGATCCGCTCGTACCAGGGCATGAGCGCATGCACGAGGTGCGCGAGGAAGAACGCTTCGGCGCTCGCAAAGGTGGCCGTCTTGTCACTGTGCCCCACCATGATCGGCATGAGGCCGAGGAATCGGCAGATCTCCTCGATCTGGTTGCGGCGGGTCTCCAGGTGCTGGGCGTCGACGCCGGTTGTCGGTTGCTGCGCCGTCCATTGCGCACCGCGATCGACCACGAGCGGCGCGCCGGCGTTCTCTTCCGACGCCTGCTCCTTCAGCCACCTGACAAGATCCTTCTGCTGCGTCGGGCTCAGCTTTTCCGCGACCGAATAGACGCCCGACGCCTTGACTCCGTTCTTGTGAAATTTGGCGTGCGACTCCTCGGTGGCGATCGCCAGGCCGAGCGCCTCGCGCGCCAGGTTGAGCACGTCCAGGCCGCTGAAGCCGTCCCAGCTGGGGCCGCGCACGTGCCAGATGGCCGACTGCGGCATGGGCTCTACATTGCCGTCCCGACCCCGCACCTTGTAGGTAATCGACCAATCCGGGTTCTGGACGGGTTCGACGCGGTCCGGGTTGAGCAGGATCAGCTCGGCGACGTGCGGGCCATCGCGGCCGATGTCGACCACGTTCTTGAACGCGAACGCGCCACGCTGGGCGAACATCGCGTGGAACATCATCTGCTCGCGGAACTCGAACGAGGTCTGCCACCCGTTCGGCTGCCGGTGCAGCACGTCGAACAGCGGGTGCTCGTCCGCATCGTTGCGCTCGGGATGGCGTGACACCGCAGACCTCGTCTTGCGCATCACTTTGAACGGCACCTGCGCGACGCCGTTGGCCAACACCCGGCCGGCGGCGAACAGCACCGACACCCGGAACGCCTTCTCGCGCGTGATAGCGATGCCCGACTTGGACGACATCGCCCGCTGCATCAGCTCGGCGAAGACACCATAGCCATCGCCACCACTCTTGCGTTCTCTCACCAGCCGCGCCAGCGCACCCATTACGCGCTCGCCTTCCGAGCCGCGACGATGCCGGCACCGAGGGAGAACCCGCCGCCCACCGCGTAGCCAGCCGCCGGGTGCACCAGCCAGGCGCCGTAGGCGATCGCACCCGCGCCCACCACCATCAGCGCGTCAGGGATCAGCTGGACGGCCCAGGCGTGCGCGCGCTGCAGGCCGGCGGCGATCAGTTCAAGTTGTGGCATCAGGGGTTTCCCAAAAAGATTTTTCGTTGCCGTCACCCATCGCGCGGCCGAGCGCCATAGCCACTGCGACCATGCCGTCAATCTTCTGCGTCGATTTCTGCCGGTCGAACTTCACGTTGTCCGCTGCGTCTTTGGTGGCCACCACATTGGTCGCCATCCACCGCAGCACCTTGTGGCCACCCGTCGCCAGGCGATGGCTCATGTAGATCCGCTCCAGTTCCTTGATCGGCGCGCTCATGCTGGCGTAGCCCTGGCCGAAGCCCACCATCAGCGCGCCCGCGTCCTGCAGGTCGGTCACCAGCTGCGAAGAGTTGTAGCGGTCGAACGCGATCTCTTGCACGTTGAACAGCTCGCGATCGGCGGCGATGTCTCGCTTGATGAACCCGTAGTCCGTCACGTTGCCGGGGGTCACGGTCACCAGGCCATCGCTGACCCACTTGTCCACCGGCAGCCGATGCTTCTCACGCATCTTCTTCACGGCCGCCTCGGGCAGGTAGAGCCGCAGCACCACCTGCCACAGGCCCGTGTCCGGCTCGGTCTCGGGCGGGAAGAGCCAGGCCAGGGCTGTGAAGTCGCTGACCGACGCCAGGTCGAGCCCGCCGTAACAGCGCCGGCCCGCCAGTGCAGACGTTTGGACGGGCGTGTTGCAAAGGTCCCAGTGGTCCAGATCGGTCCAGCTTTCCGACGCCTCCGTCCACCGGCAGAAGTTCAAGCGCAACACCAGATTGCGCTTGCTCGGCAAGTCCCTCGCTTCCATCACCTGCTCGCGCAAGTACTGCGGCGTGACGGAGACGCCGAGGTTCGGGTTGGCTTTCGGCCAGCACGCCTCGTCCGCGAAGGGGTCCTCACCCTTGTCCAGCGCCGCGATGAAGGCGAACCAGGAATCGTTTTCGATCACGCCCTGCAGCACCTTGATGCTGTAGTCGTGGTGCTCGAAGCAGACCGTGGTCTGGTCATAGCCGCTGTTCGTGATCTCGAAGATCAGCGCGCGCGTGCGGCCCTTTGTGCCCGCCCGCATTTTTTCCGTCACCGTCGCCGACGGGTGTTCGTGGAGCTCGTCGACGATCACCACGTGCGGCCGCTTGCCATCCAGGCCGCGCCCTTCCGCCGACACCGTCCGCAGGTAGCTGCTCGTGGCCAGGTACGCGATGTTGTTGTGGCCCACTTCGAGCCGGTTCATCAGCGGAGCGCAGGCCATCACGAACTGCTTCGCATCGTTGAAACAGATGCTCGCCTGGTCGCGCGAGGTGGCGGCCGAGTACACCTCGGCACCTGCCTCGCCGTCGGCGACCAACGCGTACAGCGCCACCGCGGCGGCCAGCGGCGTCTTGCCGTTGCCTTTGGCGATCTCGACGTAGGCGATCCGGAAGCGCCGCTGACCTTCAGCCGCGTACCAGCCGAAGCAGGACCCGACGACAAACCGTTGCCAGGGCGACAGGATGAACCGCTTGCCGGCGTGCGCGCCCTGGTAGTGGCGCAGGCACTGGATGAAATCGATCGCGTGCTCGGCCCGGCCCGGGTGCCACTCGAGGCCGCGCGCAGGCCCGGCCTCCAGATCTGCCAGGTGGCGCTTGCAGGCCAGCCGAACCCACGGCCCGGCCAGGATCTCGCCGGCCGTGACGCGCAGGGCGTAGTCGGTGGTCGAGTCGACGATCACCCGTTCAGCGGCGCCCATCCATCAAGCCGCGCCGGGCAGGGTGCTCCCGGCCTGCAGGAAATTTTCCATCGGGTCATCTGGCACGCCAGGCAGCGCCAGCTGCTGCCCCGCCGTCGACTGAATCCGCGATGCTGGCGTCAGCCCGAACTCCTTTGCGAAGCGCAACATCCGATCGAGCGCACGATCACGTGCCTGCGCCAGCGCAGAAACTTGACGGTATCCGCTGGGCGTGACATCGATCAATGCGGCAGCGCCCTTCACCTTGCCCGCGCCGGCCCCACTCGGCTCACCCATCAGCTGTTTGAGGCGCGCCTCCAGCAGGGCCCACTCCCCCCACGCCTGACAGTAGGCGGCCAGCGCAGCGCGGTCGAGCGCGCTGACCAGGCCGGCCGCGACCAGGTGGGGCGTGATGCGCGTCCACTCGGCACGGGCGGCGGCCCCCAGGTGCGCCGGAATTTTCGGGACCTCGATCTTGATGCGGACCGCCGACTGGCCATCCAGCTCGGCCCCCGACTTCTTGCTCGGGTTTCCGCGAATCGCGTGAACGTTCGCCGGCAGTGCAGTGCGTCCCATGGTCAACTCCTATAGCCCTGTCGGGCAGATACCCCCCCTCCCCGATTTCCCGGCGTCACGCAAAAGATTAAGCATTCGGTCCTGCGAGCAATGTGGTGAAGATTCGACCCCCCCTACCCCTCTGGGCCTCGTGGGCCGACTTCGCGTCGTGACAGGTCTTGCAGATCGACTGCAAGTTGGTGTCTTCCTCGATCTGCTCGGTCGACCATCCGCGGCGAGCGGCGTCCGCTTTCGCGACGATGTGGTCGACTGCGACCGCCACCGTGACGCGTTCAGGTTCACCCTTGAGACACGGCTGACACAGGCCCGCATCGCGCTCCAAGATCTGCAAGCGTTTGATCTCCCACTCGCGCCCATAGCCACGCTGCTGCCGTGTGCCGCGCGCCGGATCAGCGAAGCGGCCCTGCACTGGATGCGCTGGGCAGCGCCCGGTGCCGTCATACACAAGCTTCCCGCAGCCCGGGTGCGTGCATGGACGCGGTGCGGCTTGGGGCATGTTGCTTTGTTCCACGTGAACCGAGTGCCGGGCACGACCGCGCGCCTGTCCCAGGAGTAGGAGCTGTGGCGCGCGGTCGGTCCGGGGCGGCGGTTTGACCACCGACCGCTGGGTCCAGCCAGGCCTTCCAGAACCGCATACGGGGAGGCGGCAGGTCAGCTGGGTGAGGCTGGGTTTGGTCGAAATGAGAAGAGCCCGGGCAGTTGCCTGCTCGGGCTCTGGTGCCGATCCTTCGTGTGGTGACACGTTGGGAACAGCTTGCCTGAAATGTATCGGAAAAGTCTATGTAGACAAACTGCCGAGTTCACGGACGGGCCAACTCCTGTACGCGCTCGACCTGTTGGCGAGCCAGCGCTTGGCGCTCCGATCGAGCGTTGAACCACAGCCTCAACGCATGGTCGGCCTGTTCGAGTTGCGCCTTGATCGTCGACTCGGCGCGCCCCGCACGACGTGCGGCCTCCCTGATGCCCAAGCCACGAGGGTAGATGTTGTGCAGCGTCACATACAGGTGATCGCGCTCACCCCTGAGCGACTCGACCGCCTGGTCGGTGACCGAGGCGTCAACGTCATCGACCGGCACCTTCGAATCACGACAGCTACCGCCGTCTACCACCTCGCGCAAGAAGGCTGCGGAGCTGCTAAAGCCCAGCCCGCCACTTTGCTCACGCTCCTTCCATAGCGCCCAGTTCTCCAACCGCTGCTTGACCCATTCGATTCTTGCCACTTCATTCCTTTGTTATCGCCGTACCCAGAGGGAGCACGCGCGTTGCAGCTCTTCTGATGCCGTTGCACTCACATCGGCGACACCCATCGCCACGGGCGCGTACTCGGCGACCGGACGATTCCTTGTGTCAACCTCGCGCTCGCGCACGATGAGCAACTTCCCCCGCCTTGCCAGCGATGCGACCGTCATGCGCGCGGCCTGGCCGGACACCCCCGCCTTGGCCGCCAACTCCGACAGCGTCGCCGCCTTCTCCGGCGTGTACAGCTCACGCGCCGCCGCCAATAGCGCCTGACTCACTTCACCCATCGGTCTCATGATTCCGACCTCCCGCGTCAATATGTTGTCGGCCATGTACATGGCAATAGTCACCTTGATGCGTAGACTCCCTCTCTTCTGAACCGGATTCGAGGGTTCTGTGCACAGGAGGCCCAAGCCCGCACGTCGTGCGAAGCGAGGGCTCCCTCTGCGTCAACCGTCTATCGATGGGCCGAGCAGCACGCCTTGAGCGGGTACGCTTTCAGGCCGGTCTCTACAACCCCATGTACCTGGGTCAACCCCGCGCTAGAGACTTCGGCGCGCTTGCGGTGTGGGGAAACATCCTCCCGCTTTAACCAGTGGCCGGACCGTGAGAATCGACGCTTGTGTCCACTGGCGAAATGTTCGGCTTCGCTATTCCACGGCTTCCTCCTGCTGGCGCACCTGCATCAGGTAACTGCACACCTTGAATAAGCCTTCGTGCGCGTGCACGTCGTTGGCGTCGTAGCCGAGCGTGCCGCTCATGCAGTAGGGAAGGCCTGTCTCGATGGCTGCGAGCTCGCCCGGGCCGCGCGGCTCGTAGGCAAGTCCCCTATCACGCTTCTCCCGCTCAGGCTTGGGGAGGTCGTCATGGTCGGCAAAGACGTAGCACCGCCCCCGCGTCAGCTTGCTTGCGACGTGCATCAGGTTGGTGGTGCTGAAACACACCAACACGGCGGCATTCAGGCGCATCTGTCGCGCAGCAGCTTCGATCGACAAGCCGGTGGCGTACCCCTCGCAGAAAATCGTCTCCGCCGCGCTCTTTGATCCCAGGCGTAGCACCGCGCCCTTGGCCCGCATGCCGGGCAGCATTTTCTTCTCCCACTTCAGCGCATCGCGGTTCCACACGATCACCTGCAGGCCCTGCAGCTCGTTGGTGAAGAGATTCCGCATCGGCACCAGCAGCGCGCCATTGAACTGCAGGCCTTCCACGTTGCTGGTGTAGAGACTGCGAATAGGCGAGCCATCCCCTAGCACCAGGCCTTTCGCGCCCGGAAGCCGCTTTCGAATCAAGTAGTCGTGCTCGGCGAGTTCGGTGGCGCCAAGGATGCCGGTGGCGCGCTCGGCGGCCTGGCGATAACCGCGCTCCTGACGTGCCCGCTGGGCGTCCTGCTTGGCCTTCCATGCGGCTTTTTCTTCCTCGGTCCATGGCGCCGCGTTCGGGTCTTCGAACCATTCCACCTTTGCCTTGCCGTCCCAGGCGTACACCCAACCGCGCCGTCCGTCCCAGAAATAGGCGCCGTTCGTGCTGCGGGGATGTTCAGTGGTCCCGCAGCGCTGGATCTTGTCCTTGGGATGCAGCTCGCCGACCTCGACGCCGTGGGCGCGGGCGAATAGGGTGAAGCTCATGCCGGAACCGCCTCCGCGACCTTCATGCGCCCATGGAAGTTCCGGATGTTTTCGTACTTGATACGGTTAGACACGCCCTCGGTGATCGGCACGTCGGGGGCGCTGTGGAAGGAATAGCTGTAGGGCGGCCAGTCGCCAGTCCACTCTTTGAACTTCATCTTGGCGAAGCCCTCCTTGCGCTGGATCGCCTTGGATTTGCGCGCATGGGTGCAAAGCTGGTCCCACAAGTGCCTCTTGCTGCTGGCCAGCTTGGACTTGCCCAGCACGACCTCCTGCATGGAGCCCGACTCGTGGACCAGCAGTGATTGGGGCGTGACCTCGTGGCCGCACGACATGCAACGCTGGCGAAACGGCTTGTAGCCGCAGCTGGGGCAGCCCCCGCGCTCCTCCTCGGGTTTCACGTCCTTGCGCACCTTCTTGTCCAGCGCCTCGCCCTGGTCCAATGACGCGAGCCCGTTGAAGTAGATGTCCGTGTAGTCCTCGGCAAAACGCGTAATGTTGCCGCTGTGGTCCATCAGCAAGAAATCCTGCTTCCCGGTGGTTGGCGACGAGCGCGCGCCGCGGCCCCACATCTGGATGGCGGTGGACAGGCTTTTGCGCAGCGGCCTGCAATCGACGACGCAGCCGACGTCGGCCACGTCGAACCCCTTGGCCAGCGCCTCGACGCTGATCAGCACGCGCACGATTGAGTCCGGCTTGCGGTACTCCTTAAGCAACTTGGGCCGCTCGTCCTCGTGGGTGTGCATCGTATAGGTGGCCGCCAGAACGCCTGCCTCGTTGAACTGACGGCATAGCTCTTCGCAATGGGCCACGGTGGCGCCGAATACGATCGTCTTGCGGCCTTCGGCGTGCTGCAGCCATTCGGACACCACGTCGCCAATGATCTCCATGCCGCGCTCCTCCACCGCGCTATCGGCCCACTCGCCGTCCTTCTTGAGCTTGGCCCCTTCCATGTTCGGGCGCCGGCAGGAAAGCACGCGCATGGGCACGAGCACACCGGACTCGGTGAGCTCATGCATCGTGGTGCTGCAAATCAGGTTCTGAAATATCTTGCCCAGGCCGCGGGCGAACGGTGTCGCACTCAGTCCGATGACGCGAATGTTCGGGTCCTCGGCGTACTTGATCCACGATTCGCGCTTGGTGTGCGCCTCATCCACAATGAGCACGTCGGTCTGCGGCCAGCCGCGGCTCTCCACGGTCTGGATGCTGGCGATCTGCAGGGGCTTTGCCCAGTCCTGCCGGTAGTGGTCGCTCTGGATGACGCCATGGTCGGTGAGCCCGTAGCTGTCCGCCACGGCGCTGGTCTGCTCGATCAGGGCCTTGCGGTCACACAGGAAGGTGACCCGGCGCCCTTGCTTGAGCCCCTTGGACGCGACGCGCAGGCCGAGATAGGTCTTGCCGGCGCCGGTGGGCGCCATCAACATCTGGTTCTTGTGACCGGCCCGGACGCCATCGGCGATCGACACCATCGCGGACCGCTGGAATGGCCGGGGCTCCGGGAACAGGAGCGCCTCCGAGGCGTCGTCTAGAAGGTTGTTCATGCCGCCGCCTCCGCCTTCTCGGCCTTTTCGGCCTTTTCGGCTCGGCTCTTCCAAGACGCGGCGGAACGCTTGAGTTCCGCGATCTGCGTCGTCATGCTGTCAATGCGCGCCTTGTAGCCGCGGGCCAGATCCCGCGACTTCTTCGCCTCACTGAGCGCCGCGGCCATCTTGTCATCCCCGCCCAGGATCTCTTCGAGGTGGCGCGCTTCTTCCCTGGCGGCGATGAGCTCCGCTGTCAAGGTGGCGACCTGGTCCTCCAGTTCCGCGATGCGGGCCGTCTTGGGGTCCGCTGCGGGTACTGCCGGTACTGTCGGCGCTGCAGGTGGCGCGGCCGGGCCCGGTGTGGGCGTCGGCTGTACGTCAGCGGGGCCGGTTTGGGCGGCAGATTGCTGGCCGACCACCTTTCCGCCGATGTTGCCCGTGCTCATGGTGTAGGTCTTGCCGCCCCGCTCGACCGTCCGTTTCACCGGTCCATCATCAATCGGATTGATGATGCGGCGCATGTCGCCCACGAAGTTGGCAGAGACGCGGCAAAGCTTCGCAATCGCCACGTCCGTCCAGCCCCCCCATTCCTCGTCCTTGAGGGCCTCTGTCACCGCGTTCCGCTTGTCCGCGTTGGTGCGTGGGATGCCGTGGTCGTGGTTGGCGCCCAGGCTGTAAGCTTTGGCATCACGCCTCGTGCCGGGGGTGATCTTCTCCAGAATGGTCTTGCGGCCGGCCGCCTTGGCTCCCCAGTAGCGGTGAAAGCCGTCGGCCAACCACCAGTCCTTGCCGTCGAAGAACACGATCACCGGCGGCATGTCAACCTCGTTGCGGTAATGCTCCGCGTACTCCGCAACCTTTTCGTCGTTGAGCTGCGCCCTCGATTGCGTGCCGCCGTCGATTCGAATCAGATCAAGGTCAAGCATGCTGGTCGTTCTCCGCGATGGACCGCAACTCACCCGGATTCCATGAGCATCCTTCGTACTCCAGGACCCACCTGACATGCTGCGTGGAACGGTGGCGGATGGTCCAGTAGACGAACCGCGCCATGTAGCCAGCCCGGTGTCGCGCTGTGCCTGCGCTACGCCGGAGTGCTCCTACAAAGCGTTGCAGCCTCGACTGACGCTCACAAATCTCTGGCTGAATGATGCGGTTTTGGGGCAGCTTGGACTCAGCCGTTTGAGCAAAAAAAATCATCGTCATCCCCTCGGCCGGAAGTCGGACAGGTGGACGACGCTGCCTTGCGCGGCATGGCGCTTGTAGTCGCCCATCAGCGACCGCTCTGTTGCGGCGGCCTCAGAAGCGGCGGCTGTGATCGCGGCACAAACCGGCGCGGCGTCGGACGGCTCCAGGATGGTGGCGTGCTCCTCGCCGTCCTCCCAACTCCGCAGCACGATCTGGCCGCACGGGTTGGCGTAGATGGCCAGCTTGCGACCGGGGAAGTCGATGATCAGCAGGCCCTCGGCGCGCGCATCGGCAACGCCGGGGACGAGGATGTTGTCTCGAACGCTCACGTATTGCTCCCGGCGAAGACCGTCTGCCCGGCGCCGCGACGGGCGACGCATGACCGAAAGGCGGGTAGCCCACCGTCCACGAGAATGGGGATTCCACTCAACCACCAACGAGGACGGGGGCACCCATGACTGTTTTGAACCGTGAGCTTCAGCACCAAATCTTGAGCAAGCTCGCCGAGATATATCCGGACGGTCTGTACGACCTGCACAAGGAGATGGAAGACGGCGCGGCAGAAGAGCCGAGCCGCCCTCTGTTGGCCACGGTTCAATACCTGGATTCGCACGAGCTCGTCTCGAGCGGCTACGTGCTTACCGAGCTGACTGGATTGGAGAGATGGGATAGCATGGGGCGCACCACCATCACCGCGAAAGGCTTGGACTTTCTGGCTGACGACGGCGGGCTGAGCGCGATCCTGGGAACGGTCACCGTGCGTATAGACGCGGCGCAGTTCACCGAGTTGCTGGCCAACAAAGTGGAGCAGTTGCCGAACATCAACCACGATGAGCGCTCCACGATTGCCAGTGAGCTCCGTAAGCTGCCGGCGAAGAGCGCTGAAAAAGTGATCGAAAAGCTGCTGGATTGGGCGGTGGATCATGCGGGGGACGCACTTCCGCTACTGCGTAGCCTGTTACCCCTGGCCTGACCGTAAGACGGCGCACGAGTCGGATGTAGCCCACCGGTGCGGCAGTTTCGTCCCGGCCATCCCCGGCAAGAGGTAGCCAAAGCTCCGGCTCGTCGGCGGCGAGTTCCACCACCAGGGCAAGCCGGGCATTTGCATCCAGGAGCACAGTGGAGATCAGGGCGATTGGGAAGACGGGGCGCTCGCTCATGCCCGCGCCTCCCGCGCCACAGCCCGTGCGATCAGGGTGTCGCCGGTGCGGATCACCTGGTCCTCCAGGTGGCGGGCCTGCAGGGCCATCATCCGGCGGGCGAGGAGCTGGCGCGCCTGGCCGTGGCGCCGCCACAAGGCCCGCGCCTCCTTGGCGTCGCGCATGGCGATTTCTGCCGCCCGGTGGTCATCCGCGGGAACCGCGAACGTAGAGCCGCGGGCGGTCACTGTGCCCCCGCGGCGCGCTGTTCGACTAGCTGGAGAACCAGCTTCTTGATCTCTGCTTCAGGCTTGCCCTGAATGCGCGCCTGCTGGACCGCCGCGATCTCACGCGCGACGAAAGCCACCGCTCGTTTCCCGATGGGGACGGGCGGAACTAGCAATCCCTCTTGAATGTTCCGGTAGTCCTTGGCCTTGCAGTTGCCGGTGTACGGCTTGAGGTTGCTGGGTCGGATGAATTGTTCGAGTTCCACTTAGTGCTCCACTCGTCTACTGACGGAATGGAGCGAAGCGTAGGCACTAGGGGTGTCCCCCTTCAAGTATCCCCCTGTCCACCAGTTAGGGGGAGGACACCTCGACTTCCTTGATCTCGCCAGCTTGGCGCAACCTGTCCCAGGCTTTGCCAAACGCATTGCGGGAAACAAACACTTCCCCCATTGAACTGACCGAGTCCCAGACGTCCGCCTTAATCCATTTCTGGCCTGGCTCGAATGGCGGGAGTGCTAGCGGATCTTTTCCTAGAGACTTAATGGTTTGCAAGATCGTCTCGTCTTGGGCTCGCCATCGAGCTTTTGGTGTGGTCGGCGGCGGTGACTGCTGCGCAGCCAACGAAACGCCCTCCAAATATGCGCGCACTGCGCGATTCACGGCGAACCCCTTCGCGTCGGCCCAGCGCAAGTAGTAGGCGAAATCCGCCCGTTCAGGATGGTTCCCCGACTTAAGAATGTCGCGCATCTCGCGCACGAGACCGGCAAGCTCTCTCGCATAGTTGTCAACCGCAGGGTGCGTGACTTTATATACAGCCCCATCCATCTGGACCTGAAGCAGCTCGCCTATCGGGCCGCAGCCTTCGACAAGTACGATCCCATTTAGGAACTGCAAGCTGCGTCCCCACTCCAGAAAGGCAAGGTTGCCCTCATGCAAACTCGCTCCGTCTGGATCGATACCGAGCAAAATTAGGATGGCTTGATTGTGGGACCAAGTGTCATAGCGAAGCCAATGGTTTAGCCGTTGCGTGAGTGCGTCTGGACGCGTCTCCGGTCCAAACTTCTCAAGATTCCATTCGTGGATTTCATCCTTCGGCGGTGTCACTTCCGTCGACCTTCCTTCCTTCGGAGGCCAAACGTTCAGTTTCTCCGCTCGCGCAATCCACTCTGGGCGCGTGAAAGCCTGTGACACCCAATCCAAGAACGCGACAATCTCAATGCCATCATCAGCCTCCCCGGATTCTCGCCAAGCGTCCTCGAGTCTTTTGCCCCAGAAGCGAATTCTCTCCGATTGGGAGTCGGGAGACCATTCGGTCACCAGTCGATTATTCGCCCACCGATACGCTTTGTAGTCTGGGGAAGGCTCAGTCACCAATTGATTGTTCAACCACCGCAATGGGGTGCGCGCCGGGGCCAAGCCTAGCGCGACTTGCACTGCACTCTTCAACGGCAAAATGCGATCAATGTGGTGAAACTCGTACCACTCGCCTTGTATGAGTGGAAATGCTGGATCCGCGTGCGATGCCTCGGCCAAGTTTGAGGAAGGCTCGGAGGGCGCAGGCGGGGCAGGCGTTGCCTCAAGCAGCCCGGCAACACCTTCGCAATCGAGCCAATGTGGTCGCTCAAAGGTCACCTCGACCCACTTCAAAAATGCCCGAAAGTCAATCCCATCGTCCGAACCTCCAGCCGCTTTCCATTGCGCCTTCAGGTCTTCCATGAAACCCCATATCTCATCAGGATCGTTGCCCCCGCTCTTGAGGTAGGGACCATCGAACCACATGACCTTGGACAGGCCCTCCCAAATCTCGGGAAGCATGCCGACGACGAGGAAAGCCGCCACTTCGAGATCCACCGTTCGGAGTCTTAGATAGTGCTCAACACGGTCTCCGCAGAACCAATCTTCGACTCGCCCGTCCCAAGGCTGCTTGCGCTTTGGAATTTGCATTGCTGTGTCCCTCACACCCCCTGAAGAAGGTTGCCAGCCCAGCCCGTCAGGGAACGGGGTTTCGGGAATCAGCCTAGGGCTGGCGTTCGGATTATCCAACTTCACTGCCCCTCTTCCACCGGCACCGGCCTGCCAAGCACTTCCTCGTCGCTCACGCCGCATTCGTCGTCGTCAAGCGGTTCGAGCTCACGGTCATCACAGACGATGGTGCGGTGCGCTGGCGCCTCGCGTCCATCGAGATAGACGCTCCGCAGCGGCTGGCCCAACGACGTGATGACCCACGGGCGCTGCTGCCTGGGCCACATCGCGCCGGCGACTTTGTCCGGGTAGAAGTACGGCTTCACCACCAACACGATAGCGCCGCGGTTGGCGCCACCGCCGATGATGCGGGCGCGCTGCCCGGGCTTGCAGCGGCGGCTCATGACGGGCTCCCTTCGAGCAACGCCGGATTGCGCTTTGTGAGCATGGAAAGTTTCATCTGGAAGGATCCATCGAGATCGGCGATTTCCTTCTGGTACTTCAGAAGAATCTGCTGCTGTCGCTCGACATCGAAGGTGACTTCCGCGTTCACGATGGCGTCAACGACCTCGTCCAGACTCATGAGGATGTTTGAGACAGATTCCTCGGTGAGCGAGTACCCATGGAAGTCCGACGGCTCCGCCGTGATGTACACGCGGAACATGCTGCGCACGTGTTCAACGCAGTCCCACAGAAAGTCTTCCGCGTTCTTCGGCACGTGGTCGAGATGCACCTGTGCGCGAATCAGCTTCTTGGTGCGCTCATCCTCTCCCGCCCTTTCGCGTCGAACTTCCTGAGGAATATCGATCCTCACCCTGTACGTGCCCCAGGTTGTGCAATGGCGCGTGATGTTCAGCGGGTAGCCGCGGCTGTCCGTCGCCCGCGCCCAGCGCTCCTTGCCACCTGGCTCGCCGGGCCAAGGGCCTGGAAGGCAAATGCCCATGGTCAACAGCTGCTCCTTGGTGCCGTGCCAGTCTTCGCTGTATTCGCTCTTGTAGTCGCACACCGGTTGCGCCGCAGCGAACGTTGCCCGGCGCGTTCTGGCCTCTTCAATGGCCTCGCCCAAGGCTTGGGCGTGCTTGCCGAATGCGTTTTTCACCGCGCCGCGAACCGACTCGCGGCGTGCCTGGGCGTCCTCCTGGAGCGCTTCGGCCTCATCCACCGTCAGATAGAAAAGCATTGAACCGCCGGTCCAATGCACCGCCTTTTCGCGGCACATGGCCGGGAAAACTGACCGGTCGATGTAATCGCGCTCGACGGTGAATGACAGCCACACGAGCACCGCGTCGAGGTCCGGTTTGGAGTCGCCCCGCTCCTGGGGGTTTCGTTCGGTCTGGCTCATTGCAGACCTCCATTGACCGTTTTATAGACGTCGAGGACCAGGCCGAAAACAGTGAATCGCGACACCATCGACGGCGTGGCGCGAACCCACTGCTGGCCGTCGCGGGGTGTCTCCTCGCAGATGTAGAGGCCCGAGGGCATTTTCTGGAAGCGCCGTGCGCCGAACCATCGCCGCGAGTACGGCGCCTCACCTGGACGTGCGTCATCCATGGCCAGCAGGTACAAGCCGTCACCCTCGATGCCGCGCCGGTCGAAGTCGACGCGCAGCACGTCGCCCGCATTGATCACGGGCCAGTACAGCGTGGCATGAATCTGCAGCATCGCGATCCCGCTCATGTGCGCGAGCTGCTCGGGGATGGTGAGGGATTCCACAGGGGAAGCGGCCGGCAGCGGGCCGCGCAACATGACGGCGTTCGGGATGGCCAGCGCGTTCATTGCCCACCTCCCTGCGTCGTGTGGTGGGCAACGCTGTGCTTGACCGTTTCTTGCGCTTCGAGGGAGAGGCGTTCGAAGATGGCATGGGTGCGCAGCACCTGGGCCTCGACCGACACGGTGCGGCCGGTGTCGTCCTGGATCTCGAAAACCTCATTTCCCTCGGACGGGTAAGACGTGCCTGCGTGCCACAGCTTGCCGACGAGGGTGTCCAGCAGGGCCGGGTCGCTCGCGCCGCCACCGGTGTGCCTGACATCCACCTGGACGATGTGGGCGGTGGGGAAGCGCTCCTTGAGCAGGTCCAGCCGTTCCCGGGCCTCCTGCAGCGACTCGCTTCTGATCTCCAGCCGAACAAAGCGGGAGTTCGGACGCGGGTCCCAGATTTCATAGCGGGTGTGCGAGCCCTCGCCGGAGGCGAGGTCCAGGGCTTCGCGCAACATGGCGCGTTGCAGCCGGTAGTCCTCGGCCGATGCGCGCAGCTGCCCACCGTCTTCCAGCCGATCGACTGCCCACTGCGGCAAGGGCTCGCGCGGCTCGGGGTAGATGTGCGCCGCGTTGCGGTGCGTCTCTAGGGTGCTCTCTATGAGGGAGAGCCAGCGCCGGGCCTGTTCGTCGAGCCGCTTGAACAGCTCAACAGTAGTCACCGGATCGGTGTGTGGAAAGTCACTGGCGCCGGCGGCGCCTTCGGGGATAATTTCGGTAGCCATAGTGTGCGGGTCCTGTTAGGTTTGTGCACTGTGGTCAGGTCGGGCTTGCTGTTAGCGCAGCTTGCCCGGCCGCTTCTATCTTTCAGGTGGCGCTGGTTGCGCTTCCTCCTTTCTCACTGCGATGGTATTTGCATGTCGAAGACATCTGGTTCGAAGGCAACGCGATTGCCTAAGCGAAAAAAGGTGCCGGTTAAGCGACGGATGACCCCGGAACTCGGCGAGATAATCACGCTGCTGTATCCTGACTCGACAGCCAAGGCGCTTGCTGAAGTGTTGGGTACGACAGAGAAGTCCGTGCACAAGTACGCCGCACGCCGGCAGATCCGGAAATTGCCGGGCCTTCGTAGCAGGCCATTCGGGGCGGAGCGTGTCACCCAGGGTGACTATCTGGTTCGCAAATGCACAGATGATCCGGACTTCAACAAGAGATTTCTGTACGCGCATGTGCTGGCTTGGGAGAAGCACCACCGCCGGACGAAGCCGACAGGCCACGTCATCGTCATTCTCGACGGCGACAAGCGCAACTTCGAGCCGGACAACCTTTACTGCCTGCCCAAGTCGCAATTGCTGGCTTGGATGCGCTTCATATCCGCACCCGTGGAAGTTCACATCGATAGACTTTGGAGAAAAGTAATGGCTTTGGATACCAGTGAAGCCGTCAAGACGAAGCTTCTGGAACAGTTGGAGAAACTGGTAGATCCGGACAAGCCTGTAGACATCCATCGCCAACGAGCCGTCTGCGAGACGGTGCAGACGCTGGTCAATTTGCTGAAGGTGGAGGTCGACTATCTTCGCGCGATCGAAGGCG
>Ga0255338_1001829_pt1 | contig 36474 bp, 52 predicted proteins | sample MeOH1_35cm_T4_19_FD_203715 | JGI IMG/M metagenome (GOLD analysis project Ga0255338, IMG submission 203715) | Sandy soil microbial communities from University of British Columbia, Vancouver, Canada - MeOH1_35cm_T4_195 | ecosystem: Engineered > Artificial ecosystem > Sand microcosm > Unclassified ...
ACCGGCGGTCGCAATAGCCGCAATCGATATAGCCATGCTCATCGATCTCAAGGAAGACGCGCGGATGGCCGAGCGCTGCGGGAATGTCGCCCGAACCGTCGCAGGAGACGCGGGACTTGGTGACTCGGATGATTTCAGGCGGCTGGATCATGGCGGCACCGATTAGCAGCGCTGGCGTTGCGCCGCAATATCCGTGGCGAAAGGAGCCTTACATGAGCAGGAAGGGCGGCTTCCTTTTCGGGCAGGGCTTTTCCGCAGCGATGTCCACCGCCTTGGCTGGCGCGTTCCAATCCAGGCAATCGCGGGTGACGGCCAGCGAAACCGGCGACACCATCAGCAGAAAGGGCGCTATCGTTCCAGCAAAGAGAAGCGTGAGAGACATGATGCAACTGCCTCACCAAAGCGTTCCGGTGCCGGAACCCTACGCCATTGCGCCCCAAGCGGGAACAGATTTCTCCGGGGAAGGCATGGTGGGCGATGACGGGCTCGAACCGCCGACATTCTCGGTGTAAACGAGACGCTCTACCAACTGAGCTAATCGCCCCCGTGGGGATTTCTCGGCGCTTCTAGGCGATTTTGCTCGCTGGTCAAGCGCACATTTGTGGAACGTAACGGCAACAGGCAGAACAGAACGGACCTGAGAGTCCCGAACTATTCCCGAACTATCTGCGGCTGTCGGACCGTGTCATTCGCTGTCGACTGCGAAGCTATAATCTCCGGCTTCGATCTTCTTCCGTGCTTTGTTGAAGTAGCGCTCTGGCGCGGTGATGCTGACCGACCGCGCAACATCGAGCCGATCCATAAGCTCGCGGAGTTCCTTCTCAGCCGCATCGGCGCCGGAATGTACGGTGACCAACGCTACTTGTCGAAATCTGTCCTGGAGCGCCTTGAATGACGCAGCGCTGGACGCGATTTCCGTAACGCTAGTCTGGATCTTCAAACCACTGGCGAGAGCAGGGAAAAGGCTTGCCAGCAGGCTTAGCGAAGCGATGACCACTGGGGAGGCGGCGTCCTTAAGGACTGAGAAACCCGCAAGGGCACCGAAGATGATTGGAGCAACAATAAAGAAGGTGTTTGTGAGCCTGATGCGCCGAAGCCAGATGAAGAAGCAAGTGGATGTGTAAAGGCAGGACTCTTCCTGACGGCGAGCCTCCGTTGCGATAGCTTTCAAGCGCTCGTCCATCATGGCAGCAAGGGTATCCTTGCGCCAAAGATCTTCTGCCACTCGTCTCCCGCAGATACCACCATGTCCTCCCGTTCGAAATCGCAGGCCTTCTTGGCTCGGTCGTATGCTGTTTGCGCCCTGCTCACCCACTCATCGCCGACGTCGTAGAGATCTGCCGAGTTCGGGGCCCAAACAAAGCTGTTCCGCTTGTTCAGCAGAAATTCCAAGAAATCCCGCACAAACCAGTCATAATAAAAATAATCCTGATCCCGGAACTGATAGTCCGTAATAAATTCGGCTACCAAGATTTCCATGACGAAGGATTTTATAGGCACAGAGCAGTGAAATTTCCATGCCTTCATTATTTGGATCAAGGGCCGCGCGTTTGAACGGGAAGCCGCATCTGCCGAATTTAGCATACGGAATTCTGCGGAGGGGTTGGCGGTCTTCCAGCGCCCTCCATTGTTTGTATCAGGCATCAACCAACGATTGTCATCATATCGGAAGACCGGGACGACCTCGATCGTGACCGAGTTAAAGCCGACGACGACGACCTGTCCGTCTCCGCGCATGCGGGTCTGACCGTATGTATTCTCGAGATGCCCTTTGACTTCTTGAAGGAGGGCTGACTGCCCGTTCCCGACATATCCGTCGAAGCGATGGTAAACGTCGAGCGGCAGTTGCATGAATACGTCAATGTCATTTGGAGGACGGATGGCGGTTCCCTTCCCCCATGATCCTACCATGAAGCCAGGGGGGCTTTCCGAAGTCGGACCCCAGTATGCACGCTCCAAACACTGACGCACGCCCAGCTGCTTGCCCGTGCCATCATCGACCTCTGCAACGGTCAGCTGCAAAGAGAGATGAAAGTCTCGAAACCTTTTAGTGACGCCCGTCCACATGAGACGAACGGTAGCGCTAGAGCGATGAAATGCCACCCCTTTTATATTAAGGTGACCGGCCACTTAGTAAGCCGGGAGGGGGCGGGAAAAAGGTAATCTCTATAACATGGCTGTAAATTCAATGGCTTACATGTAACATTACCTATAATATTTCTATAACCAGATTATACCTTTTGAGAGTGATTTGACGGCCAGAAAAAAGGCTTAGTTTTCAATGGGATTATAGTTTTACCCCCTCAGAGATTGCAGAAAATTATAGGGAAGGAGCAACCCCACAAGCCGCAGAAATCCGCCATTTTTTAGCGGATGACCGGAACATATTGGTGAGATTACCTTTTTCCCGACCCCTTCCGCCTTCAACGGCGAACGCGCATGGTTTTTCGGGGATGTCGCACCGGCCCGAATAGGGCGCTCTGGGTGCATCAAAACGCATCAGCGCAGGCCGCCTCATGATCGGCAACCGGCCAAGGATCTAGGCGGCTTTCCGGGGGGTGTCGATGGTGCATCAAAAGGGACATGAAAAGTGCGCGGGCGAGGCGGGGGGAAAAGCGCGTTTTGAGGGGTGGCAGGGGGGCACCCCCGGCCCCGGCCCCCGGCTGCTGGGCCTCGCGCCGATCCGCGGGCCTCGCCGCCCCGGTCCAGCCCTTCGGAACCGTGGCAGGCCGCGTAATATTCTTGCGCGGCGGACGATCTGCGCCGGGCATGAAAAAAGGCGGCCCGAAACCGGACCGCCTCACATGCTGCCGGAGGACCGGCGATCAGTGCGACATGATCAGCCGCCCTTGATCAGCAGCGCCACCGCGCATGTCACCGCAAGCGGCGCGATCCAATCCACCCATTGGTCCAGCTTCGGCCAGACCCGCAGGTCGAACCGGCCCCACCATGGCATGTTGGCGCGTCGCCCGTTACCATACTGCTCGATCCACCGATATTCCGCCTGATCGACCTCGCGCCCGATGAAATAGGCGGACGCCAGCGCGGCCCCGGCCCACCAGTTGCCGGTCAACAGACCGATAGCCGCCTGCGCGACCAACGCCATGATAGCGTGCTGAAAATAGTTCATGAGGGCAAAACTCCCTTTGCGGTTGGAAGATGCGATGGGCGGGCGGCTATGCAGCTTTCACCCGCTCACGGAACTGGACCGCTTCGAAGCCCAGCTGGTCGTTGAGTTCGAGGAACACGGACTGCAACGGCCCGATCTCCAGTTCAAAGAAGCTGTCGAGCGCCTTGGCCGGATCGCCGAAGCCGCCCGCGTTCGCCGGGATGATGCCGAGCAGCTGGGGCGGCACCCGATGCGCGGCCAGCACGTCGTCCCGCGTCGTATTCTTGATCCCAAGGAATTCGTCGTTCGCCCCGACCTGCGCGATGGGCAGCAGCTTGATCCCGTTCTCTTTCCCGTTGGGCGAGTGGACGAACAGATTGCGGAAGTTCCCCGGCCCCTTCGACTTCCTGAGCGCGTCGCGCATCCCATCCACGTCACCATCGGCGAATTCGCCGGTCGCATAGAGGATATAGCCCGCGTGGCTCCCGTTCTCGAAATAGCGGCGGCGGAACAGCGTGGCATTCTCATTGAGCAGGGCCGACTGGAGCGCCGACAGATATTCGGGGATGCCATAGATCTCCTGATTGACGTCGGGCGCGATCAGCTGGTGGACGGTGCCCGGATCGAACTCGCTTTCCGTCCTTTGCCCAGGCACCCACCAGAAGCGGCCCGGCTCGACACCGCGCCGCGTATATTTCGCGAGGCAGTGATCGAGCCGCATCACACCGCCGAGCCGGTTCCGCACCCCCTGCACATAGGCGTTCCCCATCACCAGATAGTCCTGCACCAATCCCGCGAATGCCTTCCGCGACAGCCACGGCGTCGGCTCAAGGCTGGCCGCGAGCATGTTGCGCTTGAGGATGATCGCGCTCGAATGGTGCGGCGACGCACGAAACGCGCGGGCAAGGCCGTCCAGCGAGATAGGCGGCTCATACCAGCGATGATTGTGCCAGCACTCCAGCATGTCGAGCAGGGTGGCCCGGCTCAGCACCGGCTCAGGATCCCCGAAGGTGAACGCCTCGATCGAGCGCGAGCGGTTGTCATTGGCCGCGACGATCGCGCCCTGCGGCGGCGCTGCCGATTCCCGGCGGTTCATACGGCGTGCGCGCTTGCTCATTCGAAAATCTCCAGCTTGCCCTTTGGCGCTTCCTTGCCGTCGAGCGGTTCATTCATGAGGATGTGCATGGTTGCCCAGGCGAGATCCGCGTGGCCGTCATTGCCGCCGCGTCCCGCCTTGAACGTGATGTTGCGTCCGCTGGTGGTCAGCGTCTTCTTGATCGAGACGAAGGCCGAAACGAGATCGAGCAGGCCGCTGTCGAAGGCGAGGCGGCCCCGGCGGATGACGTTCTGCGCCTTCATGATCATCTGCGCCTTGAGTTCGAGCGAATATTCGATCTTGGCGACGGCACTGCCCGGCAGCGCGCCCGGCTTGGCGAGCAGCTGATAGACGCCCGCGCCCACGCCCTTGGCGTCGATGCCCAGATAGGAGCAGGTATAGCGGCTCAGCACCGCCTTGATGAATTCGGCCTGCTGCTCGAAATCGAGACCGCGCAGCTGGTGACGCTCAAGGATGCGGAACTTGCCGCCCTCGATCAGCGGTGGTGCGGCGATGACCAGCGCGGCATTATCGCCATTCTCGCTTTCCTGCGGGTCATAGCCTGCCCAGACCGATCGATTGCCATAGGGTCGCGCCGCTTCGGGATTGAAGTCGGGCCACTCGATCAGGCTGTCGCAGCCGCAGGCGATCATGTCGTTGAATTTGAAGGCCGACATGCTGTCGTCCACGAAGTCACACATGAACAGATTGGCGAACTCGTCGGGCGCGTATTCGTCCTCCAGTTCCTCAATGTCGAATAGGTCGCACCCGCCCGCCTCCGCATCGCGGATGTTGACGATGTTCCGCCATATCCGGTCAGGGCCGACGCTGCCGATCGCCAGCGCGGCATGGCTGACGTCGATCTTGATCCGATCTTCCTTCTTGCGCCGCCGGTTGCGCCTATCGCCGGTCCAATAGGGATGGGCCGGATGCGCGACGCTGGACGGCGTGGAGAAGTAGGTTTTCCGCCACTTCTTGTGCGTCGCCATGCCAGAGGCGACCTTGTTCAATTCCTCGAACGAATGGACCCAGAAGAATTCGTCAAAATAGAAATTGCCGTGGCGGCCCTGCGCCGTGCGGAAGTTGGTGCCAAGGAAATGCAGTTCCGCCGCCGCTTCCTCCGCTGGCCGCAGATCCGACGTGATGAGCATTGGGTCGCCGGTTAGCGTGACGCCGACCAGCTTGGCGAAGCTGACGATATAGGATCGGAACTGATGCGCCTGGGCTTTTGATGCCGACAGGAAGATCTGGTTACGCCCCGTCTCGATCGCATCGATCAACGCTTCGAAGGCAAAATAATAGGTCGCGCCGATCTGGCGCGACTTGAGGATCATGCGGGTGCGCTGATCCTTCGCCTGCCACCAGCGATGCTGATAATCATACAGGCCGTCGAGGAAGATGCGCTTGAGTTCTGCCGCCTGCTCAGCGGTGAAATGGTTCTTCTTCGCCTTCTTGCGCGGCCCCGCATTGCGGTTCGCCACATTGTCGTTGAGATCGCCCGCATGGCCGCCGGGAGCCTCATAGCGGCGGACCTTGGCGAGCGTTTCGATCTGCCGGGACAGGGCGTCCATTTCGACATAGTCGCCGCCGGTCTTTTTCTCCTTATGGATCAGCTGCATCAGCTTGATCTCAAGGGAATCCTCGATCTTGCGGATTGACGGGGCGTCATCCCAGCGGTCGCGCTGTTTCCACGCCTCGATCGTCGCGCGCGGGATCGATCCGCCCCTGTCCCCGACGATGCCATGCAGCGCGAACTCCTCCGCGATCTGCGTCACGCCATATCCGCGCCAATAGAGGCTGCGGGCATGGCGGCGCGGATCGAACTGCCACATGACGCTGGGCGCGCCGGGCTGGGGGGATTGCGTGGTCATCGGGGCGGACCATGCCCCGCGCCCAAGCCCCTGATCATTGGCGTCTATTTGGATAGCCGCCTGTCCAAATGCAGGGGCTTGAGCATGTCAGCCCAACGCCCCTTTTTCTGGTCCCGTCAACGCCTAGCCGCGCCGCCAGCAATCAAGGGAACCGGAACCGACCATGGCAAAGAGCAAATTTTTCCGCGCTTTCGTAGAAGGCTTCACCGCCAGCGACGGTCGCAAGATCGAGGCGTCGTGGATTGACGACATCGTCGCCACCTTCAACGCGGAAACCTACACGCCGCGCATCAATATCGAACATATCAAGGGCTACAGCCCCGAACCGCCGTTCAACGGCTATGGCGATGTTGTCGCGGTCAAGGCCCAGACCGACGAACTGACGATCGACGGCCAGACCGTTCGCCGCCGCGCCCTCTATGTGCAGGTCGAGCCCAATGATCAGCTGATCGCCATGCGCGCCAAGGGCCAGAAGCCCTTCCCATCGGTCGAAATCGCGCCCGACTTCGCGGGCACCGGTAAGGTTGGACTGGTCGGCCTCGGCCTGACCGACAATCCTGCCTCCCTCGGCACCGAAGCGTTTAATTTTTCCGCGCTCAAGCCGATGTTCGACGCCCGCAAATCCTCGCCCAACAATCTGTTTTCCGAAGCCTTCGAGGCGGTGGAAATCGAACTGGAGGAAGCACCGGTGGACGGCACCGGCATCGCCGCCGCCATCGTCTCCGGCTTCGCGAGCCTTGCCGCCAAGTTCACCGGCGGCAGCGACGACAAGCCCAAGGCGCAGGAACAGGAAAAGCCCAAGCCTGCCAATGACAACAGCTTCGACATCGCCGCTTTCAGCGCCGGGATTGCCGAGCAGGTCGCCGCCGCCGTGAAGCCCGCCAATGATGCAGTGACCAAGATCCAGGGCGATTTCGCCGCGCTGGTCGCCAAGCTGGAATCGACCGAACAGACCGGCTTTTCGCGCGCACCCGCGACCGGCGGTTCCAACGCGATCCAGACCAACTGCTGATCCTCGCCGCCGCCCGCCTCAACACCTTGGAGTAACCCCCACATGCGTCGTGAAACCCGTCTCGCGTTCAACGCCTATCTGGGCCAGATCGCTCGCCTCAATGGCGTGGAACTCGCCACCGAAAGCTTTTCGGTCGCCCCCACCGTCCAGCAGACGCTGAGCCAGCTGATCCAGCAGTCCAGCGGCTTCCTCCAGAAGATTTCGTTCGAAACCGTGCCCAATCAGGAAGGCCAGAAGGTCGGCGTCGGCGTGACGCGCCCGCTCGCTGGCCGCGTCAACACGCGCGGCGGCACCCGCCGGGCACCCACCGATCCGACCGACACCAGCGATGGCGGCAACTATCGTTGCGAGCAGACCTTTTACGATCACGCGATCAGCTGGGAACGCCTCGACGCATGGCGCCACAAGCCCGAATTCCAGACGCTGGTCCGTGACGTCATCGTGCAGCGTCAGGCGCTCGACCGCATCACCATCGGTTTCCACGGCACGTCGGTCGCCGCCACCACCGATCTGGTCGCCAATCCGCGCCTTCAGGACGTCAACAAAGGCTGGCTGCACAAGATCCGCCAGTATGCGCCGGAGCGCGTGCTGGACGACGGCGCGCTGTCGGGCGCGGGCAAGGCGATCTATGTCGCCGACACCGACGACGCGACCAAGCGCGACTATGTCAATCTCGACGCGCTGGTGAAGGACGCCGCCGCCGGGCTGCTCGATGAATGGCATCAGGAAGCGGATGACCTTGTCGTCATGATCGGTCGCGATCTGGTCCACGACAAGCAGATGCCGATCGTCAACAAGGCGGGCAACACCCCGACCGAGCAGCTGGCGCGTGACATCATCCTGCGCGGTGCCAATCAGGTCGGCGGCTATTATGCCGAGCGCGTTCCCGACTTCCCGACCGCGACCCTGCTCATCACCAGCTACAAAAATCTGGCGATCTACGAGCAGGAGGAATCGCGCCGCCGCTACGTCAAGGACGAACCGGAACTGACCCAGATCGCCAACTATGAAAGCGTCAACGAGGCTTTCGTGGTCGAAGATTACGGCAAATGCGCCCTGATCGAAAACATCGTCATGGGGCCGAAGCCCGCCTGATCGGCGCGGCCCTAACGCTATTCCCTCCATCTGACAGGACACGTCAATGAGCCTCGCTCGTCGCAATCGTGATCGCATTCTCGCTGCCCAGATCGTCAACGCAGCGGCTGCACCTGCTGGTGGAGGGGGTGTCGCCCCTGCTGCTGCGCCTCTCCCGGCAGCAGGGGCGTCAAACGCCTCGCTGGCTGAACGCGCCGCTGCGCAGATTGTCCTTCGGCTGACGCATGACCTGCGCCGCCTCAAGGAAATCCGTTCGATCGACATGAAGATCGCCGCTAAGCGCGAAATGCTGCCAGAATATGTCGATTGGGTCGCCGGGGTCGTTGGCGCAGATGCTGGCGTGGGCACCGGCCTCGCCGCCGAAGTGGTCCCGACGGTCATGGTCTGGCTGATCGACGTCGCCTCCTATGGCGAAGCCCTCGACCTGCTGCCCTTCATGCTGGCGCATAAGGTCGCTATGCCGAGCCGATACCAGCGCGACGCGGCGACGATCGCTATTGAGGAAATCGCCGACGCCGCGAACAAGGCGCAGGGCGCGGGCGCTGATTTCCCGCTCGAAATTCTCGCCCGCGTGGGTGAACTGACCGCCGCCTGCGATATTCACGATCAGGTCCGCGCCAAGCTGCTCAAGGCGACCGGCACGGCTCAGCTGGCCGCCGCCGAAGATCTGGCGGCGGATGAAGGCAAGCCCGCGCTGGAAGCCGCGCTGGCGACCATGACCGAAGCCCAGCGCCTGCATGACCGGATCGGCGTCAAGGACAAGATCAAGCGGGCGAACAAGCTGCTGGCGGCCATAGCCGCCGCGTCCGCACCCAACAACGAACAGGGCGGGACCGCCGCCTGACAGGCTCGCCCCCGGCGCTCAGGGGCGGATCGCGCGATGCGGGAGGCTTTCGAGCCGTAGGGCCGCACTCTGCCCCGATCCTCACCCCTGTAAGCCGGTGGGCCGAAATCGGAGGAATCATCAATGCTCGCTCTCGCTTGGCTGATCATCAAGGCCGTCCTTCTGCTGATCATCATGGCGATCGGCGGCATCATGGTCGCCTTCGGCATCACTTTCCGCTTTGTCATGGGCTTGGAAGCGCGCCCCTCCACCATCGCGCGCTTCGCATGGCTCTGCTGGGGTCTGGCGGGCCTCGGCGTCCTCGCCTTCGTCTATGCCGGTTCCGGCCTCGCCCAGATCGCGATGGCATGACGGTTCGCGAGCGCATTGCCGCCTGCGCAATGGGCGGCCTTCTCGCTGCGATTCCCACCGTCTGGATCCTCCTGTTTTTTGAAGCGGTATTGCCATGACCTTCGTCGCCCGCCCTTCCGCGTCTGAGATCGAACAGCCCCCGGCGGAAGAAACCGACGTCGTCAACGACGGATTCTTCCCGAACATTGCCCCGGCGGCTGTCCGGGAGGCCGCGAGGATCCCGACCAACATCACGCCCGCCCGCCTGCGCGCCGCCATCCTTGGCGCGATCATGACCGTGGAAATCGACCTGCGCGCATTCGCCGCGGCTTCCATCGCCGCAGGCCATGCCACGCTGGCCGCCGTTCCCGCGCCCCAGCTGGACGGGAAAAGCGTGCAGCTGATCCGCTACCACCGCGCCATCGCGCTCTATGCGAAGGCCGAACTGATCGAGCGCCACCGGGATTTTGACACCTCGGCAGCGGGCGGCGGTCAGGCGGACGAACTCACCCCGTCCATCGGCGAACTGCGCCGCGACGCGCAGCACGCGGTCCGCGACATGCTGGGCCGCACGCGGACTGTCGTGGATCTGATCTGATGGCGTCCGAGCAGCGCCTTGTCGCCCGATCAGGGGACAAGCTGGATCTGCTGCTGTGGCGCGATGCCGGGCTTGGTCCAAGCGAGATTTCCCGCGTCTGCGACGCCAATCCGGGGCTGGCCGATCTTGGCCCCATTCTTCCGCTCGGCACCATCGTCATCGTGCCCGCAACCGCCGACGCAAGCGCAACCCGCGTGCGCCCCCTCATTCAGCTTTGGGATTGATCCATGGACCTCCGCCACCTTCTGGAATCCGCCGCCGAATTGATCGGATCGCTAACCCCGTCGCTGATCGGTTCAGCGGTCGCGCAGGCATGGAAGCCCGCCCTGCCTTTCCGCCAGCGTTTCCTCCAGTGGGTCGTTGGATCGACGGTCAGCTATTACGCGACCATCGCCATCATCGCCGTGACGGGATGGAACCACTTCGCCGCGCAGTCGATCGCGTTCGCCGTCGCGCTGCTCGCCTTCGACGCCACCCCCCGCATCGCCAAAGCCGCGATCGACACGCTGACCAGCGTGCCGGGCCGCATCGCTGACCGCTTCCTCCCTGAGAAGGACTGACCATGCAGCTGTCGCCCAATTTTAGCCTGGCTGAATTCGTCGCCTCCGCGACGGCGTCCGCCCAGCGCATCGACAACACCCCCAGCGCCGCCCAGATCGCGGCCATGAAGACGCTCTGCGCAAAGGTGCTGGAGCCGCTTCGCGCCCATTTCGGTAAACCGGTCCACCTTACGTCGGGTTTCCGCTCGCCCAAGCTGTGCCTCGCCGTCGGTTCGACCGTGGACAGCCAGCACGCCAAGGGCGAGGCGGCCGATATCGAGATCCCCGGCGTCGATAATGTCACGGTCGCCACCTTCATCCGCGACCGCATGGCTTTTGACCAGCTGATCCTCGAAAATTACACGCGGGGCCAGCCCAACAGCGGGTGGATCCACGTCAGCTATCGCGATGGAAGGCTGCGCAAAGACGTGCTGACCTATTCGCGCCGGGCCTATTTCAAGGGGCTACTGGCATGATCGGGAGATCGCACCTCGCTATGGCCGCCGCGCTGGCCGCCTGCACCGCAGGAATCGGCGGCTTTTTCTACGGCACCAGCGTCGGCAGCGCGCAGGAACAGGCCGCGCAGAAACGCGCCGACGATGCGCGGGAGGCCGAACGCAAGAAGCTACAGGCCCAGCTGGACGCCTCGACCGAGCGCGCACAGGCGGCGGAATATGCCCGGCAGGGCAATGTCAGGGAAATCTACAATGAAACTCAGAAGGTCATCGAAAAGCCGGTCTATCGCAATCTGTGCGTTGATGCTGACGGCGTCGGCCTGCTCGACCGCGCCGCAGCAACGGCCAACAGCGAAGATCTCTGGGGGATTGCTGGCGACACCCGCCCCATTGCCGAAGGTGCAGCGGACTGACGCGGGCGAGATGACCGGGGCGCAATGCCTCGGCAGTCTCACCAGCATCTATGACGTCGCGGGCCAGATCCGCGCCACCCTGATCGAATTGCAGGCACAGGCCCGCATGGCGAACGGAAAGGCGGACTGACGATGCGCAAGGCCGACAGCCTGCGGCAATGGCTCACCGCCTTCCTGCCCGATCTGAAAACCCATCCTGACCGCCTCCAGATCTATGTGGAAGGCGGCCAGATCGGCACGCGCCAGTCCCGCACGCTGTCATTCGTCTATGCCTATACGCTCAAGGTCGGAATCTGGGAGTTTGCGGGCGACGCCGACAAGATCATGGTGCCGATGCTGGCATGGATCGAGAAGGAACAACCCCAGCTGCTGCGCCGCTCCGATGGTCAGCCCTTCACCTTCGAAGCCGAACTGCTCGATGGCGAAGCGTCGGACATCCTGATCTCGATCGACCTGACCGAAACCGTCCTTGTCGTGCCCCGCGCCGATGGCAGCGGCTATGACGTCGAGCATCCGGCGGAGCCGAATTTCGCCGATGCCTTCGACGGCGTCACGGCCTCATTCCTGCAAGGCTTCGGCAATACCGAACTGCTGGCTGAGACGTCCGATCCCGACGCTGATCTGACCCCAGCGATTCCGCCGAACGCATGAGCGAGGATCTCGCCGAAATCGAGCGGATCGCCGGGGCGCTGATCCGCAGCCTGTCGTCAGGCCAGCGCCGCACCCTCATGCGCCGCATGGCCCGCACCTTGGCCCAGAGCCAGCGCGAGCGCATCGCCGCCCAGCGCCAGCCTGACGGCTCGAAATTCGAGGCGCGCAAGGAAAAGGCCCCGCCGGTGTCGGGCCGGGGCGCGACATGCTTCCTATATCCTTCCGGCGGCGGCGGCGAGCCGCGCAAGGTCATCATGAAATCTTTCGCCTGGACGACGGGCCGCATGATGACCGGCTTCGATATTGAGGCAGGCGGGATCCGCTCATTCGAGTTCGACAAGGTCGTAAAGTGGCTCCCGGTGCCGGAGGAGCATCGCAACGCGGGCGGCAGCAGCCTGCGTCGTCGCGGGGGCCTTCGGCGTCGCGCGATGTTCCGGCGCTTGGCGAGCGGGCGATTCCTACGCACAGGCGCGGATGATCAGGGCTTCTGGGTTGGCTTTTCGGGCAAGGTGTCACAGATCGCGGGCGTTCACCAATATGGCCTGCGCGACAAACCGTCGCTGCGGGCGCAGGCAGTCTCCTACCCCAAGCGCGAACTGCTGGGCGCTACGGCAGCGGATCGAGAGCAGCTGCTTGACCTTCTCTACACTCATGTTGCTCAAGCATGAGCCGCCGCGAAGGCTCCTTAAAATCGTGTTAACCAAACCTCTTGCGGATGTTAGCAAATTCTGCTAAATAGTTAACAGCGTTGCAGGCAGGGGGGTTTTTAGATGGTCAGGAACAATGCGAGCATGACGCGGGGGCGTCGCATTTCTGAAAGGAAATTGGCATGACCCCATTTGGCAAGGCTGTAAGGCATCTGAGGATCGAGCGGGAGATGTTGCTCGGTCAGATGGCAGATTGCCTCGGCATCACGTCCGCTTACGCGAGCCAGATTGAAACTGGCAAGCGCCCCATTCCGGCAGGTTATGTGGAGCGGATCATCAACCTTTACCAGCTGGACGCTGAGCAGGCGCAGGGCCTGCGCAATGAAGCGATCCAATCCACGAATACCTTTAACATCAACATTCCGGCGGATGCGCAACGCGCAGACCGGGTGCTTGCCAGCGAACTCGCGACCGAATTTGCCCGGCTGACGCCCGAAGCCAAAAGCCGGATCCTGAAAATCGTGAAGGGTGAAGGGAAATGATTGGCAGTCAGACTGTTGTGGCTCCTCTCAGCCGCGACGCGATCGAAACCTTCGCTCTCGCGTGGCGACGGGCTTTGGGGTTTGACGACGCCCAACCGGTCGACATGCTCAAGATCATCGAGTTCATCCTTCCGATGATCTGGGACGATTACACCTACGAGATTGTGGACGACGCTGAGTTGGGCGAGGCTGAAGCAACGACATCCACCACCAATCGGCATATTCGTATCGGGCTAGGGCCTTACGAGCGCGCGATGCACGGCATTTCCAGATATGCCTTCACGCTTGCTCATGAACTTGGCCATCTGCTCCTTCACACAGGCAAGCCGACTTCGTTGGCGCGGGGGACGGTTAAACCGTTCCTCAATCCCGAATGGCAGGCAGACACTTTCGCGGGGGCGTTCCTCGTCCCCGCAGGTGAAGCTCGCAAATGTTTGTCGGTCGAAGAGATTGCGGCTCGTTTCAGGATCAGTCAGGCCGCCGCTCAGGTCCGAGCAGATGTCCTGAAAATACCCGGTCTTTCAAAGAAAAAGGGGCACTGAGAAAACCCAGCACCCCGAAAGTTTTTCCTGCTCAGAACCGTCGCCCCTGTGTAGGTGCGCGTCCCGAACCAGAACTTAAAGCAGAGTGCATATAGCACATTCGGTACGGAACGCAAAGATCATCGGGCGACTAAATAGCGAGGCTTCTCATGTCTCCACTGGCAGCTCCAGGCAAACGCCTGATCTTCCGTCCGTGGATCACAAAGAAGGATGGCTCGCGCTTGTATGCCCGTCAGGTCGGCAAGCGCGCGTTCCCGATTTGGGTCGATAAGGACTAATGTAAAGGTCGGCGGGCTACCTGCATCAGGGTAGCCCGCAGATCACAGCTTCTGACTGCATTTGGATAGCCGCCTGTCCAAATACAGGGGCATGGCGCACCCCCATAGCCTGCCCCGACATGGCGGCCATGGCCGATGCAACCTTCACCGCCGTTGATCTGTCGCGCCTTCCCGCGCCCGACGTCATAGATCCGCTCGATTTCGAGACGATCTATGCGGATGCCGTCGCATATATGCAGACGCTGATGCCGGAATTTGTAAGCCGGGACAGCGATCCGGCATCCAAGCTGCTCCAGACCTTCGCCTATTTCGCCCAGCTGCTGCGCCAGCGCGTCAATGACGCGGCCCGCGCCGTCATGCCCGCCTATGCCGTGGGCGCGGATCTCGACAATATCGCCGCCCTCTTCGGCATCACCCGTCTGACCATCACCCCGGCGGATGAAGTGCTGGGGATCCCGGCTGTCATGGAAAGCGACGCCGATTTCCGCCGCCGCATGGTGCTGGCCCCCGAAGGCTATTCCGTGGCTGGGCCGGAAGGGGCCTATATCTTCCACGCTCTGTCGGCGGACCCCGATGTGCTGGACGCCAGCGCAACCAGTCCCGACCCCGGCGAAGTGCTGGTGTCGGTCCTGTCACGCACTGGGTCTGGCGCGGCATCCGCCGGGCTGGTCGCCACCGTCGCCGCCTATGTGTCCGACGAGACGCGCCGCCCGCTGACCGACTTTGTCACCGTCCAGTCCGCCGCGATCGTCAATTACAACGTCAACGCCACCATCACGACGTTCAGCGGCCCCGATGGCAGCGTGGTTCTCGACGCGGCCCGCGCCAAGTTGGATGACTATGTCGCCTCCAGCCACCGTCTTGGCCGTGACATCACCCGATCCGGCATCTTCGCCGCTCTGCATGTCGAGGGCGTGCAGAATGTTGTCCTGACGTCCCCGGCTGCGGACATCGTCGTTTCGCGCGAGCAGGCCCCCTACTGCACCGGAATCACGCTCACCTACGCGGGGACGGGCGAATGACCTATCCGTCCATTCTGCCCCCCGCATCGACCGATCTTGAGAAGGCGCTGGAGCAGGTCGTTGCGCGCCTGCTCGACATCGCCGTGTTGGTGAGGGAAGTCTGGTCGCCAACCAACTGCCCCAGCGCGCTGTTGCCATGGCTGGCGTGGGGCCTGTCGCTCGATAACTGGTCGAGCGATTGGCCGGAAGGCATCAAGCGCGAGCGCGTCCGCAAGGCCATCTCCATCGCACGCCAGAAGGGCACGGCAGCATCCGTGCGCGGTGTCGTCCAGAGCTTTGGCGGCTCGGTCGCAATTCGCGAATGGTGGCAGATGGAGCCGAAAGGCGACCCTTTCACATTCAGCCTTGTCCTCAATCTTGACCAGAACGGCGCGCCCGCATCGGCGGCCTTTGTCGATCAGGTCATCGCAGAAGTCAGCCGCGCCAAGCCGGTGCGCAGCCACTTCACCTTCACCCAGGGCATCACCGCGAAGGCCAGCATCGGCCTGATCGCGGCTGTTCGCCCGACCATCTACGCCCGCCTGTCCTGCACGGCACCGGCGGCCTGACCGGAGGAATCATGGCCCTTACCGCTATCGTCACCAATGCGGGCCGCGCCGCGCTTGTAAATGCCAGCAACACCGGCACCGCGCCCGTCACCATCGCGCAGGTCGGCCTGACCGCCACCGCCGTCGTCCCCGGCGTCGGCATTACGGCACTGCCCGGCGAATATAAGCGCGTCGCCACGATCTCCGGTGATGTCGTGGCCGACGACACCATCCACCTGATCGTTCGCGACGAAAGCGCGGATGTTTTCACGGTCCGCAGCTTCGCGCTTTATCTGGCCGATGGCACCTTGTTCGCCGTTTACGGGCAGGCTGGCGTCATTCTGGAGAAGTCGGCGCAGGCCATGATGCTGCTGGCGATCGACGTGCAGTTCGCCGACGTGGCCGCCGCCATGCTGACCTTCGGCAACGCTAATTTTCTCAATCCGCCCGCCACCACCGAAATACAGGGCGTGGTGGAACTGGCAACTGTAGGGGAAGCGCAGGCAGGCATTGATGCGCTGCGTGCGCTCACCCCTGCCGCCGCCAAGGCTGCCATTCTTGGCTGGCTGCTGGCGCAGGACGGTTCGGGCAGCGGCCTCGACGCCGATCTTCTCGATGGGCAGGACGGCAGCTATTATTCAAATATCCCCCAGCGGCTCGGTTACACGCCCGTCAATAAGGCGGGAGACACGATGACCGGCAGCTTGAGCCTTGTCTTTGCCGGAGGCCCAGCGCTCACCCTCAATTCTTCGGGAGTGGCCATCGGGAAGCTCACGATGCAGAACGATGGCAACCTCATGCTCTACCGCAACGCTGGGAGCGGAGATGCCGCCGTGTTCGGCGTAAACAGCCAAACTGGTCCATTCACAGTGTATATGCCGATGACGCGGCAGGGCAACACTGTGTGGGACGCAGGCAATGATGGCAGCGGCTCCGGCCTGGACGCCGATCTACTCGACGGGCAGGATGGCAGTTATTATTCCAACATCACCCAGCGCCTCGGCTTTACGCCTCTCAACAAAGCAGGGGACACGGCCTCCGGCAGGATCGGATTTACCGGCGGCGTGACGGGGAATAACTCGCTTGCCACCGCGACCTCGAACCTTGGCGAGATTGAGGTGCGCGGTAACGGAAACGGTGCCGCGATGATGACTTTCCATCGTCCTAACTCGCGGGCTGTCTATTTCGGCTTGGACACGGACAACAGCCTGAAAATAGGCGGGTGGAGCCTCGGCGCTACCGCCTATACGATGTGGCATTCGGGCAATGATGGTGCTGGCTCCGGCCTCGATGCCGATTTGCTCGACGGCTATCAGGCATCGCAGTTCATGCGGAACAACAACAGTGGATGGGTCGCGTCGGAGGAAGGCACTCCGCGCTTTTTCTTCTCGGCTAGTTCCAGCACTTATGCGCGCATCAATACCTCGTTCCGCTGGCAGAACACGGCAAGCTCTGATGTGGCGTCGCTAGATGAGAGCGGCAATATCTGGCTTAATGGCCAGATTGATACGACCCGCGTCCTTTGTCGGGCGAATGGGGACGGGCAGGCCGTCAAAATCGGCGATGACGCTTGGCTGGGCGACGTGAATATCTCCAACGGCCTGCGCATCACCGGCGTTCAGAATGCGGATCGCGGATATCTTTGTTTCGGGAACGCGGACGTGACCGTGCTGGGTCGGATCGGAACGGGACCGCTGACTTATAACGGCTATACGCTCTGGCATGCAGGTAACGATGGCTCCGGTTCCGGCCTCGACGCCGATCTTCTCGACGGCCAAGACGGCAGCTATTATTCCAACGTCACTGCGCGGCTAGGCTATACGCCCGTCAACAAGGCGGGCGATACTATCAGCGGGCAGCTTACGGCGGGCGGATTGGTCAACAATTCGTCGCGCACCTATTTCGGCCGCGATGGCGGTGGGTGGCATTGGTTCGCGGGCGCGGGCCTTCCAGCGGAACCCGGTAGCCTCGCGATCGGATTTGCGAGCGATGGCACAAACATCACGACCATCAATTTCATGATCAACGGCGGCGCGAAATTGCAGCTGTCCAGCAGCGGCGCGACGATCAGCGGAAACGCCGTCTGGCATGCTGGAAATGATGGCTCCGGCTCTGGCCTAGATGCCGATTTGATCGACGGATATCAGGCCAGCGATCTCGCTAAGATGGCCGATTTCGCAAACAATCTCTCCGCTGCCGGTTATCAGAAGCTGGCCGGGGGGGCGATCCTGCAGTGGTGCACCACAGCGACGCAGCAAAATGTCGAAACAACCACGACGGCCACTTTCCCGATCCAGTTCCCCAACGCCGTGCTGGATGTCCAGCTGACTACCCGCGTCGATATCGCCAGTGTCGAAGCGGATACTTGGTATCAGCTGGTGGGCGACCCGTCGTTGAGTGGATGCACTGTCATGCGCGCGCGCTCGGACAATGACGCAGACCGCCCCTCCTACTGCCGCATCTTCGCCCTCGGTCGATAAGGAAGACATCATGCCGCTCTATTTCAGCCCAGCCAGTGCTGCCTTTTACGACGATGGCTTTCATTCGATCATTCCGGCAGACGCTCTGGAGATCAGCCAAGCGCGCCACGCCGAATTGATGGAAGAGCAGGGCACAGGGCGCGTCATCGCAGCCGGACCCGATGGCCTTCCGATCACTCTCGATCCGCCCGCTCCATCGGATGACCAGCTGCTGGCGTGGATGCGCAGGCGGCGCAATCGCCTCCTGGCTGAATGCGATCATACGCAGATGCCCGACATCACTCTGTCGGAAACCCAGCGCGAAGCTTGGCGGGAGTACCGGCAGGCTCTCCGCGATCTGCCCGAAACGACCAATGACCTTACGGCCATCGAATGGCCGGCACCTCCCGCCTGAAAGGACCATCCATGACTGACCTGAAATACAAGATCGGCGCGTTCAACAGCGAAAACCGGACAGTGCCCGTCACCTTCACCAGCGGCGACATCAGCCACGAACGAACCGTCAACGCGGTGCTGAAGGATGACGGCAGCTATGATCGCACCGGCACCAAGGCTCGCGTCGAGGAAGTGGCGCGCGGCGTCGCTCACAAGATCGGCCTTGGCGTCATCACCGTGCCACTGCCGGAACCGGAAATGCCTGCAGTCGAACCGTCAGCCGAATAAAGACCGGCGGCGGCTATGAACGCCGCCGCTCCCCCTTTGCGGAGGGGGCTTGGGATGTCCCCACATCTCCAAACCGCGAGCCTGCACTCGCACTCTCAGGGCGGCGCGCCCGCCCGTTTTTGAGTTCCCTCCGTGGCTTGCCGCGTCGGGACATCGTGCAGGATTTCCTACATGTCTACCCCCTTTGTTCTCGTTCGCCCCGTTTCGCCCGTCGCCGGATATATCGGCGGAAAGCGCAACCTTTCCCGGCGGATATGCGCCATCATCGATAGCATCCCGCACAGCAGCTATGCGGAGCCGTTCGTGGGCATGGGCGGCATCTTTCTGCGCCGCACGCGCCGCCCCCGCGCCGAAGCGATCAACGACATTTCCGGCGACGTCGCGACGCTGTTCCGCTGCCTTGCGGAGCATTATCCCTATCTGATCGACATGCTGCGATTCCGCGTTGCAAGCCGCGCCGAGTTCGAACGGCTGCTGGGGCAGGATCCCGACCGCCTGACCGACCTGCAGCGCGCGGTGCGCTTCCTCTACGTCCAGCGCCTCGCATTCGGCGGCAAGGTAAGGGGCCGGGGCTTTGGCGTCGATGCAGCATCCCCGGCGCGGTTCGACGTCGGCAAGATCGAACCCATGCTGGCAGAAGTGCATGAACGCCTGCAATCCGTCGTCATAGAGCGCCTGCCCTATGGCGAATTCATCCGCCGCTATGACCGCGACGGCGCGCTGTTCTACCTCGATCCGCCCTATTGGGCGTGCGAGCGCGACTATGGCGCGGACGTTTTCGGGCGCGACGACTTCGCCGCGCTCGCCGATCAGCTGGCCGGGATCAAGGGCCGCTTCCTGATGTCGCTCAATGACAATCAGGGCGTGCGCGACACCTTCGCCCGCTTCACCATCGCGCCGATCGAGACCACCTATAGCGTGGGCGGCAAGCCGACGAAGGCCGGGGAAGTCTTGATCAGCAATTTCCCGCTGCCCGCGAACGACGTCTGATCGGCAACGCCCTGCATTTGGATAGCCCCCTGTCCAAATGCAGGGCCGCGAAAGGTCTGAGCGCCCGCGCCATGGTCCGCGCATGGCAAGCACCCAAGATCCCGAACAGCAGGTCGGTGAAGCGATCCAGTATGGCGTGATCGCAACCGTCGATTATGCCAATGCCACCTGCACCGTCACGCTGGGCGACCTGACCACGGGCGAACTGCCGTGGGTGGCCCAGCGCGCGGGCGGGATGCGCTACTGGTCGCCGCCCACTGTCGGGGAACAGTGCGTCGTGCTGGCCCCGGAAGGTGATCTGGAAAACGGGCTGGTCGTTCTGGGCCTCTATTCCGACGACAACCCACCGCCGTCCAATGATCCCGATGTCGTTCAGATCGACATGCCCGATGGCGCGTCGTTCAGCTACAACCATGCCACCCACGTCCTCGCTATCACGCTCCCCGCAGGCGGCACGGCCACGGTTGACGCCCCCGGCGGCACCACATGGACCGGCGACATCAACCTTAGCGGCACTCTGACCGCCACGACGGACGTTATCGGCGGCGGCAAGAGCCTCAAGGGTCACAAGCACAGCGGCGTGCAGGCTGGCAGCGCGCAGACCGGGACGCCCGTCTGATGGTCGGCATGGCACGCAATAGCGGCGCACCGCTCGATGGCCTCGAACATATCAAGCAATCGGTGCGAGACATTCTTGCCACCCCGGTCGGCACGCGTGCCGGTCGCCGCGAATATGGTTCCCTGCTGCCCGAACTGATCGACCAGCCCATGACCGCCGCGAACATCCTGCGGATCTATGCAGCGTCCGCTGTCGCCGTCTCGCGCAATGAAGATCGCATCCGCCTTCGCCGTGTCGGCCTTGCCGCCGGAGATCGCCCTGGAGCCGCCACCATCATCCTCGACGCGGACCGGACCGACACCGCCGCCGCGAACGCCCGCACTCGTCTCGTCCTGCCCCTCTCTCTCTAGCCCAAGGAGCCTGACATGCCCTTTAAGCATGGAATCACCGTTACCGAGATCAGCGAAGGCGCACGCACGCTGACCGCCGTATCCACCGCCATCATCGGCTTGGTCGCCACCGCGTCCGACGCCGACGCCGACGTCTTTCCGCTCGATCGCCCTGCGCTGGTGACGGATGTTGAAGCCGCGATCGGCGATGCGGGTGTGCTGGGTACGCTGGCGAAGTCCCTGCGCGCCATCGCCGACCAGACCCGCCCCATCATTGTCGTTGTCCGCGTCGCGGAAGGCGACGACGCCGCCGAAACCGCCACCAACGTCATCGGCACCACGGACGGAACGGGCCAGAAGACCGGGATGCAGGCGCTGCTGGCCGCGCAGGCGCAACTGGGCGTCAAGCCGAAGATCCTCGGCACGCCGGGTCTTGAAACGCAGGCGGTAACGGCGGCGCTGGCTGTCGTGGCGCAGAAGCTGCGCGGCTTTGCCTATGCCCGCGCGATCGGCGAAACCGTTGCCGCCGCGACGCTGTATCGCGCCAATTTCAGCGCCCGCGAACTCATGCTGCTGATGCCCGATTTCCTCGCATGGGATACGGCCACCAGCGCCAATGTTACCAGCTACGCTGCCGCCCGCGCCATGGGTATGCGCGCGCTGATCGATGAAACCGTTGGGCCGCACAAGACCCTGTCCAATATCGCGGTGCAGGGCGTCGTCGGCCTGACCAAGGATATTCATTGGGATATTGAGGATGCGGGAAGCGAAGCGGGGCTGCTCAATGCGGCGGAAGTGACGGCGCTGGTCCGCACCGACACCGGCTATCGCTTCTGGGGCAACCGGACCACGGCGGACGCGGACAGCCTGTTCGTCTTTGAAAGCACGGTCCGCGTCGCGCAGCTGCTGGCCGACACGATCGTCAACGGCATGATGTGGGCTATCGACAAGCCCCTGACCCCGGCGCTGGCGAAGGACATCATCGAGACGATCAACGGCTTCTTCCGCCAGTTGAAGGCGCAGGGGATCATCCTCGGCGCGAATGCATGGTTCGATGAGGCGAACAACAGCACGGCCAGCCTCAAGGCGGGCAAGCTGCGCATCGACTATGACTACACCGTCCCGCCGCCGCTGGAAGATCTCGGCTTCAACCAGCGCATCACGGACAGCTATTTCGCCGACTTCGCGAGCCAGCTGGCCGAAACGGTCTGATCCCGCCCCCTTTATCCCTTCATCACATAGGAGCCAGCGATGGGACTGCCCCGCATCCTCAAGAACATGAATTTTTATAACGAAGGCTTCGCCTATGGCGGCGAGTGCAAGACCGTCAAACTGCCGCCCCTCAAGCGCAAGCTGGAGGAGTATCGCGGCGGCGGCATGAACGCCCCGCTCCAGATGGACATGGGCATGGAGGCCATGGAACTCGGCCTGACCTTTGGCGGGCCTGTCCGCGACGTCCTGCGCCAGTGGGGCGTTCCCACGGTGGACGGCGTGTATGTCCGCTTCGTCGGCGCATATCAGCAGGACGACAGCAGCGCCGTCGATACCGTCGAGGTCATCGTGCGGGGTCGATATTCCGAGATCGACCCCGGCGATCAGGAGGTCGGAGAACCGGGCGAGTTCGCCGCGACGATGGCGCTCGCCTATTACAAGCTGGTCTGGAACGGGCGGACGGAAATCGAGATCGACCCGATCAACATGGTCGAGATCGTGGGCGGCGTGGATCGCACCGCCGAACTGCGCGCCGCCATCGGCATGTTCTGATCCCTGCGGCCCGGCGCTCATCGTCGGGCCGCCCTTCCCTGAAATCTGGAGAGTATCATGAGCGACACCACCGATCCCCTGTTCCGCACCGTATCCCTCGACGCGCCGATCGTGCGCGGCGAAACCTCGATCGAGGAATTGAAACTGCGCAAGCCCCGTTCCGGCGAACTGCGCGGCCTTTCGCTGGTCGATCTGGGCCAGCTGAAGGTGGACAGCCTGACCAAGCTGCTGCCCCGGATCTCCATGCCCACCCTGACCGAAGCCGAAGTCGGCAATATGGAACCGGCGGACCTGCTGGCCTGCGGTGCGGAGATCGGGAGTTTTTTGCTTCAGAAGTCGCAGCGTGCGGCTGTCCTCGATCAGTAGATGACGCGATGGCGGACGTGGCGATCATCTTCCATTGGTCGCCCGCCGTCATGGACGGAATGGATCTGTCCGAACTGATGGGCTGGCGCGAGCAGGCCGCCCGTCGATCGAAACCCCCTGAAAAGCCCGGAAAGCGATAATGGCGGACAAGAATCTTCGGCTCCAGATCATCCTTGAGGCGCTGGACAAGGTCACATCGCCCCTGAAATCCATTACCGGCGCGTCGTCCGCCGCGCGCCGCGATCTGGCAAAGACGCAGGAGGAACTGAAATCGCTCGGTGCCCTGCAAAAGCAGGTCGGCAGCTACAAGGCGGCGGAAAACCGCTTCGCCGATGACAGCCGGAAATATCAGGAGGCGCAGGTCCGGCTTGCTGCCTTGCGGGAACAGCTGGAGGCGACGGAAAAGCCCACCAAGAAGCTGCGCGACGAATTCGCGCGGACCGAAAAGCAGGCCGCCGCGCTGACCGCGCGCCTCGACAGCAACGGCGCGGAATTACAGCAGCTGGCGGGCAAGCTATCCGCCGCTGGGATCGACGTGGGCGAACTCGCCGCCCATGAAGATCGCCTTGCCCAGCGCACCGTAGAAGCTAACCAGGCGCTACGCCAGCAGACCGCCCAGCTGGAGAAAGTGGCGAAGGCAAACCGCAATTCGGAAAAACTGAATGAGGTCAGCCAGAAGGCGACGGGCATGGGCCTCGGCATGGTCGCCGCAGGCACCGCCGCCGGTGCGCCGATCGTCATGGCGACCAAGCAGGCGATGACGCTGGAAAGCGCCATGGCCGACGTCCGCAAGGTGGTGGATTTTTCCACGCCCGAAGCCTTCAACAAGATGTCCAACGACATTTTGGAGATGAGCACGCGGATCCCGATGGCGGCGGAAGGCATTGCCCAGATCGTCGCCGCCGCTGGCCGCGCCAATGTGCCGCGTGAGGAACTGATGCGCTTCGCCGAAGATGCGGCGAAAATGGGCGTCGCGTTCGACAGCACCGCAGAAGATGCGGGCAATACCATGGCGAAATGGCGCACCGCGTTCGGCTTGCCGCAGGATGGCGTCGTGGCGCTGGCTGACCAGATCAACGCCCTGACCAACAGCTTCGGCGGCAATGTCGGGGCTGTGACCGACATGGTGACGCGCATCGGCCCGTTGGGCAAGGTGGGCGGCCTCGCTGCCGCCCAGATCGCGTCCATGAGCCAAGTCCTGTCCAGCGTCGGCGTGGAATCGGAAATCGGCGCGACCGGCATCAAGAATATGATGCTGGCGCTCACCAAGGGCACGTCGGCCACGAAATCGCAGCAGGGCGCGCTCAAGGCGTTGGGGCTGGATGCGGTGCAAATGTCGAAGGACATGCAGAAGGATGCCGGGGGCGCGATCACCAACGTCCTAGAGCGGATCCAGAAGCTGCCGAAAGAGGCCCAGGCCGGGATGCTGACCGAACTGTTCGGCTCCGAAAGCGTCGCCGCTATCGCGCCGATGCTGACCAGCCTCGACCAGCTGAAAACGAATTTCGCCATGGTCGGCGACAGGAGCAAATATGCAGGCTCCATGAACAAGGAATTCCTGTCGGCCATCGCCACCACGGAAGGGGCGACCGGCTTGGCGGGCAACGCCCTGTCGGCGCTCAACATCACCATGGGCCAGTTCCTGCTGCCCACCATCGTCAAGGTGTCGGGCTACGTCTCGAAAGCGGCTGTGGCGGTGCGTGGCTGGGCGCAGGAACATCCGGTGCTGGCGAAGGGCATCATGATATTCATGGGCGCGGGGGCCGCGCTGCTGATCCTGCTCGGCGGCCTCGCACTGGCCTTCGCCGCCCTCACCGCCGCCGCAGCGCCGTTGGGCATCGCTCTGGGGCCATTGCTGCTGATCGTCGCGGCCATCGCTGCGGTCGCCGCCGCAGCATATCTGATCTACGACAATTGGGGCGCCATATCCGCATGGTTCGGCGGCCTGTGGGAAAGCATCAAGGGGATGGTCAGCGGCGCGATCAGCTTCCTGATCAACGCTTTCCTGACCTTCTCCCCGCTTGGCCTGCTGATCCGCGCCTTCATGCCTGCGCTGGCCTATCTCCAGTCGCTTAATTTTACCGAGATCGGCCGCAACCTGATCCAAGGGCTGATTAACGGCGTCTTGGGGATGCTCGGCGCGCTGAAAAGCACCATCGTCAACACGGCCAGTTCCGTCGCCAATTGGTTCAAATCCAAGCTGGGCATCCATTCGCCGTCCCGCGTCTTCGCCGGGCTGGGCGGGTTCGTCATGGCCGGTCTGGATCAGGGACTTTCCGACAACAGCAGCGGCCCGCTGGATCGCATCGCCGAACTGTCCGACCGGATGACGAAAGGCTTTTCGGCCAGCCCCATCATTCCGCGGATCATGGATCTGTCGGGGCAGATGGCGAGCGCGATCGGCGCGGGCACCGCCGGGGCGGCCATGGCCGTCGCATCCCCGGCTGCGGCACAGCAGCCGGCCACTAACCCGACCGCCGCCACCGCGCCCGCACCGGCCACCTATGAACTGCATTTCCACGGCGTCACCGGCGATCCGCAGGACATCGCCGACAAGGTGCGCGAGGCGATCGAGCAGATCGAGCGCGAGCGGCGCGGGCGCGGCTTCGGCGACGAATAAGGGAGAAGATACCATGCGAGTAAAAGTCGGAGATCAATGGTTTGAGGCAGGCTCCGGATTCCCGGTCATGGTCGAACTCACCCCAGCTGACCGCAGGAACATTGCGAATATGGCTGAGACCGCGACGCGCTATGCCCTGTTCCATGATGCAGACGCAGCGGTGTCGCCTGATCGCAAATATGAATGGATGGCGGAGTAGCGGCTATGCACCTGATGGCGCTGGGCATGTTCCTGTTCGAGATCGGGACGCTGGCCTATGATGAAATGCAGCGGAAAACGGACTGGCAACATGCCCGGTCCCCCCGCATCGGTGCGCGGGACGCGACGCAATATGTCGGCCCCGGTGATGAAACGATCAGTCTGTCGGGCACGGTCTATGCCGAGATCGCGGACGGGCGCGTTTCGCTCGATGATCTGCGCACCATGGCGGACGATGGCGAGGCACTGCCGCTGGTCGATGGCAGCGGGACCGTCTATGGCAATTTCGTCATTACCGCGCTTGATGAGCGCCATGCCTTCATGATGTCCGATGGCCGGGCCCGTCGCATCGACTTCGGCATAGATCTGCTGCGCGTGGATGATCCGGCGGCGGCCAACAATGCCCAGGCATCGGCATGAGCGAGAAGATCAACAATATCGCGGACTGGCGCGTGACGCTCGACGGCACGGATCTGTCCGATCGCCTGCGCCCACGCCTCGTCTCCCTCTCCCTGTCGGAAAAGCGTGGCGATGAAGCCGATCAGTTGGACATTGTGCTGAACGATACCGACGGCATGTTGGGGATCCCGAAGGAAGGCGCGGTGCTGAAAGTGCAGCTGGGCTGGAAACAGGGCCGCGATGTGACCGCCGGTCTGATCGACAAGGGCAGTTTCAAGGTGGACGACGTCTCGCACAGCGGCCCGCCCGATCAGATCACGATCAAGGCGCGGGCCGCCGACTTCACCAGCCAGATCCGCAACCGCCGCGAGCAGAGCTGGAAGAATACGACGCTGGGCGCGGTGCTGAAAGACGTCGCGGGCCGGAATGGACTGATGCTCAAGGTCGCGCCCGATCTGGCCTCGATCGCGCTCCCGTCGATCAGCCAGAGCCGGGAAAGCGACATCGCCTTCTTGCGCCGCCTTGGCCGCGAGCATGACGCCGTGGCGACCATCAAGGACAAGCATCTGATCTTCGCGCGGAAGGGCGCGGGCACCACGACCAGCGGCAAGGCCATGCCGACCCTGACGATTCGCCGCACTGATGGCGACCGCCATATCTGGCAGCGACAGAAGCGGGACGGTCAGGAAGGCGTCACGGCCAGCTGGCACGACAAGAAGGGCGCGGCGCGCAAAACCTTCACCGTGGGCAAGGCGGACGGGGCGAAGAAGCTGCGGAAGGTCTATCCTGACGAGGCGTCCGCGAAGCGCGCCGCTGTCGCGGAACGGGACCGCCTCAAGCGCGCCCCGGCCACGCTGGACATGAAGCTGGCGCTGGGCCGCGCCGACGCCATCCCCGAAGCCCGCGTTTCCGTCAGCGGATATAAGGATGAGATCGACGCGACCACATGGCTGATTTCGGAAGTGACGCACCGGCTCGACAAGGCGGGCGGATTCGTCACTGATCTGAAGATGGAAACCGCACCTTAAGCCGCTCCTTTCCCGCAGCAATACCGGTGCTTTCGTCCAGAACCACAATCACAGAGTCGATTGCCCAGCCTCTTGAGCCATGCCGCTTCCAATGATTTCAAGGTCTCAAAGCCAATCTGGCGCAAATGCATCTTTTCGATGTGCAGAAGCGGAGAATCTCCCTCAGGTCCACTGGCGATCCATCCCGCCAAATTCTCATGCGCCAGTTTGTGGTATCGCTCGTCCAATTCTGGATCGACGTGAGCCCCACCATCCTGATTGGCGACGATGGTCACGAAATCGCCACGGGTAAGAACAACCCCCTCTGGAGAGCGAAAAACCTCCTCGTGCCACCAATCAGAAAATGGCAGCCATTTTCCCTTGTGAGGGGGACCTTGGTCGAGAACTGGTACGAACGCTGCCCCGGCGTTGCTGATCCTCATCATTACCAAGGGGTGCCACGCGACCAGATTGCCTGGATGCGCCGGGGTGGCATAGGAGGCAAGCGGCGCGTCAGCCATATCTAACTGACCGATAAGGGAATGTGACGACGCACTTGAATAAACAAGAATGCGAATGGCGAGAGCAATCCGCCTGTATTCAGCCGTATGGCCTTCGTCAAAATCTCTACAAGACCGTTCCAGAAATGTAAGCTGATCCTGAAACTGTAGTTCAAGTGCACTGAGTGGCACGGGCACGCGCGGCGGCTTCGGCTGTTTGGGCTTCTTGGACATAAATCGGCCTATCTTGGAAGTTGGAACCTTACTCAGCGCAGGAGTGATGCTTTCTGGTGATCGAATTCTTCGCGCGTGAGCAGGCCCCGGTCGAGCAGATCGCCGAGCTTAGCCAGTTCATCAGCGGTCGATGTCGTGGCCGCCGGTGCGTTCGGCGTCCTCGACCGTTTGATGCCCTCTTCAACGGCAATCCGAAGGCGTTCGAAGGCGGCATTTTGCTTCTTGCCTTTGAACAGGACGCTATTCTCATCCTTCGTGGCGGCCATCAATCCGCCCCGGCTTTCATTCCCTCCGACGATCGAGAATTGAATGTAGCCCGACGTCAACATGTTCGCGGGCTTGAACTGGATAGCCGCGATGCTTGCGAACGGGATCCGCTTTTCGCCTTTCAATCCGTGAAGGCTGAATGACATCAGGCCCTTTCTGCGGATGGTCAGGCCATCGCTGTCCACCGCCACGCTCGCGCCATATCCTTCGAACAGATTATTGCCATTTTGGACCATGTTTCCTCCTATCGTTTCCACTACGGAACGAGGGTTTGAGGGTGTGCAAGATACTTGTCCACAATGATTTTTTCCGCGCGCGCGTTTACCTCTTTCCTACTTGTTCCTCTTTAGTCAGAACGAGAACGAATCAGGAACACGCGGGGATGTGCTAAGTTGAGCGGGCGAGCGATCAGACTGACGCCGGGATGCGAATTTGCCTGTCAGGCCTGCACCGTCAGGTGCGCGACGATGGTGCAGATGCGCGATGATCTGTGGCGGGAGATCGAGACGCTTCTGCGCCTACAGGCGATGGAGCCGCGTGTGGATCAAGCACGAGAGGTCCACACGCTGCGATGCCAGATGGAAGCCGTCGAGCGAGAATTTCAGCGGCTTCGTCCTTTGTCGCCCCTTCTGGCACCAGCACTAGCAGGCTGCGGAACATATCGCGCAGCGCAGTTTCACTAGGCAAAGCGAGCGGCATCGAAACATATTGCACCTGAGGCTGGGCCGCCTCGATTGCGTTGCCTTCGGGCTCCGCCTCGCCCTCATTCAGCCCGGCCAGCTTCATGACCTCCGCTGCGTCGATTCCATGCGAGGCCAGCACGGACGCTATTTTCCGCGTTAGGTCGATGGGAAGGAAAGATTTTTTGTAATCGTAAGTACTTTCATACCGGGCGTATGACCCCAATGGCATCTCCAACGCATCGGCCATCGCACGCACTGTTAGGCGAGGAACCGCAGATTTCCGCAGTTCTTTGAGTTTCGTTGCAACCTTTTCCATGGTCGTAGGACATCACCGGAAAGCCGAACAAAGTCTCACCCTAAAAGGTGTTGACTTTTCGTTCGGGAAAGTCGAACACAATCACCATGATACAGGGTGATGCATTGTTCGGGATTTGGGGTGGCGTGCGCAAGATGGCGCGCGATCTCAACCGCCCCGCTTCAACCGTCCACGGTTGGAAGAAGGAGGGACGGGTTCCGGCCAATGAGCAGCAGCATGTGCTTCAAATTGCCGAAGAACTCGGCCTGCCCATCACCGCTGATCATGTCGTGTTCCCTCTGGGTCGGCCCAATGCCGCCGCCCCTGTTGAACTAACGGAAATGCCCATTGGCGTCGCTTGCGATCGGGCACCGGAAACGCAACGAAAGGACGTCCACTGATGACAGTCATCAGCATGCCCGCGCGCAAGTGCGGCAAGTCTTTCTCGCACGTCGAGAAGATCGAAATCGGCCTGCTCAACGCTCTTTTCGATGCCGGTCATCCCCTGACGGTGACGGATCTCGAAACGAAGCTGCGCTGCCACCGCCGCGACCTGTTGCGCGCCATCACCGCGCAATATCGCCTTGGCAACGTCCGCAAGGGCCAGCCTGTCGAACTCACCACTTCCGGCCATATCGCCGTTGCAGCTGGGCGCTATGCAGGCGCGGTGGCGGTGGCAGCATGAGCCGTCCCGAATATCGGCTGCGCGGGCAATATGTCGCGCGTCACACCTTCACGGTGCCGGAAGAACTCACCGCCCTGCGCGACGAACCGGCCCCGACGCCGCAGCTGCCGCGCTGGTATAGCCTCGCCGCTTTTCTCATCATGAGCAGCGCCACGATCTTCGCCATGTGCGCCATGGGGAGGCCGGGAGCATGACAGAACGCGCTGCGCCCCTCGACAGCCAAACCCGCGAACTCGCATGGCGGGAATGCCTCACTTCCGCACGCAAATCCCTCCAGTTCGCGGCGGGCTGCGTTCCACCCACCAGCCTTGCCCGCTCGATCATCGACCACGACATAGAGCGGATCGATGCTCTGTTGAAGGATGCGGCAGCCCTCGTTCATCAGGCCGATTGCATTTCGTTCTCCGTTGCGTCGCCGGGGCCGTGCGATTGCAACGCCGGGGAGCGCAAATGACGAAGGTCCGCGCCCCTCTGTCCTTTTCCCTCGCCATCACCACGGCTGTCGGCCTGATTGGCTGGGATCAGGCCGCGAAGATCACCCGGCGGTCGAAGCGGGCTGTCCGCTATTGGAGCGAGAGCGACAAGGCCAGCCTGCCCACGCTCGATCAGGCCATTACCCTTGACCGGCAATTCATGGCTTTGGGCGGCGGCTTCGCGCCGATCCTCGAAAGCTATGCGCGGCAACTGGACATTTCGCTGCTCGATACGCTGGCTTGCCGCGAGGCGCTGGCCGACGACATCGCCCAGGCAACGCAGGAATCGGCGGGCGCGATCAGCAGCAGCATCCATGTGACGTTGCCCGGCTCAACGCCCACCGAGATCTATCACGCCATCAAAGAGACTGAGGAAGCCAGCGGGGCCATGAACCGGCTGCTGACCCGTCTAAAATCCTTTCTGCCCGGCAATGGTGCCGCGCAGTGATCACTGGGGGAAAGCTGATGGCGGGACTGCCTCACGTCACTTGTCCGGCCTGCGGGGGCCGTGCCCACTCTAGGGCCGTAGGAAAGAACAGCACGCTCTATCGAGAGCTTTATTATCGCTGCCGCAATCCTGACGCCTGCGGCCATGAATTCGTGGTCGAAATGGTCGCGGTGCGCGCCACGAAAGCGAGCCGCTTTCCCACGCCGCTCGCGGTGCTTCCCCTCACCACATGGCACGCGGCGGCCAATGACCGGGCCGCAGCCAACGATGACGGACCTGATCATGAACCCGCTGCCGCCGCTGTAGCCGACTGACCCCAGCGGGCCGCGCCCGCACCTCCCTGACCGACGAAACCCAGCCCGGCGCACCCGCCGCCGGGATCGGCCCCTTATTGCCTGAGAAGCCTGACCCGATGCGTGAAGACATACTCCGCGAAGTCACAGCCCGCCTGATCAAAGACTATAAATTTGCCGAGCGTGGCGACTTCCTGCGCGAGGGCAAATGTCCCCAGTGCAAGGAAGGAAAGAAGGCGCTCTGGACGCCCGCAGGTCATCCGTGGATTTTGCGCTGCGGGCGCGTCGATAAGTGCGGATGGGAAGGCGAAACCAAGAAGCTTTACCCTGATATTTTCGATGATTGGTCAAAGCGCTACAAGCAGTCGCCGCAAAACCCAAACGCCGCCGCCGACGCCTATCTGATCGCCGCGCGCGGCCTCGACATCACGCCGCTCAAGGGCGCTTACACGCAGGAGCGCTATCACGATCAGGATCTGAACATCGGGTCGGCCACGGTGCGCTTCCCCATGCCCGGCGGCGGCTATTGGCAGCGCCTGATCGACCAGCCCCACCGCTTCGGCGACAAGAAGGCCACCTTTTCCTATGGCGGCGGCTATCGTGGGCATGTCTGGACCTATCCCGGCGACACCCCGCAGACGCTGGCCCGCGCCGAAGAAATCTGGATCGCGGAAGGAATCTTCGACACCATCGCCCTGCGGCAGAATGGCATCGTCGCGGTGTCGGCCATGTCCTGCAACAATTTCCCCAAGCAGTTTCTGGTCGACCTTCGCAAAGCCATTGGCGATGATCCCTTGGCCGGGGCCGGGCCTCGCCTGATCTTCGCCTATGATCAGGGCGCCGCCGGTGTCGACTATACCATCGCGCATGTCGCCGAAGCCCGGAAGGCTGGCTGGGTTGCGAGCGCGGCGCAGGTCCAGATGGATGGCGAGGGCGAGAAGCGGGATTGGAACGACCTGCACCAAGCCGATCGCCTCCAATCGCATCACATCGCGAAATATCGGTGGGCGGGGGAAGTCACGATCGCGGGCAGCGCCGACGAAAAGGCGTTCCTGATCTACAAGCAGTTTAAGACGGCTTCTTTCCCCCTGATCTTCAACCAGCGCCAGCTGTGGGCGTCCTTCTCTCTGGAACGGATCGAGAAGATCCTTGAGGAACTGCGGGGCGCTGACCCGACGATCGAAAAGCTGCCCTATCAGGAACAGTGGGAAATGGCGGCCAGCAAAGCCGCCGACATTACCGAACTGGCAAACTGCACCTTTCGCACGCTGTATTTCCAGAAGGACGCCCATATTGAGGAGGGCGCGTATTTCCTCCGCGTCGATTTCCCCCGCGTGAAGGGCCAGCCCCGGCGCGAGACGGTCAAGGCGACCTTCTCCGGTGCCAATCTGTCCGCCGGGGCCGAATTCAAGAAGCGGCTCGCATCGGTGGCGCACGGCGCGCAATGGACCGGCACGACCGGCCATCTGGACAAGCTGATGCAACGCCAGTGGGCCAGCATCCGCTTGGTCGAGGCGATCCAGTTCACCGGATATTCGATCGACCATGAAGCCTATCTGCTGGGCGATCTGGGCGTCAGCAAGGGCAAGGTCGAGAAAGTCAACGAGGACGATTATTTCGTCTTCTCCCGCAAGGCGGTGAAGCTGCGCACGGCGGATCGACTGTTGAAGATCAGCTATGACGCGGATCGCCTCGATCTGGACTGGCTCCAGCCCGTCTTTCAGGCGTGGGGTCCGAAAGGCTATGTCGTCCTGACATTTTGGGTGCTGTCGCTCTTTGCCGAGCAGGTCCGCGCCATGCAGGATTCCCTTGGCTTCCTCGAAGTGACCGGCCCTCCCGGCACCGGCAAATCCACGCTGATCGCCTTCCTGTGGAAGCTGATGGGCCGCGTCGGCAACTATGAAGGCTTCGACCCGACCAAGGCCACCAATGCCGGTATCTCCCGCACCTTGGGGCAGGTCGGCAATCTTCCGGTGGTGCTGATCGAGGGCGACCGCAATCAGGAAACACCGCACAGTCGCCGGTTCGAATGGGACGAACTGAAAACCGCCTATAACGGTCGCGCCGTCCGCACCCGCGCCATCGCCAACGGCGGCATGGAAACCTTCGAACCGCCTTTCCGGGGCGCGATTGCCATCGTGCAGAATGATCCGGTCGAGGCGTCCCCAGCGATGCGCGAGCGTATCATGGGCCTGACGATCGACAAGGCAGGCTGGGGCGAACACACCCGCGAGGCGGCGGAAAAGGTCGCCCGCATCGATCGCGACGACGTCTCAGGCTTCATCGTCCACATCGTCCGCAAAGAGGCGGAAATCCTGCAATGCTATCGGGAACGCTTCGCCCAGCACCGCGACGCCATGCTGAAACAGCCGGGCATCCGCAATAACCGCTTGGCGCTGAACCATGCCCAGCTGGCCGCGATGTTCGACGCCATGCAGATCGTGGTCAACAAAATCCCGAAAGCCGCGGCTGATGCCACGCACGATTTCATCCGGGAAATGCTGACCGACAGGCAGCGCCTGGTCGAACATGATCATCCCCATGTCGAACTGTTCTGGGAGCGCTTCGACTGGATCGCGGCGCAAGAGAGCGACACTGTCGTCACCCCGATCGACCACAGCCGCACCGGCGAGGTTTTTGCGATCAACCTTGTGCAGTTCGAGCAGAAATGCGGCGATCTGCGCCTGTCGCTGCCGCCTATGAACGAACTCAAGCGGCTGCTGAAAAACAGCAAAGCCCGGAAGTTCCTCGCTCACAAGCCGGTCAATTCCCGCACCGGCAAGACCGTCAACTGCTGGGTTTTTGCCCGGCCCACCAACACCCCCTCCGCTTAAATCAGGAAGGCAATCATGCAGGCTCAATCTGTAGATAATCCCGCGCCCGCGATGCGCATGGCATCCGTCCCCGATGGCAAGGGCGGTTTCACCCATCAGTTGGTGCCCGCCACAACCGCCGCCCCGGTCAGCAAAGGCCGGAAAAAGCAGCACGTTCCCGATCCCATCAATGCCAATCCCGACGCCGCCGCCCAGCAGTTGGCCCAGCTGATCGAGCGCGTCGAGCGCCTTGAGGAAGAGAAGAAGGGCATCAACGACGACATCAAGGACGTCTATCTGGAGGCGAAAGCCACCGGCTTCGACGCCAAGGTCATGAAGTCCATCATCGCCTTGCGGAAGATGAACCCCAACGACCGGATGGAAATAGAGGCGATCCTCGAAACCTATAAGACCGCGCTGGGAATCGTCTGATGCGCAGCCGGTCCAAGCCCGCCATCCACGCCATCGGTTGCCGCTGCGATTCCTGCGGCACCGCTGGCCGTCGCAGCCGCCGCCTCGAACTGGCGATAAAGGGCGCGACCCGCGCGCTTTTTCTGGTCGCTGTCGTCTGCGCCATCCCTTTCATCATCGCCCGTTTCGTGGCCTCCATTCAGGAAGAACGCCGTTGACCGCCTTTCAGAAAATCGCCCGCGCTCAGTCCGCCGTCATCTTCATCTGCGCCGATTGCGGCCGTCAGCATAACAGCCAGACCGCCGACGTGCCGAAGGGCTGGGCATTGATCGCCATGGACTGTCCCGGCTCCCCCTTCGTCCGCTGCCCCGACTGCGCCAGCAGCGTGGCGCAGGCCCAGCATGATCGCATGACGGATTACATGACGACGATGCACCCGCCCCAAGCGGACCAATGGCGCAAGCTGTCGCTGCAAGAACATACCACCCTGAGTTTGTTGGCCGACAGAGCGCAGGGCATGACATGGGAGATCGCCCGCGCCTGCGGCTATATGGCTGGCCGCCGGTGCATGCCGCAGGTCCGCAACATGCTCCGCCGCCTCGAACGCTGGGGCTATGTTCACCATGCCAAGACCCCCGACGGCTATTACGCGACCTATTCCATCACGGACGCGGGGCGCAAGGCGGTGCAGCCATGACCGCCGCCCCATGGGCCATCACGACGGATGCCCATTGGGACGCCATCGTGTCGGAGTGCAAGCGCCGGGAGTCGGGATGGGCGGAAGAGATCCGCAAGGCGGGCAACGGCGATAAACGCTGGCGTCTGACCGAAGCCCGCAACGCCGACATGGCACAATGGCACATCATGGCCGTCCTGATCGCCCGCAAGTTGGGTATCCCGACGCTGGAGCGCGAGGAACTGACCGGCATTGGTCGGCCACCTAACCCGACCGATCGGGAAGGGTGGCTTGCCATCGTCGCCACCGCGCGCCGCGCGCTCGATAAGGCCGCCGATCGCGATCATCTGCCCGTCTATCGGCACCTCTACCTCATTTGGCGCTGGGCGCATCTTTACGTCCATGTCTGGGCGCTGCCCGCCCTCGATCTCCGCGCCGCCACCATCGAGCAAAGGAACGCTGCATGACGCAGTTCACCACGATAGACGGCCTGAAACGGGCCGCGAAGCGCCTGAAAAAAGAACAGGGCATCAAGCACGCGGATGCACTGGAGCGCATCGCCCGCAATGCAGGATTCCAGAACTACCAGCACGCCCTGCGCTCGCTCCAGAGCGAAGGCGGTGAAGCATGAGAACCTTCCGCATCAGTGTCACCCAGACCATCGATATTTCGCTCGATGAAACCAAATTTGACGGCCAGTTCATGGGCGAGTTCCGTCAGCACTTCTTCCCATTCGATACCGTCGAGCAGCACGCCGAGCATCTTGCCCAGCTGTGCGCGCGGGGCGTCTATGATCTCAGCCCCTATTCCAGCGAATTTGTCGAAGGTTATGGCCTTTCCCTCGACATGGGCATCAAAGCGGTCATCCACTCGACGGATACCGAGTTTGAGGCCGAAATCGCATGAGCGGCGAACTCACTTCACGCCCGAAGGGCAGCAGCCGCCATCCTTGGGATTGGTATGTTGAGGAAAAATGGGTGACGCATCGCCTGCTCGACATGATTGCCCTGGAATCGGACGTCACCTATCTGGATCCCTGCTGCGGCCAGCTGCATATCCCGGAGGCCATGACCGAACGCGGCTTCAATGCCTACGGCACGGATTTATTCGACCGCGCCGCCGGGCACCGGCTGTTCATGGGCGAACATGACCTGCTCGGCGACCAGCGCCATCTACTGGAGGCGGGCGGCGGCCTGTCGATCATCTTCAACCCGCCATTCTCTTTCCAGAATGGCCGCCTTGTGCGCGGTCTGGCGGAAAAGTGCATCCGCCGCGCCCTGTCGATCGCCTCGCACAAGGTCTGCGCCCTGCTGCCCCTAAAATGGCTCGCCAGCGAAGGCCGCTACCGGCTTTTCACGGACGAGACGCCGATCGGCGTGTGGATCCTGTGCGAACGGCCCTCCATGCCCCCCGGCAACATCATCGAGCAGTTGGGCGACAACGCATACGATCATGGCAAGATCGACTATATGTGGGTGGTCTGGGACAAGCGCCGCGCACCCATGACGGACTTTCAAGGTCGGCCATTCGCCCCGACCTTCTGGATACCTCCCCGCGAGAAGGCCCAGATGGAAAAGCAGTTGAGGTTCGCGGCATGAGCGGCCCGGTCCTATTGACGCCCATGGAGGCAGCTAAGCGCCTCCACATCAGCGACAAGACCTTGCGCCGCATCCGCCAGCAGGGCCATATT
>Ga0255338_1001830_pt1 | contig 36465 bp, 32 predicted proteins | sample MeOH1_35cm_T4_19_FD_203715 | JGI IMG/M metagenome (GOLD analysis project Ga0255338, IMG submission 203715) | Sandy soil microbial communities from University of British Columbia, Vancouver, Canada - MeOH1_35cm_T4_195 | ecosystem: Engineered > Artificial ecosystem > Sand microcosm > Unclassified ...
CGTAAATAAGGTAAAATCCGGTGGCGAACTGGAACTGAAAGAGAAAGTAGTTGCCATTAACCGTGTAGTGAAAACTACCAAAGGTGGTCGTACTTTCAGCTTCTCAGCACTGGTAGTAGTAGGAAATGGAAGTGGTGTAGTAGGCCAGGGCTTAGGTAAAGCAAAAGAAGTACAGGAAGCTATTGCAAAAGGTATCGAAGATGCCAAGAAAAACCTGGTGAAAGTGCCAATCATGCATGGAACTGTTCCGCACGAGCAGTGGGCCAAGGATGGTGCCGCCAAAGTACTGATCAAACCAGCAGCTCATGGAGCGGGTGTGATCGCCGGAGGCAGCATGCGTTCTGTGCTGGAAAGCGCTGGTGTTACAGATGTACTGGCTAAGAGCCTGGGTTCTGCCAATCCGCAGAATGTGGTAAAAGCTACCATCAAAGCACTGAGCCTGTTAAGGGAGCCTATCCAGGTTGCCAAGAACAGAACCCTGAAATTGAGCAAAGTATTTAACGGATAATACCTGTCGCAAGCTGTTTATCGGCCGTCGCCAGTTCAAATGATAATATCATGAAAAAAATTAAGATCACACAGGTTAAAAGCGGTATCGACAGATCTGAGCGTCAGAAGCAGACTTTGATTGCCTTAGGTTTGAAGAAACTGAATGCATCCAAAGAAGTAGAAGCTACTCCACAGATCCTTGGAATGGTTAACAAGGTTAGCCACCTGGTGAAAGTTGAAGAAATCGCTTAGTAATTGGAAGATTTGAAAATGCGCTAATTTGAAAATGAGTCAGCTTTTGTTGATTCATTTTTGTTTTCATTTTCAAATTTTCAAATTTCTCATTTTTAAATTATTTGCGAGGGGAGATACCCCGTAAGTTCAAATCAGATAAACATGAAACTACACACACTTAAGCCTGCAGCAGGCTCAACGCACAAAGAAATCCGTATTGGTCGTGGTGAAGCATCTGGTAAAGGTGGTACATCTACAAAAGGTAACAAGGGTGGCCAGAGCCGCGCTGGTTACAAAAGCAAAATGGCCCACGAAGGTGGACAGATGCCTATTCAGCGTCGTATCCCTAAGCGTGGATTCAAGAATAATAACCGCGTTGAGTACAAAGTATTCAACCTGGGACAGATCGATCAGCTGGCAGAGAAATACGGTTTTACCGAGTTCAGCCTCGAAAACCTGTATATCAATGGCCTGATCAGCCGTACAGACAAAGTGAAAGTACTGGCTACCGGCGAATTGAAGGCTAAACTGACCTTTAAAGTGAACGGTATCAGCGAAAAAGCTAAAGGCGCTATTGAAGCTGCCGGCGGTACAGTTGAAATTGTAAAGTAATTTTAACGTAATTTGCCAGACGCACACCGTGCGTCTTTTGGTTTTGAGTATTAACGCTTTCAATTGCATTTAAGTGAAAAAACTAGTTAAGACTTTACAGAATATTTGGGCCATTGAAGAGCTGCGTAATAAGATCGTTATCACGCTGGCACTGGTATTTACTTACCGCCTGGGTAACCACATCGTGTTACCAGGTCTGGATCCCAATAAAATTGAACTGGCACAGAAGTCAGCGAAAAGCAATGGCCTGTTAGGCATCTTCGATATGTTTGCCGGTGGTGGTTTTTCACAGGCATCTATCCTGGCGCTGGGTATCATGCCCTATATCTCCGCTTCTATCTTCATGCAGTTAATGACCATCCTGGTTCCGCAATTGCAGAAAGTACAGAAAGAAGGAGACAGTGGCCGTAAAAAAATCAACCAGTGGACGCGCTACCTCACCGTTATTGTTACTGTTTTCCAGGCAGGTGCTTATGTGGCCTACCTGAATAGTCCCGGTTACGCAGAAGCGATCCTTCCTGCTTATAAAGCATTTTTTGGTTTTTCAACTGTAGTTACCTTAACAGCAGGTACCTTGTTTGTAATGTGGCTGGGAGAGAAAATCCAGGACAAAGGATTGGGTAATGGTACTTCCATCATTATCATGGTGGGTATCCTGTCACGTTTGCCTATCTCTATCATCCAGGAATTTACTGCCAAAGAGCAGCGTGGTGGTGGTGGTTTATTGATCTTCCTGATCGAGATCGCCATTCTGGTAGCGGTGATCATGGGTCTGATCATCCTGGTACAGGGTGTGAGAAAGATCCCGGTAAACTATGCCAAACAGATCATCGGTAACCGCCAGTTTGGTGGTGCCCGTCAGTTCCTGCCGGTAAAAGTGAACAGCGCCGGTGTAATGCCGATCATCTTCGCCCAGGCGATCATGTTCCTGCCCACACTGGTGTCTTTCACCAATATTGATTCTGCCCAGGGTATTGTGAAGATTTTCAACGATCACAGTAATTTCTGGTACATGGTTATCTACTCTGTAATGGTGATCGGATTTACCTTCCTGTACACCGCACTGATCTTTAACCCCAAGCAGATCTCTGAAGACCTGAAACGTAACAACGGATTTATTCCAGGTGTTAAACCCGGACAACCCACTGCAGATTATATCGGTTCTATCATGGATAAGATTACTTTACCGGGTGCCATTTTCCTGGCGCTGGTAGGTATCATGCCCGGTTTTGCACAGCGTTTAGGTGTAACACAGGGATTCAGTTCCTTCTTCGGAGGAACGTCACTGCTGATCATGGTAGGTGTGATCCTGGATACTTTACAGCAGATTGAAACCTACCTGCTGATGCGTCAATACGACGGATTAATGAAGAGTGGCCGTGTTCAGGGACGCCAGACTGTTTCTACCACTACTATTTAAGTAAAAATAACGACCTTTATAAACCTGCCATCCCGCAACCTGCGGGACGGCAGGTTTCTTTTTTTGACAAATGACCAGACGAAGTAATATGATGATCCATAAAACAGAAGCAGAAGTAGCTTTGATGAAAGAAGCGGCTACCCTGGTAAGTAAAACGCTTACGGAAGTGGCCAAAGTGCTGAAACCCGGTATGACCACTTTACAGATCGATAAGATCTGTGGCGACTTTGTGAAAGACCATAAAGCCATTCCTTCGTTTTATAATTATCGTGGGTATCCATTTAATGTATGTGCTTCTGTAAATGATGTGGTGGTGCATGGTTTCCCCAATAATATCGCCCTGCAGGAAGGAGATATTGTATCTGTGGATATGGGGGTGATACTGAACGGCTGGCATGGCGATCATGCCTATACGTTTATCCTCGGTGAAGTGCCGGAAGAAGTGTTGCAACTGGTAAAAGTGACCAAAGAATCTTTGTACAAAGGCATTGAGAAAGCGATTACCAATAACCGTGTGGGTGATATCGCTTTTGCCATACAGGAACATACCGAAAGAAAACATGGTTATGGTGTGGTGCGGGAACTGGTGGGGCATGGTTTGGGACGTAACCTGCACGAAGATCCGCAGGTGCCTAACTATGGAAAACGCGGTACAGGTCCGAAACTGAAAGAGAACCTGGTACTGGCCATCGAACCGATGATCAACCTGGGATCCAGGGAAGTATATACGGAAGATGATGGCTGGACGGTGAGAACCCGCGATGGAAAAGTATCTGTACACTTTGAACACGATGTATGTGTGAAACGGAACCAGGCATTGATCCTTTCTGATTACAGTATCATTGAAGCAGCAGAGAAGGCCAATCCCAATCTGAACACCAGTTATTACTGATCAATTCTTGCTATCTTACAGTAAAACTGCTAAGATGCGGACATTTTTATCCTATTGTATTCCTGTACTGTTTCCGGTAATGTTATTTGCCCAGTCGGACGAAACCTTACGTATCCGCACCATCCGCGAACAGCGGGAAAATGTTTGGTTGCAGGAGTATATCCGTTTTCTTTCTATTCCCAATATAGCTGCTGATAAGGCCGGTCTTCGCCGTAATGCCACTTTCATCATGCAGATGATGCAGCAGCGGAATATCCAGCGTGTTCAGTTGCTGTCAGATGGTAATGCAGCCACCACACCTGCTATTTATGGAGAAGTGACGGTGCCCGGTGCTACGCAGACATTGATCTTCTATGCACATTATGATGGACAACCGGTAGATAGCAGCCAATGGGCCAGGGGTTTGAAACCCTTTGTCCCTAAATTGGTAAAAGGATCGCTGGAACAGGGTGCTGCCATGATCGCATTTCCATCCGGAGGGGGAAAATACGATCCTGACTGGCGGATCTATGCCAGAGGTGCATCAGACGACAAGGCCGGGATTATGGCCATCCTGAATGCCTATGAGGCGGTAAAGCGGGCAGGCCTGCCACTCAGCTATAATATCAAATTCTTTTTTGAAGGAGAGGAAGAAGCAGGTTCTCCCAACCTCGGCGGCATTTTTGATAAAAACAAGGATTTCCTTCGTTCTGATTTGTGGGTGATCTGTGATGGCCCCGTTCACCAGTCGGGCAAAAAAGCGATCCTGTTTGGGGCAAGGGGAGATGCACATGTTGATATTACTTTGTATGGTGCTACCAGGCCGCTGCATAGCGGTCATTACGGCAACTGGGCACCTAATCCGGGTTTGATGATGGCTAAGTTACTGGCATCGATGAAAGATGAAAAAGGGCGTGTAACCATCCCGGGTTTTTATGATGATGTAATACCATTGACAGGACAGGAGAAAAAAGCACTCCGTGACATGCCACCTGTAGGTAATCAGTTAAAAGAGGAGCTGCATTTTGTGGGAGAAGAAATGCCCGGGGTAGACCTAGGCGAAGCCATCATGTTGCCTTCACTGAACATCAACGGTATGCAAAGTGGCAATACAGGCGCAAAAGCCAGTAATGTGATTCCTACCACAGCCACGGCTGTACTGGATCTGCGGATGGTTCCCGGGAATGATTACCAAAAACAACAGGAGCGGGTCATCAATCATATCCGCGAACAAGGTTATTATATCACGGAAGAAGAACCCACAGCTGCCGAGCGGAAAATCTTTTCACGCATTGCCCGTGTTAAAAAAAGCGGGGGCTATAACGCCCAGCGAACACCGATGGATCTTCCGGTGGTGCAAAATGTGATAGAAGCGGTAAAAGGCACTACGGCAGATAAAGTGGTATTGATCCCCACTATGGGAGGAAGCCTGCCTTTGTTCCTGTTCGAAAAACACCTGAAAGCCAAAACCATTACGGTTCCCGTAGCCAACCATGATAATAACCAGCATGCAGAGAATGAGAATATCCGGATCCGTAATCTGTGGAATGGGATTGAGACGATGGCGGCGATCATGACGGTAGGTGCCGGTTCCTGAAGTGGCGTGAAGTAAAGAACTATCTTTGAAGTCTAAGCATTGCTTAGACTTTTTAATGCAGACAATGGCCTATTCAGCAGTAAAAGAAAATACATCCCAAAGCCCTCATCGGGGGGCAGGTGCATTAGTTGTTATCGGTGGCGGTGCTGCCGGTTTTTTTTGTGCTGTTAATGCGGCCAGGATGCATCCCGGATTACGGGTAACCATAATCGAAAAATCAAATAAACTGTTGGCAAAAGTGAAAGTCAGTGGCGGTGGCCGTTGTAATACCACACATGCCTGTTTTGATATTCCTGAGCTGGTAAAACGGTATCCCCGCGGACAGAACTTTGTCAAGAAAGCATTTCACTCATTCAATCCAAATGATACCATTAGCTGGTTTGCAGAAAGAGGCGTGCCATTGAAAACAGAGGCGGATGGAAGAATGTTTCCTGTAACGGATGATTCGCAAACCATCATCAACTGCCTGTTAAAAGAAACTGATAAGTATGGTGTGAAGATCCGGTTACAGTGTGAAGTGCAAAGTGTAACGGCGGTGGCCAATGGATTTGAACTGCAGACATCTACCGGTCAGCTGCGGGCGAATTTTGTTTGTATTGCCTGTGGTGGGTATCCCAAATCCGGTATGTTTGATTGGTTACGCAAACTCGGGCATACGATCGCAGAGCCGGTTCCTTCTTTGTTCACCTGTAATATGCCCGGTAATCCGGTTACCCAATTAATGGGTGTTGCGGTAGAGCGGGCGGCTGTAAAAGTGGCCGGTACCAAACTGGCGGAAGAAGGTCCGTTGCTGATCACACACTGGGGTATGAGCGGTCCGGCCATTCTGCGGTTATCTGCCTGGGGTGCGCGGCAACTGGCAGAGATGAATTATCATTTTACGTTGCTGGTGAACTGGTTACCAGGGCAAACAGAACGGGATCTGAGAAATGCCTGGCAATCCTATCGCGATGAGTACGCAGGTATGAAAACCGGCAATAAAAATCCCTTTGGTTTACCCAACCGCTTGTGGTTATACCTTCTTGCCACAAGTGATATCAACCCCGATACCCGCTGGGCAGAGATCCCGGCCAAAGAACAGAATAAACTCATCAGGCAGCTGACCGCACAGGAGTTTCCGGTAAAGGGCAAGACCACTTTTAAAGAAGAATTTGTGACCTGCGGCGGGATTAACCTCTCAGAAGTAGATCCCAACACCATGCAAAGCCGCAAGCAACCCGGCATTTATTTTGCCGGCGAGATCCTGGATGTGGATGGGGTTACCGGTGGCTTCAATTTCCAGCATGCCTGGACAAGTGGTTGGATAGCAGCCCGTTCGATAGCTTCGGCTGAGATAGCCTGATGCCTCCATTTCTGCCGTTCATAGCAAAATATTCCCGCTTGTTATAAAAGTACCAGGCGAATGCAGTGTTTATGTGAAATAATCTTAATTTAAAAGACTCAAAATACTGCTATGAAAAAAATCATGTTTGCCTTTATGGCATCTAACTTCCTGCTGGCGGCATCAGCGCAAACCACGGGAACTTTATCTTCACTTACACCTGTCAAACCGGCCGGTGATAGCTCCAAAACAGCTGCCCCCAAAAAACCAACTGTGGCAGATAAAACCAAGGGCCAGAAAAAGAATGAAGGGCTGTTTACCCTTTACCAGGATACGGCTACCGGAAGTGTACAGATGTATATCCGCAAAGACCAGTTAGAGAAAGAATTCATTTACCAGAGTTTCTCTATCAGCGGTCCTACTTCTTTGTTTCTTAACCAGAGCATGCACCGGGCCACTGCGGTGATCAAAATCAGAAAAGCTTTTGACAAACTGGAGTTCTCTATCGTAAATACCAGTCAGTATTATGATAAGAATAATCCGGTAAGCAAAACAGCTGAAGTGGATAAACCCGAAGCGGTTTTCTTCTCAGATAAATTTTCGCTCGAAGATTCACTGGGGTATCTCGTAAGCGGTGATGCCCTTTTCCTGAGTGAGAAACTGGACCCCGTAAAACCCATTTTTGCGCCCAGTCCGTTTACCATGATGCTATTTAACCTGGGTATGCTGAATCCTGCCAAATCCAAATATGCGCAACTGCGTTCTTTCTCAGATAATACGGATGTGGTAGTGGATCTTTCTTACGATAACCCAACCACACTGGCCGATGGCGGTTCGGATGTGGCTGATCCTCGTTATGTGCGGGTTCGCATGCAGCACAGTTTTATCTCCATGCCTAAAAATGATTTTACACCCCGGAGAGATGATCCCCGCGTAGGATTTTTTATGCAGGAAAGAAATGACCAGACCAGTATCAGTCCTGTGCCGTACAAAGACATGATCAACCGTTGGGACCTCAAGAAAAAAGATCCCAATGCTGCCATGAGTGAGCCGGTGGAGCCCCTTGTTTACTGGATCGAGAATACCACTCCGCATGAATACCGCCAGGTCATTTATGAAGCCGGTATGAAATGGAATGAGGCTTTTGAAAAAGCGGGATTCAAGAATGCACTACAAATGAAAATCCAGCCGGATGATGCCAAATGGGATCCTGCTGATATACACTATAATGTGATCCGTTGGGTATCTTCTGCACAACCTTCTTACGGTGCTATCGGGCCCAGTTTTGTGAATCCAAGAACCGGGCAGATCCTGGGTGCTGATATTACCGTAGAGTGGTACTCAGGCAGCGCCACGGCTATTTATGATGAACTGTTCAATGGTTTTACCGCACAGTCTGCTGAAGCAAAATATCCCGGGCTAACCATGAAAAGTCACCATTTTTGCACACTGGCAGCGGAACTGAAAGCTCAGTACACAGCTGGACTGACTACGCTGGAAATGACCGGAGCAGCAGACGCTGAGATCAAAGCCATGCACAAGCAGTTCCTGATTTACCTGATCATGCATGAAATGGGCCATACACTTGGGCTGAACCATAATATGAAGGCCAGTAACATGCTGTCGCCTGCAGAACTGCACAACACCAGTATCACGCATAGCATTGGTTTGATGGGCTCTGTAATGGATTATCCTTCCATTAACGTGGCGCTTGACAGAAGCAAGCAGGGAGATTATTATACCACCAAAGCAGGTCCTTATGACCTCTGGGCAATCGAATATGGCTATCGCCCCTTTGCACCGGGTGAAGAAGAAGCCGGATTAACAAAGATCCTCTCACGCAGTACGGAACCCAAACTGACTTTTGGTAATGATGGAGATGATATGCGTTCACCAGGTAAGGGAATGGATCCCCGGGTGAATGTGAACGATATGTCTAACGACCCGATCACTTACGCTGAAGAACGTTTTAAACTGGTAAATAGTCTGATGGGCAAACTGGTGCAGAAATATTCCAAACCCGGACAGTCTTATGCCGAGCTCCGCAGCCGTTATGGTGTATTAAATGCGCAGCGCAGAGACATGATCAACGCGGTTAGCCGTTTTGTAGGAGGAATATATGTAGACAGGAGTTTTCCTGAGCAGAATTCCGGTAACAAACCCTATACCCCCGTTTCATTGGCTACGCAGAAAAAAGCGATGGCACTGTTAAGTAAATATGTATTTGCACCGAATGTATTTGATGCGGATGCACAGGTATTCCCTTACCTGCAGATGCAGCGCCGTGGTTATAACCAGCCGGGAGGTGGGGAAGATTATAAGATCACTGCTAACCTTACCAATTTACAGGTGGGTGGAACACTGGCGCATATTCTTAGTCCATCCACTTTACAGCGGATCACCAATTCACGTTTGTATGGCAACCAATATAGTGCTGCAGATGTGATGAATGACCTGGTGAAAGGTATTTTTGATGCAGATATTAATGGTAATGTGAATGTATACAGGCAGTACCTGCAAACCAGTTTTGTAAGAGGTACTGCTTCGTTAACGGCGGATAACTCGCCATTGGATAATGTGTCTAAAGCGGCTGCTTTTTATACCCTGAAAAAATTAAGAAGCAAACTGGCTGCTGCCGTTTCTACCAACGAGGAAACCAAAGCACACCGGGCAAATATGTTATTCCTGATCGATAAAGCTTTGAAAACAAGTTAATCGATTCCCAAAAGGGGATATAGCGATATGAAAAAAGCCTTCCCGAACAGGAAGGCTTTTTTCATATCGCTTCAACAGCTGTTTCTTATCCTTTCTTTTTGGCGGCGGCTTCTTTGTTGGCTTTATGGCGCATATCAGGTGTACCATCTTTTTTCAAAGGTCCGGCAGGGATAGTTGCTTTTGCGGCTTCTTTATTGGCTTTAAAACGCATGTCGGGCGTGCCATCTTTTTTTACAGGGGCAGCAGTGGTTTTGGCGGCTGGGGCTTTTGCTTTTTCTGCGGGTTTTGTCTGGGCAAAGGATGCCAGGGAAAGGCTGAAGACCGCCAGTAAAACAACGAGGATCTTTTTCATAGGTATCGTTTTTGTGAATCAGAAAATTACAGAACCGTGGGGGGAGCCGGGTATTCCGTGGCTTAATTTTTGTTTAAATCTGCCTGCCAGAAACTCAGTCGTTGTCGGAATGGCGCGTGGGAAACTGGTTTTCAATGGGTTAAACTGCATCTTCCAAGAGGAAACTTTTTATTCCCGGGAAAATGTTTTAACTTATGGGTAAAATTTACGCTATGCGGAAAGTAAGCGATATACTCAAAAGAAAAGGTAGCGGGGTTACTACCGTTACGCCTGATACCACTGTGATCGCAGCATTGCAGATCATGGCAGAACAGAATATCGGTTCGTTGGTCATCTTGGATAATGATACCTTCTTAGGCATTATGACAGAAAGGGATTACTCGCGTAAAGTGATTTTGATGGGCCGGCATTCCAGTGATACACCGGTGAAAGAGATCATGACAACCGATTTCCCCGCGGTGAAACAATCGGATACGGTAGAAGCCTGTATGCAGCTCATGTCTGACAAGCATATCCGTTATCTTCCAGTAATAGAAAACGGGAAATTAGCAGGCATTATTTCCATCAATGATGTGGTAACAGAAACCATTTCTACCCAACAGGAAACGATATCGCACCTGCATTCTTATATTCAGTCCTGATATTAGCTATCAGCTACCTGTTCAAATGAACAGTTGTAATACTAAGATCCCCAGTAGCCCAATGATGGAGATCAGTGTTTCCATTACTGTCCACGACAGGAAGGTTTGTTTTAACGTAAGCCTGAAAAACTCTTTATACATCCAGAAACCGGAATCGTTGATGTGAGAACCAAAAACACTTCCGGCTCCCACTGCCAGCACCATCAGTTCGGGTGATACGTTTCCGGTAGCCACAAGCGGCGATACGATACCTGCTGCGGTTAATCCCGCTACTGTTGCAGAACCCATGGTAACGCGTAACAGTGCCGTTAAGATCCATGCAAATAATAATGGGGGCATTTGCAAGGTACTGCTGAAAGAGGAAATATAATTGCCGGTACCACTATCGATCAATACTTGTTTAAATACGCCGCCGGCAGTGATGGTAAGTAAGATGACAGCGATGCCGGAAATAGCATCGGATGACCATTGCATTACCTGCGACATGGATTTTTTTATCCGCAATCCGAAGAAATACACTGCGGCTATTACAGCGAGTAACAAAGCAATGGTGGAATCTCCCGTAAATGACAGGAAGCGACGAAGCAGATGTGTTTTTTCAAGTGTAAGACCCGCGATCACAGAGAAGCTGATCAATGCCACCGGCATAAGGGCGATACAGAAGCTGGATAGGGTAGAAGGCAGGTGGGTATGTGCTTCCGGATCCGTATCGCCGAAAAGGTCATAACTGCCCGCTTTTACATTTTTCAACACCCTGCCAAGTAAAGGACCTGCGATGATCACGGCCGGTATGGCAATAACGAGGCCATACATCAGGGTTTTACCCATATCGGCATGAAATGCATTCACGAGCACCACCGGTCCCGGATGAGGCGGCAGAAAACAATGGGTGGTAGATAAGGAAGCCGCCATGGGCATGACGATATACAATAAAGGAAGTCCTGTTCTCCGGGCGATGGAAAAGACCAGTGGGACCAGGATCACAAAACCCGCGTTGTAGTACAAGGGGATGCCGATCAGGAAACCGGTGAGTAGCACGGCCCATTGGATATTCTTTTCACCAAAACCATTGATCAGCGTACCGGAGATCTGTTCGGCAGCGCCGCTGGTTTCCAGTATCTTTCCCAGGATAGCGCCCAGGCAAACAATGAGGGCAAGTCCGCCGAGTGTGCTGCCCACCCCTTTTTCGATAGAAGCGAGCAGCGCTGAAGGTTCCATGCCTAATAACAGACCGGATACAATGGCTACCACCAAAAGCGACAGGAACGGGCTTATTTTTTTTACGGTAAGGAATACCTGTAAGGCGATTGCGAATAAAATGATAAGGAATACCATGGGCTTTGTATGGGATTTAACGTACGGTATTGATAAGTGTGCCTATTTTTTCTATACTGATCCGGATCTCATCGCCCTGCAGTAAGGTAAAGTCGCTGGCAGGCACAATACCGGTTCCCGTCATGATCAGGCAGCCGGCTGGAAAACTACAGGCCCGGTACACATAGGAGACCAACTCTTCCGGCGTTCGTTTCATCTGGCTGATTTTTACCTCACCGGTAAATACTTTCCGGTTGTTACGGCAGATCTCAAGCTGTATCTGGGTATCCAGTTCCATGGGTTTCCCCGGTACATAAATGCAGGGGCCGATTGCGGCACAGGCATCGTATGTTTTTGCCTGTGGCAGGTACAAAGGGTTCTCTCCTTCAATGCTGCGGCTGCTCATGTCATTGCCAATGGTGTACCCGACAATCTTTCCCGAAGAAGTTACCACCAGCGTTAGCTCAGGCTCCGGCACATCCCAGATGGAATCTTCCCTGGTATTCACTTTTTCTCCCGGACCCACTACCCGGTGCGGTGTGGCTTTAAAAAATACCTCGGGCCGTTCGGCGTCATAGACCTTTGCGTAAAAATCGCTGCCGCCTGCAACTTTCGATTCCTCCTGCCGACCCAGCTTGCTTCGCAGGTAAGTAACCCCGCAAGCCCATAATTCCTGTGATCCGATAGGCGCCTGCCATTCGGAAGCTTCTATTTGTTCGGCAAATGCTTCGCTGCTCTGGATAATATCCTCCATTTTTTCAAACAGCGATTCATCATTAATGAAAACGTCCCAGTTTTTTTCCGCTACAGGATAAAACTGATCCCTCCTTTCTATGAATATGCCCTTGCTTGTTTTATACAGTCTCATGTGTTTATTTAGAACCGATCGTTAATGAATATACTGCATCTGTCTCAAATTCCAGGCAGGCTCATAAAATCATTGCCTACCACCGCGATCATAATTTAGTATTACTCACAAATGCGATTTTTTTACTATCCGGCGACCAACTGGGTACGTTGATGGTTCCCTGTCCGCCATACACATACGCGATGGTCCTGGGTACACCGCCGTTCGCGGGCATCAGCCGAAGGTATACTTTCTGGTAAAAAGGATGGGAGGACGGATCGATCTCTTTGGGAAAAGAGATAAACACGATCCATTTGCCATCGGGCGAAATATGGGGAAACCAGTCGTTGTATTCATCAAATGTCACCTGTTCCTGTTCTGAGCCGTCAGGTTTCATTCGCCAGAGTTTCATGGTGCCCGTACGGACCGAATTGAAGTAAATGTATTTGCCGTCAGGCGTATATTCCGGACCATCATCCAGCAAGGGGTCTCCTGTTAACCGGGTTTGTTTTTTGGTGGCAATATCAACTGACCAGATATTCCATTCTTTTCCGCGCAGCCCGGTAAAAACCAGTTTGCTGCCATCCGGCGACCAGCCGTGCAGGTAAGAATGCCCATCTCTTTCGGATGTAACCTGTTCGGGTTTGTCTGAGCCGCTAACGGGTAAAGTATAGATTACAGAAGTATGTTCGGGGCCGGTATGGTTACTGATGGCCATTTGTTTGCCATCGAATGAAAGCACATGGTCGTTATTGTTTTCTTTGGCAAACCCTGTGTTCAGTACAGAGATTTTTCCCGTGGCCAGTTCGTACCTGCGTAACAGGCCGTCTTCATTGTAAATAAGGTATTTGTTATCTGGCGTCCAGTTGGGTGCCTGCAAGGAATTGGGAGCACTGTGCAGGATCCTGCGGTGACCGGTTGCGATGTCCATCACTTCGAGATGGCTGCCCAGGTAATCGCGGTAGGCACGAAAATCGCGGGAGGGGGGAATGATGATACGTACATTGCTGAACAGGGCCTGTTCCAGCACATTTTCATCATGTGAGCAGATGAAGATGCCCGCATAGACTTCTTCGTTCAGGGCAATTTCTTTCCGCACTGATTTGTAATTCTCGCCGGCACTGGCAGCGGAAAAAGTAAATACATTGCCTGAGCGTTCCAGTGCTATTTCGGTGGGATGAAACGAGGATACAGGGATCTCCCTAGTAGAATCGCCAGCCGCCTCTCTGTATTGTAATGAGGTAAGGGTGCTTCCGTGTACACAGGCATTTACATGACGGGAATCGGGCGTAAGCTGATCCCTTGCGATGATACCGATCTTCCGGTGCGCATCCGTACCCTTGCCGATAAAACGGATGGTGGCCCTTATCATAAAATCGCCTTTGATCTTCTTCCAGGCAAAGCGGAACTGATCATGATGGAACCACATGTTCTTACCGGCGCCCGAAAGCAGGTATGTCTGCTCGTCTTTGTTGTAAATAACCGATCCTTTTAATGCAGGTTCTCCGATATCTGTTTGCTGGTCAAAAAGGCCCAGCGGGCTGGACTGGGCTTTAGCCGAAACAAAGAACAGCAGGGAGAGCAATGCCAGGCAGGTGATGCGCCGGGCGGCAGCGTTTGTTTTGTAACACATAGGTTTTGGTTTTAGGATGAATGGGTAAAAAGTGTTATTTTATTTCCAGTACCACAACAGAAAAGGGAGGGAGGGTGACTTTTACTGATGAGCCCGTAAGACCTGCGCCTGTAAAGGTTTTGGGGATGACTTTTTCCGGAGCTTCAAAACTGTTGTGACTCTGGAGTTTGTCGGCACTCAGGATCCTGCCGCTCACAGAAGCATACCTGGCACCGCTGATATTTATGGAAACTTCTTGTGAAGCGTGTGCATCAATATTCACCAGCGAAATATGAGTCAACCCGTTTTTGTCTTTTGAGGCTGACGCTGAAACCGCTTTCAGTTTTTCTTTACCCATTGTATAATCATTGCTGCTCACCGATATCGGTAATAAAGTGGCGTCCTGGTGTACGTTGTACATTTCCATTACATGATAGGTAGGGGTGAGGATCATTTTTTCTTCATTGGTAAGGATTACCGCCTGTAATACGTTGATGATCTGTGCCAGGTTGGCCATTCTTACCCTGTCGCAATGGTTGTTAAAAATATTGAGCGTAGTACCGGCGATCATGGCGTCACGCATGGTATTCTGCTGGTAAAGGAAGGCTCTATTGGTGCCGGGCTCTACCTCATACCAGCCACCCCATTCGTCCACCACCATGGCCACCCGCTTCTTCGGATCATATTTATCCATGATGGCGCTGTGTTTGGCTACCAGCTCTTCCATCTCCAAAGCGCGCTGCATGGTTGTATAATAATCTTCTTCCGTAAAATCTTTGGCAGAACTTTTCTTGTTCCAGTTGATCACTGAATAGTGGTGTACCCCAACTGCATCCAGCATATTGTGGGGAATATCGCGCATCAATACTTCTGTCCAGTTGTAATCCGCATCGCTGGCGCCAGATGCGATTTTGTATATTTTTTTATTGCCATTGGTCATGAATGTGGCATACTGGCGGTAAATATTGGCGTAGTATTCGGGCTTCATATTGCCACCACATCCCCAGGCTTCATTACCCAGTCCCCAGTATTTTACTTCCCAGGGATTAGCCCTTCCGTTCTGTTTGCGGTAATCGGTCATGGGACTGCTTCCATTAGGATGGGTAGCATACGCTACCCAGTCTGAGAGTTCCTGTGGTGAGCCGCTACCGATATTACCACTCAGGTAGGGTTCTGCGCCCAGCATTTCGCACATGTTCAGGAATTCGTTACTGCCAAAGCTGTTGTCTTCTTTTACATTGCCCCACCACACATTCAGCATGGAAGGTCTTTTGTCTTTGGGGCCTACACCATCTTTCCAGTGATAGGTGTCGGCAAAACAACCGCCGGGCCAGCGTAATACAGGAACTTTCAGTTTTTTCAATGCGCTGATCACATCCAGCCGGATTCCGTCTTTGTGCGGGATCTTCTGGTTATTTTCTCCCACGTATATACCTCCGTAGATGCAATGACCCAGGTGCTCTGCAAAATGACCGTATATGTTTTTGTTGATGATTTCTTTACCCTTATCAGCCTGCAGGGTAATGGTGTTTTGTGCAATCGCACTCAAGCAGAAAGAGATGGCTAAGAGGAAGGTGAATTTTTTCATGTGGTGAGTATTTGAAAGCTGCAGTTTTATTGATAAGGATTGATTGTCTGAATGGTTCCATCGGCATAGTAGTTGAGTTCTGTCACTTTTACATTTCGCAAATGTGTTTTGCCTGATAACTGCACATCATGGTAGAAGATATACCATTTGCCTTTGATCTCCAGGATGGAATGATGGTTGGTCCAACCCTCTACAGGATTCAGCACCACGCCTTTATAGGTGAAAGGTCCATAAGGGTTGTCGCCTGTGGCATAACAGATAAAATGAGTATCACCTGTTGAATAGGAAAAATAATATTTCCTTTTGTATTTGTGCATCCAGGCTGCTTCAAAAAAGCGTTTATCGTTGCTGGATTCGAGAAAGGGTTTCCCCGTTGCATCCAGGATCTGAATGTTACGTACTTCTCCGGTGAAACTTTTCATGTTTGCGCTGAGTTTGGCTACGCGGGGCTGGATGGCCTGTTCATTTTTGTTTTTCAGTTTTGCATTGGGATCATATTTGTTATCATTCCAGTGCTGCAACTGTCCGCCCCAGATCCCGCCAAAATACATATAATAACTGCCATCGGTATCTTTGAATACAGAAGGGTCGATGCTGTAGCTTCCTTTGATGGGCTCCTTTTCTGCTTTAAATGGTCCTGTTGGAGTTTTGGCAGTGGCTACGCCGATGCGGAAAATATCCTGTTTGTCTTTGATGGGAAAGTACAGGTAATAGGTCCCGTTTTTGTAGGCTGCATCCGGCGCCCATAACTGTCGGCTCGCCCAGGGAATATCATTTTTATCTAAGGCAACCCCATGATCAGTAACCTTGCCACCGATAGAATCCATGGAAAGAATATGATAGTCGAGCATAGCAAAATGATCGCCATTATCATTCTCCTTTACGCCGGCTTCAATATCATGCGATGGATAGATGTAGATCCGGCCATTAAAAACATGTGCAGAGGGGTCGGCGGTGTAAATATGCTTTACCATCGGTTGGGAGATCGGTTTCTTTTTCAGTGTACCCTTTTCCTGCGCGCAAACAGAAAGGGTAAACATGGTAAGTGCTGTAGCCAATAGTGATTTGTATAACATGTAGCTCGTTTATATTGATTAATTACTTTTCTATCTTCTGCATTTATCTATCTGTCAATTACCACCACCATTTCCTGGTGCGTTCAGTACCCGGATGGCTTTATAATAGTCCAGCGTTTGGTCAGGTTGTTCATAGCCAGCCGGTATCGGCATTCCCGAAAAGGTGCTGAAATACAGCAAGCAGGCATTTCTCCACCATACGGCTTCTTTTTCCTGCACAGCCAATAACATACGTATGTGTGAGAATCTTTCCTCATCAACTTTTCCCTTCAACAGTTCCCAGTTTTTTTGCATGGACCTTACTTCTTCTACACCGCCATAATATTTTGCACAGAGTTCTTCCCAAAGCGTTTTGCCGGAGGTAACTGGCTGTTTCCAGCTTACATGGTGAAACCATAATAGGTATTCTTCCGGACAGGTAGCCGGATCCTGGTAGATCTTTCTTACTTCCGGCGCATATTGTTCCAGTGCATGGCTGCCTTTTTCTGTTCTGTCGAACCCGATGCCAGCTGTGTCTGCCCGATGGTAATACACCGGATTCCAGTCGGCCCTGCCTAACCTGTCTGACCAGGGCGAAGGGCCATAATGATGTCCGTCTCCCATGATATGATGCAGGCCAAGAGGAGTCATGTAGTTCACTACTGTCTCCCTTGATCTTAGCATCATTTTCTTCGCGGCGGTAATAAAAGCCGGATCATTGGTGAATGTCATACGGATCCAGTCGTCTGCTATCTTATCTGAACTGAGTGATGGATCCCAGGCCAGTTTGCCGTAGGCATACCAGTTGGATTGCGCAAAGGGATGTCCGCACCAGTTCCTGTCGTCGCCGATATTGGCTACGCCGGCAATACCACTCAGGGTATGTTTTTCAGCAGAACCATCAATCACACTGGCTACTGTAGTGCCTTTGCCGTTGCGGTAGGTATCTGCATTCAGCACCTCTTTCATCAAAGGGGCCTGGTAAACAAGCGTGGTTCCCTGACCCAGGTATTCCTGTGTTAACTGAAATTCCATCATCACCGGTGTTTTGGGCAGCGCGCCAAACAAGGGATGAAAAGGTTCTCTCGGCTGAAAATCCAACGGGCCGTTTTTTACCTGCACGATCACATTGTTTTTGAACTGACCATCAAAAGGTTTGAATTCGTTATAAGCTTGTTTGGTCCGGTCTACAGGTGTTTCGTTGCTGTACACAAATGCACGCCACATCACAATCCCTTTATGCGGAGCCAATGCATCTGCCAGCATATTGGCTCCCTCTGCATGGGTGCGCTGGTAGTTTTGCGGACCGGGTTGTCCTTCTGAATTGGCTTTTACTACAAAGCCGCCAAAGTCGGGGATATAGGAATAGATCTCATCCACTTTTTTCTTCCACCATTCTTTCACTTCCGGTTGCAGGGGGTCAGCTGTTTTCAGTTTGCCGATCTCGATAGGGGCACTGAACCTGGCCGAGAGATACACTTTCATGCCATAGGCCCTGAACACTTTAGCGAGAGCCGCCACTTTCTGCAGGTATTCTTTGGTAAGGATCTGTGCATTGGCATTTACATTATTGACAACGGTTCCGTTGATACCGATGGAAGCATTGGCTCTTGCATAATCTTTATAACGGGGATCAATATAGCCGGGCAGCAAATGCCATTTCCAGATGGAGAAACCGGCATAACCTCTTTCTACCGTTCGGGTGAGGTTGTCCCAGTGGTTAAGGATACGCAACTGGATCCGGGGAGAACTGATTACGGCGAGATGGATGATCTGCTGCTGTGTTTGTGCCAGTTGCAGTAAATGAAAGCTACCATACAACACTCCCGCATCTGTATTGGCCGCAATGATGATGCAGTTCTTCTCCTTGATCTTACGGCTGAAGATGGTGAATCCTTCTGGAGATAACTGTTCGAGCTGCGATAACTGCAGGGAGGCAATCAGCGGCGAACTTTTGGGTGTACCAATGATGATGCTGTTATCAGTTAAGGTTTGGGCGACGGGTATTTTCCTGTCGAGTAAACCAGAGAAGCCATTAATCAGTTCTTCTTTGGCAGCATTCAGTATCTCACTATTGCCTTCTGAATAGATGGCTGTTACCTGTGCCTGGTAAGCGGATAATAGTGTGGGGTTGCTGATTTTATCATAACGAAGCCATAGGCGGTAACCATCTTCTGCCAGAACGGGCAGGGCATACAAAAGCAACAGCAGAAGAGTGTACAGTAATTTTTTCATGTGGTAGCAGTTACAGAATTACTTCTTCTTTCTCAACGATGATGCCCGCACAATTAATTCTGATTTGATAATAATGGTATTGGTCAGGTTGATGTCTGAATGGCCCTGCAGGTGATTGATCATATTCCTGGCAACGATCTCGCCGATCTCGATGCCGGGATAATTGATGGTACTTAATTTGGGCTCAATGATCTTGCAGATGGCATCGTTATTGAAACCTACGATGGCAATATCTTCCGGAATCCGGATGCCCGCTTCTTTCAACACCTGGATACATACAGCAGCGCAGAAATCATTGGTGATAAAGATCCCATCCGGCCTCGGACGCATGGCCAGGATCTTCCTGGCAGAACGGATACTGGCTTCTTCGCTGAGATCATCCACGATCACTTGTTTCTCGCTGAACTTTAGTCCATGTTTGGCCAAAGCCTGCTGGTAGCCCTTCAGCCTTTCTGCATATACATTTCGTTGGAGGTTGGCGGTAATATGGGCAATGCGTTTACAGCCCTGTTCTATCAGGTGAGAAGTGGCTTCATACCCGGCTTTGCGGTTATGGATGATCACTTTGGCGCCATCAGCTTCTTCAAATACCCGGTCAAAAAAGATCACCGGGATACCTTTCTTTTCAAAGGGGGCAAAATGATCCAGGTTGGCCGTATCAAATGCCAGTGAAGCGATGACACCATCTACTCTTTTGTGAAAAAGGTTTAAGGCATTGGCTGTTTCCTTGGCGGCACTTTCTGATGAGTGTGCAATGATGAGGTCGTAATTGGCTTCTGTGGTCACTTTTTCTATGCCGGCCAGCACCGAAGTCATGAACTGGCTCCTCAATTCATGCACCATTACACCGATCGTATTTGTCTTCTGTTTGCGAAGGTTACTGGCGAAGGTATTGGAGCGATATCCCAGCCGGGCAGCCAGTTCCGCTATTTTTTTCTTGGTGTGTTTGTTGATAGAGGGGTGGTCTTTCAGCGCACGGCTTACGGTTGCAGCAGACAGGTCAAGCTGTTTGGCAATATCGTAGATGGTTATTTCTTTTTCCCGTCGCATAATACAATCGGTTGCAATATAAGTGGAATTCAAAAATAAACCGCTGCGCCCGGTTCCTTTTTACGATCATCGTTTTCGTTTGCCGGGAACGGGCACTCTTAGTAATACTGGGTTTGCACTTCGGGTAAAATGTCAGACCCCGATCGCAGTATTGTGTATGGTTGAGCAGGAGGTACTTCCGGTAAGCTATCCGGTTTAACCCGGGAATAGTACTGTATAAAAATATTTAATGCAATCGGTTACAAATTCAGAAAATCTCCCGACATTAGTTAACTAATGCCTCCTTTGTGCGTTTTCACGATCTATATTGCCGCCAACGGATGATACATGTAGCCACTTGGTACGCAAACAACAGGGGGTACTGACTTTATTTAACCGGATCGAAAGAGCGTTGCTAAAAATAGAGACATGTTATTATTAGGTATAGATGTGGGTACTTCATCGATCAAAGTATCGGTGATTGATGCAGCCACACAGCAGTCTGTCGCATCTGCGCAGTACCCCGAAGCTGAATCAGGCATTATTTCATTGCAGGCGGGCTGGGCGGAACAATCACCAGACATGTGGTGGCAACATGTGCAGCAGGCCATACTCATGGCCCATACAAGCGGAAAATACGACCCCAAACAAATTGCGGCCATCGGTATCGGGTACCAGATGCACGGACTGGTGCTGGTGGATAAAGAACAGAAAGTCTTGCGCAACAGTATCATCTGGTGCGACAGCCGCGCCGTACCTTTCGGTAACCGCGCTTTCCAGGTCATCGGGGAAGAAAGATGTTTGTCACACCTGCTGAATTCTCCCGGCAATTTCACGGCTTCCAAGCTGGCATGGGTAAAGGAAAATGAACCTGCGGTATATGAACAGATTCACCAGGTATTGTTGCCCGGCGATTTTATTGCGATGAAATTTACCCGGCAAGCCAGTACTACGGTTTCTGCTTTGTCGGAAGGAATTTTCTGGGATTTTGCCGAACATAGTTTATCTGATGATGTATTCGGCTATTATGGTTTTGACAGATCGTTGATACCTGAGATCAAAAAAGTGTTTGAACCCCACGGACTGTTACAGGCCGATATAGCAGCCGCACTTTCTTTACAGGCAGGCATCCCTGTTTCCTACAAAGCAGGCGATCAGTTAAACAATGCTTTATCGCTGAACGTACTGCAACCCGGAGAAATTGCGGCTACTGCTGGTACATCCGGTGTGATCTATAGTGTGAGTGATACACTGGCTTATGATCAACAATCTCGGGTAAACACTTTCGCCCATGTAAACTATGCCACAGAACAGCAAAGGCTGGGAATTTTACTATGTATCAATGGAACGGGTATTCTGAATAACTGGGTCCGGAATATGACCGGTGCGCAGCTTGGTTATGCCCAGATGAACGAGGCAGCTGCTACCGTTACACCCGGCAGCGATGGGTTACAGATCCTGCCTTTTGGAAATGGTGCGGAAAGAATGCTGAATAATGCTACCATCGGTGCCCATCTGCTCAATATAGATCTCAATAAACACAGTACGGCACATATTTACCGGGCCGCACAGGAAGGAATCGCTTTTTCCTTCCGCTACGGACTTGATATTATGCGGGAAAATGGTTTACAACCTGCTGTAATCCGTGCAGGCAGGGCCAATCTTTTCCTGAGTGATGTATTTGCAGCGGCTTTTGTGAATGCCACCGGTGTGCCCGTTGAATTGTATGCCAGCGACGGAAGTGTGGGAGCCGCCCTCGGTGCAGGAATCGGTGCCGGCATCTACCGCAGCGAAAAAGAAGCTTTTGTGAATATGCAGCAACTGAAAGTAGTGGAACCTTCCGATACCCAACGCTATGATGCGTTGTACCAGGAATGGAAATCATTACTGGTAGCAAGAATCAAACAATCCTAGCTTATTAACTAACTAAATTATATCAACATGAAAGTAATAACAGGCGACAAAGAATTTTTCCAGGGAATCGGTCAGATAAAGTATGAAGGAACCGGCAGTGATAATCCATTGGCCTTTCGCTGGTACGATGCAGATAAAGTAGTGGCCGGCAAACCCATGAAAGACTGGTTGCGTTTTGCCTGTGCCTACTGGCATTCGTTCGTGGGTAATGGCGGAGATCCTTTTGGAGAACCTACTCATCTGTATCCCTGGAATGCCAAAGCCGATGCTGTAGAAAGAGCAAAAGATAAAATGGATGCTGCTTTTGAATTCATCACCAAAATGAATATTCCCTATTACTGTTTTCATGATGTGGATGTGGTAGACTATACCGATAACGTACTTGAAAACGAAAGACGACTGCAGGCGGTGGTAGACTATGCCAAACAGAAACAGGCAGCCAGCGGTGTAAAATTATTGTGGGGTACGGCTAACCTGTTCAGTAACCGCCGTTACATGAATGGTGCGGCCACCAACCCGGATTTTCATGTGTTATCCCATGCCGGGGCACAGGTAAAAGCCGCGCTGGATGCTACCATGGAACTGGGTGGTGAGAATTATGTGTTCTGGGGTGGAAGAGAGGGATACATGAGTCTGCTGAATACGGATATGAAACGCGAGAAAGAACACATGGCCCGTTTTCTGCATACCGCCAAAGACTATGCCCGGAAAAATGGTTTCAAAGGAACCTTCTTCATCGAACCCAAACCTTGTGAACCCAGCAAACACCAGTATGATTATGATAGCGAAACGGTGATCGGATTCCTGCGCCAGTATGACCTGCTGAATGATTTTAAACTGAATATTGAAGTGAACCATGCTACACTGGCCGGTCATACTTTCCAGCATGAACTGCAGGTGGCGGCCGATGCAGGTGTACTGGGCAGTATGGATGCCAACCGCGGCGATTACCAGAATGGTTGGGACACGGATCAGTTCCCCAATAATATCAATGAACTGGCAGAAACCATGCTGGTGGTATTGGAAGCAGGTGGTTTTGCCGGTGGCGGTATTAATTTCGATGCCAAGCGCAGACGTAACTCAACCGATCCGGCCGACCTGTTTTATGCACATGTAGGTGGCATGGATGTATTTGCCAGAGCACTGATTGTGGCAGACAATGTACTGAACCATTCAGACTATAAAAAGATTCGGCAAGACCGCTATGCTTCTTTTGATAACGGTGCCGGTAAAGATTTTGAAACAGGTAAACTTACCCTGGAAAGTCTCCGCGACTTTGCCATCGCCAACGGCGAACCCAAAGTAGCCAGTGGTAAACAGGAATACCTGGAAAATCTGATCAACCGGTTTATTTAATGAACGAAATGCGGGGGGGCTGGTTACAAGTTACTGGTTGCCGGTGATGAATTAACTTCCACTACACCCATCCTGTATTACAGAACGTACAACCTGAAACATAGAACTTAGAACCTAAAACTTAGAACTTTAAATCTCTCATGCCCAACAACCCCGCCTTCCTCTTCGACCTCAATGGAACCATGATTGATGATATGCAATACCATATCAAAGCCTGGCATGGTATATTGAATAGTCTCGGAGCGAATATCAGCATGGAACAGATGAAGGAAGAATGTTATGGCAAGAACAATGAATTGCTCGACAGGATCTTTCCTGGCAGGTTTTCAGAAGAAGAAAAGAACCGCATGAGTTATGAAAAGGAAACGGCTTACCAGGCTGCATTTCGTCCCATGCTGAAACTGTTGCCGGGTTTACATGGGTTTTTAAATAAAGCCAACAAGGCTTCCATACCCATGGCCATAGGTTCTGCAGCGATCATGTACAATATCGATTTTGTATTGGATGGTTTACAGATCCGTTCGCATTTTCCGGTCGTGGTATCGGCTGAGCAGGTGCTGAACAGTAAACCCGATCCGGAAACTTATCTCAAATGTGCAGATCAGTTAGGCATTCCTTACGGCGATTGTATCGTATTTGAAGATGCCCCCAAAGGGGTAGAAGCAGCGGCGCGGGCAGGAATGCAAACAGTGGTACTCACTACCCTGCATACCAAAGAAGAATTTAGTAACTACGGCAATATCCGCTGTTTTGTCAATGATTATACCGATCCGCAACTGGATCAATTATTCAGCTGAACATGAAAACAACAGACCAGTTCGTGATAGGGGTTGATTTCGGTACCGATTCGGTACGCTCGATCCTGGTACATGCAGGGGATGGAACGGAAATTACTTCCGCTGTATATCACTATCCCCGCTGGAAAAAAGGTTTGTATTGCGATCCATCGGCTAACCGGTTCCGGCAGCACCCGGCTGATTATATTGAAGGTATTGAAACAACTATCAAAACCTGTTTAGCGAAAGCCGGTGGTATGGTAGCGGCTGCTGTAAAAGCGATTTCTGTGGATACCACCGGATCCACACCGGTAGCCGTAGATCATACCGGAACACCATTGGCCCTGTTACCCGGACTGGAAGAAAATCCCAACGCCATGTTTGTGTTGTGGAAGGATCATACGGCGGTAAAAGAAGCCAACGAATTAAATCTGCATGCAGAAAAATTTGCGACTAACTATCTCCGGTTTGTAGGCGGCATCTATTCATCCGAATGGTTCTGGGCCAAACTGCTGCATGTACTTCGTGAAGATGAAGAAGTCAGAAAGAATATTCATTCCTGGGTAGAGCATTGCGATTGGATCCCTTTTCTGCTGACAGGCGGAAAGGATATTCGCCAGTTGAAACGTGGCGTTTGCAGTGCAGGACATAAAAGTTTATGGGCCGAAGAATTCGGCGGGTTACCACCCGAAGAATTTTTCAGTGCATGGGATGGATTATTAACCGGGTTCAGAGAAAAATTGTTTACCCAAACCTATACGGCCGCCGAAGCCGCCGGTACGCTCTCGCCCGAATGGGCAGAACGTTTGGGCCTTTCTACAGACGTAGTGGTAGGCATCGGCGCATTTGATTGTCATATGGGGGCCGTAGGCGGACAGATAGAACCTTATCATCTCAGTAAAGTAATGGGTACCTCTACCTGTGATATGCTGGTGGCACCCATGGAAGAAGTTCGGGGAAAACTGGTCAAAGGAATTTGCGGACAGGTACCCGGCTCTATTATTCCCGGTATGATGGGGATGGAAGCCGGACAGTCTGCCTTCGGCGATGCTTACGCCTGGTTCCGTAACCTGCTGGCCTGGCCGCTGGAGAATATGTTACCGCATTCTACTCTGATCGACGCCACGCTGGCAGATAAACTACAAACAGAGATCATAGATGAGATGATCACTGCGCTGAGTAAAAAAGCAGCAGAGATCATTGTCTCTGAAGAGGATGAACTTGCTGTAGACTGGTTAAACGGCAGACGAACACCGGATGCCAACCAGTTATTGAAAGGGGCGTTTACCGGTCTTGACCTCGGAACCGATGCACCCCGTATGTTTCGATCGCTGGTAGAAGCTACCTGTTTTGGTGCCCGGAAAATTGTAGACCGGTTCCGTGAACAGGGTATTCCGGTAAAAGGCCTGATCGGTCTGGGTGGGGTGGCACGTAAATCGCCCTTTATCATGCAAATGATGTCGGATGTGATGAATATGCCCATCCGCATCCACAAAAGCGAACAGACCTGCGCCCTCGGTGCCGCCATGTTTGCTGCCACTGCGGCTGGCATCTACGGCAGGGTGGAAGAGGCTATAACGGCTATGGGGCAGGGTTTTGACCTGGAATATTCTCCCGATCCGGTCAAAAACCAGCTGTATGAAAAAAGATACCAAAACTATTCCCGTTTGGGTGAATTTATAGAACAACAAACTAACTTGTGAGCAATGACCGCAGGGCCACGCGTACTAACGATCGGTTGAGGGAACAGCGCCGGCTCTTCGTTTTTAATCTGTTTTGCAACATATGAAATATCAGCATATTCAACAGGCGGCCTACGAAGCCAACAGGCAGTTACCCCAACTCAACCTGGTATTGTTCACGTTTGGTAATGTGAGTGTGATAGACCGCAACCTGGGTGTATTCGCCATCAAACCCAGTGGTGTGCCATACGAAGAGCTGAGTCCAGAAAAAATGGTGATTGTTGACCTGGAGGGTAATACGGTTGCAGGTGATCTGCGTCCCTCTTCCGATACCCTTACCCATGCCGTATTATACAAACACTGGCCAAAAATCGGCAGTATCGTTCACACACATTCTACCTATGCAACAGCCTGGGCGCAGAGCCAACGTGATATACCCGTGTATGGTACCACACATGCCGATCATACCACGGCCGATATTCCCTGTGCGCAGCCGATGAGTGATACCATGATCAAAGGCAATTATGAATATGAAACCGGGATCCAGATCATTAACTGTTTCAAAGAAAAAGGACTGAACTATGAAGAAGTGGAAATGATGCTGGTGGGCAACCACGCACCTTTTACCTGGGGCAGTACAGCTGCCAAAGCCGTGTATAACAGCGCTGTATTGGAGAACCTGGCCAAAATGGCCTGGTTAACAGAACAGATCAATCCGCAGGCAGCAAGATTGAAAGAGGCTTTGATTCAAAAACATTATGAAAGAAAACATGGTCCGGATAGTTATTACGGCCAGTCATAAACCCTGCATTGCTTAAAATACCACTATATGAAGAAACAATTCTTTTTGTTACTCACGGCAGCATCACTATGCCTGTTTGCCTGTAATAACCCTGATAAAACCAAAGAAACTGCTGCCATGACTTTTCAGCTTACAGAACAACTGTTCGGGACTATCAATAACGAAACGGTTACCCAATACACACTTACCAATCCCAACGGGATGCAGGTGCGTATCCTGAACTATGGAGGAACCGTAACCAATATCCTGGTACCGGATAAAAATAAAGCGATGGGAGATGTGGTGCTGGGCTTTGATTCACTCGCGGGTTATCTCCAGACAGGCAATCCTTATTTCGGATGCCTGGTGGGTAGGTATGGTAACCGTATTGCAAAAGGTAAATTCTCCATTGATGGCCAAGCCTACCAGCTGACCCTCAACAATAATGGCAATACCCTGCATGGAGGAGTACAGGGATTGGATAAAGTGATCTGGAAAGCAACCAAACAGCCCGGCGACAGCAGTCTGTTATTAACCTATACGAGCAAAGAAGGTGACCAGGGTTTTCCGGGTAACCTCTCTGTAGAAGTCGTATACACACTTACCGCTGATAATGCCCTGCAGATCTCTTACGCGGCAACCACCGATAAAGCCACACCGGTTAATCTGACCAATCACTGTTATTTCAATCTATCTGGTGGAAAGGAAAATACTATCCTCAACCATGAAGTAATGATACAGGCTGATCAGTATACAGCCGTAGATACTTTACTGATCCCCACTGGCCAATTGCCTGCAGTGAAAGGAACCCCTTTCGATTTTACGGTTGCGAAAGCGATCGGTAAAGAAATTAGTGCAGTAAAAGGCGGCTATGATCATAACTGGGTATTAAACAGAAAAGCAAACGGTCTTGAAAAAATAGCGACCGCTTATAATGCCGGCAGTGGCAGGCTGATGGAAGTATTTACCACAGAACCCGGCCTGCAGTTTTATACAGGCAATTTTCTGGATGGAACCTTACAGGGAACCAAGGGTAATGCCGTATATCCGCAGCATGCTGCTTTCTGTATGGAAACACAACATTTTCCCGATGGTCCTAACCAACCCTCATTTCCCAATACGATCCTGAAACCGGGAGAAAAGTATAGTGCTGTTACCCGCTATCAGTTTTCAGTGAAATAATATTCCGAAATGAAGCCAATCGTACTGTTCTGTAGCCTGTTTTTTTCTGTTGTTGTTTTCGGACAACAGAAAGATTATGCCATTCAGTCTGTGCCATTCACACAGGTAAGTCTGACCGATCAGTTCTGGTTGCCCCGGATCCAGACCAACAGAACCGTTACCATTCCTGCATCTTTTGAACGATGCGAAAGTACCGGCAGGGTAAAGAATTTTATCATGGCGGCACAGAAGCAGGGTAAATTCTGTACACGTTACCCCTTTGATGATACAGACATTTACAAAACCATTGAAGGGGCTTCTTTCTCGCTTGCTTTATATCCGGATCCTGCACTGGAAGCGTATATCGATTCCCTGATCACCATCATTGGTAACGCACAGGAGCCGGATGGGTATCTCTATACCTCCCGAACGATCAATCCCGCCATGGTACATTCCTGGTCGGGCAAAGAACGATGGGAGAAAGAAAGGGAACTCAGTCATGAACTATACAATGCCGGTCATTTATATGAAGCTGCCGTGGCGCATTTTATGGCCACTAAAAAAAGAAACCTACTTGATATTGCGCTAAAAAATGCGGACCTGGTATGTGCTGTATTTGGACCGGGTAAAAGATCCGTAGCACCGGGTCATGAAGTGGTAGAAATGGGACTGGTAAAATTATACCGGGTGACTGCCAAAAAAGAATACCTCGCTACCGCTAAATTTTTTATTGAAGCTAGGGGCCATTACGCTGGTTATGATCCCAGGAGTAATGATCCCTGGAAAAATGGTGCTTACTGGCAGGATCATTTGCCGGTGGTACAACAGGAGGAAGCGATCGGTCATGCTGTTCGTGCCGGTTACCTTTATGCTGCCATGGCAGATGTTGCGGCCCTTACCGGCGACGATAGTTTGCTGCGGGCCGTTGATAAAATCTGGAACAACCTGGTAGAAAAGAAATTATACGTGCAGGGAGGAGCCGGGGCCATTGGTAACGGTGAGCGTTATGGCAATAACTACGAACTGCCCAATGCCACTGCCTATAATGAAACCTGTGCCGCCATTGCCAATGTGTACTGGAACCACCGCATGTTTTTATTACATGGCGATGCCAAATACATCGACCTGCTGGAAAAGATCCTCTACAATGGTTTACTCTCCGGCATCGGCCTCGATGGAAAATCTTTTTTCTACACCAATGCCATGCAGATCACCAACGGGTTTAAACACGCGGATATCGAATTAAGCCGTTCCGGCTGGTTTGAATGTTCCTGCTGTCCCACCAATCTCGTCAGACTGATCCCGTCTATACCTGGATATATGTATGCACAAAAAGAGGACAATGTTTTTGTAAACCTCTTCATTAACGGAACGGCAAAGTTCAATGTGAACAACCAGCCCATACAGATCACCCAGCAGAATCAGTATCCCTGGGATGGTGACCTGGGGTTTACGATCCAATCCAATAAGCCCAATGCATTTACGCTCCGGATCCGTATTCCCGGATGGGCGCAACAGCAGGCCATGCCTTCTCAGTTGTACTGGTTTGCCAACGTGACTGGAACTGCACAGATCCCTATTAAAGTAAATGGACAACCCATCGAATATGCAATGGAAAATGGATATGCATTGATCAAACGCACCTGGAAAAAAGGAGACCAGGTGAGTCTGCCATTGCCGATGGAGATCAGGAAAGTAAAAGCAGATGCAAATCTGACAGACAATATCGGTAAACTGGCATTACAAAGAGGGCCGATTGTGTATTGTGCCGAGGGGGCAGATAACAATGGAAAAGTGGCGAATCTTTTGTTACCTGAGAGTAGTTCTCTCACCGCAACATTCAAACCTGATCTGCTGCAGGGTGTTACGGTGTTGCAAGGAGAGCTGCCGGCAGTGATCATAGAAAATGGGAACAGTATCTCTACCAGGAAACAACCTTTTACCGCTATTCCTTATTATAGCTGGGCCAACCGCGGACAGGGAGAAATGACGGTTTGGTTTCCATCAACCGTAAAAGACATTACCTTGATCAGCAAATAATCATTACAATCAGAAAACAGACCAATATGATTGACTTACAAAAGAAAGAACTGTGGTTCATAACAGGCAGCCAGCATTTGTATGGTGATGAAACCCTGCAGCAGGTGGCGCAGCATTCGCAAACCATTGCGGCATCGCTGAACCAATCTCCGCAGATTGCGGTAAGTGTGGTGTATAAGCCTACCGTAAAAACAGCCGATGAAATTCAGGCGGTTTGTATGGAAGCCAACGCCGCTCCCGATTGTATTGGTGTGATTGCCTGGATGCATACTTTCTCCCCGGCTAAAATGTGGATCGGCGGATTAAAGATCCTTACCAAACCCATGCTGCATTTTCATACCCAGTTCAACCGCGATATACCCTGGGCAACCATTGATATGGATTTCATGAACCTGAACCAATCCGCCCATGGCGATCGTGAATTCGGGTTTATCATGAGTCGCATGCGCCTCAACCGAAAAGTGGTGGTGGGTTATTGGGAAGATCCCGAATCATTGGGCAAGATTGATGCATGGGCCAGGGCTGCAGCTGCCTGGCATGATTGGCAGTCGGCCAGGTTTGCCCGCTTTGGCGATAATATGCGTAATGTAGCCGTAACAGAAGGAGATAAAGTAGAAGCCGAGATCAAATTTGGTTACAGTGTAAATACCTATGGCGTAGGAGACCTCGTGAAAGTAGTGAACGCAGTAACCGATCATCGCATAGATCTGCTGGTGGAAGAATACGAAGACAGTTATGTGCTGGTAGATAGTTTGCTGCGGGGAGGTTCCCAACATCAATCGCTCCGCGAGGCGGCAAGGATTGAACTGGGACTGGAAACATTCCTGGAAGAAGGCGGTTTCAAAGGATTTACCGATACATTCGAGGACCTGCATGGTCTTACACAATTACCCGGTATTGCTGCGCAGCGCTTGATGAAGAAAGGATATGGTTTTGCCGGTGAGGGAGATTGGAAAACAGCCGCACTGGTGCGCGCCATGAAAGTGATGGGTAGTGGTTTAAAAGGGGGTAACAGTTTTATGGAGGATTATACCTATCATTTTAATCCGGATAACCGCCTGGTATTGGGAAGCCATATGCTGGAAATCTGTGAAAGTATTGCAGATGCCAAACCCAGCTGCGAGATCCATCCGTTGGGCATTGGGGGTAAAGCAGATCCTGTGCGACTTGTTTTTAACTCGGCACCCGGTACGGCACTCAATGCGTCTATCGTAGACATGGGCAACCGTTTCCGTTTACTCGTGAACGAAGTGATTGCCGTAGCATCCATGCAAAGCATGCCCAAACTGCCGGTGGCCCGTGTATTATGGAAACCCTATCCCAATATGCACACGGGTTGTGCGGCCTGGATCCTGGCTGGTGGGGCACACCATACCTGTTATAGCCAGAACCTCACCAGCGAACATCTCACCGATTTTGCAGAAATGGCCGGCATTGAACTGGTGCTCATCGATAAAGACACCCAGTTGCCACAACTGAAAAATGAACTTAGATGGAACGAAATGTACTATAAGTGAGTGGTGAGTAGTGAACAGGGAGTTGTGAATTGGCAATGGTCAATAAAACTCATCACTCACTACTCACCACTGACGACTCACGACTCACGATTCCCCATTGCCTATTCACCAAAACGACTGCCCTTATGAAATCATTGCAAACAGCAGATTACCTTGTTTTCTTCATTTATTTTGTGATTGTAGCTACTTACGGATACTGGGTTTACCGGCGTAAGAAAAAAGCCAGTACCACAGCTTCACACGATTATTTTCTGGCGGAAGGATCGCTTACCTGGTGGGCCATCGGTGCCTCACTGATCGCTTCCAACATTTCTGCTGAGCAGATGATTGGTATGAGTGGTAATGGATTTAAAATGGGTCTTGCCATTGCCACTTACGAGTGGATGGCCGCCGCCACACTGATGATCGTGGCGATCTTTTTTATCCCGGTATATCTCAAGAATAAGATATATACCATGCCGCAGTTCCTGAACCAGCGCTACAACAGTACGGTGGCCATGATCATGGCGGTATTCTGGTTATTGTTATATGTGGTCGTAAACCTGACCTCAATCTTATACCTCGGCGCATTGGCGATTCATGCTATTTCCGGGCTGCCGCTATATCTCTGTATGGTATTTCTCGCGTTGTTCGCTATCGTAATCACATTGGGTGGTATGAAAGTGATCGGTTATACAGATGTGATCCAGGTATTCTTTCTGATAGTAGGTGGTCTTGCTACCACTTATCTCGCATTAACACTGGTAGCGGAAAAATTTGGCGAAACCGGTGTGCTGAGCGGACTGAAATTGCTCACCGATAAAGCGGACGATCATTTTCACATGATCCTCAAAAAAGACAATCCCAATTTTATCAGCCTGCCCGGGTTAACCGTATTGCTGGGCGGTATGTGGATCGTGAACCTGAATTATTGGGGATGTAACCAATACATCACCCAACGCGCACTGGGAGCCGATCTGAAAACAGCCAGGACCGGTCTGCTCTTTGCTGCTTTCCTGAAATTGCTGATGCCGGTGATCGTTGTATTGCCCGGTATTGCAGCTTATGTATTGTACCAGAACGGTGCGTTCCAGTCGGAGATGATGTTGAATGGAGAAATTGTGCAGGACAATGCGTACCCTACCATGCTGAACCTGTTAGGTCCCGGTTTAAAAGGGCTGGCTTTTGCTGCTTTAACGGCTGCCGTAGTGGCTTCGCTGGCAGGTAAGGCCAATAGTATCGCTACCATTTTTGCGCTGGATATTTACAAGAAAAAAATCAATCCGGAAGCCGGTGAAAAGAAACTGGTAAATGTGGGAAAGATCGCCGTTGTGCTCTCACTGATCATTGGTGTGGTAATTGCACCTTTCATGGGCATCGATAAAAAAGGCGGATTTGAATTTATACAGGAGTACACCGGCTTTGTATCGCCGGGTATCTTCGCCATGTTCATTCTGGGTTTCTTCTGGAAAAAGACCACTTCCAATGCGGCACTCTTTGCTACCGTGGGTGGATTCGTGTTCTCTGTATTTTTCAAGTTTCTTCCCAAGATCGCCGACATGGCTTTCCTCGAAGCCTATGGTTTTGCGGCCAAAGTGGATGGTATCTACGAGATCCCTTTTATAGACAGGATGGGCTTTGTATTCGCGATCTGTATCCTCGGTATGTGGATCATCAGCACCATCGATAACAAACGCGGGGTAAGACCCCACGGACTGGAGATAGACAAATCCATGTTCAAGCTCCACCCTGCATTTGCTGTAGGTGCATTATTAGTAGGGGGGATATTGACGGCGTTATATACTATTTTCTGGTAAGGTAGTGAATGGTCAATGGTGAATGGTGAATAGGAGGGCACGTGCTTACAATTACCTATTGACCATTCACCATTGACTATTCACTACTCACTTCTTCGCCATCGATTTCGCAGATTTACCCGGCAGGAATCTGCAAAATCTGTGACAATACTTTTAGGTTTACAAAAACAAAAGATAGTTATGGCAATGGAACACACGATGCGTTGGTATGGACCGGATGATCCGGTTGATCTTTGGGATATACGCCAGTCGGGTTGCACCGGCGTGGTAAGTGCTTTACACCAGATTCCCGTAGGAGAGATCTGGACCGTGGAAGCCATCAACGAACGCAAGGCATTGATCGAAGCGGCGGGTATGACATGGACCGTGATCGAGAGTTTACCGGTGCACGAAGACATCAAACGCCAGTATGGTAATTTCCACGAATGGATCGAGAAATACAAAATGAGCCTGAAGAATGTGGCCACCTGCGGGTTAAAAGTGGTTACCTATAATTTCATGCCCATCCTGGATTGGGTAAGAACCGATATCGCCTACGAAATGCCGGACAGAAGCCGTGCCTTGTATTTCGAGAAAGCAGCATTCATTGCATTTGATATGCACCTGTTGAAGCGCCCCGGTGCCGAAAAAGACTATACAGCCGAAGAAATAGAAAGAGGCAAACAAAAATTTGCTTCCATGACGCAGGAGGAGAAAGACCTGTTAAGTAAAAATACCTTACTGGGTCTGCCTGGAAGCCGCGAACAGTTTACACCCGGACAGATCTTTGATGCACTGAAAAAATACGAAGGAATCGATCGCGCCAAACTGAAAGAACACCTGTTCTATTTCCTGCGCGAAGTGGTGCCTGTAGCCGAATCATTGGGATTAGTGATGGCTATACACCCGGATGACCCGCCTTATTCCGTATTGGGCCTGCCCCGTATTATGAGTACCGAAGAAGATGCCAACGACCTGCGAAAAGCAGTAACCTCTCCTGCCAATGGATTCTGTTTCTGTACGGGTTCTTTTGGCGTGCGCCCTGACAATGATCTGCCCGGTATGGTGCATCGCCTTGGCGATTATATCCATTTTCTACACCTCAGAAGTACCCGACGTGATGCACAAGGTAATTTCTATGAAGCCGATCACCTGGATGGTGATGTAGATATGTATGCCGTGGTGAAAGAGATCGTAAAAGTGCAGAAGAGAAGAGGTATTTCTATTCCCATGCGCCCCGATCATGGTCACCAGATGCTGGATGATCTGAAAAAATCTGGCGCTTATCCTGGGTATACGGCCATCGGTCGTTTAAGAGGATTGGCGGAATTGAGGGGACTTGAGCTGGGGATAGAGATGAGTCTGTAGAATGTCGAATATCGAGTCCCGCCTGGGCGGGAAATAACGAATGTCGAAGTACACCACTTCGACATTTGTGTAGGTGGTATATTTGAATGAACAACCATTACAACCATGAAATACAGGTTCAGCAATACCACTAAAATAATTGTAACGATTGGTTGTTTTGTGTTGGCTGTGATCGGATTTATGGTCAAACTGCCAGCTGTTTTCCGGCACATGGATAAGGAACTGCATGCGCTGTTTTACTTCTTGGCGGCGGCTTTCTGCAACTTTCTATTCAACAACAAAAAACCAACGATTCATATCGGCATCTTTATCGGCCTGTTTTTATTCGGGGCCTTCATCGAGTATGCGCAGGCTTATTCCAACAAACTGTTTCACACCAGAATCCATGGCCGTTTCGATCCCGAAGATCTCTGGTTTAATGTAAAAGGGTTGATCGCCTATTCTGTGCTATGGGTGCTGTATGTAATAGGGGCCTATCTTTTCGGAAAGAAAGATGCCGGGAATGAAAAAAATACCGGAACCTAACCGAAATGAGGCTTCAACCGTGCCTTTGCCCTTGTGTGAGAAATCATTTTCACAAAAGGGTACGGAATTGCATTCATTTTTTATAAAAGTCATAAAGTATACTCTAAAAGTATATACTTTTGTAAAAAACACTACATGAAAACCCTTTCCTTAAAACTGGACGACGCTACTTTTGACGAAGCAGAAGAGATCACCGCCCGGCTGAAACTGGCCCGTAACCGGTATATCAATGAAGCTGTCAGCATTTACAATCAGTTCAATAAAAGAAAACTGCTGAAAAGTCAATTGGCCAAAGAATCCAAAATCGTCAGTAAGGACTCACTGGCCGTTCTGCACGAGTTTGAAAAGTTTGTGGATGAAAATTAAGCAGTACGATATCTGGCTGGCGGACCTGAATCCGGCCAGAGGTACTGAGCCCGGCAAAACCAGGCCGGTAGTTATTGTTCAGACAGATTTGCTGAACGAAATACACCCCTCTACACTCATTTGTCCCATTACTTCCAACGTTCACCCCGAACTGGAACTTTTACGGGTTCACCTCGCCAAAAATCAACTCGATAAACCCAGCAATATATTGGTAGACCAAATCAGAGTTATTGATAATCAAAGGTTACTCCAGCGGATAGGGAAGTTACAGAAGGCGCAAATCAAAAAACTAAAAGAGAACATAACTATTGTTCTGGATCTCTAAGTTAAACAGCTAAGGATAGGCCTTATATCTCAATCAGATCAGTACAAAACCGGGTGATCCCCTTCGAAATTCGACATTCCCTGTTCGATATTCGATATTTTTCTCATCTGTCTCTCCGCACTTTCATTCTCCCCAGCACCTTATTATCCCTCATAATGCATAAATTTGAGTCAATAAACCTTTTATGACCAGGCAAGCAATCATAGACAAAACCATTAAAGTGATCAGCCAACTACCTGAAGACAGGGCAGAGGAAATTTCTGACTTTGCTGATTTTGTGATGAAGCGATACGAAGATCAAAAACTCAATCAGGCCGTACAGCAATTAACAGCTGACAGCAAAGCGTATGCCTTTCTTGAAGCCGAGGAAGATCTTTATCAGCTATCAGATCTAAAAGAGGTCTACCATGCTAAAAGGTGATATTGTACTGATTACATTCCCATTTACAGACCTAAGTGGAACCAAACTTCGACCCGCTGTCATCTTAAGCGAAACGAGTTTTGATATTACGGTTTGTTTTATCACTACTCAATTACAATGGAAAGAATCAACGGATCTTTTACTTGCGCCTACCTCACAGAATGGATTGAGAAAACAGTCACTTGTGAGGATAAGTAAAATGGCTACGCTGGATAAGGCTTTGGCAAAGGGGCTACTCGGCAAACTGGATCAAACCGAACTGGATGAACTTAACCGGCTTTTGAGAATCATTTTTCAGCTGTAAAATAATTATAACATGATCTGTTACTGACCTATAGAGTCAAAAATGCCTTGGCTATGTAAGTTTTGCAGCCCCCAAGGGGTTAATATTCGATATTTTCATCATATCTCCCCTCCAAATCCTCTCAAACAGCCTTATTTCCCCTCAAAAATCCCCCGAAAACCTCCATTTTCCCCATCCTTTTCCTACCTTTGCTGCCCCGAAATAAAACCGTCGGGTATTGTA
>Ga0255338_1001831_pt1 | contig 36431 bp, 30 predicted proteins | sample MeOH1_35cm_T4_19_FD_203715 | JGI IMG/M metagenome (GOLD analysis project Ga0255338, IMG submission 203715) | Sandy soil microbial communities from University of British Columbia, Vancouver, Canada - MeOH1_35cm_T4_195 | ecosystem: Engineered > Artificial ecosystem > Sand microcosm > Unclassified ...
CGGCTGGTCGCCCACGAACTTGCGGGCGATCTGCGCAGCCGTGCCGGTGTTGCCCTGGGCGCTCTGGTATTCCCACTTCAGGTTCTTGTCGGCGTCGTAGCCGGCGGCCTTCAGTTCGGCGCGCACGCCGTCGCGGATGGCGTCGAGTGCGGGATGATCCACAATCGACAGCACTTTGACGGTCTGGGCCTGCACGGCGCCGCCGTACAGCACGGCCAGCGCGACCACGCCGCCGAGGATGGTTTGGGTGGATGCCTTGAGACGCAGCATGTAATTGTTCTCCCCCGAAGGATCGGTATCGGTTCTTTGGAAGCCTGCGAGGATACCATTTTCGCCGCGCGGTGGCTCTCTTTTAATGCAACGATGCGCCATATCCTGCCGTAAAACACCCCGCAGGGAGAGGGGTGCCGCAAATTATTGCGCTGTATGGTCGATTTCCGTGAATTTGCTGCGGTGCGGCATCCCTAGCCGGCAACGTGGTGGCGCAGCGCGGCGGCGCAGTCGCGGACCAGGGCCGGGCCGCGGTAGATCAGGCCGCTGTAGACCTGCACCAGTTGCGCGCCGGCGTCGATCTTGGCGCGCGCGTCGGCGCCGCTGAAGATGCCGCCCACGCCGATGATGGGCAGCGCGTCGCCCACCACGGCCCGCAAGGCGCGCACCACGCGCGTGGATGCCTCGAAGACAGGCCGCCCGGACAGGCCGCCCGCCTCCTCGGCATGGGGCAGGCCCTTCACGGCATCGCGCGAGATGGTGGTGTTGGTGGCAATCACGCCATCGATCCCGTGCCGTACCAGCGCATCGCCGATATTGCGGACCTGGTCGTCGTCGAGGTCGGGCGCGATCTTCAGCGCCAGCGGCACGTAGCGCTTGTGCTGGTCGGCCAGCCGCTGCTGCGCGGTCTTGAGCGTGGCGAGCAGGCTGTCCAGTTCGCTGGCGCCCTGCAACTGACGCAGGTTCTTGGTGTTCGGCGACGAAATGTTCACCGTCACGTAGCTCGCGTGCGGATACACGCGCTCAAGGCAGTACAGGTAATCATCGGCCGCGCGCTCGATCGGGGTATCGGCATTCTTGCCGATATTGAGCCCCAGCACGCCGCCGGCCGCTTTCCAGCGCGACGCCTTGACGTTGGCGATGAACGCATCGACGCCGCCATTGTTGAAGCCCATGCGGTTGATCAGCGCATCGGCCTGCGGCAGGCGGAACATGCGCGGGCGCGGGTTGCCGGGCTGGGCGCGCGGCGTGACCGTGCCGACCTCGATGAAGCCGAAGCCGAACGCGGCCAGGCCGTCGATGTAGGCGCCGTCCTTGTCCAGGCCGGCGGCCAGGCCCACGGGGTTCGGGAAGCGCACGCCCATGACGGTGCGCGGGTCATCGGCAATGGTGTTGCCCAGGCAGCCGGCCAGGCCCATGCGCTGCGCGCGCATGAGGTTGTTCAGCGTGAAGTGGTGGGCGTCCTCCGCATCCATCGAGAACAGGGCGGGGCGAAACAGGGGGTAGAGCGCGTTGAGCACGTTGGGGCCGGGGGGAGTCAGAACCAAGGCGGCATTGTAGCGGCTGGCGGCCCCCGGCGGCCGCCATGGCGCGCGGGGCCTTATTCCGGCGCCGGCCCCGGCTTCGGCTTCGGGTGGGCGGCGGCTGGCCCGGGCGCGGGCTCGTCCTCGAACGCATGCCACTGGTTGCCGGTGAGCACCTGGAGCGGGTGGAAGCGTGCCTTGTAGGCCATCTTGCGGCTGTCGGCGATCCAGTAGCCCAGGTACAGGTGCGGCAGGCCCAACTCGCGGGTCTGGTTGATCTGCCAGAGAATGTTATAGGTGCCGTAGCTGGCGCCCACGGCCAATGGATCGTAGAACGTGTAGACCGACGACAGGCCGTCGTCGAGCACATCGATCATGCTGACCATGCGCAGGCGGCCGGCCTCGGGCGATCCGGGCGGCTCCCGGAATTCCACGAGCCGCGAATTCACGCGGCTTTGCAGCAGGAACTGTTCGTACTGGTCGCGGCTGTCCTGGTCCATGCCGCCGCCGGCGTGGCGCATGGACTGGTAGAGCAGGTACAGCGCGTAGTGCTCTTCCACGTAGGTCAGTGGCGCCACCAGCGCCTGCAGGGCCTCGTGCTGGCGCCAGGCGCGGCGCTGGCTGCGGTCGGGGTGGAACTGGTCCACCAGCACGCGGCACGGCGTGCAGGCGCGGCATTCGTCGCAATAGGGGCGATACGTGAAGATGCCGCTGCGCCGGAATCCGGCGCGCACGAGCCGCGAATAGACATCGGCGTTGATCAGGTGCGCGGGCGTGGCCACCTGCGAGCGGGCCATGCGGCCATCGAGGTAGCTGCAAGCGTAGGGCGCCGTGGCATAAAACTGCAGCGCGGAAAGCGGAAGTTCCTTCAGCTTGCTCATGACTCGCTCATGACGGGGAACGGGGGCGGCGGACACCACGAGGGCGGTGTCCTGTCTGGCAGTCTATCAGAGCAAAACCGGCGGCGTGTGCAATGCGGGGCAATCGAGCATGAATTGGCGAAATGTCGCCCGCGTATCACGCGGCGTCGTGGTTCGGCGCCCAGCGCGCCAGCACCGACTTGTCGAAGCGCCACGGCGCGATGTCCGGCTGTGCCGTGGCCGCCTTCACGTGGGCGACGAAGTCCGCGCGCGGAATCGGCTCGGCGCCCAGCGAGGCCAGGTGATCGGTCTCCTGCTGGCAATCGATCATCGCCACGCCCTGGCTGTCGAGGAACGCGCACAGCGCCGCCAGCGCGATCTTCGATGCGTCGGTACGCTGCGCGAACATCGATTCGCCATAGAACATGCGGCCCAGCGCCACGCCGTAGAGGCCGCCCACGCGCTCGCCCTGGTACCAGCTTTCCACTGAATGGGCGCGGCCGGCGCGATGCAGCGCGCCGTACGCCGCCACGATGTCGTCGGTGATCCAGGTACCGAACTGGCCGTCGCGCGGAGTCATGGCGCAGGTGCGCATTACGGCGAGGAAATCGTCGTCCACGCGGATTTCCCAGTCGGGGTCGCGCAGCGTGCGGCGCAGCGTCTTGCGCAGCGTGGCGGATACCTTCAGCGCCCGCGGCGCCAGCACCATGCGCGGGTCGGTGCTCCACCAGAGCACCGGCTGGCCTTCGGAATACCAGGGGAAGATGCCTTGCCGGTAGGCCAGCAGCAGCCGTTGCGGCGAGAGGTCGCGGCTGGCCGCGAGCAGGCCCGGCGCGTCGCTGGCGGGGCCGAGCGCCCGCTCGACAGGCGGAAACGGGTCCTGTGGGTCCAGCCAGGTAATCATGGGGTGGGCAAGGGCGCTGCCGGCGCTCAGGGCGTCACCGTGGCGCGGCTCGTCAGCGGGCGCATCGGCTTGTCGATGTCGAGGCTGTGCAGGCGGAAGCTGCCATCGGCAATCCGGCCGGCCGCGCGATCGGCAAAGAAGCAGCGCAGCGTGTGGATGACGGTCGGGAAGGCGAGGTCGTCCCACGGCACGTCGGCTTCCTCCACCAGCTTCACCTCCAGGCTTTCCTCGCCCGGGGCGATGTCGAGGTCTTCCAGCCGTGCCAGATAGAACAGATGCACCTGATGCACGTGGGGCACGTTGAGTATCGAGAACAGTTCGCCCACTTCCACGCGGGCACCGGCTTCCTCGAGCGTTTCACGCGATGCCGCCTGCGCGGTGGTCTCGCCGATTTCCATGAAGCCGGCGGGCAGCGTCCAGAACCCGTAGCGGGGCTCGATGGCGCGCTTGCAGAGCAGGATCTTGTCTTCCCAGACCGGGATGGTGCCCACGACGTTGCGCGGGTTCACATAATGGATGGTGCCGCAGCCGTCGCATACGCTGCGCGGGCGGTTATCGCCTTGGGGTACGCGCAGTACAACCGCATGACCACAGTTCGAGCAGAATTTCATGAGGGGCGTCCGGGAGGAATGGCGCCAAGTGTATCACCGCGCCACCCGGCCGCTCCATGCGCGATGTGCGCTCCCGCGGGGGCACATCGCACGGTTGCGGGCGCTGTTACTTGCCGCCCGTGGCCTTGGCGCCGCCGTCCGCCGCGCCTTGTGCCGGAGGTGTCCAGTCGGGCGCGCGATCCGGCGGCACGATGTCCGGCTTGCCGAACCGGGTGGGCATATTGACCGGCGCGGGCCGGTCATTGCGGTGCGTGTATCCATGCCCCGTTCCGTGGCTGGTCCCGTGGTTGATTCCCTTGGCGCCGGCGCCGCCAGAGCCCTGCGCCAGGGCCGGGCCACTGGCCACCATGGCGCAAGCCGCCCAGATCGCCAACGACTTCCCCATCGATTCAAGCATCGCCATGTCGGTCTCCTGAAGACGTGTCATGGAGACCATATGGGCGCAAGCCGCATACCGCCATGGATTGCTCGTCATGTGTCGCGTGGGGCACTCTAATTTCGAATCTCCATTGGCATGATAGAAATCAAAAAAGTGATGATCTCACCAGAAGTCATATCGCTTGTCCCGAGTCATGCGACGTACTATCGACAACCCCGATTCAACGTGTTCCCCCTGCAGCACCGGGCGGTTCCATCTCCATGGAGGCATCAGCAATGAAGAAGCGACATATCGTGAGTCTGGCCGCACTGGCCCTCGTCCTGGGTCCGCTGGCAGCGGGCCACCAGGCCGCCGCGGCAACCACCAAGGACGACACCTCGAAATCGAAGGCGGCGAAGCCTGGTCAGCCACGACCCAATCCCTTCCTCGCCGCGGACAAATACGCGCTCACGCACTTCGACCCGGCGCAAACCGATGTGATGCCCTATGCGATGCCTCGCGGCACCTTCAACATCGACCTGCGCAAGGCGGCGCGCGTGCCGGGCGGGCCGATCAGCATCATGACGCTTGCCACGCCATCGCCGCGCTACTTCTGGGCGGCGTCCACGGGCGGCGTCGCGTACGTCGACGCGTCGGACGGCGGATGGCGCGAAGTGGCCAGGCTGGCCGATCCGGCCGCCAGGACGCTGCCGGACCGCGTGCTGGACAAGGTGCTCGCCGAGCCGCTCAACGATGTTGGCCGGGTCGAGCGCGCGGTCAAGCAGGAACTCGGCCTCGACCGGGCCCGGATCAGCGCCAATGCCTATGTCGTGTCGGGCAAGGATGGCGTGCTATACGCCACCAATCGTACCGCCATCCGCGCGTACGGGCTCGTGGACCCGAAGAACCCGTCCAAGGGCATCCAGCTGCTGCGGACGATCGAGCTCAAGGACCGGCTCAGCAAGCTGGAGAATGCGGGCGGCGTGATCCTCAACATGACTTACGACGGCAAGCTCGTGGTGGCGGCGGCCGAGTCGATCCGGATCATCGACCGCGATCTCAAGACCGTGTCGGACGAGTTCCGCTTCCCGGAAGGCGAGAGGGTTTCCAATTCCATGGCCGTGGATGACAAGAACGGCATCTACATTGCCTCCGACAAGACGATGTACAAGCTCGTGTGGACCGGCAAGAAGCTGTCCCGCGACGAGGCGGACGGCGCATGGCAATCGTCCTATGACTTCGGCGAGAAGGAAATGCCCAGCGTGAAGTTCGGCAAGGGCACCGGCTCCACGCCGACGCTGATGGGTTTTGGCGACGACGCGGACAAGCTCGTGGTCATCACCGACGGATCGGACCGCATGAAGCTGGTGGCGTTCTGGCGCGACAAGATTCCGGAGGGTTTCCAGCAGCGCCCCGGCACGAAGTCGAACCGGATTGCCGACCAGATCGCGGTCACTTGCGGGCTGCCCGCCAGTACGCAGTTCATCCAGAGCGAGCAATCGGTGGTTGGGCTTGGCTACGGCGCGTTCGTGGTCAACAACATCCGCGAGAAGGGCGTGCAAGACCGCCTGGTCGATGTCTTCGCGGGCGGGCCGGCACTCACGCCGGCCGTGGGTGTGGAACGGTTCGAGTGGGACACGAAGACCAAAAAGTGGCGATCGGTGTGGGCGCGCAATGACGTGGTATCCACGAGCATGGTGCCGACCGTCAGCGGGCCCTCGAAGATCGTTTTCGTGAACGGCTACACGAAGGCGGACGGTTGGGAGGTGACCGGCATGGACTGGGATACCGGCAAGACGGTCCATCGGACGATCTTCGGCCAGGACAACCTTGGCAACGGCGCGTATGCGTTGATCCAGTCGTTCCCGAACGGCGACCTGCTGTTCAACAGCGTTGGCGGCGCCACGCGCGTGAAGTACAACGCCGCCAAGTAGCGGACATGTGAGCAGGGGGGCGCTTTTGCCCCCCCCAACTACGTGCAGGTTACGCTTTTGGAGGCGTTCCTTCAGCGTTCGATACCACTGCATCGATTTGGACTAAGGCATTTTCAGGTAGAGCCGATACGCCAACTGTCCGTCGTGCGGGAACGCCGCCAGGGAAGAATGTCGCGTAAACCTCGTCTACAGCATCGATATCCGCGATATTTTTAAGGAAAATATTCACCTTGACCACGTCGCCCATCGCGTGGTCGATACTTTCCACAATTGCCTTGATATTCTTCAGGCACTGTCCAGCCTGCTCTTTTACGCCACCGGCTACCACCCTGCCGGATTTTGGATCGACAGGTAATTGAGCTGAAATATGATTGTAATGAGAGAAGGCTACGGTTTGTGAATACAGAGGACTTTTGGGTGCATTGTCCGTATTGTTTGCTTCTACGATAAGTCCATGCCTGTCTTCAACAGCTTGTGGGGGTGTGCCGTCTCCATGTGACACCACTGCTTCAATTTGTACCAAAGCATCCATTGGCAGAGCTGAAGCTGCAATCGTTGTCCGTGCGGGGACATAGGCTGCGGTTCTGGCGATAGCCGAGTCCGGGAAGAATGTCGTATAAACTTCGTTTACGGCGTCAATATCGGAGAGGTTCTTCAGGAAGATATTGATCTTGACGATATCATCCAAAGGAACGTCGATACTTTCCAGAATTGCCTTGATATTCTTCAGGCACTGTCCAGCCTGCTCTTTTACGCCACCGGCTACCAGCCTGCCAGATTTTGGATCGATAGGCAGTTGAGCTGAAATATTATTGTAATGAGAAAAAGCTACGGCTTGCGTGGATAGCGGACTGGTTGGCGCATTTGCCGTGTTATTTGTCAGCTTTATCAGGTCGCCTGCTTGCGGTGCGTTTGGAATCGTGCCTTCACCGTTTGTAATAAGTGCCTCAATCTGCACCATGGCATTCATGGGCAAGGCATCAACTGCGACTACCGTCCGTGTAGGAACATAGGCCGGGAAGAATGTCTTGTAGACTTCGTCTATGACCTCGACATCCTTTATATTCTTTACGAATATCGTGATCCTGACAACATCGCTCATGACATGGCCGATGCTGTTTAAAATCGCCTCGATATTATTGAAGCACTGCTCAGCCTGCTCTTTTGCACCGCCATCCACCAACCTGCCGGATTTTGAATCGATAGGTAATTGAGCCGAAAGATTGTTGTAATGAGAGAAAGCTACAGTTTGTGACAGTTGACCGATACACTTTGGTGCGTTTTCCGTATTTCTTGCCAATACTGCGTTATAGCCGCTCACAGTCGCATTCTCCTTTTTGGATAAGATATAGGAGTGGCCATTCTGAATGCACGGGTCGTGTGCAAATTTGACCCAACGCAAAAAAAAGAAACTGTTCGAGTACCGGGGCAGGGGCGGTGTGAATCGCGGATGTGATGGCGCTGGAAGAGCGAAGATCCGGGGGAAGGGCTTGATCGCGAGAGCGCGGGCGGGGGAAAAGCGGCAAAACCAACAAGGGAACAAGCAAGGGAACAATCGGCTCGAAAACGTTTTTTGGCCCTGTTCCTGTATCGCGGTCGCCCAATGAAAAAAGCACTTAGAGATAGGTATCTCTAAGTGCTTGCATATTCATTCTGGTTGCGGGGGCAGGATTTGAACCTGCGACCTTCGGGTTATGAGCCCGACGAGCTGCCAGACTGCTCCACCCCGCGTCCGTCGAAGCTGTGAGTATATGACAACCGTTTGCGCATTGCAACAGATTTGTCGCCCAGCCCCGATGGGTGCCGCAAAACCGGCTCCCATCAAGCTATTGGATCATCGCGCGGTGCCACTGGTTCAGGCCGAATTCTGGGTTTCGCTTGTGCGCTGCCACAGTGCGGCCTCGAACTCGAAGCTGTCGCGCTGCTGCAGGTCGTCGCGCTGCCAGATCACGCGGTCATGCCGTACCGTCAGCATCCACGTGGTGGTGGCCAGCGGATTGGGCTGGTCGAACGCGCGTGGCGTCATCACCGCCGCGCACGGGCCGTGCTCCGGGTCGCGCACGGACGTGTAGCGGATCAGGCCGATGCCGGCCTCGCGCACGATGCGGCCGAATGCCTGGCATGCCGTGTGGTTGGCGGGATCGGTCCAGCGCGCGGCGTCGTCGGCAAATGGCGGCGCGTCCAGCGCCACGCCGTCGGTCTTCACGCTCACCTGGAACAGCGTCTGCGCGCGGGCGTCGATGCGCGGCAGGGCGGGGCTGTCCAGCAGGAAGCGCCAGCGCCAGTAGCCCAGTTCGGCGCAGGCCGTGCGGATGGCCTCGGCGCCATAGAACACGCCGGGGTCCTGCCCGCCACGAAAGCGCGAGCCCCATGGCGAAGGCGGGTAGCGGAACGGCGTGAAGATCAGGTAGTGGAGATGGCGGGCGTCGGCGGGCACGGCCGGCTTGCCGGCGTCGAGCACGGCCTCCAGCACGGCCTGCTCCTCGAGGCTGTCCACGAGCGGCATGGTCGAGACCACATGCTGGGCCTCCACTGCCCGCCACAGCCTGAGCGCAAATGGCTTGCGCTCAGATGCGACCGCGGGTGGCGTCCAGGTAGTGAACGACACGTACGAGTCCCTCGGTCGAGCGAATCAGCTCCAGCGGCTTGCCGCCGAGCGCGATGTTGTCATGGGTGAGCCAGAGCCGCGCCTGCTCGTCGTGGCCGAGGATGGCATCGAGCGATCGGAACAGGCGCACGAACAGCACGCCGAACTCCCATTCCTTGCGGTGCGCATCGAGCACATAGCCGCCCGAGGCCATGCGCGAGACCGATGCGGTGCTGATGCCCAGCACGCTGGCCACGATGGCCTGGCTGATGCCAAGAAAGCCGGCCGCGCGCATCACGGCCTTGGTCAGCGTGGCGCCGGGGTTCGCGGCGCCGGCGGGATCGGTCTCCGGAATTTGCCTGGGTTGCATCGCCTATGCTCCTTTCTTGGGAAACATTATAGGCGCTGCATTTCAGAAGGAAAGGTGGGCCTGCGTGCGCTGGCCCGCCGAAATCGATCGTAAATGTGATTAATACGTTTCAATATGGAGCCGGCCCTCGGCGCGCAGGGTCGCCTCCAGGTCTGGCCAGGACTGGCCCGCCGCCGCGCACACGTCGGCAAATGCCGCCAGCACGCCTTCCTCCATCCCCTTCAGCCCGCAGATATAGACATAGCCATGCGGGTCGGCCAGCAGCACGGCCACCTGCGCGCCGGCCTCGCGTATCGCATCCTGCACATAGCGGCGCGGCACCTCGGGGTCGCGCGAGAACGCGAAGTGGATATCGAGGAAATCCTTCGGCAGCTTGAGCAGCGGGCCGAAGTAGGGCAGTTCCCGCTGATTGCGCGCACCGAAGAACAGCAGCCGGCGTCCGTCGAAATTGGCGATATTGCGGCGCATGCGCTCGGTCATCGCGCGCATCGGCGCCGATCCCGTGCCGGTGCAGATCATCATCACGCTGGCCTCGCGATGGTTCGGCATCAGGAACGTGTTGCCGAACGGGCCCACCACCTGCACCGCGTCGCCCTTGGCCAGGTCGCACAGGAAATTCGACGCCACGCCGCGCACCGGCAGGCCATCGTGATCCTGGTCCACGCGCTTCACGGTCAGCGCGAGGTTGTTGTAGCCGGGGCGTTCGCCATCGCGCGGGCTGGCCACCGAGTACATGCGGATGTAATGCGGCTTGCCCGACGCATCGGTGCCGGGCGGCACGATGCCGATTGCCTGGCCTTCCAGCACCGGAAAGAACTGGTTGCCGAAGTCGAGCACCAGGTGATGGATGTCGCTCGACGCATCGTCCGCCGTGAGCCGATAGTTGCCGGCCACGGTGGCCGTCACCGGCGCACGCATGCCGTGCAGGTTCACATACGGATGCGCGGCCGACCACGGCGCCTTGGGCGAGGTATGCCGGCTGGCCTCCACGGCCTGCACTGCTGCGGCCGGCATCTTGCTGTCTTCCGCGATTCTGGCGATGGCGTCGATCTCACCCTCGGGCAGCGGCACCTCGGGCGGCAACTCGTCCCACAGCAACTGGGCGTCGATCGGGTAGGCCTGGCCCCGCAGCATCGTGCGCCAGTTGTCGATGGCGCCGGTGGGGCAGGGCGACAGGCACGCATTGCACCCGTTGCAGACCTCGGCCTTGACCACGTAGTTGCGGTCGTCGTGGGTAATGGCGTCGATCGGGCACGTGTCTTCGCAGGTGTTGCAGCGAATGCAGATTTCCGGATCGATCAGGTGCTGCTTGATGATGTCGGGGGCGCCCATGTCTGTCTCCGGCCGTTCGCCGACGGCCGGCCTCGTATTTTGTTGAAACTCGGTGGAAACTCAGTTGAAACGCACGTACTCGAAGTCCACCGGCTGGCGGTTCACGCCCACGGCCGGGGGCGCGATCCAGTTGGCGTAGCGGCCCGGCTCCGTCACGCGGCCCATCAGCGACGCCACGAACGCGCGGTCGGCGTCGGTGGCCAGCCATTTGTCCATGTTGGCCTGCCAGGCGGCCTCGCTCAGCACCTCGCCCGTGGGCGACACATGCACATTGGCGAACGTGCCGATCTTGCGGTTGAACGCCTTGTGCGGCACCGTCAGCCGGAACGGGATGCCCGCTTTCTCGATCACCTTGTTCCAGCGCGCCACGCCGCCCACGGAATCCTTGATGTAGTCGTCGCGCAGCACCTCGTTCAGCGCGTTGAGCATCGGCACCTCGCGCTCGGCCAGCTTGCCGTCGCGCACGTCGAGGATGCGGTACACATCACTTTTCAGCAGATGGTCGTCGTCGCGCTTGCCTTCCTCGAAGCGGCCCTTGAGCCCCGCGCTGTAGAAGGTGGCGGCGTTGGATGACTGGTCGGCGCCGAACAGGTCGATCGTCACGCTGTAGTGGAAGTTCAGGTAGCGCTGGATCGTCTCCAGGTCGATCACGCCGGCTGCGCGCACGTCGGCGGGGTCGTGCAGGTCGCGCTCGCGCATGACCTCGCAGGTGCGCTGGATCACGCGCGAGACCCCCGATTCGCCCACGAACATGTGGTGCGCCTCCTCGGTCAGCATGAAGCGCGTGGTGCGGGCCAGCGGGTCGAAGCCCGACTCGGCCAGCGCGCACAGCTGGAACTTGCCGTCGCGGTCGGTGAAGTAGGTGAACATGAAGAACGAGAGCCAGTCCGGCGTGCGTTCGTTGAACGCGCCCAGGATGCGCGGGTTGTCCTCGTCGCCCGAGCGGCGGCCCAGCAGCGCCTCGGCTTCCTCGCGGCCGTCGCGGCCGAAATGGCGGTGCAGCAGGTACACCATCGCCCACAGGTGGCGGCCTTCCTCCACATTGACCTGGAACAGGTTGCGCAGGTCGTAGAGCGACGGCGCGGTCATGCCCAGGTGGCGCTGCTGCTCCACCGAGGCCGGCTCGGTGTCACCCTGCGTGACGATGATGCGGCGCAGGTTGGCGCGGTGCTCGCCCGGCACTTCCTGCCACGCGGCCTCGCCCTTGTGCTCGCCGAAGTGGATGCGGCGCGCGGCATCGGCCGGCTGCAGGAAGATGCCCCAGCGGTAATCGGGCATCTTCACGTGCTCGAAGTGCGCCCAGCCGGACGGGTCCACCGACACCGCCGTGCGCAGGTAGACATCGAAATTGTGCGAGCCGTCGGGGCCCATGTCGCGCCACCAGTCGAGGAAGGCGGGCTGCCAGTGCTCCAGCGCGCGCTGCAGGGTGCGGTCGTCGGAGAGGTTCACGTTGTTCGGAATCTTCTGGCTGTAGTCGATGCTCATGGCGGGTGTCTCCTTGGTCTGCCGATATATCGCGTAGGGGTCGTCAGACCCGGTCCCAGTCGAAGCGTGCCTTGTTGCCGGTGCCGAACACCTTGAGCGCGCCATGTTCGCCCACGGCATTGGGGCGATTGAAGATCCAGTTCTGCCAGGCCGTGAGCCGGCCGAAGATGCGTGTTTCCATGGTCTCGCGCGGGCCGAAGCGCAGGTTGGCCTCAAGCCCCGTGAGCGCGTCCGGAGAGAGGCTCGCGCGTTCCTCCAGGGCGATGCGGACCTCATCTTCCCAGTCGATATCGTCCGGCGCGGCCGTCACCAGCCCCAGCGCCTCGGCCTGCGCGCCATCCAGCGGCTGGCCGGCCTGTTCCCGCACGGCATCGATCGCGGCGGCATCTTCATAGAAGCGCGCGGCGAGCCGCGAGAGCCCGTTGGGCATCGGATAACGTCCAAAGTTGGCGGCATGGGCGACGAGGCGCGGGGCCTTGGCCGGCGCATCGGGCAGTTGCAGCATGTACGTGCGGTCGGCGGCCAGCGCCAGTTCCAGCAGCGTGCCGGCGAAGCAGGAGCCGGGCTCCACCAGCGCGAACAGGCTGCGCGACGACACATCGAGCCGCGCCAGCGTGCGGCGCAGCATGCCGATGGTCTCGCGCACGAACCAGTGGCCGGCATGGGTTTCCATCAGCGTGTCGGCGGCCAGTACCTGGGCCGCGTCGCCCTCGGTCTTCAGCATCCACATGCCGATGTCGAGGTGGTTGGCGCGCAGCGTGAGAATGGCATCGTCGAGTTCGCGCGCCATCTTCAGCGGCCACCATCGCGCGCCCGCCGCGACGATGCCGTCGAGGTTGCGCGGCTGGTCGCCATGCGGTGCGGCAATGGTCAGCGTAGCGCGGCGCGCGGCGGCATCGATCCGCACGCGCACGGTGTCATAGCGGTAGCCATCGCCCTCTTCCCCATGTTCCACGCGGCGGGCGAGTGGCGTCAGCATCACGCCAGCCGCATCGGCGGGGCGGTCGCTCAGCGCGGCCAGCGCCTGGGCGCGCTCGCGCACGTGCTCGGCAAAGCGCGCGGGCTTGACCACGTCGTCCACGAGCTTCCAGTCCTTGGCGCGCTGGCCGCGCACGCCTTCGGTGGTCAGGCAGAAGATATCGGCGTGGTCGCGGCGCACGCGGCGCTTGTCGGTCACGCGGGTCAGGCCGCCGGTACCGGGCAGCACGCCCAGCAGCGGCACCTCGGGCAGGCTCACGGCCGACGAGCGGTCATCGACCAGCAGGATCTCGTCGCAGGCCAGCGCCAGCTCGTAGCCGCCGCCCGCCGTGGTGCCGTTGCACGCGGCAATGAACTTGATGCCCGAGTGGCGGCTCGCGTCCTCGATGCCGTTGCGGGTCTCGTTGGTGAACTTGCAGAAGTTCACCTTCCACGCATGGCTGGACTTGCCCAGCATGAAGATGTTGGCGCCCGAGCAGAAGATGCGCTCCTTCGCGCTGGTCATCACCACGGTGCGCACTTCGGGATGCTCGAAGCGGATGCGCTGGAGCGCATCGTGCAGTTCGATATCCACGCCGAGGTCATAGGAATTGAGCTTCAGCGCATAGCCGGGCCGCAGGCCGCCTTCCTCGTCCACGTTCATGGAGAGCGTGGCGATTGGGCCGTCGAAGGACAGGAGCCAGTGGCGGTATTGCGCGGGATGGCGCTCGAACGTGACGGGGGTGGGGCTGGCGGCTGACGAGGCGTCAGCCGGGACGGCAGGGGCGAGTACCGACATGGGGCGTGTCTCCGTAATGCACTATAGTGCTTTCATGCTTTGCATGAAATATAGTGCATCAAGCGGAGCGATGCAAGGCTGACGGTGTTCAGTCTGCGTGCGGCAGTTGCGCGCGGAGCGCCCGGAGCGACGAATCGGCGTCCTGCCCGCTGGTGTCGATGGACACATCGGCGCGCGAATAGAGCGGCGTGCGCGCCTGGAGGATGCGCCGCAGGTCGGTCATGGCCTCGCGGTTGCCTTCCATCGGGCGCATGTCGCCCTGCGCCACCACGCGCGCCATGTGTTCCTCGGGCGACGTGCGCACCCAGACCGTATAGCAGCGCGACAGCAGCAGGTTGAAGGTGGCCGGTTCCGAAACGAGGCTGCCGGGCGTGGCCAGCACCATCGTGTCGTGCTCGCGCAGCACGCGCTCGAGCGCGCGCATCTCGTAGCGGCGATAGGCGGCCTGCCCGTAGAGCGAGTGGATTTCCGAGAGGCTCGCGCCGGCTTCCTGCTCGATGGCCGCGTTCAGTTCGATGAATGGGATATCCTCGGCGGCCGCCAGCGCGCGGCCCAGCGTGGACTTGCCGGCGCCGCGCAGCCCGATCAGCGCGATGCGGCGGTGGCGCGCATCGCGCGATTCCGACGGCGACAGCGCATGGCGCGCGGCCTCGCGCACGCGGGCAAGGTCGCCGGCCGGCAGTTGCGCCAGCCATTGAACCAGCTGCGAGAATTCGGCGGCGCGATGGCCGCCCTGGCCCTCCTGGCCGGCCGGGTCGGCATGGCCATCCACTTCGGCCAGCACCACGGGCAGCGGCACGTCCAGCGCGCCGGCCACCTGGCGCAGCAGCAGGACCGACGCATTGCCGGTGCCGGTTTCCAGATTGGCCAGATAGCGTTCGGACACGCCCGCGCCACGCGCCAGGTCCTTGCGCGACATGCCGCGCGTGGCGCGCAGCGACCGGATGCGCTCGCCCAGGTGCGTCAGGTACGGATCACGCTCGCCCGGCGGGCGGGCGTCGGCGGGCGCTTCGGCATTCGCTTTGATATTCAATAGCGGTTCGGGGTCGCGGCGCATGAAATGGATGGGAGTCGGGTCAAGGGCGAAGAGCGAAGGGCAAAGAGCGCGGTGGATTATACGGGCGGCAAACTGCCGCTCGGCACGTGCGCTCACTGTCATATAGTGCATACCCTTGCTTGCATAATAGTTGATGTGAAATAAAATGCATCGACATCGGCAGCAAAGACTGCCGGTCACGAGACAGCACATAAGACGATAACCACTGTCGCCGCCCGGCCATGCAAGGCGGGGCGGCCAGAGGAGTGGAGACATGACGCCCCCAACCCCCAGCACCGACGCCATCGTGGCGGTGCTGCCCGCGCATTACAACGCGGCCGACGACCTGCTGGCCCGCAACCTCGCCGCCGGACGCGGCGCCAAGACGGCCTACATCGACGATGCCGGCCCGACCACGTTTGCCGAGTTCGACGAACGCTGCCGCCGCTTTGCCGGGGCGCTGCGCCAGGCCGGCTTCCGGCGCGAGGAGCGTGTGCTGCTTTGCGCACTCGATACCATCGACTTTCCCACCGTGTTCCTGGGTTGCCTGCTGGCCGGGGCGGTGCCGGTGGCCGTGAACACGCTGCTGACCGCCGACGACTACGCGTACATGCTCGGGCACAGCGGTGCGCGGGCCGTGGTGGTGTCGGCGCCGCTGCTGCCGGTGATGGAGGCCGCGATCGGCAAGGCCGGGGCGCAACCCGATGTCATCGTGGCGGCGCCGTACCACCCCGAGACATCGTTGCCCAGCGTCGCCGCGATGGTGTCCGGCGCGCCGCCGCTGGCCGAGGCCATCGTCACCGGCCCCGACGACATGGCGTTCTGGCTCTACTCGTCGGGCTCCACCGGCCGCCCCAAGGGCACGGTCCATACGCACGGCAACCTGTTCCACACCGCCGATCTCTACGCGCGCCAGGTGCTGGGCATGCGCGAGGACGACGTGGTGTTCTCGGCGGCCAAGCTGTTCTTTGCCTACGGGCTTGGCAACGCGCTGACCTTTCCGCTCTCGGTGGGCGCCACCACGGTACTGATGGCCGAACGGCCCACGCCGCGGGCGGTGTTCCAGCGGCTGGCCACGCACCGGCCCACGGTGTTCTGCGGCGTGCCCACGCTGTTCGCGGGCATGCTGGCCGCGCCCGACCTGCCACCGCGCGCGGCGGTGGGGCTGCGCGTCTGCACATCGGCCGGCGAGGCGCTGCCGCGCGACATCGGCGACCGCTTCCTGGCCCACTTCGGCTGCGACATCCTCGACGGCATCGGCTCCACCGAGATGCTCCACATCTTCCTGTCGAACCGGCCCGGCGCGGTGCGCTACGGCACCACGGGGCTTCCGGTTCCCGGCTACGAACTCAAGCTGCTGGACGAGGGCGGCGAGCCCTGCGCGGCGGGCGAGATCGGCGACCTCTATATAAAAGGGCCGACGGCCGCGCTGATGTACTGGGGCAACCGCGAGAAGAGCCGCGACACCTTCGTGGGCGCGTGGACGCGCAGCGGCGACAAATACCTCCGCGACGCGGACGGCTACTACACCTATGCCGGCCGCAGCGACGACATGCTCAAGGTGGGCGGCATCTACGTCTCGCCCTTCGAGGTGGAGGCGGCGCTGGCCCAGCATCCGGCCGTGCTCGAGGCCGCCGTGATCGGCGTGACCGATGCCGACCAGCTGGTCAAGCCCAAGGCGTACGTGGTGCTGCGCCCCGGCCAGCCCTGGCACGACGGCATGGCGGCCGAACTGCAGGCGTTCGTCAAGTCGCGGCTCGCGCCGTACAAGTACCCGCGCCAAATCGAATGCGTGGACGAGCTGCCCAAGACGGCCACGGGCAAGATCCAGCGGTTCCGGCTGCGCCAGCGCGAAGACGCCGCGCAGCACCCGTGATGTCCGGCATGCCCACCAGCCTGGTCACGGTGCCGTTCGACGGCCGCCGCATCGATATCGAATATCAGTGGCTCGGCGCCCGGCGGGCGCATGGGCCGCTGGTGGTCTTCCTGCACGAAGGGCTTGGCTCCGTCAGCATGTGGCGCGATTTTCCGCGCCAGTTGTGCGAGGCCGGCGCCTTTCGCGGCCTGGTGTTCTCGCGCTATGGCTACGGCCGTTCCACGCCGCGCCCGGCGGACGAGCAATGGGGCGTGGATTTCATGCACCGGCAGGCGCGCGAGGCGCTGCCGGCGCTGTTCGATGCGCTGGAGATCGGCCCCGGGCGCCGCCACGGCAAGCCCTGGCTGCTGGGCCACAGCGATGGCGCCTCCATCGCGCTGATCCACGCCGCGAGCTTCCCAGATGCCGTGGATGGCCTGACCGTGCTGGCGCCGCACATCATGGTGGAGGACATCTCGATACGCAACATCGCCGCCGCGCGCGAGGCCTACCTGAGGACCGACCTGCGCGCCCGGCTGGCGCGCCACCACGCCCAGGTGGATTCCGCGTTCTGGGGCTGGAACGATATCTGGCTGAACCCCGCGTTCCGCCACTGGGATCTGCGCCCGATGCTCGACCATATCCGCTGCCCGGTGCTGGCCGTGCAGGGCGAGGACGACGAGTACGGCACCATGGCGCAGATCGAGGGTATCCATCGATATGCCCCGCAAACCGTGCTGCTTAAACTCGCGCGCTGTGGGCACTCGCCGCACCGCGACCAGGCGGGGGCGTTGACGGCGGCCTCGGCGGCGTTTATAACGGCACATACTTCAATCCTAAAATAATTTGGCCCGGGAGGAGACACCCATGCAACGCATTGCATTGCGCAGGCCGCTGTTCGCCGCAATTTCTTCCACGCTGTCCGCCATGCTGCTGGCCACCGCCGGCGGCGCGCTGGCCCAGCCCGCTCCCGCCGCCCCGGCCGCCCCGGCCAGCGCGGGCGCCCGGATCAAGGTGGGCTTCATGCTGCCGTACACGGGCACCTACGCGGCGCTGGGCACGGCCATCGAGAACGGTTTCCGCATGTATGTGCAGCAGCAGGGCGGCAAGCTGGGCGGGCGCGATGTCGAGTACTTCAAGGTGGATGACGAATCGGACCCGGCCAAGGCGCCCGAGAACGCCACCAAGCTGATCCGGCGCGACCAGGTGGACGTGGTGGTGGGTACCGTGCATTCCGGCGTGCAGATGGGCATCGTCAAGGTGGCCAAGGAGAACAACACGCTGCTGATCATTCCCAATGCCGGCGCCGACGAGGCCACGGGCCCGCTGTGCGGCCCGAACATCTTCCGCACGTCGTTCTCGAACTGGCAGCCGGGCTACGCGATGGGCCAGGTGCTGGCCGGGCGCGGCATGAAGCGCGTGGTCACGCTGACGTGGAAGTACGCGGCGGGCGAGCAGTCGGTCAAGGGATTCAAGGAAGCGTTCGAGAGCAAGGGTGGCAAGGTGGTCAAGGAACTGAGCCTGCCGTTCCCGAACGTGGAATTCCAGGCGCTGATCACCGAGGTGGCCTCGCTGAAGCCGGATGCGGTGTTCGTGTTCTTTGCCGGCGGCGGCGCGGTCAAGTTCGTCAAGGACTGGCAGGCGGCGGGCCTGAAGGACAAGATCCCGCTGTACGGGTCGGGCTTCCTGACCGACGGCACGCTGGAGGCGCAGGGCACGGCCGCGCAGGGGCTGGAAACCACGCTCCATTACGCCGATGGCCTGACCAACAGCCGCGACAAGGCGTTCCGGACCGATTACGCAAAGACCTACAAGCTGCAGCCCGATGTGTACGCGGTGCAGGGCTACGACGCCGCGCAACTGCTGGCGGCCGGGGCCAATGCCGTGCGCGGCGACATGTCACGCAAGCCCGACGTCATCAAGGCGATGGAGGCGGTGAAGGTGGACAGCCCGCGCGGCGTGTTCACGCTGTCGAAGGCGCACAACCCGGTGCAGGATTTCTACCTGCGCAAGGTGGAAGGGCGCGAGAACAAGGTCAGCGGCGTGGCGGCAGCCGCGCTGGCGGACCCGGCGCGCGGCTGCCGGCTATAGAGGTTGTTTTCTCCCCTCTCCCTCTGGGAGAGGGGCGGGGGAGAGGGCCGGCGGTTCAATTGGCAATATCGCATCAAGATACGCCGCCCCTCTCCCCCGGCCCCTCTCCCGCAAGCGGGAGAGGGGAGCACACACACCATCGGCATCACTCAGGATCACAGCCCCCAGCAGCATGGACATCGTTTCCTTCCTCATCCAGTGCCTGAACAGCGTGCAGTACGGGCTGCTGCTGTTCCTGGTGGCCAGCGGGCTGACGCTGATCTTCGGCATCATGGGCGTGATCAACCTCGCCCACGGCAGCTTCTACATGCTCGGGGCCTACCTGGCGTTCACGCTGGCCAGCCTCACGGGCAACCTGTTCATCGCCCTCCCGCTCGGCATCGTGCTGGCCGTGGCCTTCGGCTATGTGCTGGAATGGGCATTTTTCAGCTACCTCTACCAGCGCGACCACCTGCAGCAGGTGCTGATGACCTACGGGCTGATCCTCGTGTTCGAGGAACTGCGCAGCCTCCTCGTGGGCGACGACGTGCACGGCGTGCCCGTGCCCGCGTTGCTGGATGGCGCGCTGCCGATCGGCAACGACATGACGTATCCGGTCTACCGGCTCATCATCTCGGCGGTCTGCCTGCTGGTGGCGAGCGCGATGTACGTCGTCATCCGCCGTACCCGGCTGGGCATGATGATCCGCGCCGGGGCCACCAACCGCGAGATGGTGCAGTCGCTCGGCATCAACGTGCGCGTGCTGTACCGGCTGGTCTTCGCGCTGGGCGTGGCCCTGGCCGTGCTGGCGGGGATGATCGCGTCGCCGGTGTCGTCGGTCTATCCCGGCATGGGCGGGCAGGTGCTGATCGTCTGCTTCGTGGTGGTGGTGATCGGCGGCATCGGCTCGGTCAAGGGCGCGCTGGTGGCGTCGCTGCTGATCGGTTTCGTCGATACCTTCGGCAAGGTGTTCTGGCAGGACGCCGCCGGGGTGCTGATCTATGTGCTGATGGCCGTCATCCTGCTGTGGAAGCCGCAGGGACTGTTCCGGGCCGGCTGACCGGCGTTTTTCACCGCATTCAGGATACGCTGGCCATGCAACCGAATTCCTCCGCTCCCCCATCGCCATCCTTGCAGGATTTGCAGGACGTGCGCCGGCCACCGTGGCTGGCCGCGCTGGGCTGGATCGCGGCGCTGGCCGTGCTGGCCATCGCCCCGCTGGTGCTGACCGCCGACAGCCACAAGTTCTACATCGAGCTGCTCAGCAAGGTCATGATCATGGCCATCTTCGCGCTCTCGCTGCAATTGCTGATCGGCTACACGGGGCTCGTGAGCCTGGGCCATGCCGCGTACTTCGCGGTGGCCGCCTACGCCACGGCCATGCTCGCGCCCGAGGGCGGGCCGGGCAACGGCTGGCTGCTGATGCTGGGGGCGCTGGGCGCGGCGGCGGCGCTGGCGCTGGTGGTGGGCGCGCTGGTGCTGCGCACGCGCGGCGTGTACTTCATCATGGTCACGCTGGCCTTTGCGCAGATGGTCTACTTCGTGTTCCACGATACGAAAATCGCCGGCGGCAGCGACGGCACCTATATCTACTTCCGCCCGGAGTTCAACGTGCTGCGCGAACGGCCGCTGACCGTCAACGACCCCGTGCAGTTCTACTGGCTGGTGCTGGCGGCGCTGGTGGTGGCCGTGGCGGCGCTGGCGGTGCTGCTGCGCTCGCGCTTCGGGCACGCGCTGGTGGGCATCCGCCATAACGAGCAGCGCATGCGCGCGGCCGGCTACGCAACCTATCGCTACCAGCTCGGGGCCTTCGTGGCCGGGGGCGTGGTCGCGGGGCTGGCGGGGTACCTGTACGCGATCCAGTTCGGCTTCGTGAATCCGGAGATCGCGTCGTGGCATCAGTCGGGCAATGCCATGCTGATGGTCATCCTGGGCGGCGTGGGCAGCCTGGCCGGCGCGGTGCTGGGCGCGTTCTCGTTCGTGCTGCTGGCCGAGTGGTTCAGCACGCTGACCCGGCACTGGCAACTGCTGATGGGCGGCTTCATCATCGTGGCCGTGGCGCTGCTGCCGCGCGGCCTGGTAAGCGTGCCGGCGGTGCTGCGCCAGCGGGCGCCGCGCCGGCGCCGCAACGGCAATGCGCAGGCCGCTGCCCAGGCGAGCGATGCCGACGCACGCAGCCGGGAGGCCGTATGACGATGATGACGCACATCCCCATCCTGCAGGCCGAAGGGCTGACGCGCCGCTTCGGGGGGCTGACCGCCGTGAACGGTGTGGACCTGTCGCTGGCGCTGCACCAGATCCACGCGGTCATCGGCACCAATGGCGCGGGCAAGTCCACGCTGATCAACATGCTGTCGGGCGAGTTGCCGCCCTCGGCGGGCCGCCTGCAACTGCAGGGCCAGGACGTGACCGGCTGGACCCAGCACAAGCTGGCGCGCCACGGCATTGGCCGCAGCTACCAGCGCAACAATATCTTCCTGCCCCTGACCGTGCGCGAGAACTGCCGGCTGGCCGCTCAGTCGCGCGCCCAGCGGGCCTGGCGGCTCTGGGAGCCCGCGCAGGCGTGCCGCACCAGCCGCGCGCTGGCCGACGAGGCGATGGAGCGCGCCGGCCTGGCCGCGCAGGCGGCGCGGCTGGCCAGCGAACTGGCCCATGGCCAGAAACGCCAGCTCGAGGTGGCGATGTGCCTGGCCACGCAGCCCGTGGCGCTGTTGCTGGACGAACCGCTGGCCGGCATGGGCGCCGAGGAATCGGCCCGCATGCTGGACCTGCTGCGCGGCTTGCGCGACGGCCACGCGATCCTGCTGGTGGAGCACGACATGGAAGCCGTCTTTGCCGTGGCCGACCGGATCACGGTGATGGTGAACGGCACCGTGATCGCATCGGGCGATCCGGCGGCGATCCGCGCCAATGCGGAAGTGCAGCTGGCTTATCTTGGTGAAGAAGAAGGGGCCCACGCATGAGTGGCGCATCGCCGGACATCGTCGACGCCATTGGCGTGAACGCCTGGTACGGATCGAGCCACGTGCTGCGTGGCGTGGATTTTCACGTGGGCGTGGGCGAGACCGTGGGCCTGTTGGGCCGGAATGGCATGGGCAAGAGCACGCTGCTGCGGACCCTGCTGGGCCACGTGCGCCAGCGCGAGGGCGATATCCGCGTGGCGGGCCGCGATGTCTCGCGCGCCCAGCCACACGAGGTGGCGCGGCTGGGCATTGCCTATGTGCCCGAAGGACGTGGCATTTTTCCGAATCTGTCGGTGCGTGAGAATTTGCTCATGGCGGCGCGTCCGGGCTGCAACGGCCGCAAGGATTGGGACGAGGCGCGCGTGCTGGACCTGTTTCCACGGCTCAGGGAGCGGCTGGCGCATGGCGGCCAGCAACTGTCGGGCGGCGAGCAGCAGATGCTGTCGATCGGCCGCGCGCTGATGACCAATCCCGACTGCCTGGTGCTGGACGAAGCCACCGAAGGACTGGCGCCGAAGATCGTGCGCGAGATCTGGCAGGTGATCGCCGCGGTGCGCGCCACGGGCATCGCCTCGGTCGTGGTGGACCGCAACTATCGCGCCGTGCTGGCCCACGCCGACCGCGTGGTGGTGCTGGAGAAGGGGCAGGTGGTGCTGGCCGGGCCGGCGGCACAGGTCGCGGCCGCGCCGGCCGCGCTGGATCGATACCTGGGTGTCTGATTTCACGGTGGATATGACCCCTGAAATGTAATGATTTGTGTGAATTTGTGGCTTGGCTGCAACGGCCGTGCGTGGCCTCGGGCACCTGGATAACCCGATTGGGTCCCGATTGCGCCTTGACCCGGCGGCGCTTCTTTTCCATTCTTGAGCGGTTGCGCCAGGCAGGACCGCAAGCCGCCAATGCCGCGATGCGCGTCTTCCACAGTGGTCGTATCACTTCACTTCATCTAGAATGCGCCGGTTTGTGCAATGCAATAGAGGTTGCCGACGCCCCATCGGGGCCGGAGCCGCTTGCGTGAGAGAACCCGTGCCCAAGGCATCACATTTGCCGGGATGCCATGCCGGGCCGATGGCCAGGCCAGCCGACACCATGGCCGGGGAGGCGCAAGCCGGTCCCCCAGATCCAAATCCATGACTCAAACCGCGACCACCACCAGTCACTACTTCGTCGAAAGCCCAAGCACGCGCGCGCTCATCATTGGCGCGGTCGGCGTTGTCTTCGGCGACATCGGCACCAGCCCCCTTTACGCGCTCAAGGAGTGCTTCAGCCAGGAACATGGCATACCGTTCAGCCCCGGCGCGGTGCTGGGGATCATCTCCATGCTGTTCTGGGCGATGATCATCGTGGTGTCGCTGAAATACGTGCTGTTCGTCATGCGCGCCGACAACAACGGCGAAGGCGGCGTGCTGGCGCTGATGGCGCTGGCGCTGCGCACCGCGGCGCCGCGTTCGCGCATGGCCCGGCTGATCCTGATGCTGGGCATCTTCGGCGCCTGCATGTTCTATGGCGATGCGGTGATCACGCCGGCCATCTCGGTGCTCTCGGCGGTCGAGGGGCTGGAGATCGCCGCGCCGGGGCTGTCGCAGTTCGTGATCCCGATCACGCTGGTCATCCTGGCCGCGCTGTTCCTGATCCAGCGCAGCGGCACGCACGCGGTGGGCAAGCTGTTCGGGCCGATCATGCTGGTGTGGTTCATCGCGCTGGGCGCGCTGGGCGTGCTGCACCTGGTGCATGCGCCGTCGATCCTGCTGGCGGTGAGCCCGCACTACGCGGTCGCCTTCCTGATGGAGCATTCGCTGCAGGCCTTCATCGTGCTGGGCAGCGTGTTCCTGGTGCTGACCGGCGCCGAGGCGCTGTACGCCGACATGGGCCACTTCGGCGCGCGTCCGATCCGCTATGGCTGGTTCATGCTGGTCATGCCGTGCCTGATGCTGAACTACTTCGGCCAGGGGGCGCTGCTGCTGCAGAACCCCGACGCCGTGCAGAACCCGTTCTACCTGATGGTGCCGACCATGCTGCAGCTGCCGATGGTGCTGCTGGCCACCGCCGCCACGGTGATCGCCTCGCAGGCGGTGATCTCGGGCGCGTTCTCGCTGACCAGCCAGGCCATCCAGCTTGGCTTTGTGCCGCGCATGCGCATCCGCTATACCTCGGCCGCCGAGATCGGCCAGATCTACCTGCCGGTGATCAACTGGATCCTGCTGGTGCTGGTGATCTGCGTGGTCCTGGCTTTCAGGAAATCAGAGAACCTGGCGGCGGCCTATGGCATCGCCGTGACCACGACGATGGTCATCACCACGTTCCTGGCGGCGCTGGTGATGCGCAACGTATGGAAATGGCACACGGCGCTGGTCACGCTGATCGGGCTGACGTTCCTGCTGGTGGACCTGGCGTTCTTCTCCGCCAACCTGCTGAAGATCGCCGAGGGCGGCTGGTTCCCGCTGCTGATGGGCGGCATCGCGTTCTTCCTGCTGATGACCTGGCATAGCGGGCGCAAGCTGCTGCGCGCACGCAGCCTGGAGGACGGCATTCCGCTGGAGCCGTTCATCGCGGGCCTGCTGGCCCATCCGCCGCACCGCGTGGAGGGCACGGCCGTCTTCCTGACCGGCAATACCGATTCGGTGCCGGTCTCGCTGCTGCACAATCTCAAGCACAACCGCGTGCTGCACGAGCGCGTGGTGTTCCTGACCTTTGTCACGCGCGATATTCCGTACGTTGACGACGACCACCGGCTCACCTGCAAGGACCTGGGCAGCGGCGTGGTCATCCTCAAGTCCGAATACGGCTTCAAGGAAACGCCCGATGTGCAGCGCGTGCTGGACCTGGCGCAACGCAAGCTGGGCATGTCCTTCGAGCTGATGGAGACGTCGTTCTTCATCGCGCGCGAGTCGGTCATCCCGTCCAAGTTGCCGGGCATGTCGATGTGGCGTGAAAGTCTCTTTGCGTGGATGCATCAGAACGGCGCCAAGCCATCGGACTTTTTCTCGATCCCGGCCAACCGGGTGGTGGAACTGGGCACCAAGGTGGAAATCTGACGGATTTCCTGGCTGGCCGGCCAACAAAAAGCCCCGCACGGTCAATGCCGTGCGGGGCTTTTTGTATTGCGGGAGGCGCTTAGCGCTTCAGTTTGGCGAAGGCCGCGGCCATGGCGCCGGCCGGCTCGGCCTCGCGGCGGTTGCCGCCAAAGCCCTTGCCGCCACCGCCGTTGCGGGCGCCGCGGTCGTTGGCGCGGTCGTTGCCGCGGTCGTTGCGATCGGCGCCCGCGCGCGGCGCTGCCTGGCCCGGTTCGTCATCGAGCCGCATGGTCAGGCCGATGCGGTTGCGCTTGACGTCCACCTCCATCACCTTGACCTTGACGATCTGGCCGGCCTTGACCACCTCGTGCGCGTCCTTGACGAACTTGGTGGACAGCGCCGAGATGTGGACCAGGCCGTCCTGGTGCACGCCGATGTCCACGAACGCGCCAAAGGCCGCCACGTTGGTCACCACGCCTTCGAGCACCATGCCGGGCAGCAGGTGCTTGATGTCTTCCACGCCGTCCTGGAACGTGGCCGTCTTGAACTCGGGACGCGGGTCGCGGCCCGGCTTTTCCAGCTCGGTCAGGATGTCGCGCACCGTGGGCAGGCCGAAGGTCTCGTCGGTGAACTGCTGGGCGGACAGGCCGCGCAGCGCGTCGCGGTTGCCCATCACGTCGGGGAGGCCCTTCTTGATGTGATCCAGAATCCGCTTTACCACCGGGTAGGCTTCCGGGTGAACCGACGAGCGGTCCAGCGGGTTGTCGCCCGTGTTGATGCGCAGGAAGCCGGCGGCCTGCTCGAATGTCTTGTCGCCCAGGCGCGGCACCTGCTTCAGCGCGTCGCGGTTCGTGAACGCGCCGTTGGCGTCTCGGAATTCGACGATATTGCGCGCCAGCACCGTATTCAGCCCCGACACACGCGCCAGCAGCGGCGCGGAGGCGGTGTTCACGTCCACGCCCACGGCGTTCACGCAGTCTTCCACCACGGCATCGAGCGCGCGCGCCAGTTCGCGCTGGTTCACGTCGTGCTGGTACTGGCCCACGCCGATCGACTTCGGATCGATTTTCACCAGCTCCGCCAGCGGGTCCTGCAGGCGGCGGGCAATCGACACCGCACCGCGCAGCGACACGTCGAGGTCCGGGAATTCCTTGGCGGCCAACTCCGACGCCGAGTACACCGACGCGCCGGCCTCGCTCACCACGATCTTGGTCAGCTTCAGCTCGGGCATCTGCTTCATCAGGTCCTGCACCAGCTTGTCGGTCTCGCGGCTGGCCGTGCCGTTGCCAATGGAGGCCAGCGCCACGTTGTGCTGCCGGGCCAGCCGGGCCAGCGTGGCCAGCGAGCCGTTCCAGTCGCGGCGCGGCTCGTGCGGATAGATCGTCGCGGTATCGAGCAGCTTGCCGGTGTGATCGACCACGGCGATCTTGCAGCCGGTGCGGATGCCCGGGTCGATGCCCATCACCGATTTCGGGCCGGCCGGGGCGGCCAGCAGCAGTTCGTGCAGGTTGCGGCCGAAGATCTTGATGGCCTCGCCCTCGGCGGCCTCGCGCAACTGCGTCAGCAGTTCGGTTTCCAGGTGCGGCTGCACCTTCACGCGCCAGCACCAGCGGCACACGTCGCCCAGCCACTTGTCGGCGGGGCGGTTCAGGTTCTGGATGCCCACATGGCGCGCGATCATGCCCTCGCACGGATGCGGCACCATCGCGTCCTGTTCTTCGCCCAGGCCCAGCTTGACCATCAGCACGCCCGCGTTGCGGCCACGGAACAGCGCCAGCGCGCGGTGCGACGGCACGGTGCGGATCGTCTCGCTGTAGGCGTAGTAGTCGCGGAACTTCTCTTCCTCGGCGCCTTCCTTGCCTTCCATCACGGTGGAGGCCACCACGCCGTTGTTCCACAGGTGCTCGCGCAGCTTGCCCAGCAGTTCGGCCGTTTCGCCGAATTGCTCGGAAAGGATGTCGCGCGCGCCGTCCAGCGCGGCCTTGGTGTCGGGCACGCCGCCGTCGGCGGTGGGATTGCCGTTCACGTACCTGGCGGCCTCGGCCTGCGGGTCCAGCGTGGGGTCGGCCAGCAGCGCCTGCGCCAGCGGCTCCAGGCCGCATTCGCGGGCAATCTGGGCGCGCGTGCGGCGGCGGGGCTTGTAGGGCAGGTACAGGTCTTCCAGCGTCTGCTTGGTGTCGGCGGCCTCGATGGCCACGCGCAGTTCGTCAGTCAGCTTGCCCTGTTCCTCGATGGAGGCCAGGATCGTGGCGCGGCGGTCTTCCATGTCGCGCAGGTACAGCAGCCGTTCCTCGAGGTTGCGCAGTTGCGTGTCGTCCAGGTTGTCGGTCACTTCCTTGCGGTAGCGGGCGATGAACGGCACGGTGGCGCCTTCATCCAGCAGGGCGACGGCCGCCGCCACCTGGCGCGGTTGCACGGACAATTCTGCCGCGATCAGCGACACAATCTTTTGCGAGACGGAAGCAGGCAAATTAGACATCGGGAAACGAGTCAGTCGAGAAGCGGGGCATTTTGCCACAAGCGCACGGTGCTTCCGGTGACGGGGAGGCAGCTTTTCTTTCCGCTTTTCCCGTGGCGGCTTCGCGCCACACCGGCGTGGCCCGCATCGGACACATGTTGCAACGTTTGCCGGCGCGGCTGGCAAGCCCCCCGGATGCTAGAATTCCGCCATGATCGTCAAGCCCCGTTCGGCCGCCGTGGCCCACTCAGTTTCCACCTCCGTTCTTGTCGCCTGGCTGCTGGCCGCGCCGCTTGCCGCCCAGGCCCAGCCGTCGGCACCCGCCGCGCCGCGCGATTTCGCGGCCGAGCGCAAGGCTATCGGCGACTCCCGCACGTGGACCAATTACCGTTTCGCCGAGGCGGAGCGCGCGTGCTACGGCAAGTTCCTGGTCAATCACTGCATCGATCAGGCCAAGGACGTGCAGCGCGAGGAACTGCATGTGCTGCGCGCGCGGGAACTGGAAGTGGGCGATGCCGAGCGCGCCTGGAAGGCCGCCGAGCGCGATCGCCAAACGGCGCTGCGCCAGGCCGAGTACGAGGCCGGCCAACCGGGCCGCGCGGCCAACGAGCAGGCCAGCCGCGCATCGTACGAGCGCAAGCAGCAGGAGCAGGCGCTGCGCGACGCCCAGCAGGGCGCCGACGCGCCGCAGCGTGCCGCCAACGCGCAGTCGTACCAGCAGAAGCAGGCCGATTTCGACGCGAAGATGAACGAGGCGCGGCAGAAGGGCGCCGAGCAGGCCCGCCAGCGCCAGGAAAACACCAAGGCGTACCAGCAGAAGCAGGCCGAAGCCGCCCAGCGCCAGAAGGACCTGGACGCGCGCCGTGCCAATGCCGAGGAAAAGAAGAAGCAGGGCCAGGGTTCCAACCCGAGCCCGTTCGGGTTCTGAGCCGCGTGGCAGCCAGGGCTGTTGCCGGAGTTCAGGGGGAATCGCAACATGGATGAGAATCTCAACACACTGGCGCGGCAGATCATCGAACTGCAGATCGAGCACCGCGACCTCGATTACCTGATCGATCGCCTGTCCGAGGAAACCGCCCACGACGAACTGCAGCTGCGCCGGCTCAAGAAGCGCCGGCTCAAGCTCAAGGACGCCATCACGCTGTTGCAGGTTCAGCTCGAGCCGGACGTGCCGGCCTGATTGCACCGAACGCCCCGAACGCCCCCCAGAGCGCCCTGTGGCCGCGCGCCACCGCATTTGCAGAAAGCCCATTTTGTCCGAACCGATCGACGACGCGCTTCCCGAATCCGCCGAAACGCAACCCACACCCGACGCGCCTGACCAGGACGACCACGCATCGCTGCGCGACGCCGTGGCCGCCGCGTCGGCCAGCCAGGCGGCCATGCAGTCGGCGCAACTGGCGACGATCTTTGCCGATACCGGCACGCTCGCCACCGGCATCCCCGGCTACCGGCCGCGTGCGGCGCAGCAGAAGATGGCCGAGGCCGTGGCCGGGGCCATCGCCCAGAACGACTCGGTGATCGTCGAGGCCGGCACGGGTACCGGCAAGACATTCGCGTACCTGGTGCCGGCCATGCTCTGGGGCGGGAAGGTGGTCCTGTCCACGGGCACCAAGAACCTCCAGGACCAGCTGTTCCTGCGCGACATCCCGACGGTGCGCAAGGCACTGAACGTGCCGATCTCCGTGTCGCTGCTCAAGGGCCGCGCCAACTACCTGTGCCACTACCACCTGGAGCGCGCGCAGGCCAATGGCCGGCTCGCGTCGAAGCAGGATGCGGCATGGCTGCGCGATATCGGGCGCTTTGCCAAGACCACCACGTCCGGCGACAAGGCCGAGCTGGCCGCCGTGCCCGAGAACGCGCCGGTGTGGCAACTGGTGACCTCCACGCGCGACAACTGCCTCGGCAGCGAGTGCCCGCACTACAAGGAATGCTTCGTGATGCGCGCGCGCAAGGAGGCGCAGCAGGCCGACGTGGTGGTGGTCAACCATCACCTGTTCTTTGCGGACGTGGTGCTGCGCGATACCGGCATGGCCGAATTGCTACCCGCGGCCAACACGGTGATCTTCGACGAAGCGCACCAGTTGCCGGAAACCGCCACGCTGTTCTTTGGCGAGACGCTGTCCACGAGCCAGTTGCTCGAACTCGCGCGCGATACGGTGGCCGAGGGGCTGTCGCATGCGCGCGATGCCGTGGACTGGGTGGCGCTGGGCGCCCCGCTGGAGCGCGCCGCGCGCGACCTGCGGCTGGCGTTCGGCAAGGACAACCTGCGGCTGGCGCTGGGCCAGATCGAGTCCGATCCGCGCACGCGCGAGCCGTTTTTCGAGACGCTCGATGCGCTGGACAGCGCATTGTCCGATTTCGTCGAGGCGCTGGAGAGCCAGGCCGAGCGCGCGGAATCGCTCGAGCAGTGCCACCGCCGCGCGCTGGAACTGGCGCAGCGGCTGGCCGCATGGCGCGATGACCGCGTGGCGGCGGCGCCGGCCGCCGAGGCCGCCGTGGAAGGGCAGGGCGAAGCCCCCGCCGCGCCGGCGCTGCTTGGCCCCGACACGGTACGCTGGGTGGAAGTGTTCTCGCATACCGTCCAGTTGCATCGCACGCCGCTGTCGATTGCGCCGATCTTCACGCGCCAGCGCGAGGGCCAGCCGCGCGCCTGGGTCTTCACGTCGGCCACGCTGTCGGTCAAGGGCAACTTCACGCACTACGCCGCGCAGCTGGGGCTCGACAAGGACCGCTCGCTGACGCTGCCGAGCCCGTTCGACTATGCGAAGCAGGGGCTGCTGTACGTGCCGCGCGACATGCCGGCGCCGCAGTCGCCGCAGTTCACCGAGGCCGTGGTCAAGGAGGCATTGCCGCTAATCGAGGCCGCCGGCGGGCGCACCTTCCTGCTCTGTACCACGCTGCGCGCCGTGCAGAAGGCATCGGACATGCTCTACGACCTGTTTGCCGAGCGCGGGCTGAACCTGCCGCTGCTGGTGCAGGGGCAGGCCAGCCGGACCGAGTTGCTGGACCGATTCCGGCAACTGGGCAACGCGGTGCTGGTGGGCAGCCAGAGCTTCTGGGAGGGGGTGGATGTGCGGGGCGAGGCGCTGTCGCTGGTGATCATCGACAAGCTGCCGTTCGCGCCGCCCGACGACCCGGTGCTGGCCGCACGCATGGAGGTGCTGCAGAAGAAGGGCCTGAGCCCGTTCGCGGTACACCAGCTGCCGCACGCGGTCATCACGCTGAAGCAGGGCGCGGGGCGGCTGATCCGGTCCGAATCCGACCGGGGCGTGCTGGCTATCTGCGATACGCGGCTGGTGGAAAAGCCATATGGACGCCAGATCTGGCAGAGCCTGCCGCCGTTCACGCGGACGCGCGAGGCGGAGACGGTGATCCGGTTCCTGGAAGGGCTGCGGCAGGCGGAAGGGGCGACGGCTGCCGAGACAGAGAACGACTGACGGTTTGCTCCCCTCTCCCGCTTGCGGGAGAGGGGAGTCAAAACAAAAAGCCCGACGCGCAAACGTCGGGCTTTTTGCTTTCATGCGGTGCCGGCAGTGCTCAGAACACTTCCCACCAGGACTTGTCCTTGCGGCGTTCGCCGTACTTGATGAAATCGCTGTTCGGGTAGTTGCGTTCCATCACGCGCGCCGTATCGTCGCGCAGGTCCTTCATGCCCAGCGAGTCGTACGAGCGCACCATGATGTACAGCGCTTCCTCGTTGGCCGGCGCGCCATCGTAGTCCTTCAGCGCCTGCTGGGCACGGTTCACGGCCGCCAGGTAGGCGCCACGGCGGTAGTAGTAGCGTGCCGCGTGCACCTCGTGCTGGGCCAGCGAGTTGACAATGTACTGCATGCGCAGCGTCGCGTCGGGCGTGTACTTGCTCTCCGGATAGCGCGTGATCAGGATCTGGAACGCGTCGTAGGCGGCACGCGCGGCCTTGGGGTCGCGCTCGCTCAGGTCCTGGCCCGAAAAGCGGCCCAGCCAGCCCAGGTTGTCGTTGAAGTTGATCAGGCCCTTCAGGTAGTAGGCGTAATCGATATTGGGGTGGCTCGGGTGCAACTGGATGAACCGGTCCACGGCAGCCAGCGCGGCGGCGGTCTCGCCGTCCTTGTAGTTGGCGTACGCGGTATCGATCTGCGCCTGTTGGGCGTAGCGGCCAAACGGATAGCGGCCTTCAAGCTTTTCATAGAGCTTGACGGCACGTGTATAGTCGCCGCCATCCAAGGCATCCTTGGCTTCCGAATATAATTTGTTCGCCGACCAGCCGGCCGTTTCGTCAGGCTGGTCGCCAAGCAGGCCGCATGCAGACAGCATGAGGCAGCCGCCTGCGAGCAAAATCGCTCCAAATCTCGCGCGCCAATTCGCGCGTTTCATGCTCTGCAATTGCATGGGCAACCTGTTCCGGATGAAAAATAGCGTCAAGCATTATAGCCCAAGCCCCCAGGCCGAAAACGGTCCGGCGCGCGATTCCCAGGCAAGTATCGATTCCCCGGTGGAAGCGGACGACCTGGACGACTTTGCCGAGGCGGCAGGTACCGTCCCGGTGGCGCCAGCCGCCGCCGATCTGGTGCCCCTGTACTTGGAGGTGGATAGCGCCGCTCATGGCGAGCGGCTCGATAAGTTACTGGCACGTCACTTCAGTGAATTCTCGCGCAGCCGCATCCAGCAATGGATCGAGGATGGCGCCGTGCGCGTGGATGGCCAGCCCAGCCGCGCCAAGGCATCGGTCCAGATGGGCCAGCAGATCGAGATCCAGCCCCAGGCCGCGCCTGAATCGCTCGCGTTCACGGCCGAGGACGTGCCGCTGGACGTGATCTTCGAGGACGACACGCTGCTGGTCATCAACAAGCCGCCCGGGCTGGTGGTGCATCCGGCCGCCGGCAACTGGAGCGGCACGGTGCTCAACGGCCTGCTGTACCGCGACCCGGCCGCCGCGCGGCTGCCGCGCGCGGGCATCGTGCACCGGCTGGACAAGGAAACCTCGGGCCTGATGGTGGTGGCCCGCACGCTGACCGCCCAGACCGACCTCGTGCGCCAGCTGGCCGCGCGTTCGGTCAAGCGGACCTATCTGGCGCTGGTCTGGGGCGAGACCCCCGACGAAGGCACCATCGACGCGCCGATCGGCCGCGACCCGCGCGAGCGCACGCGCATGGCCATCGTGCATACCAACAGCGGCAAGCCGTCGCGCACGCACTTCAAGACGCTGGGCACGGTGCCGCTTGGCCGCACCAAGGTGTCGATGGTGATGTGCCAGCTCGAGACCGGCCGCACGCACCAGATCCGCGTGCATTTCGAGTCGATCGGCCATCCGCTGCTCGGCGATCCGGTCTATTACAAGGCAACCCAGCGCGGCCAGCGCGCCGCCATCCGCGTGTCGCTGCCGGTGCCATTCGCGCGCCAGGCGCTGCATGCGTACAAGCTGGGCCTCGTGCATCCGGTGAGCGGGCGCAAGGTGTCGTGGGAAGCACCGCCGCCCGAGGACATGCAGGCGCTGATCGAGGCGCTGGACTTCGAGGGCTTCGCGGTCCGGCAGGATGAGGAAGACGATGACTTCGACGACGATGACGACCATGACGTCGAACTCTTCTACGTGAGGGATGACGATGACGACTGACGCGGCGGCCGCCCTCGGCTGGATCGTGCCGGACTGGCCGGCGCCGGCGCGCGTGCGGGCGCTGTCCACCACGCGCCATGGCGGCGTCAGCGTTGGCCCGTACGGGCTGGCCGATGGCCGTCCCGGTGGCCTGAACCTCGGCACCCATGTGGGCGACGACCCGGTTGCCGTGGCCGAGAATCGCCACCGGCTCGCGGCCCGTCTGCCGGCCATGCCGCGCTGGCTCGATCAGGTGCATGGCTGCGCGGTGGCAACCGCCGATGGCATTGCCGGCGCAGGCGTGCCGCAAGCCGATGCCAGCATCGCGACCACGCCGGGCCACGTCTGCGCGATCATGACCGCCGATTGCCTGCCGGTGCTGCTCTGCGATGCCGCCGGCACCGTGGTGGGCGCTGCCCACGCGGGCTGGCGCGGGCTGTGCGACGGCGTGATCGAGGCCACGCTGGCCCGCATGGCGGCCCACGCCGGTACCGATGCCGGATGGATGGCGTGGCTGGGCCCGGCCATCGGCCCATCGGCATTCGAAGTGGGCCCCGAGGTGCGCGACGCGTTCCTGGCGCAAGCCCGCGACGCCGAGCGGCCAGCCGTGGAAGCGGCGTTCCGCGCGGGCGCGCCGGGCAAGTACCGGGCCGATATCTACGCGCTGGCGCGCACGCGGCTGGCCCGCGCCGGCTGCACGCAGGTGCATGGCGGCGATGCCTGCACGGTGTCCGATCCCGGCCGCTTCTATTCCTACCGGCGCGACCGCACCACGGGCCGCATGGCCACGCTGGTCTGGCTAGCCGCCTGACCGGTCTGCTTCCTGATCCGCTTGCCGTTCGGCGGCCTCGCGCGCCTGGCGTTTGCGCCGCCGTCCCGGCGTGCCCATGATGTACAGCAGGATCGACACCGGCGCCAGGCCATAGAACAGGAACGTGGCCACGCCGGCCACGAGGCTGGTCTCGGTGATCGCCATCATCATGGCCACGTAGAGCCAGCCAATTGCGACGATATACATCAGGTGGTCATCTCTCTCAGGTATAGGGTGGGGAAAACCCGGCAAGCCGCGCCCGGATTACCGTCCGGTAGGTCGAGGGGCGGTTTTGCGCACGCGCGTTCGCAATGCGGAATTGCGCATTGACAGTGTCTACATTGCAAGGCAACAATGCCTTCAAATGTATCGGAACCGAGGAAGTTCTCCAGGGTTTCGCCGGCAAGCATAGCGTATGGCCCGGCGCCGCGAACACGGCGCACGGCCAGGGTGGCCCAGCCCCCCATGACGCAACCCGGATTCGGGGCGGGTCGGGAGACAGTTACCCCGAGCCCGTCTTTACATCACGACGGCAGAGAGACGATTACATCATGGCAACCGGCAAAGGTGCGGCAGCTTCCAACCAGGAAGGCAAGTCCCAACCGTTTCAATTTGCGCCGGGGCCATTCGATCCAGTTGCATGGCTGGAATGGTCCCGTCAGTGGGCACCCGAGACCAGCGGCCAGCTGCCGCCCGGTTTCCCGGCAGGCATGGCCAACGGCTTTCCAGGCGGCTTCCCGGGTGGTTTTCCCGGCGGCGACGCCTTCGCCAAGGCGTTCCAGGGGGCTTTTCAGGCGCCCGCCGGTGCTGGGCTGAAGTTCTCGTCCGCGCAGCTGAGCCAGATCCAGGAACGCTACCTGAAGGATTTCTCCGAACTCTGGCGCGAGATGGGCGCGGCGGCGGCTATGCCCAACGGTTCGGCGGAGGGCGGCGATGCCGCCAGCCACCGGCTGTCCGACCGCCGCTTCGCGAGCGCGGCCTGGCGCAACAACGCGCCGTACCGCTATGCCGCCGCGTTCTACCTGCTGACCGCCCGTACCATGACCGAGCTGGCCGATGCCGTGGAGGCCGACGCCAAGACACGCCAGCGCATCCGCTTCGCGGTGTCGCAGTGGGTGGACGCCATGTCGCCCGCCAACTTCCTCGCCACGAATCCCGACGCCCAGCAGCGCCTGATCGAATCGGGCGGCGAATCGCTGCGCAGCGGCGTGCGCAACATGCTCGGGGACCTGGGCCGCGGCAAGATCTCGCAGACCGACGACACCGCGTTCGAGGTGGGCCGCAACGTGGCCGTGACCGAGGGCGCGGTGGTCTATGAGAACGAGTACTTCCAGCTGTTGCAGTACAAGCCGCTGACCGACAAGGTCCACGCCCGGCCGCTGCTGCTGGTGCCGCCGTGCATCAACAAGTACTACATCCTCGACCTGCAGCCCGAAAGCTCGCTGGTCCGCCATGCGGTGGAGCAGGGCCATACGGTATTCCTGGTGTCGTGGCGCAATCCCGATGCCACCATGGCGGAGCGCACCTGGGACGACTACATCGAGCACGCGGCCATCCGCGCCATCGAGGTGGCGCGCGACATCGGCGGCCAGGACCAGATCAACGTGCTGGGGTTCTGCGTGGGCGGTACCATCGTCGCCACCGCGCTGGCCGTGCTGGCGGCGCGCGGCGAGCGCCCGGCCGCCAGCCTGACGCTGCTGACCTCACTGCTCGACTTCGCCGACACCGGCATCCTCGACGTCTTCATCGACGAAGCCCATGTGCAGTTGCGCGAGGCCACGCTCGGCGGCGCGGCCGGCGCCCCGTGCGGCCTGCTGCGCGGGGTGGAGCTGGCCAACACGTTCTCGTTCCTGCGGCCGAACGACCTGGTCTGGAACTACGTGGTCGACAACTACCTCAAGGGCAACACGCCCGTGCCGTTCGACCTGCTGTTCTGGAACGGTGATGCGACCAACCTGCCCGGGCCGTGGTACTGCTGGTACCTGCGCCACACCTACCTGCAGGACGAACTGAAGGTGCCCGGCAAGCTGGCTGTGTGCAACGCGCCGGTGGACCTGCGCAGCATCGACGTGCCCACCTATATCTATGGCTCGCGCGAGGACCATATCGTGCCGTGGATGTCGGCATACGCGTCCACCGCGTTGCTGAAGAACAAGCTGCGCTTCGTGCTTGGCGCGTCGGGCCATATCGCCGGCGTGATCAATCCGCCCGCCAAGAAGAAGCGCTCCCACTGGATCAACGACGCGTTGCCCGACACGGCCCAGGAGTGGCTGGCCGGCGCCCAGGAGCATCCGGGCAGCTGGTGGCCGGACTGGATGGCCTGGCTGGGCAAGCAAGCCGGCGCCAAGCGGGCCGCGCCCGCCGACTATGGCAATGCCCACTACCGGGCCGTCGAGCCCGCGCCGGGGCGCTACGTCAGGCAGCGCGCCTGACCACCTGACCATTTCCACGGGCCGGCCTGACACAGCTGGTCCGGTTTCGCTCCGATCTGCTTCACGCTTTCTCGAAAGGACTTCAAATGACCGACATCGTCATCGTTTCCGCAGCCCGCACCGCAGTTGGCAAATTCGGCGGCTCGCTGGCCAAGATCCCTGCTCCGGAGCTGGGCGCCATCGTCATCAAGGCGGCACTGGAGCGCGCCGGCGTGAAGCCGGACCAGGTGAGTGAAGTGATCATGGGCCAGGTGCTGACGGCCGCCGCGGGCCAGAACCCGGCGCGCCAGGCGTCGCGCAAGGCCGGCCTGCCCGACATGGTGCCCGCCATGACGATCAACAAGGTATGCGGCTCGGGGCTGAAGGCCGTGATGCTGGCCGCCAACGCCATCCTGTCCGGCGAAGCCGAGATCGTGGTGGCCGGCGGCATGGAGAACATGAGCGCCGCGCCGCACGTGCTGCCGGGGTCACGCGATGGGTTCCGCATGGGCGACACCAAGCTCGTC